>Ga0187893_10004788_pt1 | contig 25279 bp, 31 predicted proteins | sample MA1701074metaG_FD_139574 | JGI IMG/M metagenome (GOLD analysis project Ga0187893, IMG submission 139574) | White microbial mat communities from a basaltic lava cave in the Kipuka Kanohina Cave System on the Island of Hawaii, USA - MA170107-4 metaG ... | reverse complement strand
GGCGGACCGATATTCCAGTCCATCCCGGCGGCGCGCGGCCGCTCGTGCGCGACCCTACCTATGCCAAGATGATCCACGGAGACAACGGCCTGGGCGACGTCGAATTCGCGCCGCCCCACGCAACGCCGTCTACCACCGGGGCCGTCGAGGCCATCGTGACCCGCGTGATGCGCTCTCCCGGCGAGATCACGTTGATCGCGCTGGGCCCGCTCACCAACGTGGCCCTTGCGCTGGCCGCGGAGCCCCGCCTGGCGTCCGGCCTGCGGCGCCTGATTCTCATGGGCGGCGCCGTCCTCACCTGGGGCAACGTCACTCCGGCCGCCTCGGCGAATCTCTTCAACGACCCCGAGGCCGCGCGCGCGGTGTACCGCTCCGGCGCGCCACTCGTGCAGGTGGGCCTGGACGTCTGCCGGCCGACGGTCATCACCCGATCGCATCTGGACCGTCTCCGGAGCGTCAACACGGCGCCCGCCGAGTTCCTCATGCGCGTCATGCCGTTCATTCAGGAGGCCTACCGCAAGGAGGGGGTCAAGGCCATCGAAGGCGGTGGGGTGCAGTTCAACGACGTCCCCGCCATGGCCTATGCCATCCGGCCAGACCTGTTCGGGACGCGACGCCTCTTCGTTGACGTCGAGACCCAGGGCGCATTGACGGCCGGCGAGACGGTTGCCGATTTCGACGGCCGCTGGGGGAAGGCTCCCAACGTCGATGTCTGCCTGGAGGTCAACGCACTCGGCGTCGCCGATCTGTTTGCGGACGTGCTCTCGCAGTGGCGGGCCTGAGCGCACGCGCATGCCTCTGACGCTACGATTTTTGGGCGTCTCCGGGTTCGAGATCAGGACCCAGGCCGGTACGACGATCGTGGTCGATCCCTTTCTATCGGGGAGTCCGGAGATGGGTCTGCCACCCAGCCCGGTATCCGTCGAAGAGTTGCGCCAGGTGCATCTTGTGCTGGTTACGCACGGCGCCTTCGATCATCTAGGGCAGGCGGTCGAGATCGCCAGACAGACCGGGGCCACGCTGGGCTGCGGGGTGGATGTTCGCATCCACGCGCTCAGGCAGGGAGTCCCCGCGGGACAGATCAGCAAGATGATCCCGGGTAGCGCGCTTGAAGTGCGCAGGGTGCGTGTGCGGGCACTTGAGGCGCGGCACGTATCGTTCTTTGAGTCCGAGGGAGCGTATCTCTCGGCCCAGCCCCTGAGTTTTCTGATCCGGACGGAGTCCGAGACGCGCATTTATCACAGCGGGGACACCGCGCTGTTCTCGGACCTGAAGCTGTTCGCGGAATTGTACCGTCCGCATATCGCACTGCTGTGCATCGGCGCGGCGGAAGAGGGCGTGGCCGCGCTACCGCCCGATGAAGCCGCCATTGCCGCGGCCTGGCTCAACGCGCCCGTAGTGATCCCGATGCACTACCGGGACGGAAGCCCCGAAGTTGGGGTCTTTCAGACTGAGATGGCGAAGCGCAGACCCGACATCCGCGTCGTGCCTCTGGAACCCGGCGGAACGTTCCAGCACACCGCGGAGTGAATCCCGGAGGCGATGGCGTGCGATTGAAGGACAGGGTCGCGATCGTCACGGGTGGGGCGCAGGGCATCGGGCGCGGCATTGTCAGGCGGTTCGCGGCGGAGGGAGCGAGGGTTGTGCTCGTCGATCTCGATGCCGGGCGCGGGACCGCGACCGCGGCGGAGGGTCAGGAGGAGGGTCATCAGGCGACGTTCGTCCAGTGCGACGTCTCACGCGCCGACGCGGTGGCCCGGCTGTTTGGCCGCGTGCAAATGGAGTTTGGTGGAATCGACATCCTCGTCAACAACGCCGGCCTGGCGCACGGTCCTGGGGCGGAGCGGCACTTTCTGGACACGGACGAGGAGATGTGGGACCGGGTGATAGCGACGAACTTGAAGAGCGTCTACCTGTGCTCCTGGCACACGGCCACGATCATGAAGATGCGCGGCCGGGGCGGGAGCATCATCAACATGAGCTCCGGCGGAGCCACCCGGGCCCACCGCCATCGGGTGGCGTACGATGCCGCGAAAGGCGGGATCGAAGCGGCCACGCGCGCGACGGCCCTGGATCTGGCGCCATGGGGGATTCGGGTCAACGCGATTGCGCCCGGTGCGGTTCAGGTGGAGCGTAGAAGCCCGGTGGGAGAAGAGGGCCAGATCACGCCCGCGGACGTCATCCCCCTGGAGCGGCTCGGCACTCCCGAGGACGTTGCCGGCGTCGCGGTCTTTCTGGCCTCGGACGATGCCGCGTATCTCACCGGGGCCGTCATCCCCGTTGACGGCGGCATGCTCGCACAGCTTCGATCGCCCAAGGTGGACATCCGCCTACGGCCGGCAGACCGCTAGAGCATCGCGGGCCGCTCTGACCGCCGCGACTACGCGACGCCGCCCTCGATGTCGTCCACGCGGACGGGCTCTCCTTCGCGCCCATCCCAGCGCAGCAGCTCGGCGAGCGCCTGGAGGAACGAAGGAACGACGCGCCCACGTTCTTCGACGCAGCCTCGGATGTAGGGGTTGAGGGCGCGGGGGCCGGCCGCCCAGTCCCAGCGTGCCACCCGTGTGTCGTGCAGGATCCCGACGATGCCCTTCTTCGCCGGGCGGTGCTTCATCAAGGCGTAGAAGGTCCCGATGTGTCCGGCCACGTCGTCGAAAACCGTGAACCCATCGAGCACGGCGACGAGGGCGTCGGCTATCTCCAGCGCTTCATAGTCCCGTTCCAACGTGCCCTCGGCGCGTTCGAGCTGTCCGGGCTGCCAGCCGCCCTCGCACGGCGTGTAGCACTCGAAGCCTTTTGTGCGGAGCAGGCGGGCACACTTCACCAGGAACTCGCGCGCATAGGGTGTCGTGACAATGCCGCTCAGGAACACCTTCATCACTCGGCTCCCGGCTCAGTCGAGGTGTCCGGCCGCCTTGAGCTCCCGCTTCCAGGTGTGCAGATGCTCGATCACTTCGTCCAGTGTGCGATAGACCTTGCCGGCCTTCTCGACTGTGCCGAGGGTGAAGGCGTTGATGGGCGGCGCTCCGGCCTGTGCCCTCTTCCACGCCTGGGCGTCCGTGAGCAGACCCAGAACGCCCTTCTTCGCTGGGTCGTGCTGCATCAGGCCGTAGAAGATCCCGATCTCCGCGGCCGTCCCGCTGCTGACGTCCGGGTCGTCCAGCAGGGCGACGATCGCGTTTGACCCTGCGACCATCTCGTAGTCCATGTCGAAGATCTCTGCCGGCGACAGGACGCGGCCGCCCGCCCGCTCGATCTCGCGGGTCACGCCGCGCTCGTGCGGCACGTAGCAGATGAACCCCGCTTCGCGCAGCCGCTGCGCGCTGCGGGCGATAAACGCGCGGTGGTACGGGGTAAATAGCGGCCCTGCCGTGTAGATCTTCACGGCGCCAACTCCTCAGCGAAGCACTGTACTCTGGTCGATGCAGAATTCGTCGCCGCTTCGCCCTGCGTACGTCCGATCGATGGGGCGCCCCCGGGGCCGTCAGACGCCTCCTTCCAACTGGGTCTGGAGCCACACCGCCACAAACATAGTGACGACTCCGGCGGCGGCGCCCAAGATGAAGGACCATTCGGCGATGAACGGATAGCGGTCGCCGAGATAATATCCGAAGCCGATCCACACCACCAGCAGGGCCAGGATGCCGGCGATGTAGGAGTTGCGCATGATGCGTCGCCGCGTGTGCAACCGGCTCGCACTCTTCTCGAGCGCGATCCGTGTCCGCCCGCTCAGCTGCTGACTCATGGCCTCGCTCCTCTCGGGATCGTGCGGTGCCTCGGATGTCCCATCATGTTACCAGCGTCCGCCTGTTGAGCCATTGGCGTAGTGGAAAGCGCCGCGAATTCCTTGAAAAACGCCCACGATCGCCATCTCTACTGCGGTGAGCGGTGCGGTCGGGCTTTGAACAGACGTGGGCGTGGAAGGGATGCCCGCATCCGGCATGAGGGCGCTCCTCTCGGGCAAAGCTCAGGTTGTTAAATCGATTAGGCTCGCCGTACCTGAATTCCTGCTGTGTGAGCCTCTCCGGTGGCGCTCAATGAGGTGGCCGCTAGGTGCGTGTCTACGATTTGCGGTGGTCAGGTTGGGGATCCGGCTACGCGACATCACAAGAAATTTGGCAAGAGGGCTTGACAACTCCGCAGACCGCATTTTCAGACTCTCTCGGAGAGGCTCCCAGATGGTCGCCATGCGCTCGTGCAGGCCTCAGAATCGTACGGCGATGCGTGGCGAATCTTCGAGAACGTGTGGGTTCGTAGATGTACTCCTACGACGCTCTCCGAGTCTTCCAAAACCTCATGTTACCATTGAAGCATGGACACGAATGATATACTCGCATGTGTCGCGCGGCTCACCGATCCTGATCTCCTCGCACGGGTGCAAGATCTCGCACAACGCGAGCGGGAGGCGACCATCGCCCTCGTTGCCCACCTCGCAGAACTCGACGAGCGGCGCCTGTATCTTGGGGAAGGCTATCCCTCGCTGTTCAAGTACTGCACCGACGTGCTCCACCTCTCCGAGCACGCCGCCTACAACCGCATCGAGACCGCGCGGGCGGTGCGGCAGTTTCCGGTGCTCCTGGAGCACCTGGCCGCGGGCTGGGTGACGCTCTTCGCGGTCCGCCGGCTGGCCCCGCATCTGACCTCGGAGAATCACCGCGACGTGCTCACCCTGGCGCGCCACAGGAGCAAGCAGGAGATCGAAGAGCTCATCGCCCGGCTGCGCCCGCAGCCGGCAGTCCCGGACGTGATTCGCAAGCTCCCGACTCGGACGCGGGCGGCAAGCACGGTGCCTCTGCAGGCCCAGGCGCAGGATGCGCCGAGCGCGCCATGGGATGACGGCACGCATGAGGGCGTGCTTCCCATCCGGCCGTCTGCAACGGCAGCGCCCGCCCTGCCTCCTGCGCAGCCTTCGCGTCGGGCGGTCGTCAGGCCACTCGCGCCCGAGCGCTATAAAGTGGTGTTTACGGCAAGCGCGGAAGTGCATGCAAAGCTGCGAGAAGCGCAGGCGCTCCTGCGGCATCAGATTCCAGATGGCGATCTGGAAAAGGTCTTCGATCGGGCGCTGGAGGCACTCCTAGCGAATCTCCGCAAGCAGAAGCGCGCGGCTACGGTGCGACCACGCGAGCATCGAAGCCAGGCCTCCGGGGCCGAGCCGCGCCGCAGCGCGAGCTCGCGGCACATTCCAGCAACGGTGCGGCGAACCGTGTGGGCACGGGACGGTGGACGATGCGCGTTTGTGTCGACTAACGGACGACGGTGCGCCGAAGAGGGCTTTCTTGAGTTCCACCACATCGTGCCGTATGCGAGCGGGGGACCGTCCAGCGTGGACAACATCGAGCTGCGTTGCCGGGCGCACAACGGGTATGAGGCGGTGCGGCACTTCGGCCAGTGGGACGCGGCGGCGGTGCGGGAGAAACCCGCGGTCTACGCCCCCGACGCGTCGGCGGTCGCCATTGCAGCCGTGCCGGGCGATCGACCAATCAGCTCGTTCCGGAACGAGCTCGAGCCAGGGGCCAGTGAACGCCTGTCCGAGAGCGATTTCTCGGACACACTCCCGGACACACTCCTAGCGCTGGAAGAATTCTGCCTCGGGGTCCCTCGTCGATCCAGCGGACGGACCGCCTGTGACGGGTACCCTGATCACGATTTGGTTGGGCTGCGGCACAACCACCACAGGGACGTATTGAATCGTCCCCACGGGGACACTGGTCACGGATCTGGACAGCGGGACGACGTAGAACAGCCGACCCTTGGTCTTGGCACCCGCGGGAGTATTCATCCGGACGAGCTGCCCAGGCGGAATCATGGGTGGGCCGGGAGGGCCAAAGGCGAGAAAGCTTTGGCTGGACGTGCGCATCACGTAGAACGTGTAGCACCGCCCGGTGGCGATGACAACGTTCCCATGGACGATGGGAGCGTCAAAGCAATACGCCTCGCCCTTGCGGGTAACCTTGACGAGCTTCTTCTGGATCTTCTTCTCAGCTTTCTCAGGCTTGCCATAGGGACCCGCGTGCCCGGCGAGCGGTGCGAGAAACAGCGCGATGACGACGACCGCGGCAAGGATGCTGGGACGAAGCATGAGATCACTCCCTCTCGAATGCGCCGTATGCCGCTACCTGCGCAGGAAGTTTAGCAGGATCCGCGTGACGCCGCCCGGCATGGGCACGATCAGTTGGTTGGCGCCCGGAGCGATCTGCACTGGAACGGTTTGCAGTGAATTCAGCGGGATGATCGTCGGCGAGACTGCGAGCGGAAGCAGATAGCGCAGCGTCCCCCACAACTGCTGGCCTGCGGGCGACTGCAAATGGATGACCTGGCCGGGCTGAACGAGCGGCGATCCGGGCAGCGCGAGGCCGAGGAACGATTCGACCTGCGTCCGCACGAGGTAGGGCGAATAGCAGCCGCCGCCGATGGTCATCACCCCAAAGAGCACCGAACTCTGAAAGCAGAGCCCCTGCGCCTGGGGTTGGTCGTTCAGGTTCGGTCGCACGTCGTTCTCTAGCGGCTCGGCCGCGGCCGGCACAAACGGGGTCAGCGCAACCGCGCACGTAAGCACCAGAGAGAGCCATCGAATAGTTCGCACGAGATGCCTCCTCTCCCGCCGTGCTTCAGCCCTTGGCGGGATCTCCTCTTTCTACGCTAATGATAGGGCAAGGGTTCCCACGGCGCTATCTGCCTCCCGCGGCCAGCAGACGCTGCAGATCGCGCGGATTGACCGTCAGCACGGCCACGATCGCCACGATGACCGCGATGCCGATCAAGAACGTCGAGAGCGCGGCGATGACGGGATCCTGCTGTCGCTGCAGGTAGTAGAACATGGCCACCGGCAGGGTCATGTTGTCGGTCTTGACCAGAAACAGCGACGTCTCGACCTGATCCCATGAGATGATGAAGGCGAAGAAGCCACTGACCGCCAACCCCGTGCGAATCTGCGGCAGCGTCACTTTCCAGAACGTCTGCAGCGGGGTCGCCCCCAAATCCATGGCCGCCTCCTCCAGCGATCGGTCGGCACCTACCAGGCTTGCGGACAGGATCGAAACCGCGAAGGGCAGTGTGACCATCAGATGGGCCAGGATCAGGCTGTCGAGCCCCCCAAACCTGCGCAGCAGGATGACATAGACCAGCATGGCGACGCCAAATGCGATGCGCGGAACGACTAGAGGCGCCAGGAAAATCGCACGCAGCACCTCCCGGCCAAAGAAGCGGTAGCGGACGAGGGCCAGTGACGCCAGCGTGCCGGCAACGAGGCTCACCAGGGTGGCGACCGCGGCAACGATCAACGAGTTCACCGCAGCCCGGAACAGGGGCGCCTGCGCGAAGAGCTTGACGAACCATCGCAGCGAAAAGCCCGGGGGAGGGAAGATCGCGTACGACACGCTGCTGAACGCGTAGATCAGCACAAAGGCGATCGGGGCGAGCATGAACAGCAGCACCAGGCCGAGGAAGACAAACAAGAGCACACGAACCCCGTCGCGCCGGTTCACGGGCGGCTGACTTCGGCGCGCGTATAGGCGCGGCGCGTGAGCTGATTACTGGCGGTCAGGATCACGACGGCCAGCGCGAGCAGAATGACGGCAACCACCGAGGCGAACGGCAGATTGACCGCCTCCATGTCGCGGTAGATGAGCCCGCTAAGGATCTGCACCTTCCCCCCTCCCATGAGAAACGGCGTCACAAAGGCGCTGATGGTGAGGGTGAAAACGATCTGCGCCCCGGCGAGCACGCCGGGCAGAGTCAGGGGAAGCGTGACACGGCGGAAGGTCTGCCAGCGGGTCGCGCCGAGGTCCATCGCCGCCTCCCTGAGGTCCGGCGCAAGCTGGCCGATCACGCTGATGATCGGAAAGACCATGAACGGCAGCAGGATGTGAACCATCGCGATCACGATCCCGGTCATGTTGAAGATCAGCGCCAGAGGCTCGCGGATCACCCCAAGCGTTTGGAGGACGTAGTTTACCGCGCCCGTCTGCGAGAGAAGCAGCAGCCAGCCGTAGGTCCGGACGACTACGCTGACCAGGATGGGCGCGAAGAGCACGACATAGGCAGCCAATGCCAGGCCGGGCCGGCGGATCTTGCTGATCGCATACGCCGTGGGGTAGCCGATCAGCAGGCTGGCGACCGTAACGATGCCCGCGATCTTCAGCGTCTCGACCACCACGCCCCAGTAGAACGGGTCCGTGAGGAAGCGCCGCCAAGCCATCAAGGTGAAGCGCGGGGTGCCCGCGGCCAGGAACGGGTACACGCTCATCACGACGAGCACCGCCATGCAGACCCAGAAGACCGCGATCGAGAGCGCCACTGCCGGGGCCAGCAGCGGAACGTGGGCCTTGCGGCGTAACAGCGCCCGCCAGCCTCTCCGGCGCGCGGATGCGGGAAGCACGGCGGCGTGGGCCACGGTCCTAGCGCGCGAGCACGACCGTATGACGCGGCAACCAGCCCGCGGCGATCGCCGCCCCAGGCTGCAGTCCGCCCGCCGCGTCGTTCTGGACCTCCGCAGTCAACGCGACACCTCCGGCGAGCGTAACGCGCGCCCGTACAATCGCTCCCATGAATGTCACGCCCTGGATCCGGCCGTTCCAGCGGTTCGGGGCATCGCCGACCGCGGCCCCGATTTTGACGTGCTCGGGGCGCACGGAAATCGTCACCGGCGCGCCGGCCGGCGGAACGTCGTCCGCCGCGGCCCAGATGCGCAGTCCGTCCACCTCGACTAAGACACCGTGCTGGCCCGAACCGACCACCTGGCCGTTCAAAAAATTCGCCTCGCCGATGAATCCGGCGACAAAACGCGTCCGCGGACGCGCGTAGATTTCCTGACTGGAGCCCACCTGTTCGACGCGGCCCGCGTTCATAACCGCTATGCGGTCAGACATCGTGAGGGCTTCACCCTGATCGTGCGTGACGTAAATGAACGTGGTCCCCAACCGCTGCTGCAGGGCTTTGAGCTCTTCCTGCATTTGCAGACGCAGTTTAAGATCGAGCGCGCCCAGCGGCTCGTCGAGCAGCAGCACCGCCGGTTCGTTGACGAGCGCCCGCGCGATGGCCACCCGCTGCTTCTGCCCCCCCGAGAGCTGATGGATTTCGCGGGCGGCATAGCCGGGCAGGTCCACGAGCTGCAATGCCTCCTCCACCTTGCGGGTGATCCCAGCGGATGAGACTCTGCGCAGACGCAAGCCGAAGGCGATGTTCTCGAAAACCGTCAAGTGTGGGAACAGGGCGAGCTGCTGGAAGACCATGTTCGTGGCGCGGCGATACGGCGGCACGTCGGTGACATCCGCGCCCCGCAGCAGCACCTCCCCGGCGCTGGGGTACTCAAGTCCGCCGATGATGCGCAGCGTGGTTGTCTTGCCGCATCCCGAAGGACCGAGGAGGGAGAAAAACTCGCCGCGGCGGATCTGCAGGGAGACGCGGTCGACGGCAACGACGGCGTCGAAGTGCTTCGACACCTCGCGCAGTTCGACATCGGGCTCCACGGCGGGCCGCGGCGTTGCGCAGGGGCAGCGGGGCCGGCTACCGGCCCATGCGCGCTACCACTTCCTTATCCCATCGCTCGCGCCACGTCACCTCGTTCTGGGCAATCGTCGCCCAGTCGAACTGAATCGCGCGTTCGGTCTCCCTGGGGCTGTACATGGGGAGGTTGCGCAGGCTTGGCGGAACGACGGGCCTCTTCGAGGTTGGTACAAAGTAGGTCAGCGACGACCAGCGCGCCATCCACCGGTCGGACAGAATGAGGTTGATCACGCCCTCGGCGATTCGCTTCTGCTGCGGCGTCACGCCTTTGACCACCACGAGGAACAGCGGGAAGGCAATCGTACCCTCTCGAGGAATCACGAACTCGACCGGTGCACCCTGATCTTTCCACGTGAGCACATTGCCGCCGAACATCGCGGCCAGATGCGCGTCGCCGCGAACGATCAGATCCCTGACCTCCACGTTGCTGTTGGCAAACGCCACGAACTGGCTGGCCCGCTCGCCCCACAATCTAAAGCCGGCGTCGATGCTCTTCTCGTTTCCGCCGTTGAGCCGGGCGGCGATGACCAGTCCGTTCGTGTACCACGCATATTTGATCGACGTGACCCTGCCGCGAAAGCGCGGTGACCACATGTCGGTCCAGGATGTCGGCGCCTCCCGCACGATGTTGGGATTGTACATCAGTCCCACCGGCGCGATGGAAAACCCAATGCCTTTGTTCCCGGGACGCCTGTACGCATCCGCGACGTTCGCGGCATTGGGAATGTTGTTGAGGTCCAGCGGTTCCCACATATCGTCGACATCGCCCTGGTAGGTGAATTGGGTGTTGCTGTAGCCAAAGTGGACCAGCGGACGGTCGGGTGTGAGTTTGCGGGCGCCGACCATTTTTGGATAGATCTCGAAGTTCTGGCCCTCCAGCACCTCAATCGTCACGCCCGGGTTGTTCGACGTGTAGAATCGGGCGACCTCATTGGCGACCGTGGGCAGGTTGAGCCCGGACCAGACAAAGAGTGTCAGCCGCTCGGTGCCGCCCGCAGAGGCCGTCTGCGCGAGACCAAGCGTGGCCCCGCCCACCTGCGCGAGGGCAAAGAGGCCGAGCCCCGCCCTGGCACTTTCAGCGAGGAAGTCCCTCCTGTTGATACGTCGGACCATGGTGTCCCTCCTGAATTTGCCGGGCGTGGCGGCCCGGTGTCATGAATGTGTGACGTGGCGCGCGCCGTCCATATTGCCCAGCATGTAGCCGTAATCTCCCGGATTCACGGCCGTGATCCCCGAGCGCAGTAACAGCACGACGCTGCGCGCAAACGGTGCGCGCAGTTCCTCCAGCGTCTCGAAGGTATGGGGCGAGATGATCCGTCCGAGCAGGGTTCCTTTCGTGACCTCCCGACCCATCACCTGGGGGCCCATCTGGGAGTGCAGCAGGCCGCCGTGTCCGGGGCGCAGCGTCGCCACCTCGGTGATCACGATCTGCTGCCGCGGTCGCTCGAGGCGGCCGTCGATCATCTTGAGGTGCCGCATGACATTGGCGACCCCCCGAAGCCCCATCTCGATGTAGTCGCCGTCCAGCGCGTAGCCGCCGCCAATTTCGGCCACGAACGACGGCTTTCCCTGGGCTGCCGCGAGCGCGCCCATCGTACCGGCATATCCTTTCACTTCGCGCACCACCCGCTGGCCGAACGCGAGCGCCATCTCGACGTCGCGCAGGCTGATACCGTAGTCGACGATGGGGAACGTTCCTCCGGCATGGAGATCGACGAGATGGGTGACCTCCTCGAGGAATTCGGCCTCCAAGGCGTGGGCCAGGCGGGCCGGGAGATCCAGTGATGGATCGGCGGGAAAGACCCGGTTGAGGTTTCCGATCTCGACCGCGAGTGGTGTGCCGCGCGTCAGTGTCTGGAAGGCCAGCGGGTTGGCGACGGGAACCAGACGCAGCCTCCCGCGCAACGTCGCCGGGTCGACGAAATCGCGGAGTCTGCGGACGACTTCGGGGCCCGTGACCTCATCGCCGTGGATCAGGGCGGAGACGCCCAGGCACGGACCATCGGTGGCGCCTTCGATCTCGTGCACGGCCACGCGCAGAGGCACGCCACTGGCCAGCGTGCAGACCTCGATCCATCGGAATGACCAGCCCGCAGGCATCCACCCGGCAATTCGCGCGGGTGCCGCGTGCTCCTGCCCAGCGTCAGCGTTCCCCGCGTCGGGCGCGGCGCGCGGCGCGCATCGTGAAACGGTCCACGATCCACGGCGCCAGCGCGTTTGTGGCGATGACGGCGCCGAAGAATCCCGGCATGACGCGGCGGGCACGGGGCCGGTCTGCCAGACTGACGATCGCGCGCGCGACCTCATCGGCACTCAGACGCAGCCACGGCGGCGTGGTGATACCCATGTTCACTCGTCGCTTGCCGCCGAAACCCGGGGTGTCCACGCCGAGCGGATAGACGCCGCACACGTGAATACCCTGGGGACCCAGCTCCCGGCGCATGCATTCGGTGAAGCCGTCTAGACCAAACTTCGTGGCATTGTAAATCGACATGGTGGGGGTGGCGATCTTGCCCGCGACCGAGTTGACGTTAATGATGACACCTCGCTGGCGGGCCTGCATGGTCGGCAGCACCGCCCGGGTCAGGAGAACAGGGGCGATGAGGTTCACATGAATATCGTTGAGGATCTCCTCCTCCGTCAATCCCTCGAGCCAGTCATAGTGGGCCACACCGGCGTTGTTCACCAGGACATCGACGGTGGCGTAACGTTTCAGGGTGACCTCGACCAGACGCGCAATATCGTCGCTCCTGGTGAGATCGGCGGGGACCACCAGGCTTTCGGGAAGGTCCGCGGCCACCCGCTCGAGCAGTTCCGCCCGCCGCGCCGCGATGACTACCCGATCCCCGGCTCGCCCAAACGCCCGCGCGGTGGCCTCTCCGATGCCGCTGGAGGCGCCTGTCACGATCACGGTCCGTCCGCTCATCCCCCACCCCCGAAGTGACGCAAAATAGCGCCTAAAGTGTTACACTGTAGTGGTGAGACTCTCCTCAAAGACCAAGCCCCGGCACGATCCCAAGAAAATCTACCAGATCCATGCCGATGGGGCCGCCGGCCTCACTACGGCAGAAATCGCCGCCAGGCACGACCTGCCGCCGGCCACCGTGATCGGACTGCTGCGACCGATCGGTGAAACGTGTACGCTCGTCAGTCCATACGGCCTCCGGCACGAGGCGCAGTCAATCAAGGCGTCCGTCCAGGTCTACTGGCTCGGTTTCATTGCGGCGAGCGGACGTGTGTTCGGGCAAAATCACCTGTCCACATTGGTGCTGGCGATCCACCCGCAGGAAGCGTCGCATGTCCAGACGCTCCTCCAAGATTTGATGGTCGGTCACGTAACGTGTGAGTTCGCGGACAGCAGTCTCTACGGCCGCCAGGCATACGTGCGAGATCGCCAACTCGCAGAGATGCTTCTGCAGTGGGGCGTCTCTGGCACTACCGAAGATGGTTCCATCCCCATCGAGTTCATCCCCGAGGCTCTTATCGCCGATTTTGTGCGCGGGTACCTCGAGGGAAGCCGTCACACTCCTCCGTTCGGCGGCCAGCGTCCTAACATCCCCTCGCCCGGGTCGCTGCGTTCGTTGGCCGTCGTGGGATCCGCGCCGATGGTGAACGGCCTCAACCGCGTGTTGCAATCGGTATGCGGAACCCGAGCGGGCGTCGTGCGTCCGTTTGAGCGGCAGGGACTCGAACAGGTGGTTTTTCCTTCGGAGGACGGCCTTCAGATCCTTGCGCATGCGTACCGGTGTCCACATCGCTCCATGCCCCGTGCGGCACGATATGTCGCCTGGTTCGATCGCGGGAAGCGGCATACGCGTAGACCGTCAGGGGACCGGCCCCAGCGCCAGGTGCACACGTAAGAGCGTCAGGGTGGTCCAGGAGGGTGGCCGGTGCAGGGGCATCTGATGTTCTCCTTTATCGGAGAACTTCGCGCCATAGCACGGGATCTAGATAGCCTGGTCATCCACCGGGTCGTCCCCTGTGACGCCAGGCTGGATCGCCAGGATATCGCTATTCATACACAGTGGATTCTGTTCGACGAACCGGTGACATGTTCCATCGGGGTGTGGCCGAGCCGGGATGACGACACGGCACCCATCTTCGAAGTCACCCAGATCCTGGAACCCGAACCGGCGCCGGGTACCCTGGCCCGCCTGTGTACGGTGTCGGTCAGACTCCGCCGGGAAGTGCTGACGCCGCAATCGCTCTACTGGGTCAAAGTGTTCCGCAACGAGGAACTCGTGACCCAGTATCCACTGAAGCTTACAGCGGAAGGTGCCTCAAAAGAAGGTCAGGGAGTCCACTGACGGCAGCGCAAAGACTCTGAAGCTTGGCGCGCGCAAATGAGAGAGGCCGGACTGCCGGCCTCTCTCATTATCTAAGTATCAGTGGTTAGGCTTGGACGGTTCGGACATTCACCGCCTGGGGCCCCTTCTGGCCCTGGGTGACTTCGAACTCGACCTTCTCCCCCTCATTCAGGGTGCGGTACCCATCAGCCTGAATCGCGCTGTGATGTACGAAAAGGTCTTTCGTCCCGTCGTCGGGTGTGATGAACCCATAACCCTTCTCCGCGCTGAACCACTTGACTGACCCTCGTGGCATCTGAATCATCGCCGCCTTTTCACAATGCTCCCCATTGACCGCCGTACTGGCCCACGAGGGCTTGTTCATCGTCTCGCGTTCGGTCGCCGTTGTCAATGCGTAGAGTGCGCCCGGCATAAAGGTCATACCGAATCGCAAAGAGAAAGGGAGCGCCGCGCGGCGAGACGCACATCGGAGGTGAGGTTGTGCCCGACGTGGTCCACCTTTCCAAGGTCCGGGTGATTCAAGAAAAGCGCCCACGGCGGCGCGCGTATATCGCCGATTTTCCGGACCCCATTTACTTCGGCGTGCACGCGGGGGTCGCGGCCTTCTATAAGATGACGCCTGAGGTGCCGCTCCCCTCCACGCTCGATTTCCTGGTGGCCGCGGCGGCTGGCTGACTGACCGGGACCCTCGCGGGCGCGCTGGAGGCGCGCGGCATCCCAAGCAACCCCGACAAACTGTGGACCGAGGCCGAAGGCACGATCGAAGCGCCTGAGGGCGTGATGAAGGTCACCCGTATTGGGGTCACCTACCATCTTTCCATCCCCGCGGGCAAACGCGCCGAAGCGGAGCGCGCCCTCTCCGTGGTCGAGCGGGGATGCCCGGTGGCGCAAACGTTGAAGGGGTGCGTCCGGCTAGAGTATCGCGCCGAGATCGAAGAAGTCTAAGGCCTGCACGCGGCGACCGTCAATGCGAGTGGACCGGCAAGCCGTCGTGGGCATGCCGGCGGATGCGATGGTGCTGTTCCCCGGCCTCATCGATCGGGTCGATGTGGATGGTCGCGCTCGAGAGATATCTCACGTGATGGCTAAGCAGGTGCTGCACTTCCTTGGCGATGGCGTGGCCCTGGGCCACCGAGAGCTTGGGGTCCACCGCGATGTTGAGCTCGGCGTGCAGCCGGTGTCCTAACCATCGGGCCCGGACCTCCGTCACCTCGCGAATCCCGGGCACATGGCGGGCCGCGTGGCTCAAGTCCTCGAGGACCCCCGCCTCCACCCCATCGAGGAGCCGGGTGAAAACGGTCGAGCCGGATTCCCATACGATGCGCAGGATGGCGGCGGTGATGAGCAGGCCTACGATGGGGTCGGCGAGCGGGTAGCCCAACCACACTCCCAGCGCCCCGACGAGCACCGCAAGACTGGTCAGGCCATCAACTCGCGCATGATACCCGTCGGCTACCAGTGCGGCGCTGCCGATTTCTTTTCCCACCCTCATGCGCAGGACGGCGACGGCCTCGTTACCCACAAAGCCGATCACGGAGGCCGCGACAACCGCCCCGAGATATCCGACCGGCTGCGGATGGAGCAGGCGGTTAATGGCTTGGTACCCCGAGACCAGCGCGCTGAAAAGGATGATCAGCACGATGGTCACGCCGGCGAGGTCTTCCACACGACCGTAGCCAAACGAAAACCGGCGGTTCGGCTTCAGCCGGGCGAGCGCGAACGCTATCCACAACGGGATAGCCGTGGACGCGTCTCCAAAGTTGTGAATCGTGTCGGCGAGCAAAGCCACGCTGCCCGAGAGGTACACGACGACGGCCTGAAGCAGCGTGGTCGCCATCAATCCGGCAAATGACCATTTGATCGCCCAGATGCCCCGCTGGGTGGTGGCGATCAGGGGATCGATCGCGCCATGGGTATGAGCATGGCCCGCAGACGCCGCGCGATGCCGCTCGTGGTGATGGTCGTCACGAGAATCTGGTTCGTGGTCCATGATGTCGTCCACGGATCAGTGCCGAAGCCTTGGGTTGATCACTTCCTCCAGCGCGAAGCCGGTCAACGCAAAGCCCAGCACCGCAAGGGTGATCACCAACCCCGGCGGCAGGACCCACCATACCCACGCGCCGCTCAAAAAAGCGCTGCGAACCTGCGCGTAATACAGAATCGATCCCCAGGATTTCGCCGTGGGATCACCGAGGCCCAGGAACGACAGGGCCGCCTCGATCAGGATGGAGTTACTCGCCGCCAGAATGAACTGCGCCAGGGAGAGCGACAGCACGCCCGGGAGAATGTGCAGCCGCAGAATCCGTCCCGTCGGCGCGCCGAGCGCGCGGGCGGCTTCGATGTAGTTGAGCGTCCGCATCGAGAGTACCTGGGCGCGGAGCACCCGCGCGGGCCGCGCCCACACCAGCACACCGATCACAATGATGATGTTCCAAAACGACGGTCCCAGATAGGCGGCCAGGAGAATCATCAGCGGCAAGAACGGGATGACGAGGACGACGTCCACCGCGCGCATCAAGATCGTGTCGACGAGCCCGCTGAAGTAGCCCGCGATAATGCCGACTGTGGTGCCGATCGCGATCGCCACCAGCGCCGCCAGGAAGCCGATCGCCAGGGAGATCCGCGCTCCAAAGATCAGCTCGCTCAGGATGTCTTGCCCGATATCGTTCGTGCCAAGCAGATGCCGGCGCGAGGGCGCCTCGAACGGGTTTCCGCTCGTCTCCGCCGGATTGTACGGTGAGATCCACGGGGCGAGCACGGCGGCGCCGGTCAGAATGACGAGCAGGGTGAGCCCGATCCCCCCGACCAGGCCGATGGGACGCCGTCCGCGCAGACGAGCCGGCCGCCGGGCTTCGGCCGACCTGCCGGAAGCCAGCAACCTCGCGCGGTGGGAGACCGTCTCGAGGGTGCCGTTAGTGGGCACGACGCACCCGCGGGTCGATCAACGGGTACAGCATGTCAGCCAGAACGTTCGCGACAATGACGCTGATCGTAATAATGAAGAAGGTCGCCTGTATGACCGGGTAATCGCGGTTGAGCACGGCTTCATACAGAAGCCGCCCGAGGCCCGGGTAGGAGAAGACGGTCTCAATTACGGTGGCCCCGCTCACGACAAACCCTAGATTGAGCATGAAGACCGTGGCCACTGGGAGGAGCGCATTGCGCATCGCGTGCCCGTACTTGACGGTCCCCTCGGCAAGCCCTTTGGCCTTGGCCGTCGAGATGTACTGCTCCCCCAGCACCGCGAGCATCGAGTACCGCATGATCAGGAAGTTCACCGGGATCGTGATCAAAGTGAGCGTGGCCAGCGGCAGGACGAGATGCCGCGCGGTGTCTACGAAGAGCGCCCAGCCGGCCAGTCCGGCCCCGGGCGTCTGGGCGCCAAAAATGGGAAACCATCGCAGCCTGGCCGCGAAGAGCGCAATGAAGATCATCCCGAGCCAGAATGAGGGCACGGACTCGAAGAACATGGAGATGCCCAGCGATCCGAGGTCGACGCGGCTGCCGCGGCGCCACGCCGCGGCCACACCCCAGGCGACACCGAGCAGCGTAGCGGCCGCCAGTGAAAGGCCAACCAGCAAGAGGGTCCAGGGCAGACGCTCCCCGATGATCTCGACGATCGGTCGACCCTTCTGGATGGAATGGCCCAGATCGCCCCTGGCGAGGTTCCCTAGGTAGCGGACGTACTGGACCCACAAGGGCTGGTCGAGACCCATCGACCTCAGCAGTTGCGTCCGCTGGTCGTCCGTGAGAAAACCCACATCCTCGCCGGCCAGAAAGACGAGCGGGCTCCCCGGCATCAGCCGGGGGAGCGCGAAATTCAAGGTGACCGCAAAGAGCAGCACGAGCGCATACTGCGCGCCCTTGCCCGCGAGGAATCGCAGCATGCGTTAGCGCCTGGGCGGATCGACGAACGACTGCTTCGTGAGGATCCCTTGCCCCTTTTGGAACGCCCACCTGTCGTAGGCCGCCTGGCGGTAGGCCATCACGACGTCCTCATAGAAGAGGACATGCACCGGCAGCTCCCCCGCGATGATCTTCTGCATCTCGGCGGCGATCTGCTTCTGCTTCTGCGGGTCCACGGTCGTGGCGAGCTGCTCCCCGAGGCGGTCGATTGCCGGGTTCTTGTACCCGCCGATGTTGATCGTCCCGATCCGGCAGTTGGAGTGGAATAGGTCAGCCAGGGCCGTCGGCCGCGTCTATCACGGGGGCCGACCACCCAAACATCGCGATATCGAATCGCCGTCCCCTGCAGACGTCGAACTCGGGCCAGACCAGATCGATGACGGACGCGTCATCGGCGACCCGGACCTGCGCCTCGATTCCCACGTCCTTGAGCCACGTGCGAATCAGTTCGGCACCCCGGACCCGGATGGGTCTCTCTGCCTGCGCGAGCAGCGTGAACCGCAGCGGTGTCCCGTCCGGTGCGTCACGGATCCCGTCGCCGTTTCGGTCCCTGTAGCCCGCCTCGTTGAGGATGCTGACCGCCTTGCTCTTGTTGGCCTCGAACTTGAGTCCTGACGCATAGGAGGGGGTGGCAGGGTGAAGGTAACCCGGAGACCCGACGACGGCGTAGCCGAGCATCAGGAGCCTCACCAGCAGGTTGGTGTTGATGGCGTGGGCCATCGCCTGACGGAGCTTGATGTCACGCAGGACCGGATGCTCCAGGTTGAATTGGAGCAGGGTCGAGGCGAACCCTGGTCCCCGCACGACCTTCATCCCCGGCTGCTTCTCGAACTGAGCGACGAGTTCGGGGGTAAGGCTCCGGGCGTTCGCGTCGATTTCGCCCGCCTGGAGGCTCGTGAAGGACACCGTGGCGTCCCGGACAATCGGCAGCACGAGTTCCCTGACTCTGACGGGTCCTGCAAAGTACTGCGGGTTTGCGGTCAGGCGGTAGAACTGACCGGCCCGGACCTCCTCCACGCGGTACGGTCCGCTGCCGACGGTGTTCGTGAACCGCCTGGCGTCTGCCACCGAAGCGACGGGCTCCCAGATGTGTCGTGGCAGGATGGGCACGTCCGCGAGCGTGCGCAGGCGAAAGCCCGCGTCCGGCGCCTTCAGCCTGAAGATCACCGTCTGGGCATTTGGCGCCTCTACCCTCTCGAGATTCCGGGTGGTCGGGGTCCACCTCGAATGCGCGATCTTGGCGACATACTCGAACGTGAACTTGACATCGTCGGCGGTGAGCGGGCGTCCGTCGTGCCAGCGGGCGTTGGGGTGGAGCGTCAGTGTCCACGTGAGCCCGTCCGGGGTCAACTTGGCGTCCCGCGCCAGCCAGGGGATAGGCTCGTTGTTCGCGTCCGGATAGAACAACGTATCATAGACGAGGGTCATGATATTCCAACCCGGGTAGCCGCTCTGATACGTATACGGATTCAGATTGCCTTCATCCCGTGTGATGGCGATGCGAACGACGTTCGTCTGGCCGAGTCCGGGTAGGGCCGCTGCCTGTAGCACCGAGACCAGCACGACTACGAGGATTGAGACCAGCCTCATCAACACCCGCCTCCTCATGAACGTTGTCCCCCATATCATACACACTTGACCAATTCGGTGCGGACCGAGTTGAAGGTGGAGACGTTCGTGGTGTTCGCCGGCGAGGAAGGAAACGCTAACCTCGTACGACCCTGAACTGACGGCCGCGCTGGCTTAGCCCGGCGCCGCACGAGTTTCGGCCCGACCGACGCGGCGGCTCTCGAGAAGGCGCCGCAGGCCTGCTTCCCCGTGCTTCATCATTATCTCGTGATTCCAGGCGAAGAACGGCTTGAACAGCGGGGCAAGCAAGTTCAGCAGCACCTTGCCCGTCGTGACCGTCTCCTCGAAGAAGAGCCGCGTCCCCGATCCCTCCGGGCGTAGGGTCCATTTCATAGAACCGATGAGGTCGCCGCGGACCCGTACCTCCGCGATGCGAGGAGACTCCTCACGCACCGCCTCGATCTCAAAGTACATATGGTAAGGGAGCGAGGCTTTCACGTGGACGGCCACGATCCCGCCGGGACCATCGATGTCGTTGCGTTTTTGCGCGTCCAGAAACTCGCTCCACCAGCCGGGATAGTCGGCTATTTTGCGGATGATAGGAAAGACATCCTCCGGTGGCGCGTCTACAAACCACTGTTCCTCGAAGTGGTACTCGGTGAGACGGCTCACGTCTTTCCCTCCAATTCCGCCCGCATGCCTTGAATGCACGAGCGGACGGCATTCTTGTGGATGAGATTGAGCATTGGCTTCGCGACGAAGTCCGGGACGGGGAGGAGCGTTTTGGTAGGAGCGGCGGTCGTGTAGTACGTAATGCCCGTTGCCCGGGCGCCCGCGGGGGCGAGGGTCCAGCGGGCGATGCCTTCAAGGTCGCCGGACAGCCGTGCCTCGGAAACGCGCAGTTCCTCGACTTGCGTCACTTCGAGGTTGACCGTGAGGTCGTACCCAAACCGCCGCGCCTTCAATTCACCCGTCGCGCCCCTGCCGCGGACGGCAGTCTTCCAGACCGCATGATCGTAGATCTTCCACCAGCGGGGATATCCCTCGAAGTCTTCGATGAGCCGCCAGACGGCTTCGACGGGCGCGGCAATTGTCCACTTGTCCTCGTAGGTTAACGCGCGCACGGTCGACAGTCCCGGCCCATGTCACCCGGAAGACGCTACTCCCCTTTGCTCGGCGCCGGTGCGGGTGGACGGTACGGCGCCGGGATAAACTCTACGCCCGGCCGGCGCTGGCGCGCCTGCGGGTAGAGCTCCATCAGCTCGTATACCTCGCGGGGCATCTGATCGTTCACCAGCAGGCCCATCGATTTGGCCTGGTCTTGGTTGATCGGGAAGTCATGCGTCCAACGCCCATCGCTGAGCATGCGCGCGATCTCTTCCGCTTTCTCCGGGTTTTGATGCTCAAGGAGCAGGCCGTATACGGTCTTGTGCACCTGTTCGAGTGCCTTGCGGGCGATGTCGCCCAGAATGAGGGTCTGATCATCGCGGTTGGGATTGGGCTGCTCCAGCGCCTTGAGAATCGAGGCGGCGGGGTAGTAGCCGGACTGCTGGGTTCCAAGCTGCGGGTCCACGGGGCCCATCACCGCATCAGGGTCCATCACGATCTCATCCGCGGCGAGTGCCACAAGCGTGCCCCCGGACATCGCGTAGTGCGGGATGAAAACGGTGACTTTGCCCGGATGACGCTTCAGCGCCCATGCGATTTGCTCCGCGGCCAGCACCAGGCCCCCGGGTGTGTGCACGACGAGGTCAATCGGCATCTCCGGCTGGGTCAGGCGGATGGCCCGCAGCACCTGTTCCGAGTCTTCGATGTCTATGTACCGCGCGATCGGCAACCCGAGCAGGCTCATGGTCTCCTGCCGATGGATCATCGTAACCACGCGTGAGCGGCGCCGGGTTTCGATCGATCTGATGGCCATCAGGCGGCGGGCCGCCTGCATCCGCTGCTGGATCAACGGGATGAATATCTGCAGCAGCACCAGGATCCATACCAGGTTGAGAAAGTCGCCCATAGGTTCCTCCGGGCCGCTGGTCCTAGCGGCGCCCGCGCGTCACGTTCGCCCTTCGGCGAGCGCCGGCACCACGTCACGCCACGCCGCGGCCACGGCCCCGGCGATCGTATCCACTTCCTTCTCCGTATGCGCGGCGGTCACAGTGATGCGCAGCCGGCTGGTGCGCGGCGGGACAGCCGGGGAGAGTATGGGAAGGGCAAAGATCCCTTGATCAAAGAGAACACGGGACATGCGCAATGCCGCTTCGTCGTCCCCCGTGATGATCGGGACGATGGGCGTGGGATCGTCCCGCACGTGGACCCCGCCCGCGCGGAGGCCATGGCGCAGTCGCTTCACGCGCGACTGCAGACGGGCCACACGTTGCGGCTCTCCCTCGATGACATCGAGCGAGGCGATGGCGGCGGCCGCGCTGGAGGGCGGCAGCGCAGCCGAGAACACGAATGCGCGAGAGGCGTGCCTGAGATAACTCACCAGGTCGTGCGAGCCCGCGATGAATCCACCGGCAGATGGTACGCTCTTTGAGAGCGAACTCATCTTGATCTGAATGACGTCGGGCAGGCCGTAGTACTGCTCGAGCCCTCGGCCGTCATCACCTAGGACGCCCAGCGAGTGTGACTCATCCACCATCAACCAGGCCCGGCGCCGCCGGCAGACCTCGACGAGCCCGGGTAGGTCGATCACGTCTCCATCCATACTGAAGACCGCGTCGACGACGACCATCGCAGCCGTGCCTCCCGACAGCCCGGCCAGGGTCCGATCGATGGCGGACACATCGTTGTGGGGCACGCGAACGAGTCGCGCGCCCGACAGAAGGCAGCCATCCACGATACTGGCGTGATTCAGCTTGTCGCAGAGCACGACATCGCCCTTGCCCAGCAGCGCCGAGATCGCGGCGAGATTAGCCAGATAGCCGCTGGAGTATGCGACCGCCGCCGCGGTCCCCATGAACGCCGAGACCCGGGCCTCGAGCCGGTCATGGAGGTCGGTGTTTCCGGCAAGAAGGCGAACGCCGTGGGTACCCGTGCCGTAGTGCGCCAGCGCCGCCCGGGCGGCGTCTTCTATGATGGGGTGGCCTATTAGTCCCAGATAGGAATATGAGGAGGCGTGAAGCATTCGGCGGCCGCCAATCGTTACGTAGGCCCCGTCGATCGCCTCTACGGGTTGGAGATAAAAGTACAATTCGCGGGACCGATAGGCCCGCTCACGATCGGCGAGATCGCGAATGCGCTGTTCGATGTGATCCACGCAGGCCTCCGGCGCCCGAACGTCAGCAGGGTGAGCGGCACGCGTCTCCCGGTTTCTCCGGGCGCCGCGCGGAATCCCCCTAAATCGGTCGCGTACGCGGTCTCGCAGCTAATAGGTGGACCGGCCGCCGGTGATGTCGAACACGGCGCCGGTGCTGAACGTGCACTCGTCCGAGCAGAGCCAGGCTACGAGCGCGGCGACCTCTTCGGGCCTGCCCATGCGTCCCATCGGGATCTTAGCCACCATATAGGCAATGTCCTGAGGTCGAACCTGGCCGAGCAGCGCGGTCTCGATCACCGCCGGGGTCACGCAGTTGACCAGGATACCGTCCGTCGCGACCTCCTTGGCCAGGGCCTTGGTGAAGGCAATCAGGCCGGCTTTGCTCACGGAATAGGGAATGGCGTTGGGATTGCCCTCTTTGCCGGCCACAGACGCCACGTTGACAATCCGCCCGTAGCGGCGGTTCCTCATATACCCGATGGTGGCCCGCGTCACATAGAACGGGCCGGTCAGATTGACCGCCTGCACGCGATGCCACGTCTCGTCGGTCAGATCCCACAGCGGCATCCATTCGCCGGCGATGCCGGCGTTGTTGACCAGGATGTCGAGGTGACCATAGGTCTCGACCACGCGGGCGACCGCAGCGTCGACCTCGGCACGTACCGCTACGTCGGCGGCAAGCGTCAGCGCGGGGCGGTCGCGTTCTCCCAGCCTGGCCGCGGCGCCTTCCAGCCGGCTTCCGTCTATGTCCAACAGCCCTAGGCGCGCGCCTTCGCCGCTCAATCGCTCCGCGATCGCATAACCGATACCCTGCGCGGCGCCGGTTACTAACGCCACTTTGCCCGAGAAATTCACGCGAGGTCGCCTCCTGCTGTGAGGGCCGGGTCAGCGGGCCTGAATGGCCTAACGAGACCGGACGGTCAGCGTCCGATCCTGAAGTGGTAGCCGGACCCGGGCTCCCCCGGTGGCGTGCGAACGGTAGACCGCCAGGGCGAGTTCGAGCGCGGCGCGGCCTTCGGTACCCCCTGACCGACTCTCCCGACCCTCTTCAATACAGGCAATGAGTTCCTCAATGGCGGCGATCAGCGTCCCCGCACCGGTGCCGCCGGACAGCCGCCGCGATGCCCGCTGCCTACACGGCCCTCCCTGGTACCATGCGCGGCCCGCTGAAACGCGCGCCGGCGCGCGATATTCCCAGAGGTCGAAGCCGTCTTCCGCGGAGTCAATGAACAGCCGTCCCTCTGAGCCTTGAAGCTCCACGGCGAGCCCGAGACTGCCGTCGAGGTCCACAAACCCGGCCGCCCCGTTTGCAAACGCAAGCATAGCGCGACCGGGCGCATCCTCGGTCAAGCCTGGGTTCACTTGGCCGCTGACCCATGCAACGTCGCCCCCGAAGAGCCGCATGAGGTCAAACAGGTGGGTGCCGTTGTGTATCAGGGGGCCCGGACAGGTACCCATGATACACCGGAGCTGCCCCAGGACGCCGTCGCGCAACGCCTGCGCCGCCCGTTCATACGTCGGATGCCATCGGCGGGTGTGGTTGACTACGAGCTTGGCCCCCGCACCGCGGCAGGCGTCAATCATCGCGTCGGCTTCAGTCAGGCTGATGGCCATCGCCTTTTCGCACAGCACACCCTTGGCGCCTGTGGCGGCGGCGGCCAGGGTTACTTCGGCATGCAACGACGCGCGGGTGGTGACGCTCACCAGGTCGGGCTGCTCCCGGGCCAGCATCTCACGGTAATCGTCGTACACCGCCGGGAGCTTCCAGCGCTCCTGCATCAACCGGCGCTTGGACTCATTGGGATCGGCGGCGGCCACGAGCGCGACGCGGGGCATCGCGGCATACGCGGACGCGTGGGCATCGGGGGGAATGCTGTAGTTGATCCGGCACCGCTCTTCGTCGTCGATCGTGGCGGCTTTGCGGCCGCAGCCCACGATGACGGCGCGGTATCTCACCGAACCTTTCCTCGCGCCAGGACCGGCCAGGTCGCAACCACCTCGCCCCCCCGCACTCCTACGAGCGTGTCGAACAAATTCAGCGCGGCGCACGCGTGATTGGGAATGATCTCCAGCCGATCGCCGATGGCCAACCCCGCGTCGCCGTCTCGCAGCGCGACCACGCCGTGCTCCTCGCTGAGACGGCCCACCACCCTCCCCCCGCTGCCTTTGATGAGCCCGTACCCGCTCATCCGATCGGTGATCCGATGAAAGTCGCTGGAGAGGCACTTGCTCCCGGCATCCAGCACCGCCCGGTCGGGCGCCGGGCGGCTGACGACGGTGCTCAATACCGTGAGCGCGCAATCGTCCTCGGTCGCCGACCCGGCGTTCATCTGCATGAAATCGTAGAAGATATACGTGCCGGGCCGGATCTCGCTCACGCCTGGGATGCGCCCAGAGATGCCCACTGTGGCCGTCGAGCCCACGCTGACCACTTGCACAGGGATCCCCGCCGCCTCGAGGTGGTTGCGCGTCGTCACCACACACTCACCTTCGTATCGGCCTATCGCATCGCGCTCCTCGATCGTCGTCGCCCGAATCGCATGGCCCGCATGCGTGAGGAGGCCTGCGAACGTGATTCCCCGCAGCGCGGCGATTTGCCGGCCAAGCTCCACCGCGGGCTGCCCTGGGGGCAGGCCGCACCTGTTCAGCCCTGAATCGACCTCCACGAGGATCTCCAGGTGAACGCCGTGTGATCGGGCCGCCTTCGCGATGCCCTCCGCCGCGGCCACCCGGC
>Ga0187893_10004787_pt1 | contig 25282 bp, 26 predicted proteins | sample MA1701074metaG_FD_139574 | JGI IMG/M metagenome (GOLD analysis project Ga0187893, IMG submission 139574) | White microbial mat communities from a basaltic lava cave in the Kipuka Kanohina Cave System on the Island of Hawaii, USA - MA170107-4 metaG ... | reverse complement strand
GCCCCTTCCCGCAGCTCCTCGAGCGCGCACGCGCCGCCCTGGCCCGGCTGCGCGGCGGCGCCCCGCCGCGCGGCTGAGGCGGGCTCAGACGTCGGGGCCGACCGCGGGCGGCTCGCCGTCGCCACCGCGCGCGCGAGAGAGGTTGACGCCCTTCACGCGCTCGACGCGGCGCTCCTCGACGTCGAGCAGCCACAGCTCGACCACCTGGTGGTGCTGGCGCGAGAAGGCGTACGGCCTCGGGTGGCGCACGATCCCGAACCCGATCCGGCGGGGCGCCTGCGACAGGTCGAGGATCTGGCAGCGGCCGCGGTGGTCGGGTCGCAGCGAGGTGCCCGCCAGCCGCTTTGGATCTCGGAACAGCTCGTCGAGACGCCGCTCCGCCTCCCGCCGCAGGCGCCGCTGCGGGGAGCTCCACCAGCCGAGGATTCGGGCCAGCAGTCCCATCGCTCGTCCCGGGTCCGGGGTCCGGCCGCCTCAGGCCGCGAACCAGTCGCGACGGGGGTCGAGCGCGCCGAGCCGGCGGCCGACGCTCGCGCGCGCGGGGGCGGTTCCGAACACGAACAGACGCAAGGCGTGGGCGCGGGTCGGCGGGAGCGGCGCCGACGGCCGCCACGGGACGGGACGGACCTCGCGGCTCCCCGCCGCCTCGAGCGCCGCCGCCCACCCCTTCAGCGTCGCCCCGACCGAGAACAGGTCGATCGCGCGGCCGCGCCCCGGCCCGCGCGCGAAGTAGTGCGCCTTGCAGCGACGCAGCGCCTCCAGGCGGTGGAGCGGGCTCGTTCGCGTCGCCTGCCGCGCGTGCTGGCGCCATCGGTAGAGCACGCGCGCGACCTTTCCCGCCGCGAGTCCGCGCTCGAACCAGCGCATCCAGAAGTCGATGTCGGGCGGCCATCCCCCCTCCGCGGAGCGGCCGGCGAAGCCGCCGATCGCCTGCAGGGCGGTGCGCCGGTAGATGCCGGTCTGGTGGAGTGCGGGGATCTCGATGAAGCGCGCGCGCGCCATCTCGTCGGGCTCCAGCAGGGAGTTCTGCCAGGCGACGTAGCGGCGCATCCCCTCCCCGCCCGCTCCGAAGGCGGCGGCGCGGCTCGTCACCCCCTGCCACCCGGGCCGTGCGCGCAGCGCCGCGAGCAGCCGCTCGAAACGATCGGGAGCGCAGCGATCGTCCGCCTCCATCTGGCCGATCCACGGCGCGTTCGCCGCCGCGAGCGCGCGATCGAGCGCTCGCGCCGCCCCTTCGCCGCCGGTCCGGATCACCCGCAGCCGCCGATCGCGCCGCGCGAGCGTCTCGAGCCGGTCGCCCGATCCGTCGGTGGAGCCGTCGTCGACCGCGACGACCTCGATCCGCACGCCCCGCTGGCGGAGCAGGTCACCCACCGCCGGCGCGAGGAACCGGCCGCCGTCCCGCACCGGGAGCAGCACGCTGATCTCCGGTTCCTCGCTCACTCCCTCGCTCTCCGCCCCTTCCGCCGCCGCCGAGGTCCGCCCGCAGCCGGTCGATCGTCCACGCGCTCCTGGTCTAACATCCCGCGCCCCATCCCGCCGAGCTGGAGCAGCCATGGCCCGAATCGTCCTCGTCCACGCCGCCGATCCCGGTCCCGTCGGCTACGCCGCTCAGGTCGCCGCGGCCGCGGGACCGGACCGCGGACTGGTGCTCACCGCCATCGAGTTCCACCGCGAGAAGGTCTCGGGCGGACGCATCGAGGAGGAGCGCGACTACGCGGGCACGACGTTCAGCGCGTTCGACGAGCCGATCTACATCGGGTCGGCGATCGCGCAGCTCGCCGGGCACGCCGAGTCGGTGCTGATGGACGGACTGGAGGACTGGGCCGGACGGCTGCTGCGGCGCTTCCCCGACGACCCCATCGCGCTCGACGCCGAGATCTCGTCGCTCACGTCGGTCATGCAGGCGCGGATGTCCGACCTCGTCCTGGTGGCGCGTCCCGACTCGCCGCGCGAGCCGGAGGTCGCGGAGCTGCTGCGTCGGGTGCTCGCGGCGGTCGAGCCGCGCTGCGACGCGGTGGTCGATCTGCGCGGCGGACCGCCGCGCGCGACGAAGGGCTCGCTCCCGCACTGACGGCCGCAGGAGGGCGGACCACGCCCTCCGGCCGCGCTCGCGGCCGAGCGATCGTCACCGAGGCGGCCGGGACGGCTCCTCCACGGCATGACTCTGGTCGCGCTCGCGCAGCTGCTCTTCGTGCTCTTCTGCTGGCGGCGCGAGCGGTCGCGCCGCCGCCGGATCGCGGCGAGCGGAGGCGCGAGGGCCCGCACCGGGAGCCCAGCGTCCTGAGCCGATCGTTCGCCGTGGAATCCGGGGCCCTGTTCGTCCCTGGCTTCGTCGGGCCCCCTCGCCGACTGCCTCCGTGAGTTGCCTCGTCGGCAATCCTCGCCCGACACGAAGTTCGCCTCTAGCGGTGTTCGCGATCTTCTGTTCCAGGACGCTAGTTCACCGGCAGCTTGAGGACGGTGCCGGTCCGGATGCGATCCTTGTCGGGGATCTTGTCGGAGTTGGCCTGGAGGATCAGGCGCCACGCCGCCTTCGTGCCGTAGTTGGCGGCGGCGATGCTCATCAGGGTGTCGCCCCTCCGCACCTCGTACTGCTCGTCGCCGGTGGTGCGGCGGAATCCGGTGGCGGCGGCTTCGCGCGGCTCCGCCGGCGCCGTCCGGTCGGTCGCGGCCGGCAACCGCGGCGGGGCGGCGCCTGTCGCGCCGTCCCGCGCGACGACGAACGCGCTGTCGTGGAGGGGCGCCCTGGGGAGCTTCAGGAGATCTCCCGCGCGGATGGCCTGACCATCCTCGATCGAGGGGTTGGCCGCGGCGATCTCCTTCCACAGGAGACCGTCGCCGTAGAGCGTGCGCGCGATTCGCTCGAGCGCGTCGCCCCTCTGCACTTCGTAGACGTAACGCTTCGTCGCCGCAGGAGGCGTCGCAGGAGCGGGCGACTCGACCGGACGGTTCAGCGTTCCTCCGGTCGCCTGGAGCGGCGCCGGCGAATCGCTCCTCTCGAGAGGCGTCGCGTGGAGCGGTCGGCTCTCCTCGACGACCAGCGGCGCGTCCGCGACCGGAGGCTTCGCGGCCGTCGAGGCGGTCGGGTTGACGGGCGAAGCGGCCGGCTTGCCCGCGAGCGCGGCATCGCGCGCGTCGAGCAGCTTCTGCACGTTGGGGTCGACCGGCGGGTTGCGGCGGCCTCCGGCTGGACCGTCGCGCGCCGGCTCCTTGGGCCGGTCGTTCGGGCCCGCCGGCGCCTTGCCGGTCTGCGCGTCGCGCTTGGGCGGCAGGGCCGCCTTCTTCTCGCCGGCCGCGCTCTTCGCGGCCACCTGCTCGCGCTCCTTGTCGAGGTCGCGCGCGCCGTTGATCGCGATCACCAGGATGACGCCGATCACGACGACGATCCCGAGCACGAGGAAGCGCTCGATGTTCCCGATGGTCCGCATTGTCCCTCCCCGCTTCGATCTGGACGAAGCCCCTGCCTGCCGCCCGCAGGCCACTCCACTTCAGACTCGAGCCGATTCCCGGAGCCGCCATGCCCCGGAGCGCCGCAACGCGTCCGCCATCGACCCGCTGGAGCGCGACGGGCGGCGATGTTAATCGGCCTCGAACCGCAGTCAAGGCGACCGCGCGCGCCCGCGTCCGCGGCCGGCCAGCCAGCGCAGCAGCGGGCCGAATCGGTGGAAAAACCAGAGGCGACCGAGCCATCGCTGGCGGCGGGCGCGGGCGCGCTCCGCGTCGCTCAGCAGGTCGGGCGCGTAGCGCGCCCGGAACTTGAGCACGGCGGCGCGATCGAAGGGCGCGAGCAGGCGCAGCAGGAGGCCGCGCCACCCGCGCCGGGCGAGCACGAAGGCCGACTCGAAGTCGACCAGGTAGACGTCGCCCTCGGCGGTGACCAGCACGTTGCGCTTCTGGCGGAGGTCGAGGTGGGCGACGCCGCGGGCGTGGAGGGCGTCCACTCGCGCTCCCAGGGCGGCGCAGGCGCGCCGCAGCCGCTCGGGGCCGAGCTGTCGCCGCAGCGGCTCGGCATCGACGTACTCGATCGCGAGCGCATCACGGTCGATCCTCCCGAGCAGGCGAGGCACTCCGGGGGCTCCGGCGAGCGCGGAGAGCGCCCGCTCCTCCCGGCGCAGCACGACCCTCCCGTAGACGGCACGCACGAACGCCTGGAGCGGCCGTACGTCCTTCACCAGCACCGCTCCCCCGGCCGCCTCGACCACCAGCACGGCCGCCTTGGTGGCGCTGCCGGGATGGATCACGCGCCGCGGCCGCGTCCCGATCTCCTCCCGGGTGAGCGGAGCGCCGCTCCGCCCCGGCGGCGGCGCCGCTCCGATCGCGCTCACCATGGCAGCGGAAGGAACCGGCACGCGATCGCCGCGAGTCCGATCGCGACCAGGAGCGCCATCCCCACCTCGCTGTTCTCGGCCACCAGCCCTGCGTCGAAGCGCCCGGGGTCGCTCACGCGCGGCAGGAGGCTCGGGAGGAAGTCGGGCACGCGCCGGTCGTACTCGTCCCACTCGGCGCCGAAGCGCCGCCGCAGGCGGCCCGCCTCGACCCGGAACTTGTGCGGGAGGTAGTAGAAGAAGAAGACCCCGAGGGCGAAGGGGAGGAAGAGGATGAGCAGGTAGCGGCCGGGACTGCCGCGATCCGGGTCGCTCGCCGCGAAGACGATCCCCACGAGGATCAGGAAGGTCCCGAGATAGAGCGGGTTCTTCACGTGGGAGTAGGGACCGCTGCGGATCACCGCCTGGTTCTTCCTCAGGTGGCCGCAGGCCCAGATCCGCAGGAGCTCGCCGAGGACGCAGAGCGTCGCCCCGACCGCGAACAGGAGCGGCGTGGGCCGGGCGAGCAGGAACACGAGCGCGCAGCACACGTAGACGGTGAGTCGGCGGATCGTCGGCTTGCGCGAGGCCGGCATGCGGCGGCAGTCTACAGCCGACGCCGGCACGCGGGCACCGCCCTCGCGCCCCCTGGCTTTCCGCGCCCTCGCGCCGCGCTACTCTGTCGCGATGCCCCGTCGCATCGCGCCGCACCTGCGTGGCCCCGCGCTGCTCCTGGCCGGGATCCTCGGGGTGTCGACCGGCTGCTCGTCCTGGCTGGCGCCCTCCGATCGCGCGGCCGACGGCCCGTGGGAGGACGGGATGCCGCGCGGCGAGCCGACCGTCGTCACGATCGAGAACCTGAGCTACGACCCTCCCCGCATGCTCGGACTGGTGAGCGAGAACCATCCCGCCGCCGGAAGCGAGGAGGCGTCGCTGCGCCGCAGCGGCATCAAGCGCGTCGCGGTCGACCGTATGGACGATCTCCTCGAGGCGCTCGAGGACGGCGGCTTCCTGGCGGCGTCGGCCGCCCTCCCGGTGTTCGGACCGGTGGATCGCACGCTCGTCCTGCGGCGCCTCACCGTCACGATCGGGGCGGAGCGGCGCGCGTTCACGCTGCCGCGCCGCCCGTCCGGCGATTCGGCCGATCGATTCAACGCGCTCGCCCACCACGTGCTGACGCGTTTCAACGAGGTGGTCGACCTGCGGATGGAGCCCTCCAACCGCGACGCGTTCTATTTCTACGACCTGCAGCAGCGCCTCCTCGAGTCGAACCAGCGCAAGCGCGCGCCGGCGGAGAGGGATCCGACGCCGTGAGCGCCGCGGCGGTCATCCCCTGCCGCCTCGGCTCGACGCGCCTGCCGGAGAAGGCGCTGCTTCGCGACACCGGCAAGTACCTGGTGCAGCACGTGTGGGAGCGGGTGAAGGGGGCGCGGCGAATCGCGCGCGTCATCGTGGCCACCGACCATCCGCGCATCGTCGAGGCGGTGCGCTCGTTCTCCGGCGAGGCGGTGATGACGGCGCCCGGACACGCGAGCGGCACCGACCGCGTCGCCGAGGTCGCGCGCTCGCTCGCCGACGAGGTGATCGTGAACGTCCAGGGCGACGAGCCGGAGATCGACGCCGCCGACCTCGACCTGCTGGTCGACGCGCTCGAGCGCGACCGGGAGTGCGCGATCGCCACGCTCGCGACCCCGATGCGCTCCGACGCCGAGCTGGCGGCGGAGTCGACGGTGAAGGTGGTGGCCGACGCGGCCGGCCGCGCGCTCTACTTCTCGCGCAGCGCGATCCCGCGCTACGCGCGCGCCGGGCGCGAGCCGCCCGAGGCGTTCAAGCACCGCGGCGTCTATGCGTTCCGGCGCGCGACGCTGCTCGAGCTGGCGCGCCTGCCCTCGCCGCCCGTCGAGCGGCTCGAGCGCCTCGAGCAGCTGCGCTGGCTGCACCACGGCCATCGCATCCGCGCGGTCGTCACCCCGCGCGACGGGATCGGCATCGACACGCCCGAGGACTACCGTCGGTTCGTGCAGGGAGCCGTCCGATGACCAAGCACATCTTCGTGACCGGCGGCGTGGTCTCCTCGCTGGGAAAGGGGCTCACGTCGGCGTCGATCGGGCTGCTGCTCGAGCGGCGCGGCCTGCGCATCCGCCTGCAGAAGCTCGACCCCTACCTGAACGTCGATCCGGGCACGATGAACCCCTACCAGCACGGCGAGGTCTACGTGCTCGACGACGGCACCGAGACCGACCTCGATCTCGGCCACTACGAGCGCTTCTGCAACGCCCCGCTCACGCGTGACTGCAACTACACCACGGGCCGGATCTACCAGGAGATCCTGCGCAAGGAGCGCCACGGCGAGTACCTCGGCCAGACGGTGCAGGTGATCCCGCACGTGACCGACGAGATCAAGCGCGCCATCGAGAAGCTGAGCGCGCCCGACGTCGACGTCGTCATCACCGAGATCGGCGGCACCGTCGGCGACATCGAGAGCCTGCCGTTCCTCGAGGCGATCCGGCAGTTCCGGCTGGACAAGGGCGCCGAGAACACGCTCTACATCCACCTCACCCTGCTGCCCTACCTGCGCGCGAGCGCCGAGCTCAAGACCAAGCCGACGCAGCAGTCGGTGAGCAAGCTGCGCGAGATCGGCATCCAGCCCGACGTGCTGATCTGCCGCTGCGAGGTGGCGCCGACCGAGGAGATGCTGAAGAAGATCTCGCTGTTCTGCAACGTCCCGCGCGACGGGGTGCTGGTCGAGAAGGACGTCGACCACACCATCTACGAGGTGCCGCTGGTGCTGCGCGACCAGAAGCTCGACGACACCATCGCGCGCCGGCTCGGGTTCCCGGCGCACCGCACCGACCTGGCGGACTGGGAGCGGATCGTCGCCGGCGTGCGCAGCCCCGACCACGAGGTGGAGATCGCCGTCGCCGGCAAGTACATCGGGCTGCAGGACGCCTACAAGTCGATCTACGAGTCGCTCGCGCACGCGGGCATCCGCCACCGGACGCGGGTGAAGTTCCGCCGGATCGAGGCCGAGGAGATCGAGCGCGACGGCGTCGAGCGAACCCTCGGCGGCGCGTCGGGCATCCTGGTGCCGGGGGGATTCGGCAGGCGCGGCATCGAGGGCAAGATCGCGGCGGTGCGCCATGCCCGCGAGCGCAGGATCCCCTACTTCGGCCTCTGCCTCGGCATGCAGCTCGCCGTGATCGAGACCGCGCGCAACCTCTGCGGACTCGAGGGGGCCAACTCGACCGAGATCGATCCGGCGACGCCGCACCCGGTGATCAGCCTGCTCGACGACCAGAAGAAGGTGATCGACAAGGGAGGCACGATGCGGCTGGGGGCGCAGCCCTGCGCGCTCAAGCCCGGGCGCGCGCTCGAGGCCTACGGCGCCGCGCTGGTGCACGAGCGCCATCGCCACCGCTACGAGTTCAACCCGGCCTACAAGAAGGCGCTCGAGGAGAAGGGCCTGGCGGTCACCGGCGAGCACGAGAGCCTCCACCTCGCCGAGGTGATCGAGCGCACCGATCATCCCTGGTTCGTGGGAGTCCAGTTCCACCCCGAGTTCCAGAGCAAGCCGACGCGCGCGCACCCGCTGTTCGACCACTTCGTGGCGGCGGCGCTGCGGTACCAGCGCGATCGCGCGACGAACCCTCCGGCCGCGGCGACGCGGGCGGCGGTGCGCTGAGCGGAGCGCCGGCATGGACCGCGTCGAGCCGGACGACGACACGCGCTTCGACCCGGCGAGCTTCGTGGGGCTCCTGATCGGGCTCGCGACCCAGGCGCAGATCCTGCTCGGCGTGATCGAGAACCCGGTCACGCGCCGGACGGAGGAGGTCGACCTCGAGCGCGCCCGGAACGTGATCGACGTGATCGCGATGCTCGACGTCAAGACGAAGGGGAACCTCACCGAGGAGGAGGGCGAGTTCCTCAAGCGCGTGCTGGCCGACCTGCGCATGCGCTGGGTCGGCGCGAACTCCGCCAAATCGTGACCGCGGACCCCGCGCACGCGTGGGACCGGTTCATGCTGCACGAGAGGATCGCGCCCGGGGAGGCGGCGTTCGGGAACGTGCGCTTCGCCCCCGACGGCGAGAGCGACTGCTCCGGGGCGAACCGACGCCGGTCGTGAGCCGCTGCGACGACTGGCTGGCCTGCCCCGACCTCACCGGCGCGAAGCGGACGGTCACCTGCGCCGACGGGGGGAACGGCGACGTCCGGCTGCACCACGAAGGTGGTGGCTCGCCCGAGTCGAACGGGCGTCCCTCCGCACCGTCGGGGCAGTAGTCTCTCCGACCGCATGGATCGGAACGCCTCGGCGCGCGCCGCGGCGGTCGGTGACGTGGTGATCTGCCGCGACGCCGCCTACCGCGAGAGCCTCAAGATCCCCGACGAGCTCGGCCTCGTGATCGAGGCGGCGCGCGAGCGCGCGCGCGTCTACCTGGCGGGCGTGGGCGGCGAGCCGTGGATCCCCCTCGACGTGCTGGCGCGCGTGAAGCAGCCGGTGGGAGCCGCGCAGGTGCCGCTCTGGATGCAGCGGGCCCACTTCCTCGCCCGCTCGCTGGCGGCGGTGCTGGTCGAGATCGCGCACCTGGGCGCGGACGGCTGCGCGCTGCGCGTGTTCCACGGCGAGCTCGAGCTGTCGCGGCTCGACGAGATGCGCGGAGGGCTCGGCGACGAGCTGCGCTACTGGCGGCTGCTCCCGGCCGGCCTGCACAAGATCGAGTCGGCGATCGCGTTCCAGGCGCGCGAGCGCGCCGACCCCCCCCGGCCCGGCGCCCTCGTCGACGGGTGATCCGTGGGGCCCGCGCGCTTCCGCCTGACGTGGACCGACGCCGGCGGCGGACGCCACGCCGTCGACGTGACCCGGCCGCTGCGGGTCGGGCGGGCGCCGGAGTGCGAGCTGCCGCTCGACGAGGAGGGCGTCTCGCGCGTCCACTGCGAGTTGAGGCCGGACGACGACGCGCTCGTGGTGGTCGACCGGCAGTCGACCAACGGCACCCACGTCAACGGGACGCGGGTCCGCGAGGCCCGGCTGCGCAACGGCGACACGATCGTCCTCGGCCGCGTCCTGCTGCGCGTCGAGGAGACCGGCGCGCCGGGACCGTCGCTCAAGACCTGCTCGATCCGGACCGACGAGGTCGAGCTCGCCATCGACGCCGAGCGTGCGGGCTACTCCCCCGCCGGACTCTCCCGCGAGTCGGTCGAGCGCCACCTGCTCGCGCTCTACGGGATCCTGCGCGTGATCGGCGAGTCGCAGAGCGTCGCGCAGGTGCTGCGCGAGTCGCTGCGCACGATCCTCGACACGCTGCCGCTCGACTTCGGCCACATCCTGATCGGCTCGCCTCCGCGCGAGGGCGCCGAGCCGGAACTCTCCCCCGTCGCCGCCCACTCGAAGGACGGCGCGCCGCCGCCGCCCTTCAGCCGGACCGTCGTGCGACGGGTCCTCTCGTCGGGGCATGCGGTGCTCGCCAACGACGTGCAGGCCGAGCCGGAGCTCAAGGCGTCGAAGAGCATCGCGGCGGCGAAGAGCCTGCGCATCGCCTGCGCGCCGATCCCGCTGCGCGGCCGCGCGGGGGTGCTCTACGTGGCGGCGCGCGGCCTCGGCAGCCCCGTGCAGCCCGAGGACGTGGCCTTCCTGAACGCGGCGGCGCGGCAGATCGGCCTCGCCGCCGAGGCGCTCTCCGAGCGCGAGACGCTCGCCCGCGAGAACGAGCGGCTTCGACGCGACGCGCCGACCAGCCGGCTGGTCGGGCGCTCCGAGCCGATGCGCCGCCTGCGCGAACTGGTGGCGAAGGCGGCGCTGTCCGACGCGACGGTGCTCGTCACGGGCGAGAGCGGGACCGGCAAGGAGCTGGTCGCGCGCGGGGTGCACCAGGAGAGCTCCCGCGCCGGCCGGCCGTTCGTCGCGCTCAACTGCGGGGCGCTTCCGGCGAGCGTGGTGCAGAGCGAGCTGTTCGGCCACGAGAAGGGCGCCTTCACCGGTGCCGCGTCGCGGCGCACCGGCCTGATCGAGCTCTCGCACGGCGGGACGCTCTTCCTCGACGAGGTGGGGGAGCTGCCCCCCGAGGTGCAGGTGCTGCTGCTGCGCGTCCTGGAGACGAAGGCCTTCTTCCGGGTGGGCGGCCAGGAGGAGGTGCACGCTGACGTGCGGTTCGTGGCCGCGACGCACCGCGACCTCGACGCTGCCTGCCGCGACGGGAAGTTCCGCACCGACCTCCTCTTCCGGCTCAAGGTGGTCGAGATCCGGGCGCCGCCTCTGCGCGAGCACCTCGAGGACCTCGACGAGATCTCGGGTCTGCTGATCGACCAGATCGCGCGAGCGACCGGCCGCCCGCCGCGCCCGCTCTCTCCCGCCGGGCTCGAGCGGCTGCGCGGCCACCCGTGGCCGGGAAACGTGCGGGAGCTGCGCAACGCCCTCGAGCGGGCGCTCCTCCTCGGCCGCGGCCCGGCGATCGAGCCCGACGACCTCGGCCTCGCCTCCTCCGCCGCCCCGGAAGCGCCCTCCGAGGCGCGGCTGGCCTCCCTCGAGGAGCTGGAGCGCGAGCACGTCCTGCGGATCCTCGAGGCGACCGGCTGGAACAAGACCCGCGCGGCGGAGATCCTGGGCGTCGCGCGCATCACGCTCTACGACAAGATCCGCGCCTTCGGCCTCAAGCCGGACGCCTGAGGTTCGCCGTGTCGGCACAGACGCGATTCTTCTGCCGCTGCGGGCGGCTCCTCACCGTCGACGCGTCGACGCGCGAGGTGACCTGCCCCACCTGCCGCGAGCGCAACGCCGTGCCGCAGCTCGGCGCGGGCGGGGCTCCGGTGGCGCCCGCGGCGCCCGCGGTCGGCGGCGGGGCGGTCGCGGCGGAGCCGCGGGCGCCGGCCGCGGCCACCGCGCTGCTCGAGCTGCGCGTCGGCACCCGGCTCGGCCGCTTCGAGCTGCTGCGCGTGCTCGGCCAGGGGGGGATGGGGACGGTCTACCACGCGCGCGACGGCGGGCACGACGTGGCGCTCAAGACGCTCCATCCGGCGCTGCAGGCGCGCGCCGACTTCGTCTCGCGCTTCCAGCGCGAAGCGCGCGCGGTGGCGGCCCTGACGCACGAGAACGTCGTGCGCGTGCTCGACTCGGGGGTCGAACGCTCGACGCCGTGGATCGCGATGGAGCTGGTCGACGGCGACGACCTGCTCGCAGCGGCGCAGCGCGGAGCGGTCACGCCGGAGAACGCGGTGCCGATCATGCTGCAGGCCGCCCGCGGACTCCAGGCGGCCGCCGCCAGCGGGCTCACCCACCGCGACATCAAGCCGGGCAACCTCGTGCTGCGGAAGGACGGGCTCCTCAAGGTCGCCGACTTCGGCCTCGCGAAGGCGGTCGACTCGAGCACGCACCTCACCGTCACCGGCGAGATCCTCGGCACTCCGCACTACATGGCGCCCGAGCAGGGGCGCGGCGAGCGCGCCGACCTCCGCTCCGACCTCTACTCGCTCGGCGCGACCTTCTATCACGTGCTGGGGGGAGCGCCGCCGCACGAGGCCGAGACGCCGGTCGGCGTGATCATGAAGCACCTGCACGACGAACCGCTGCCGCTCCGCAGCCGCAACCCGCGCGTGAGCCCGGGGCTCGAGCGGGTGATCCACCGCCTGCTGCAGAAGCACCCGGAGAACCGCTACCAGAACTACGGCGCGCTCGCCGCCGATCTCGAGCGCGTGGCGGAGGGCCGCGAGCCGCTCGCCGGAGCCGATCCGCCGATGCGGCGCGTGCAGGCCGGGGACACGACCTACGTGCTGCCGCACGACTCCCCCACCGAGCTCGTGCTCCGGCCGGCCGGCGCGGCGCGCCGGCTCGCCGCCTTCCTGGTCGACGTGGCGGCGGTCGAGCTGACGCTGCGCCTCTTCGTCGTGGCGGGCCGGGTGCTCGTGGGCGCGACGGGCGGAAGCCTGCTCGCCGCCGGTCCGCTCGAGCGCCTCGGCCGGCTGGCGGCGCCCGAGCTGCGCGGCGACGCGCCCTGGAAGACCGCCGCGCTGGCCGGCGGCTGCGCGCTCGCGGCGGTGCTCTACCTCGCCCTCTCGGATGCCCACGGCGGGCGCACGGTCGGAAAGAAGTGGTTCAGCCTGCGCCTCTGCCGGCGCGACGGACGCGACCTCGGCGTCGTGCGCGCGACGCTGCGCACGCTGCTCCTGCTGCCGGGAGTCGTGCTGCTCGTGCCGACCCTCGCGCGCGCCTCGCTCGAGCTGTTCCGGCTCGCCGGGGTCGAAACGGCGGCCGGCACGGGCGGGCTGGCCGGCGCCGGGCTGGCGTGGCTGGTCGCACTCGACCTGATCGGCCGCATCTCCCCGCTCGGGCGGCCGTTGCAGGATGCGATCGTCGGCGCGTTCGCTTGGAAGGCGCAGCGCTCTGCCGCCGCCGGGCGTGCGGCGCCGTCCGCGACCTCCCGCGTCATCTCGCCCCCGCGCGCGCTCAGGCTCTCGATCGTGCCCGGCCTGGGAGTCATGTACGCCGGACACGTGCTGCTAGGCATCGCCTTCCTCGTGCTCACGATCGTGGCGTTCGCCAACGCCAACGACGCCACCCCCGGAGTCGCGATCTGGATCGCCTCGGCGCTCGCCGCCCACGCCCTGGCGTCGCGCCGGCGTCGGCGGGACGCGACGGCGCGCGCGACGCCGTCGCCGCTCCCCGATCCGCACGTCGTCCGCCGTCAGGAAACCTGACGACCGTACGGAATCCTGGCGGCTCGGATCGCCGCCGTCCCGGCGCACCCGCGATCAGGACGGGGTCCCCAAGCCCTCATCCTGCAACGGGTTGAGGCATTGCGACGGCGGGAGGCCGGCGCGGTTTCACGGCGGCACGCGCATTGACTCTGCGGCCGGCCGCTCGCAGCCGGGCCTTCCCGTCCGGCGGCAAGTCATGCCGGAGATCAACCCGTGATCCTCGTCTGCGCTTCCCACCCGGGCGCCGAAGCCGTCGCCCGCTGCGTGAACTGCGGGCTCCACCTGTGCACCTCCTGCCGCGCTCTCGAAGGGGTGCGGAACTTCTGCGCGAGCTGCCGCGCGGCGATGCGCGCGGCGGCGCCGGCGGCCTACGCCTCGGCGGTCGAGATCCCGCCGCCGCCGCCGGCCCGCGCCTCGACCCGCTCGCCCTGGCTCGCCGCCTTCCTCTCGCTGGTGCCCGGTCTGGGCCAGGCCTACTCGGGACGGGTGCTGCGCGGAGCCCTCTTCTTCGGCGGCGCGATGGCGCTGCGCGGGGCGCCCTGGCTTACTCCGCTGCTGGGCGCGTTCCTCTACGTGTTCAACCTGTTCGACGCCTGCCGGCTCGCGCAGAACCGCAACGAGGGCTTCGCGCGCGGCCAGGCGCCGTCTCGCGTCGACGACGCGATCTTCCTGGTCCTCGGCCTCGCCACCCTCGTCTTCACGCTCTGGGGGCTCGGCGGCTTCTTCATCGCGTCCGATCGCTCGCTCGTGCCGCTCGCGGCGCTCGCCGCGGGACTGCTCGTCGCGCACGAGACGCGACGCTGACCGCGCATGGATCCGATCCGGCCCCCGCATTGACCTGGAGCCCCTCGAATGATCGCGACCGCACTCCCCCTCGTCGCTCCGGCCGCCCCGCTCGCGCCCTTCTGCCATGGCTGCGGCGCAAGGCTGCCGGCGCTTCGCGCGAGCGCGATCGCCTGCCCCCACTGCGGCGACGACCTCGTGCGCAGCGACGGCACGCGCGCGACCCGCTCGCGGCTGCGCCCGTGGCTCGCGGCCGCCGCGAGCCTCGTGCTCCCCGGTTCCGGGCAGCTCTGGAACGGCGAACCGCGCAAGGCGATCGCGTTCCTCCTCACCTGCTGGCTGATCGTCCCGTGGATCTGGAGCGTCGTCGACGCGTGGCGGACCGCCCGCCGCGTCGCGCTCTCTCCGGTCCACGCGATCCGGTGACCCGTCCAACCTCTCCCAACCATCCACGGAGGAATCACAGATGTTCAAGCTGATCGGAAGGACCCTGGTGCTCGGCGCGCTCGGCGTGGGCGCGCTCGGGTGCCTCTACGGCAAGGACCAGGTCGTGAACTGGTTCAAGCGCGGCAAGGCCACGATCGAGAGCCAGATCAACGAGTTCCAGGGCATGACCGCGGAGCTCGGGAAGATCGAGGGGCGCGTCCAGTCGCTCGAGGACGAGGTGCGCCGGCTCAAGGAGCTGGCGATCCGCCAGGAGGTCGAGGTCGAGCACCTCGAGCGCGAGACGATCGAGCGCCAGGCGGCGCTCGAGCGCCTGCGCAAGAACCTCGAGAAGGCGCAGACGCTGCTCGCCGGAGGCGGCGACCGCTTCGTGATCGCCGGCGTGAGCTACTCGCGCGCGGAGGTGGAGCGCGACGTCTCCGACAAGATCGACCTCTACAAGGTCCAGCAGGAGACGCTCGCGCAGCTGGAGCAGACGCTGCAGACCCACCGCGGCGCGCTCGAACTCTCGCGCGAGAACGTCGTGCGCGGCGAGGCGCTGCGCGCCGATCTGCAGGGCAAGGTGCGCCTCCTGCAGGCCCGCCTCGAGAAGCACCGAGCGCGGGAGGTCTACGCCGAGGCGGTGGCATGCGACTTCAACGCGCGCGAGTTCAACACCGAGATCGGCGAGGTGCGCAGCCTGTTCGCGAAGTTCGAGACCAAGCTCGACGTGAAGGGCCGCATGCTCGACGAGCGCATGAAGCTCACCGCGGGAAGCAAGGTCGGCGGCATCGACTACGAGGCGCCGGAGCGGAAGGCGACGCAGGACGTCGCGAGCAAGCTCTCGCAGCTCCTCGCCAGCCCCGGCGCCGAACGCGCGGCGCCGTCCGGCTCGGTCGTCGTCGTGCGCGAGCGCTGATCCGGGCGCGGGGCGGCCCGGCTCCCGCAGGCGCACGCCTCACGGGGCCGGGCCGCCAGGGCTCTCGAATGGAGGATTCCCATGCGTGCAAGCACCCTGGTCTTCCTGGCGCTGTTCGGCGCGTTCGCGCTGCGCGAGCGCGTGCACGTGGCGGGAGCGGCCGGATCGTGCTCGATCCGCGTCGCCCCGAGCCCCACGCCGCCGCGCTCCTCGGCGCGCGCGCACGCGCTGCAGGACGAGGTCGACCGCCTCGAGCGGCGCAGCCGCGACCTCGAGCGCTCCCTGCAGGCGGTGACCCGCTCGGCCGTCTCGCTGCGCGAGCTGGCCCGCCGGCACTCCGACGCCGGCGTGCGCGCCGAGCTCGCCGAGATCGAGGCCGGCGTGGCGCGCCTGCGGGAGCTGCGCGATCGGACCGAAATCGACCGCGTCGCGGCCGCGGCGCGGCTGCAACTCGTGCGCGCCGGCCTCGATCCCGGCGCTCCCGAGCCCCGCTCGAGCCCGGTCGAGGCGCTCGGCACCGGCCTGCCCGCGCCGCGCGTCACTTCGCGCGCGCGGTGACCTTGAGGGTGCTCGGCGTGTCGCTGAGGCTCGTCTTGAGCTGGATCGAGCCCTCGATCCGCCCGCCCTTCGCTCCGAGGCACGTCACGCTCACCAGGAAACAGCGGCGGGACGGATCGGGCTCGAGGGTGGCGGTGAGCTCGGGGATGTCGCTGCGGAGCTCGTGCACCTCGGGAGGCGTGGCGCCCGCCCAGTAGAAGCGCATCGTCCGGGTCATCGGCACGCCCACCCGGACGACGCCGAACGACAGCGCGTGGCGCTCGAAGCGCCACGCCGGCGCCACCTGACCGGTCACCGGGATCATCGTCGTGCGGAACGTCTTGGGCGTCTTGGCCTGGAAGATGAGCTGCGTCGTGAAGCGCGGGAGCGGTTCATCCGACTTCAGCCGCAGACGCAGGGTCGTGACCAGGTCGCGCATGCCCCGGCTCCCCGGTTTGATGACCGGCGGGTCGATCGAGAGCTCGATCGGGAGGTCGTGCTGCAGGAACGGCTCGAGGACGGGGTCGGGGATGTTCTCCGGGAGATGGAGCGTCACGCTGGTCGTGGCCTCGGTCGCCATCCCGGTCTGGACCCGGCCGAACTCGATCCTCTTGGGATCGAGCAGCACGCCCGGGACGGTGGAGTAGCTGAAGGGGATCTTGCCGCTCGACCGGGCCGCATCGGTGAAGTTGATCCTGGCGACGGTCGTCTTCATCCCGGAGGCCGCCGCGCGCACGCGCGTTCGCACCCTCGCCGACGCCCCGGGTGGGATCGGCTCCCGGTCGAACTTGAGCGTCACGCACTTGCAGCCGGTCGAGACCGCCGAGATCGAGAACGGCTTGTCGGAGCGGTTGAAGACCTCGAACTCGATCTCCTTCTTCTCGTTGGCGTCGAGCACGCCCAGATCCACCGACGGCGGCACGATCTCGAAGACGGGCGGTCCCGCCGGCCGGCTCGGCTCGGGCGCCGGGACCTGCTTCGGGGCCGGAGCGGGCCTGCGCGCCGTGCGAGCGCCGTCCGGCGCACGGGTCGCGTCCGCGCGGCCGGAGGCGGCGACGGGGTCGCGTTGCGGGCTGCCGGGCGATTCGGATCGGGAGTCGCCGCAGCCCGCGAGGATGAGCGCTGCGATCGCCGAGGCGACGCCGGTCGCTCGCGACAGGGCGGGAGGTGCGGACTGCATCGTCGGTCTCACGGGGTTCTCCCCTTCACCTGGAGCAGCAGCGGCTCCGGGTCGAGGTTGGTGCGGATCCGGACCACGCCTTCGAGCTCGCCGCGGCTCCGGGCTTCGAAACTCACCTGGATGCGGAACGCGCGCGCACCCGATTCGCGGACGGCGACGGCCGAGAGCTCGGGAGGGTCGCACTCGATCGCCTCGATGCGCGGCTCCTCCCGCGTCCACATCAGGCGCGCGGTGCCGCGGCGGTTCGCCCCGACGCCCCCGATCCCGAGGTGGATCTGATCGGGGTCGAGGTAGAGGCCGCGATGGACGCTCCCCGTGACCGGCAGTCGCGCGGGCAGGTGGCGGTCGGACCCGAAGACGAGCGCCGCCTCGAACGCCGCGACGGGGCGAGCGGTGTCGAGCACGACCTCGAGCCGCGACGTCACGTCGGTCAGCCCGCCGGGGCGGTCGACGCGCTCGGGAGGCGCGGACTCCCGCACCTCGACCGGCGCGGACGGGTCGACCTTCGGAACGAGCGTGATCGGCTCGGCGTCGGTGGGCATCTGGTACGCGACGGTCAGCTCGACGACCGCGGACGACCCGACGTGCCGTCGGCCGAACGCGACCCGCTCGGGCGCGAAGACGAGATCGGGCTGCACGAGGTAGCGCACGCCGATCTGCCGGGTGGTGACGACGCGGTCGTTGGCCTGCACGTAGACGGTGAGGAGCTTCGAGCCGCGATTCCGCGCCCTCACCTCCGTGCGCACGTCGACGCGGCCGCCGGGCGCGACGTCGCCCCTCTTCCACGCGAACGCGACGCACTCGCACGACCCGTCGATGTTGACCAGCTTGAGCGGACGCGCGTCGTGGTTCACGATCGTGAAGGTGAACGACGCGTCCTGGTCGGGGCGCAGCACGCCGAGATCGACCGAGGTCGGCTCGACCGCGAACGCGTAGGGCTCCTCCTTGCTCTCCACGCGGAACTGGTTCCCCGGCGTCGCCTCGCGATTGACCGCGCCGCCGTCGCGGCGCGCGGGCGGCGGGGAGGACGCGGTCGCGAGAGGCGGCGGCGGCGTGCTCGCGGCGTCGGGCGGCGCTTCCGCCCCGCACGCCGCGGCAAGCAGTGCGACGACGACTCCGGGCGCGTGCGCCGCGGCGCGCGCGCGATCACGCTGCTCGTCGCTCGGCCCCCTCGCGATCAGTCGGGGATCACGAGCTCCTGCCCGACCTTCAGCTTGTCGCGGTCGGGGATCTGCTCGCGGTTGGCGTCCCAGATGCGCCGCCACTTCGACTGGTCGCCCTGGTAGTAGTGCCGGGCGAGGCTGAAGAGCGTGTCGCCCTTCCGGACGACGTGGACGCGTGCGCCCGCGCGGGAGCGCGCGGTCGGGAGCGGCTCCTCCGGAATCGACGCCGGGGCGCTGGCCCATCCGGCGTCGGCGAACGTCTGTCGTTCGGGCGGAGCGATCGGGATCTCCGCGCCCGCGTCCGACGACTTCGCGCCGGTGCAGGCCGAGAATGCCGCCGCCGCCACCATCAGGAATGCCCGGTTCCACGCCAACGCCATCACTTTCCCTCCCGTTGGGTCGATTTGCGGACCGCCAGGGGGAGGGATTGTAGCAGCCCCGACTCACTGCTCCCCGTCGGAGCGCCGGTCGATCCCCTTGTCGGCGTTGTCGAGCTCGGGGCCGCGCGCCTGGTCGCCTACGAGCACGCCCTTGAGGCGCCGCAGCACCTCCTGGCGCGCGAAGTCGCCGCGGTTGCGATAGATGAGCAGGAGATTGCGGACCATCCGCAGCAGCATCGCGCCGTCGGTCATCGGGAGGAGCCAGGAGGAGTCGTACCCCCCCTGCCCCTCCGCCTCGAGGTAGCGCAGGCAGTCCCTCTCGGAGAGCAGGCGGCCGCCCCCGAACGGGTCGACGAAGAGGGCGGGTTCGGCCTGGACGTGACGCAGCACGAAGTGGCCCGGCATCCCGACCCCGGCGAGCGGTATCCCGGCGCGGCGCGCCACGAACAGGTAGACGGCGCACAGCGAGATCGGGATCCCGGTGCGCCGCTCGAGGACCTTGTGGAGGTAGGAGTTGTCGGGGTCGTAGTAGTTGCGCTGGTTGCCGTGGAAGCCGAGCTCCCGCGCCAGCAGCCGCGTCATGATCTTCAGCACGGCGACCGGATGCTCGCTCGCGCCGAGCCGGGCGGCCAGGTCATCGGCCATCGCGTCGAGCGCGGCGCGCACGCTGGCGGGATCGAGGTCGGGGTCGCGCGTGCGCGCGATCAGGATGCAGCCCTCCTCGAGCGCCGAAGGGTCGCGGTCGAGACGCCCGCGCAGCATGCGCAGCTCGCGCTCGAGGAGATGGACCCGCACCTCCTCGCGCGCGAGGCGGGCGCGCGCCCGCAGCCTCGCGTCGCCCTCCTCCATCGCCAGCTCGAGGTGGGGCAGGGCGTCGGACCCCTCCTGGCGCAGGGCGCGCCGCGCCTCCGCGACGACGCGGGAACTCTCGTCGGCGAGCAGCGACACCAAGGCACGAAGGCGCGTCTGGTCGGGGGGCGGCATGGGGGGCTCCCTGGATGGCCCTGGCGTGCGCAACCTATATCGCGTCCCGAACGACTCACAAGCCCGCGCACCCGATCCGCTGCCGCGCGCGGGATTCCCGCGCGCGATCGGGAAGAGGAATCCCGCCCGCGCGAGGGGTGCGCCGCCCGGCCGTGTGCCGCTTGGCGCCGCAGGGCCCGGACCGGCGGCGCCGGCCTCAGGAGTCGCGCGGAGCGGCAATCGCGATCGAGCGCGCGAGCGACCGCGCCTCGGCGAGCGCGGGCAGCGACGGCTGCGCCCCCTCCTTCGTGACGGCCAGCGATCCGGCGGCGATCGCGAGCGCGAGCCCGTCGCGCGCGCTCCCGCCGCGCACCCGCGCGGCCGCGAGGCCTCCCACGAACGCGTCGCCGGCCGCGGTCGAGTCGACCACCGCCACTCGCGGCGCCGCGGCCTCGAGCAGCCCGTCGCCGTCGCGGTGCAGGGCGCCGCGCTCCCCGCGCGTCAGCGTCACCGCGGCGAATCCCCGTGCGGCGAGCGTCTCGACCGCGGCCCGCTCCGCGGCCGGCGAGTCGATCTCCCACTCGCACAGCGCGGCCGCCTCGCTCTCGTTCACGACCAGATGGTCGACCAGGCCGGCGAGCTCGCGCGCCTCCGCGAGAGCGGGCGCGGCGTTGAGCAGCACGAACGCCCCCGCGCGGCGGGCCGCGCCCGCGACCGCCCGCACGGCGGCGAGCGGGATCTCGAGCTGGAGCAGCACGACGTCCCCGCGCGCGTCGCGCAGGAGCGGCCCGGCGTCGGCGGCGCCGAGCTCCCCGTTCGCTCCCGGCACGACCAGGATCCGGTTCTCCCCGCGGGCGTCGACGACGACCAGCGCGACGCCGGTCGCCGACGGGACGGTCCTCACGCAGCCGTCGTCCACGCGCGCCTCGCGCAGGCTCGCGCGCAACGCCCGCCCGAAGTCGTCGTCCCCGACGCGTCCCGCCATCGCCGTCGGCGCCCCCAGCCGCGCCGCGGCCACCGCCTGGTTGGCCCCCTTGCCCCCGGGCGCGAAGGCGATCGAACGGCCGGCGAGCGTTTCGCCCCCGACGGGCGCCCGCTCGCAACGGACCACGAGGTCCATGTTGAGGCTCCCGACGACGATCACGCGGCCTGCCATCCGGAGGCTCCCCGTGCGCTCACAGTCCCGCCGACTTGGCCTGCTGCCAGAGACGCTCCAACTCCTCGAGGGCCGTCTCGCCGATCCGAGGGCCGAGCGTGCGCTCGACGTGGCGGAAGCGGCGCTCGAAGCGCCCGTTGGCCTCGCGCAGCGCCTGCTCGGCGTCGAGGTCGAGCTTGCGCGCGACGTTCACGACCGCGAACAGGAGGTCCCCGAGCTCGTGCCCGATCGCCGTCCGCGATCCTCCCGACGCCGCCCGCTCGAGCTCTCCCGCCTCCTCGCGCACCTTCTCGAGCGCCCCGCGGGCGTCGGGCCAGTCGAACCCGGTCCGCGCCGCCCGCTTCCCGAGCTTCGCGGCGCGTCCCAGCGCCGAGAGCCGGGTCGGGACGTCGTCGAGGACGGAGCGCGGCGTCGCCGGGTCGCGCCGCGCCGCGCGCTCCTGCTCCTTGATGCGGTCCCAGTTCGCGAGCGCCTCCTTCGCCGTCCCGGCCTGCACGTCGCCGAAGACGTGGGGGTGGCGGTGCACGAGCTTGTCGCCGATGCGGCGCGCGACGTCGGCGAGCGAGAAGCGCCCCGCCTGCTCCGCGATGCGCCCCATCAGGAAGACGTTCATGAGCAGGTCGCCGAGCTCCTCGCAGATCTCTTCGCCGCCGCCGGCCGCCACGGCGTCGGCGACCTCGGCGGCCTCCTCCTGCGCGCACGGAGCCATCGTGGCGAGCGTCTGCTCGCGGTCCCAAGGGCAGCCGTCGCGCAGGCGGTCGACGATCCCGACGAGGCGCGTAAGCTCGGTCGTGCGCGGATCCATGCGGAGCTCCGGGGTCCCGCCGTCGCAGAGGCATCGGGGAGCCGCGGATGATGCGCTTCGATCCGAGCAGTGTCGACTGGCCCGCGTCGCGCCGCGAAGGCATCGCCGTGAAGGTGCTCTGGCGCGACGACCCGAGCGGCGACGTCGCCGTGCTGGTGCGGATGGATCCCGGATGTCGCTACCCGCGCCACCGCCACGTCGGCGACGAGGACGTGCTCGTGCTGCAAGGCGGGTTCTGCGACGCGGCCGGCGAGCACCGGGCCGGGTCGTTCCACCGCTTCCCCGCGGGGAGCGTGCACGCTCCCGTCGCGCTCGACGGGGCGCTGCCCTGCGTGCTCTTCGCCGTGGCGCGCGGAGGCGTCGAGCTCCTCGAGTGAGGAGGCCGGCCGGCGCGTCGGCGCGCGGCGCCGACTTCCGCGATCACTGCCGCCAGCGCAAGGCGTCGGGGCCGAACTCCGCGCGCCGCCAGCCGGGGGGCGCCTCCCGGCCGCTCACGCTGCCGTCGCCGTCGAGGTCGAGCCGCGCGAAGAGCGCGTCGCCGCCCGGGAACTCGCGGCGCGACACCGATCCGTCGCCGTCGAGGTCGTAGCGGGTGAAGAAGTCGTCGAAGGCGGCGTAGGGCCCCTCCGCGCGGGCCGCGGTCACCGCCGTCTCGAGCTCGCGGGCGTCGAGCTCGCCGTTGCGGTTCTCGTCGAAGCGCTGCACCGTTCCGGGGAAGCGCTCGAGCTCCTTGTTCGAGAGGCGGCCGTCCCGGTTGCGGTCGAGGATCTCGAGCGCCGTCTTCGCGTCCGCGGCCAGGATCATGACGTACGGCCCGCCCGCCGGCCGTGCGCGCGGGATCTCTTCGCGCGAGAGCATGCCGTCGCCGTTGACGTCGGCGATCTCGATCAGCCCGGCGGGGACGCCGAGCTCCTTGACCGAGAGCGCGCCGCTGCCGTCGCGGTCGAGCTTCGCGAAGGTCCCCCTCCGGTCGGCGGCGAGAGGGAGCAGCGAGAACTCGCCGGGCGAGAGGCTCCCGCTGCCGTCGACGTCGGCCCGGTCGAAGACGAGCCGCTGCAGCTCGCCACCGTCCAGCCGTCCGTTCCCGTCGCGATCGAACTGGTGGAGGTCGCCGCCTCCGATCACGAACGCCCAGTCGCGTACCGGGTCGTCGCTGCCGTAGCCCACCACCCGCCGGGCGACGACGGCGCGCAGCCCGTTCAGGTATTCGACGATCTGCCGGGCCTCTCGCTCCGAGATCTTCGCCTCCTTCTTCTCGCGCATGCGCGCCACCGTCGCCGCCCATCCGCCGGCGTTCTTGGCGGCCTCGACGATGCGCATCTCGTCGTGGCAGACCGTGCAGCGCGAGGCGAACACGTCGGGAGGAGCGCGCAGCGCGCCGATCGCCACCTGCACGCGATCCGCGGCGAGCGGATCGTCGGCCGGCGACGTGCGCCGCGGCGGCGAGGCGGACTTCGAGAGCTCGGCGAACGAGACGTAGCCGTCGAGGTCGACGTCGAGCGTCACGAACGTCGCGCCCGAGCCGCGCCACTCGGATCGCGCGACGATGCCGTCGCCGTTCTGGTCCAGGCTCTTCAGGAACTGGCGGGCCGTGCCGCCGCCGTCCTGCGCCGCGCCCGGCGCCCCGGGGAGCGCGGCGAGCGCCGCGAGCGCCGCCGCGCCCCCGATCCACGGAGTCGTGCGACGATTCATCGTGCGCCCTCCAAGAGCGCGTCCGCCGCCGGGTCGAGATCGTCCGGCGCGAGCGGGACGCGCAGCAGCCGCTCGAACTCCTGTCGCCCGAGATAGCGCGCGCGCTCGTGCGAGATGTCCTTGAGCTGCCTCCCGCCCTCGTCGACCATCCGGTCGAGCGAGAACTCCTCCACCACCACGTCGTGGACGCGCAGCCCCTCGCCGAACAGCGGGCCGAGGAGCCGAGGCTTGTCGCTCGCCGACGTGTTCACGACGTAGCACGCCTGGCGCCCGGCCACGAGCGCGAAGCGCTGCAGGAAGGGCGGGTTGTACCAGGCGGCCGTCGCCAGCCGGTAGGCCCCGTCCGGGAGCGGCTCCCCGCCCGTGAAGCGGGGCGCCAGCGGATCGGTGATGCGCACGATCGCGAGCGTCCCGGCGGCGTTGCCGTCGTCGGCCGGCTGCGCCGCGAAGAGCGCGTAGTCGTGCTCCTCGGTCGGGATGTCGCCGCCGGGACTGCCGAGGTCGAAGCGGGAGAGCACCTGCACGTCGAGGAAGCGCGGCGCCCCCCGTCCGGGCGCCGCCGTCCCGCGCTGCACCGCGAGCTCCGGCGGCGGGAAGAGCCGACGCGCGCGCGCCGGCTCGGTCACGTCGAACAGGAAGAAACCCTGGAAGCCGCCGGCGATCACCGCCAGCTTGCGCGCGCGCGTGCGCCGCCCGAGCCCGTCGTCGGGCCGCGAGTACTGGAAGAGCGTCCGCACCGCGCAGACGTCGTCCGGCGCGTCCGGCGCGAGGTTGGGGTCGAGGTGGGCGATCAGGTCGGGCCGGGAAGGTTCACCGACGTCGAGGACCTTCACGCCGGCCGGCCCGTCGGCGACGTAGAGGTGCGGGAAGGAGAGGTCGAGACCGCGCGCCTCGGCGGTCGGGAAGCGTCCGAGGAGGCGGGGGCGCGCCGGATCCTTCACCCCGAACAGCTTCACGCCGCCGCTCCCGTCGGCGACGTAGAGGACCTCTCCGCGCACGAGGAGCTCGCGTGGATCGTCGGTGTCGATGAACGCGATCTTCTGCGGGAAGGCGGGGCGGCGGGCGTCGACGACGGCGACGCCCGCCTGCGCGAGCGCCACGAAGAGCGTCTCGAAGCGGCCCTGCAGCTCGTCGCAGCGCGCGGCGATCCCGACCGCGCCGGGCAGCGCGAGAGACGCCAGCGGCACCGAGAAGTCGAGGCGCTCCCGGTCGACGGCCACCAAGTGCAGGCCGCGTCCGTCGACCACGGCGGCCGTCTCGCGGCTCAGGTTGAAGCTCGGCGTCCCGAGTCCCCAGGTGGAAGGCGCCCGGTGGCACTCGGCGCAGCTCCGCGCCGTGCCGCGCGTCGTGTGGAGCTGGTGGTGGATCATCGTCATGCCCGACAGCCCGGCCGCCGTCACCGGGAGCTGCTGGTCGATGAACTTGCGCCCCGACTCGTCGTGCACGGAGCCCATCGTCGAGAATCCGACCAGGTAGGGCGCGATCCGGTCCTCGTCGTTCATGCCGAGGTAGAAGTGCTTGAACGTGGCGAACACCTTCTCCTGCGTCGTGCAGCGTCCGCGCGTGCGCGCCCCGGTGAGCAGGTCGAGCTGGGTGAACGACTCGTTGCGGTCGAAGTGGAAGCCGAAGAAGTTCACGTTCCAGCCGGCGTGGCACGTGTAGCACTCCAGGCGCTCGTGCTCCGGCGTCATGGCGCGCGCCGCGCGCGGGTTGTACTCGGGCCGCGCCGGGTCGATCACGTGGACCGCCTGCGGCACGAAGTGGCGTTTCCCGTCCACCTTCGAGACCAGGTAGGTCACGCCGGCCTCCTCGTGCACGTTCGGGAGACGGTTCCCGCGCGAGGTCTTGCGCGTGGCGACCTCGTCGAACGTGCCGTGGCAGTCGATGCACTCGATCTCGACGGCGTGCTCCATGAAGCCGTAGATGTTCCCGTCGCCCATCACGTCGCGGACGGTGTGGCAGTCGACGCAGTGCATCCCGCGCTCGTGGTGGACGTCGGGAGGGACGATCGCCGGATCGTTGACGTAGAAGACTCCGTTCAGCAGCGAGTCGGTCGTGCCTCTCACCTCCGGACCGGCGGGCATGCCGGGCGGGAGCTGCGCCAGCCCGCGGTACGCCAACCCGATCGAGGCGTCGCCGAAGTGGCAGCGCACGCAGGTCTGCGTGGGCGGCGCCGAGACGAACTCGTGCGTCATCGGGTGGCCCGGCTCGAAGTGGTCGATCGAGAGGTCGGCGCTGCGCGAGATCCCGTCGTCGGCGTAGGTGACGTGGCAGGCCGCGCAGCCGCCG
>Ga0187893_10004786_pt1 | contig 25283 bp, 34 predicted proteins | sample MA1701074metaG_FD_139574 | JGI IMG/M metagenome (GOLD analysis project Ga0187893, IMG submission 139574) | White microbial mat communities from a basaltic lava cave in the Kipuka Kanohina Cave System on the Island of Hawaii, USA - MA170107-4 metaG ... | reverse complement strand
GTTTCGACCAGCTCAATCAGCTTCTGCCGGAATTCCGGCGGGTACTCAGGACGACTGCGGGGCATCGGGGACCTCCCTCATTTCCAGCATTGGAAAGTGTCCACGAAAGCGGGTCAACTCCAGCGAGGCGTAGGTTTTTCATGATCGCGCGATGCTACCGCACGCGCGTCTTCGCCAGTATCCCGGAGGGGCCGAAGAGGAGAACCAGCTCCGCGCGAAGCTCGGAACCTGAGGCAGGCGGCTTTTCCCGGTACACCCAGACTTCGTAGCCGCTCTCGAAGTCGACCACCACGCCTTTGCCAAGCGCGGCGAGGACGTCGGCCTTGGTGCTCTGGCCGATGGAAAGGGAGCGCTCGGCTGCGGCAGCGGAAAGGGCCGGTTTTTGAGGAACAGGCGGCGAAGGCTGCAGCACCGAGCAGCCGGCGAGAAGGACGCAGGCGGCGAGGATGGCTTTCACATGTATTCCAGCACGACGAGCGTGTCGTCCGGCCAGCTCGCATCGCCGAGCGGCACGAAGTAGGCACGGTCGAAGAGGACTTCGCAGTCGCAATGCTTGTCCTTTTTCCAGTCGGGATCGCGCGAGGCCCCGCCGTAGAGCATGTCGACCGACAGGACTTCGCGGCGCGCGCCGTCGACGAGCGTCACGCTGAAGAGCGGCCGGTCGGCGAAGAAGAGGTAGCGGGGCGCTGCGCGGTGGCAAAAGGCCGGGTTCTCGGGGAAGAGCTCGTCGAGCCATCCGAAGAACCCCGGCGGGTAGCGGGAGATGAGTCCCGACTTCATGCCCACCTCGCATTCGAGGCGCAGGTCGCCGAGCTGCCGAACATCGGGCGGGAGGCCGGGCGTGCGCACCTCCGCGCGCCAGGTCATGGTCCCCGCCCTGCGGTTCGGCATCACCTTTGCGTCCTCGCGGAGTGCCGCGTCGTCGCGCTTGAGCGCGAACGTGCGGTCCGCCGCGACCTCCAGCGGAATCGCGCGGCTCGGCGCGGCGACCTGCAGCTCGACGCCTTCCATCTCGGTCGCGTGCTTGCGCGGCAGCAGCCTGAAGCGCAGCGTCGCGGCGGGCGCGAGGTGCCGCCGGCGCTCGAAAAGCTCCATCCCCTCGACCATCTTGCGGTAGGACTTGGCGACGGGGTTGCGCACAGCGGTGATCACGATCGGGTCGTCCTGCGCGAGCGCGGTGCAGGAGAAGAGCAAGGCCAAGGCGCCAAGGCGCACAGCGACGCGCATCGGTATGATTCTAGGATGGCGTGCGACATCCTGGTGCGGAACGGGACCCTGATCGACGGAACCGGCGCGCTGGCGAGACGCGGGGACGTCGGGATCGCGGATGGACGCATAGTTCCCGCCGGAACCGCAAAAAGAACAATCAATGCCGAAGGCCTGGTCGTCGCGCCAGGCTTCATCGACCCCCACACCCACTACGACGCGCAGATCTGCTGGGACGGGGCGACGACGCCGTCGAGCTGGCACGGGGTGACGACGGTGGTGATGGGGAACTGCGGGGTGGGGATCGCGCCCTGCAGGCCGGCGGCGAGGGAGATCGCGATGAAGGACCTGGTGAACGTGGAGGCGATCCCGTTCGAGGTCCTGAATGCCGGGATTACGTGGGAGTGGGAGACGTTCCCGCAGTACATGGAGGCGGCGGCGAGGAGGAAGCCGGCGCTGAATCTCGGGTTCATGGCGCCGCTGACGCCGTTCAGGCACTACGTGATGGGCGAGGCGTCGATGGAGCGGGCGGCGACCCAGGATGAAGCTGCACAGATTAAGGATTTACTCGGAAAAGCGATCGATGCTGGCGCATTCGGCTGGTCGAGCACGCTGCTCAACCAGCACATGGGCTACGGCGGGCGGCCGCTGGCGTGCCGCAACGCCAACCGCGAGGAATTGAAGGCTTACTGCAACGCGCTGCGCGAGCGCGGCAAAGGCGCCATCGAGATGGCGATGACGCGCCAGATCGCGGTGCTCGAGCAGGCGGAGCTCGACCTGCTCGAATTCATGCTGGAGGAGAGCCGCCGGCCAGTCACCCTGATCGCGCTGTTCGACCGCGACGACCTGCCCGGCGCCTTGCGCGAGACGATGGCAAAGCTGCGGCCGATGATCGCGCGCGGCGCCCGGCCGCAGACCTCGCCGCTGCCGCTGACGCGCGAGCTGGTGATGCGCAGCCCCTTCGCGTTCGCCGCGTTCCCGTCGTGGAAACGGCTGTTCGTGGATACATCGAAGGAGGCGCAGAGAGAGGTTTACAAGGATCCTCGATTCAGAGCTTCGTTTAGAGAGGATTTGCGAAAACCTGCTTCCTTCGCGGACTGGGCGAGAATTACGGTGCACGAGGTGAGGAGCGAGAAACTCAAACACCTTGAAAGCAAGACCGTGGCGGAAATAGCGAAAGAGCGGGGCGTGGACGGGGTGGATGCGCTGCTCGACCTCACGCTCGAGGACGACCTGGAGAACGAGTTCACCGTGCAGTCCTGGAACACGCGCGTGGACCGGATGCGGGAGCTCTTGAACGACAAGAGCGTGCTCCTCGGCCTCGGTGACGGCGGCGCGCACCTCGACATGCTGTGCGACTCGGGCTATCCGACCTACGTGCTCGGCACGTGGGTCAGGGAGAGGAAGGTCCTGAGCCTGGAGGAAGCGGTAAGGCGGATGACCTCGGACCCGGCGGATTTTTACGGCATCCGGGACCGGGGAAGAATTGCGCTGGGGATGGCCGCCGACATCGCGATCTTCGACCCGGCGACTGTCGGCATGGAGGCGCGCGCGGAGCGGCTGCACGACCTGCCCGGCGGCGGGAAGCGCATGGTGAAGCGCTCGCGCGGCATCGAGTACACGCTGGTCAACGGCGAGATGACGTGGGAGAAGGGCGCCCTGACCGGGGCGAGCGCCGGAAAGGTATTGCGGTCCTGAAATCCATCGGCCAGGTTTGCCTCACAACCCCTGAGCGCGACCCGTCCGCGGGTTTGGTATAGTCAACCTCAATCCATCTCGGCCGTTATTCGCGCCATGAAATCCCTGATCGCCATCCTTGCCCTCGCGGGCGCGTCCCTCATTCCGGTAACGGAAAGCGCCGATTGCCTTGCCGCCGCCACGACCGCGCAACAGCAGCAGTCGTGCTGCAAGGAGAACAAGGGCGTCTGCGGCTGCCGGGCGGGCAAAATCGTGTGCTGCGACAAGACCTTCGCGGAGAACTGCCCCTGCAGCCGCGAGGACGACCCGGACGCTATTTCTTAGTCAGGTCCCACACTCCGTCCGGGGGGCACGACGCCGGGTCGCGGCGCCAGAGCGCGATGCGCTCGAGCATCACCTTCGAGGGCGCGTCCCCGGGGTTGCGCCGGAAGGCGGCTTCGGCGCGCTCCCAGTCGCGGCCGCGGTAGTGCTTGAGCCCCTCCTCGTAGCCTTCCTTCAGCGCCGCGGCGGCGTCGTCGAGCGCGCCCTTGCGGCCGAGGAGCTCGTACACGCGCACCGGCTCGGTCTTGCCGACGACGCGCACGCTGTCGATCTCGCGCGCCTCGACGGCCTCGCGCGCGCGCTGCCAGGTGTCGTGGCTGACCAGGATGCCGGTGCCGTACTCCTTGTTGGCGCCCTCGAGGCGCGAGGCGAGGTTCACGGTGTCGCCGATCACGGTGAAGCCCTTGGCGCGTTCCGAGCCGATGTTGCCGACCGTGACGTCGCCGGTGGTGATTCCCATGCGCACGTCGACGTGCGGCAGGTTCTTGCGGAAGCCGAGAACGTCGGGCAGCGCGGCGCGGAAGCTTGGCATGCGCGCCTTCTGCTCGAGCGCCGAGAGGCAGGCGAGCGCCGCGTGCTCGTCGTCGCCGGTGAACGGCGGGCCCCAGTACGCCATGATGGCGTCGCCGATGAACTTGTCGAGCACGCCGTTCTGCTCGCGGATCGGCTCCGACATCACGGTGAAGTAGTGGTTGAGGAAGCGCACCACGCCGTCGGGCGTCAGGCTCTCGCTCATCTGCGTGAAGCCGACCAGATCGCTGAAAAATACCGTCATCACCTTCTTCTCGCCGCCGGTCGCGGCGAGGCGGTTCTCGAGCAGCCCGGTGACGATGCGCGGGTCGACGTACTTGCCGAACGTGTCCTTGATGCGCTCCTTCTCGCGCAGCCCGGCGACCATGTTGTTGAACGAGTGCGTGAGCGCCGCGATCTCGTCGGCCGAGTCGGCGCGCACCTGGATGCTCAGGTCGCCCTTCTCGACCGCCTGGGTGCCGGTGAGGAGCCGGCGCACCGGCCCGACCAGGTTGCGCGTGATGAGCGCCGCGAGCGCCAGGCCGAGCAGCGCGGCGATCGCGGTGATCGTCCAGTTGAGGCGCACGGCGCGGCTCTCCTCGGCGCGCGCGCGGTCCGCCGCGGCCTGCGTGGTCTCGTCGAGCGCGAGGATGACCCGGCCGATCTGGCGGTTGATCGCTTCTTTCTCGCGCACCAGCGCGTCGCGCACCACTTTCAGCGAGCGCGGGTTGCCCTGCTCGGCCTCGGCGAGGAACTGGCGGAAGGTGCCGTGGAAGTTCTGGCGCGCGGCCTGGATCTCGGGCAGCGCCTGCTTGAGCAGCGCGAGCGCCACGCGGTCGACGCCGGAATCGGGCGCAGCCATCGCCTCCTCGATCAGCCGCACGCTCGAATCGACCACCTGGTCGGCGTTGATGCCGCGCTGGTCGAAGAGCTTCGTTTCCCCCTCGATCGCCGCCTTGTCCCGCCGCGCCGCCTGCAGCAGTAGCAGGATGCGCTCGACGTGCACGGTCTGCTGGCGCACCAGCGTCTCCACGCTGCCGACCTGCTGGTCGAGCGGGATGTAGTAGCGCGCGAGCGCCGCGACCTCGTTGTTCAGGCTGCGCAGGTTGTGCGCGGAGAGGCCGGTGACGATCACCATCAGCACCAGCAGGCTGAGCGCGATGCTGTAGACCTTCAGGCTGATCGGGCGCCGGGCGAGCGGCATGGCGGCAAGACTATACTTGCTTGAAGCACCGTGAGGTCAACGACAGGAGGACTCCCATGGCTATCCGCGAATGCTTGATCAGCGCGCTGCTGTTTTCGGCGCTCGGCTTGGTTGCGACCCCGGCGAGCGCGCAGGCCGGCAAGGATGTGCCCGCCAGGCTCGACGGCGGCGGGATGACCGAGCGCTGGCTGTTCCTCGGACGGCGCACCGACAGCGGCTGGTTCCCGCCCTCGGTATCGCTCGCCACGCCGCCGTACCCGGTCAAGGCGGGCAGCCGCGTGGTGGTCAAGCGGCACGCGCTGGTCTACGGCTCGGTCGACTGCAAGGTGTTCGACGCCGCGCAGTTCAAGGGCGGCGACGAGGCCGCGGCGTCGGTGGAGCTCGTCAAGGCGGGAGACCAGGGGCTGGAGATCACCGGAACGGCGATCGAGTGCCCGTCGATCTGCGGCGCGAAGACGGTCTGGGTGAACGTCAGGATCCCGGCCGCGCGGCTGGTCAGGATCGACGACTAGGGGGAAATGCCATGAAGAAAGCCGTCGCGGCCTGCGCCGCCCTCGTGTTCGCGGCGTCGGCCCTTGCCCAGGACTGGCCGGTGCCGAAGATGTTCCGCGGCATCGACAAGCAGAAGGGCCAGTACCAGGTCGAGGTGCTCGAGGCCTCCGGGAGCGCCGGGTCGCGCAAGGTGCCGGTGATGACGATCTGCACCGACAACCTGATGAAGCCGCCCGCCGGCAAGGAGAGGGCGCGATGAGCTTCGACAAGGACAGCGAGCAGTGCCGCAAGATGAAAGAGGCGGCGGCGAAGATGGACCCCGTGAAGCAGTGCGCGCGCCAGAAGTCAGACCGCGAGGCGTGCGAGCTGCGCGTGCGCGACGCCGCCGCGCAGCTCTCGGCGATGTGCAACTAGGTCTGAAGTCGTCCCCGCGAAAGCGGGGACTCATTTTCCGACTGAAATTTTTCTGAATGGGTCCCCGCCTTCGCGGGGAAGACCATTGGCCGCTTGTTTCCCTAGCGCAGCTCGAGCTGCGTGCCGTTCGTGCGGCCGCGGTACTCGCGCCCGCCGGCGCGGAAGCTGATCTCCTCGCCGCGCACCCTGCCGGAGAGGGCGTAGGTGGTGCCCGCGGTGCGCAGGCTGCCGCTGAGCATCTGGTATTCCTGCTTGAGCACCACCTCGCCCTGCTGGACGTTGTAGGTGCCGGCGACCTGCGCCGGGACGATCCACAGGAGCGCGGTGCACCAGGAGCTGTTGCAGCCATTGCGCGAGGAGATGGTGGCGCTCTCGTCCTCCTTCCAGTCGCCCATGGTGAAGGTGTTGGAGACGATGCGCGTGCCCGGCTTCAATTTCAGGATCTGCGGGCGCAGCTTCAGGTTGATCTCGGGCAGCAGGAACATGGTGATCACGCTCGCGCCCGAGAAGTCGCTCTCGAAGAGGTCGGCCTTCGCGAAGGTCGCGCGGTCGGACACGCCTTCCTTCTCGGCGTTGCGCCGCGAGAGCTCGACCATGTCCGGGTTGTACTCGATGCCGTGGGCGCGCGCGCCGCGCTTCGCGGCGGTGATCACGGTGCGGCCGTCGCCCGAGCCGAGGTCGATGACGTAGTCGCGCTGGATGACTTTCGCCATGTCGAGCATCTTGTCGACCAGCCCCTGCGGGGTCGGCACCCAGACGACGTCCTTGCCTTCCTGCCCGACCGAGGGCTCGTAGGCGGACGGGGCGGCGGGCGCCTTCTGGGCCTTGGGCGTCTTCTGCGCCTGCGCGCAGGCGACCAGGCTGAAGGCGGCGAGAAGGAGGGCGAGACCGGGGCGGCGGAACGAGGCGCGGGGGCTCATGGGCCGGAATGCTAGACCAACGGGCTCGCTTGTTGCTTCTCGGTTTGCGAAAGATGGACCGGGCCGCCACCGGCGGCACGACCGGGGAAAAGCAGCAGGACCCGCGCAGCGCGCCGCCCAAGAAGTAAAAAAACGTAAGGGCCGGGACTGGTTGGGCGACTCCCGCCCGATCCGGGCCTAGGATCAACGCCATGGAAGTGCTGCTGGTCGACGACCAGGCGCTGACCGTCCAGGTCTATGCAGCGGCCGTGCGCAAGACCTTCAGCGGGGCGAGGGTCCATACCGCGGTCGCTCTGCCCGAGGCCCTGCAGATCGCCTCGGGGCATACGCTCGACCTGGTGCTGCTCGACCTCGCGTTGCCGAACTGCTCGGGGATCGACGCGCTGATGCGCTTCGGCAGCGCGTTCCCGAGAGTGCCGGTGCTCGTCGTCTCCGCGACCGAGGACCGCGAGCGCATCCAGGAGTGCCTCGACGGCGGCGCGCGCGGCTACATCACGAAGAGCTCGGCGGTCGCCGGGCTGCCCGGGGCGATGAGGCTCGTCATGGCGGGCGGGCAGTACGTCCCGCCGGAGGCGCTGGTCCCCGTCAGCGCGGAAGTCGGATCAGCCTTTCTCGGCCAGGAATCCCTCCAGCGCTAGACCCCGCGCGCGGGCAGGCGGGCGCCGATCTTCTTCAGGCTCGCAGGGTTGTCGAAGATCGGCGCCAGGCCCGAGCCCTTGACGGTGCACAGCCGGCTGCTCGCGAGCTGCGCCTCCATCCGGTCGCGCGTGCTGCTCGACAGCACCCAGCCGAGCGGCACGTTGGTCGAACGCCGGCACAGCCCGAAGTGCAGGAAGTTCGCATGGCCCACGTGCCACGCCGCGGTCTCGCGCGCGTAATAGCCGCGCGCGTCGCGCGTGTTGAGCAGCGTCCATAGCGGCGACAGCGCCTCGTTCAGGAAGTCCTTCGGCGCGATGGTGGGGTTGTCGGGCGCGGTGGCGAGGCTGTCGGAGCCGTACTTCGCCTCGACCGGGTCGTTGCTGATGTGGATCACGAAGGGCTCGACGCGCTGCCAGCGCGGGTCCTGGTCGGCGAGCAGCGCGATGATCTTCAGGATCTCGAGCGTGGTGGTGGCGCCCGAGTTCTCGAAGTAGCCGCCGTCCACCACGCGGCCGTAGGCGCGGCCGTCCTTCGCCAGCGTGCCCGCCGGGCTCACGTAGGTGAAGCGCGCGCTCATGTGCGCGGCGGTCGCGAGCGACACCGAGCGCGGCACGAAGAAGGCCTGCGCGTCCTCGATGTCGACGAAGTCCTCGGCGCCCTTCGCGGCGCCGACGCGCACGTTGCTCGCGATGATGCGCTTGCCGGTCTCGACCCAGGTGGCGTTGAGGAACAGCGCCGGGGTCCAGTGGCTCCGGTCCTCCCACAGCCGGTCGAGCGGCTCCTGCATGCGGTTGCGGCCTCCCACATGCTTCGCCCAGGCGCTTTCCCACGCCTGCTCGAGGGTCGCCGCGCGGTCGAAGCGCTCGACCGGGAAGAACAGGAAGCGCTGCGCGAGCTCGGGGTAGAGCATCGCCGCCACCACCGGCGAGAGGAAATCCTCGGAGAGCACCTGCTGCGCTTTCTTCTTGATGTCGAACGCCTTGTCCTTGCGCGCCTCGGCGAGCAGCGCGACGAACAGACTGCCGCCGAGGCTGCCGCCCGAGACGCCGCTCACCGAGAAGAGATGGTCCGCGAAGCCCGGATGGCGGTTCTGGATCTCGCCCAGCACCGTCGCGGTCCAGTACGCGGCGCGGATGCCGCCGCCTTCGGCGTTCACGAGGTAGATCGGGACGCGCTCCTTGCCTTTGAGCCTGGCCTCGTGGCGCGCGAGCCAGGCCTGCAGGCTCGCCCGCACGTCCGGGCGCTCGGCCGGCTGCGGCTCGGCGAGCGTGCGCACCGCGTGGTTGTCGTTCCAGGTGCTGAACACCACGGCGACCAGCAGCAGCGCCGAGAACATCGGGAAGCGCATGCGCATGCCGGCGAAGTCGAGCGTGCTCGCAGCCGCGATCCATCCCGCCGCGGCGAGCAGCAGGATCGCCGCCGAGCCCATCCCGGGCGCGAACAGGTTCGGCGCCAGCGCGAAGACGAGGAACAGGACCACCGAGATCAGGATCGCAGTCGCCAGCAGCGCGCGCGTCAGCAGGCCGAGGTCGCGCAGGTGGAGCGAGCCGTACACCTGCTCGTCGGCCCGCGGCAGGTTGAGTGCCTCGACCTTGAGCCTGGCGTACGCGGCGCGCGCCACGCGGCGGCGCACCGACACCGCGACCAGGAACGCGATCGCGCCGATCAGGCACCACAGCGCGTAGAAGCGCAGCAGCTCCTGCACGTAGGCGTGATCGGCCCGGACGTAGCCGAGGGAAGCCTTGTAGAAAGCGGCCGCGACGCCGAGCGTGGCGAGGAAGCCGAGGAGCCGCGGCGCCCAGGTGCGCCAGCGGTGCAGGCGCGGGTCCTGCTCCGGCACGCCGGGCAGCCGCAGGAAGAGCATCACGCGCGCCCAGTACCAGGCCGAGAGCGACCACGCGAGGCTCGCGGCGAAGAACCAGAACGGCTGCCAGGAAGTCGCGTCGTCGCTGCGCCGCTCGGCGAGCGCGCGGGCGACGTCCTCGCCCTGCGAGGAGAGCAGCAGGAACGCGAGCCCGGCGGCGACCAGCACGATGGGCACGCGGCACGGCTTCATCGCGAGCATGCGCTCGCGCATCCACAGCCACGCTTCGCCCATGATTCTCTCCCGGAATCCCTAAAGTATCCGCGCGACCAGGCCCTTGAAGGTCTTGCGCAGGACCCTGGCCATCGCGTCCATCGCCTTCTGCACCGCGATCAGGTTGAGTTGCGTCGTGGCCACCAGCACGCTCTCGGCTGCGGTGCGCTGCATCTTCATCAGGATCCTGCCGGTCTCCTCGGAGTAGCCCTCGGACTTGTCGAGCTTGTACTTCGCCACGTTTTGCGCGATCTCGGCGATCTGGACCGCCATCTTGCGGAATTCCGCCGGGGCGTAGTTGGCGACGGCGCTCCAGCCATCGCCGAACGCCTTCTCTCCCGCTTGCATCATCTCTTCGAAGATCTGCTCTATCGTCGGCTTCGGCATGGTCAGTTGCGCTTCGCAGCTTCGACTACCGACACCGCGGTGATCGACTGGTTGGCGATCTTCAGGGCGCTCGCCGCGGTCGCCGGCCGCAGGCATGAGACCGGCGGTGTTCCGCACTTGTCGGTCCTGGCGTGGATCTCGCGGATGAAGCCGAGCTGCTGCTTGACCAGCTCGAGGAGCCGCGTATTGCAGCCGTTGGCGTCCCCCGCCGGCTCGCCCTGCGGCTTCATGTCGGCGGGCATGCTGCTGCCCAGCGTGCTCGCCACCTTTTCGTAGACCTTCGCTTCCAGCCGGCAGCCGCTTCCCAGCGACCGCGACGAGGCGCGCAGGATCAGCACGTCGAGCTTGGTCTCCATGACGTTGTACCGCCTGGCATTCGCCTCGTAGGTGCCCTCGGGCTTGCCGGCGGCGTCGGCCACATCGCGCACGAAGAAGTTGAGCTGCTCGTAGAACTCGACGACGCCCTTCTCGATGACCTCGTCGTAGGGGCTGACGAGCGGCGCCGGGCAGCCGCCCAGCAGCAGCAGAACCGCCAGCAGCAGCGCTCGCATCCCGATTATTTGCCGGTCCAACGCGGCGGGCGCTTCTCGACGAACGCCTTCACGCCTTCCTTGAAGTCTTCGCTGCCGTAGACGCGCCGCACGATGTCGTCGCCGTCGGGCAGCGCCCGCGCGTCCTGGATGCGGCGGATGGCTTCCTTGGTGGACCAGATGGTGAGCGGCGCATGCGAGGCGACTTTCGCGGCAATTTCCTTGACGCGAGCTTCGATCTCGCCGGCCGGAACTATTTCGTGGACATATCCGGCCGCGAGCGCTTCCTCGGCGCCGATCAGGCGCGCGGTGAACACGATCTCCTTCAGCCGCGAAGCGCCGAACAGGTCGACGAACATCGCATAGTTCTTCATCGACAGGCAGTTGCCGAGCGTGCGCGCGGTGGGCATGCCGAAGCGCGCCTCGGGGGTCGCGATTCTGATATCGGCGCCCGCGGTGATGGCGAGGCCGCCGCCCACGGCGACGCCCTCGATCTGCGCGATCACCGGCTTCTTCACGCGCGCGATGCGTCCCGAGCGTTTGTCGCCGTCCTTTTCGTACTTGATCCCGTCCTCCGGGCCCTTGAACTGGGTGAACTGGCTGATGTCGGTGCCGGCGACGAACGCCTTGCCGCCGGCGCCCCTGAGGACCAGCACGCGCACCGCGTCGTCGGCATCCACCTCCTCGCACACTTCGTAGAGCCGCTGGTACATGCCCCAGGTCATGGCGTTGCGCGCCTCGGGGCGGTTGAAGGTCAGCGTGACGATCGCGCCGTCGCGCGAAACGAGGACCTCGTCTTTCGAAACCCGGGTTTCCATGTGTGCGGCGATGGTACCATCCGCTCATTCTCTAGGAGGAGGATGCGATGTTCAGGTTCCTGCTTGGCGCATTGCTGATCGCAGCATCGTCTCTCGCGGTCGCCCAGAAGTACCCCTCAAGAACGCTCGAAGTCGTGGTGCCCTACGCCCCGGGCGGCGGCACCGACAACCTGATGCGCATGATCACCGGCATCATCGAGGAGAACAAATGGTCGCCGGTGCCGCTGAACGTCAACAACCGCGCGGGCGGCAGCGGCGCGGTCGGCTTCAATTATTTGATCAACAAGAAGGGCGACCCGCACGTGGTCGCGGGCGCGACGCCGATGATCGTGTCGGGCAAGATCGAGGGCCGCCTGCCGGGCGACCACCGCGACGCGATGACCATCCTGATGATCGTGGCGATCGACGAGCTGATGCTCTCGGTGCGCAACGAGTCGCCGTACAAGACGATCGAGGACTTCGTGAAGGCGGCGCGCGCCAAGCCCGGCGGCCTCACCGTCGGCGGCACCGCCACGCTGACCGAGGACCACATCTTCACGTATCTCTTCGAGAAGGCGGCCAACATCCAGGTGAAGTACGTGCCGTTCAACTCCGGCGGCGAGGTCACCACCGCGCTGATGGGCGGGCACATCGACGCCGCGGTCGAGAACCCGAACGAGATCGTGGCGCAGATCGAGGCCGGCAAGGCGAAGAACCTGGCGGTCGCGGCGCGCCAGCGCCTCAAGGACGCGCCCGACGTGCCGACCTTCGCCGAGAAGGGCTACGAGTTCTACTGGGAGCAGATGCGCGGCGTGGTCGGGCCGGCCAACATGTCGCCCGAGGCGGTGAAGTGGTGGGTCGACACGCTGAAGAAAGTGGTCGCCACCGAGAAGTGGAAGACCCAGTACATCAAGCGCAACCTGCTCACGCCGACCGACTGGACCGGCGAGGAGGCGAACAAGTACCTCGACGGCCTGCGCGTGAAATACGCGCAAGCCCTGCAGGGGCTGAAGGCCGCCTCGAAGTAAGGGGTGCGTAGCGCCGACCGCGCAACCGCGGTCTTCCTGTTCGCGCTCTCGGTCGCGTTCGCGGCCGGGGCGCTCAAGTACTACTCATGGTGGGGCCCGGGCGGTCCGGGCTCCGCCTTCCTGCCGTTCTGCCTCGGCATCGTCATGGCGCTGCTGGCGCTGCTGTTGTTGTTCAAAAGCTTCCGTAGTTCCGACACTGGAAGCGGGTGGCTCCCCAGGGGGGAAGGACTCAGGAACATGCTGGTGGTGCTCGGCGCGACCGTGCTGTTCGTCGCGCTGCTCAAGACCATCGGCATGATCCTCGGCACCGCGCTCTACCTGACAATAATGATCCGCACCCTCGGCCGGCACCCGTGGTGGATGACGGTCGCGATCGCCGTCGCCGCGGCGGGCTTCAACTGGCTGATCTTCGTGCACTGGCTGCGGGTGCCGTTCCCCGAGATGGGGATATGGATTTTCTGAGCAACCTGCAGCTCGGGTTCTCGATCGCCTTCACGCCGTTCAACCTCATGATGGCGGTGGCCGGGGTGACGGTGGGCATCCTCATCGGCGCGCTGCCCGGCGTCGGGCCGCCTTCGGGCGTGGCGATGCTGTTGCCGCTGACCTTCGGCATGGACCCGACTTCCGGAATCATCATGCTGGCGGCGCTCTACGCCGGCACGATGTACGGCGGCACCATCACCGCGGTGCTGATCAACACGCCGGGCGAGTCGGCGTCGGTCGTCACCTGCCTCGACGGCTACCAGATGGCGCTGCAGGGGCGCGCGGGGGCGGCGCTCGGCATCGCCGCGATCGGCTCGTTCATCGCCGGCACGGTCGGCGTGGTGCTTCTAATGTTAGTGTCGCCGGCACTCGCGAAATGGGCGCTGTCGTTCGGCCCGCCCGAGACCTTCGCGCTGATGCTGCTCGGCCTGACCACCTGCACGATGCTCGCGGGCGACGACCCGCTCAAGGGCTACATCAGCATGGTGCTCGGGCTGATGCTCGCCATGGTCGGCTACGACATCATCTCGGGCGACGCGCGCTACGGCTTCGGCATCCCGGAGATGATGGACGGCGTCGACTTCCTGCCGGTGGCGATCGGCCTGTTCGGCCTGGGCGAAGTGCTCCATGGCGCGGAGCAGGCGGGCAAGGCGCAGCCTGCCACCGGGCGGCTGCGGCTGAGGGACGTGCTGCCGGGCATGGCGGACTGGGCCCGCTGCAAATGGGCGATCGTGCGCGGCACGGCGATGGGCTTCGCGGTCGGCGTGCTGCCGGGCGCGGGGCCGACGGTGGCGTCGTTCCTCGCCTACACCGTGGAAAAGAGGGTGGCGAAGGAGCCGGAGAAGTTCGGCAAGGGCGAGATCAAGGGCGTCGCCGGCCCCGAATCGGCCAACAACGCCGCGGCCACCGGCGCGATGGTGCCGATGCTCACGCTCGGCATCCCGGGCTCGGCGACCACCGCGATCATGCTCGGCGGCCTGATGATGTGGGGCCTGCGACCCGGGCCGATGCTGTTCGAGAAGAACCCGCAGTTCGTCTGGGGCCTGATCGCCTCGCAGTACATCGCCAACATCCTGCTTCTGATATTGAGCACGCTGTTCATCCCGCTGTTCGTGCGCGCGGTGCGCATCCCCTACAGCATCCTGATGCCGCTGATCGTGGTGTTCTGCATCACCGGCGCGTATTCGCTGAAGAACAACGTCTGGGACGTCGGCCAGATGCTGGTGTTCGGCGTGATCGGCTACCTGATGAAGAAGCTCGGCTACTCGCCCGCCGCGCTGGTGCTCGCGCTGGTGCTCGGGCCGCTCGCCGAGCGCGCGCTGCGCCAGTCGCTCATCATCTCCGACGCTGGCGTGGGAATCTTCTTCACGCGCCCGATCTCGGGCGTGCTGATGGTGCTCGCGCTGCTCGCCGTCGCGGTCCCCGTGGTGCGGGCGTTCCTCAGAAAATAGGGACAGACCCTATTTTCCGTTGCTCAGCGCAGCCCGCAGGAAAATAGGGTCTGTCCCTATTTTCAGAGCTCGTCCCACTTCCCGTAGGGCATGGTGATGATCTCGAGCAGGTGGCCGCTCGGGTCCTGGAAGTAGACGCCGCGGCCGCCAAAGTGGCGGTTGATTGCGCCCTTCTGCGTCATTCCCGGGTCCGCCCAGTAGTCGATGCCGCGCTTCTTGATGCGGCCGAAGATCTGGTCGAACTCGGCGTCGCTCACCAGAAAGGCGTAGTGCTGCATCATCGGGTCGTCGTGGTCCAGGAAGGCGAGGGTCACGCCGTTGGCGGTGTTGACGTCGAGAAACGGGCCAAAGGGCTCGGGCGCCGGCAGGCCGAACACCTCCACGTAGAAGTGCGCTGCGGCGCGCTTGTCTTTCGAGTGGACGATGGTGTGGTTGAGCTCCATGGCTAGCCGAAGTCTACGATTTCCACCCAGTTGGAGCCCTTTCCGGTCGGGAACCTGCCGACGTGGCGCAGCGTGCCGTTCGCCTCGATGGCGTAGGTCGAGAGCGTGTCGGACTTCTCGCCCGAGACCACGACGGTGCGGCCCGCCGGGTCGATGCGGAAGCCGCGCGGCTGCTTCTCGGTGGCGGTGGACTGGAGCCAGGTGAGCTTGCCGGTCGAGGCGTCGACGCTGAACGCGCCGAGGGTGCTGCTGGTGCGCTCGGCGGCGTAGAGGAAGCGGCCGTCGGGCGCGAGGTGCAGGTCGGAGGCCCAGATGTCGTTCGACACGTCGCGCCCGGAGGGGCGCGGCGCGCCGGGCACGAGCCTGCTCTCGGGCGGCAGCGCCGAGGCCGAGGCGATCTCCCTGAGAAGCCCGTTCTCGAGCGCAAGCGTGGTCACCGTGGCGGTGAGCTCGTTCAGCAGGTAGACGAAGCGGTTGTCGGGCGAGGTGACCAGGTGGCGCGGCCCGGTCCCGGCCTTGAGCTGCAGCACGGGCGGGGTGTTCGCGGCGAGCCGTCCGCTCTTCTCGTCGAACACGAACTGGAACACCTGGTCGGTGCCGAGGTGCGGCACGAAGACGAACTTGTTGGTGCGGTCGGTGATGATCGCGTGCGCGTTGCGCGCGGTGGAGATCACTTGCTTCGGCGCGTCGACGCGCCCGTCGATCGCGACCGGGTTCACGCTGACGAGGTGCGCGCTGTAGGATGCGCCGAGCAGCCAGCGCCCGGTGCGGTCGTGGGTGATGTACGGCAGGCTCTCCGCGAGCGGCCCGCTGCCGAGCGGCTGGAGCGCGCCGCTCGCGCGCTCGATCGCGTAGCTCCAGACGGTGTAGGGCTGCGAGCGCACCGCCGCGACCAGGAAGCGCCTGTTCGGGCTCACGCTCATCGGCCCCACCGGCTTCCCGGCCTTGAAGCGCGCGCCCGGCTGGAGCGAGCCGTCGGGGCGCAGCACGTGCATCCCGATGTCGCCGTCCTCGGCGTTCGAGACGTAGACGAAGCTCACCGCGGGATTGCTTCTTGCATGAACCGCCGCATGCTACAGAAATCTCCCATGTACGCGTACCTCCCGGCGCAGGACGTCGGCCGCGCGCGCGGCTTCTACGAGGAAAAGCTCGGCTTCAGGCCCAAGCGCGAAGTCGCCGGCGGCGTGGTGTACGAGTTCGGAAGCGGCACCGCCTGCTTCCTCTACCCGACGCCGAACGCCGGCACCTCGCGCGCGAGCCAGGCCTTCTGGCAGGTCGAGGACATCGAGCGCGAGGTCGCCGAGCTGAAGAAGCGCGGCGTCAGGTTCGAGGAGTACGACATGCCGGGCATGAAGACCGAGAACGGCATCTTCAGCGGCGGCGGCGCGAAGGCCGCGTGGTTCAAGGACAGCGAGGGCAACATCCTCGCCGTGATCCAGGGCGACTGAGCTTCAGGGCCCGCGGCAGGAGGAGGGCAGGAACTCGGCCTTGACGTCGGTGCCGTCGCAGCGCTGCAGCTCGCGCGCGTACTGCTTCGACCAGAGCATCTCCTGCACCGCGAGGTGGGGCGGCTCGTCCTCGGCCGCGACGTAGATCAGCGCCGCTACTCTAGCCCACGAGGGTTTACCATCGCCGAATGCCAGCCAAGCCGAAGATCGCCTGCCTGTCGAACGGCCCGTATTACCTGCTGAACGACATGGAGGCCGCGCCGGTGCCGAACCTGCGGCGCGCATCCGGCGAAGCCTGCGCCACGGTGCGCGGCGTCGCGCTGTGCCGTTGCGGCGGCTCGAAGAACAAGCCCTTCTGCGACGGAACCCACGGCACGATCGGCTTCAGGGACGACAACCGCGCGGACCCGGCGAAGGACAAGAGGAGAGCCTACGCCGGCAAGCGCATCACGATCCTCGACAACCGCTCGATCTGCGCGCACGCCGGTTTCTGCACCGACGAGCTGAAGTCGGTGTTTCGTCAGCGCAAGGAGCCGTGGATCGATCCGGATGCAGCGGATGCAGCCCGAATTGTCGAAACCATCCGCAAGTGTCCTTCGGGGGCGCTCAGCTACGCGATCGACGGCGTCGAGGCCGCGCCGCCGCAGCGCGCGCCGATGGTGACGGTCACGGACAACGGGCCCTACGCGATCACGGGCGGCATCGAGCTCATGGGCGTGAAGTTCGGCGACGGCGCCTCGCGTGAGCACTACACGCTGTGCCGCTGCGGCGCGTCGAAGAACAAGCCGTTCTGCGACGGCTCGCACTCGGACGCGGGATTCAAAGAGCCTACTTAGCGAGCACGTCCGAGTATTCGGGCGCCTTGTCGAACACCGAGCGGGCAAACGGACAGAGCGGCATGAGCCGCGCGTTCTCCTTGCGCGCCCAATCGATCGCGGCCGCGACCAACCTGGCGCCCGCGCCGGTGCCGCGCAGCCTGTCGTCCACGTCGGTGTGATCGATGATGACGCGCGATCCCGCGACGGTGTAGGTCATCTCCGCAAGGCGCTCGCCGTCGCGCAGCCACACGAACGCGCCCTTGTGGCCCGCGCGCTCGTGGCGGATCTCATCCATACCACCTCGCCCGCCCCGGCCAGCGCTCGACGAGGTCGATGAACGGGGGATCGATGCCCTTCGGGTTCTCGGCGACTTCCCTGGCCAGCGGACCGGGCTCCTCGTTGTAGGCGAGGAGCGAGAGGTCGGTCATGCGCATCGGGTAGACGATGCCGTCGAGGTGGTCGCACTCGTGCTGCAGCAGCGCCGCCCAGGAGCTGATCGCTTCATGAGTCTGCTTTTTTCCCTCCAGATCGAAATACGTGATCTGGACATGCATGAACCGCGGCACCTTGCCGTGGAGACCGGGGATCGACAGGCAGCGCTCCCAGACCGGGGTGGTATTTGCGCTCTGCGGCGTGATGACGGGGTTCACCATCACCGTCCAGGGCCGCGGCAGGAGGCCCGAGCCTTCGGGGATGCGCGAGGCGATGATGCGGTAGACCACCACGCGCTTCGAAACAAAGACCTGCGGCGCCGCGAGGCCGCTCGCGCCGATGTCCTCGAGCGTGTCCTGCATGTCGGCGGCGAGGCGGCGGATCTCCGGCGCCGTGGGGTCCGCCACCGGCTGCGCCTTTTGCAGCAGCACCGGGTTGCCCATTTTGGCTATGCGCAGCACGGCCATAAGCGCGAGAATAGTAGCAAGGCATGCTTCCAACGAGGGGGATTCCATGAACAAGCGCACACACGTCGTCGCCGCGGCGCTCGCCGCCTGCGGCCTTGCGTTCAACGCGTCCGCGCAGGCGCCCGCGTCGAAGTCGCTGAAGGTGCAGTCGAGCTGGCCCGCCAGCCTGACGCTGCAGGACCACCTGAGGCTCCTCTCCGAGCGCGTCGACAAGCTCACCCAGGGCGCGGTCAAGATCGACGTGCTGGCCGCCGGCCAGATCGTGCCGCCGTTCGAGGTGCTCGACGCCACCAACCGGAAGGTGCTCGACGGCTTCCACTCGATCGCCTATTACTGGGTCGGCAAGAACCCGGCGGCGGCGCTGTTCGCCGGGCCGCCGGGAGGCCCGTTCGGCATGGATCACATGGATTACCTCGGCTGGCTGTACGTCGGCGGCGGCCTGGAGATGTGGCGCGAGTTCTACCAGAACGACCTGAAGCTCGCCGTCACGGTGTGGCCGGCGCACCCGTCGAGCCCGCAGGCGCTCGGCTGGTTCAAGAAGCCGCTGAAGAGCGTCGCCGACTTCAAGGGCATGCGCTGCCGCCAGACCGGCCTCAACGCCGAGGTGTACGCCAAGCTCGGCCAGAGCGTGGTCAACATGGCCGGCGGCGAGATCGTGTCCTCCGCGCAGCGCGGCGTGATCGACTGCGCCGAGTGGGTCGGCGGCGTCGAGGACCTGCGCCTCGGCCTGCCGGGCGTGTTCAAGTACCACTACACGCCGGGCATGCACGAGAACAACTCGATCGGCGAGTTCGGCCTGCACCTCGACGTGTGGAAGTCGCTCAGCCCGCAGCAGCAGGAGGCGATCAACGCGTCGATCAAGGACACGTTCATCACCTGGATCACGCGCTGGCAGAAGCAGAACGCCGACGCGATCGAGGAGATGATCAAGAAGCACGGCGTGCAGATCCGCCGCACGCCGTCGGACATCCTGCACGCCTCGCTCAAGGCCTGGGACGAGGTGGCGAAGGAGCACTCGGCCAAGCACCCGACCTTCAAGAAGGTGTACGAGTCGCAGCGCGAGTACGCGGCGAAGGTGGTGCCGGCGAAGCGCTACATGTTCCCGCCGTACTCGTTCGCGGCGAGCTACTACTGGCCGGAAGAGCGCGCGGCGGCGGCGAAAGCGCCCGCGCCCAAGAAGTAGGCCCGGCTAGAAGCGCGTCAGGCCTTCGGCGGCGGCGGCGGCATGTTGCCGGGATGGCGCTCGGTCGCCGGGTCGATGTGGTCCCAGGTCCGCGCGGCCGCGGTCCAGATGTTGGTGACGATCTTCATGCCGGTGGAATCGTCCAGCGTGCCGGCGCGCACCACCACGAAGCCGGGGTCCGGGTTGCGCTGGCTGTAGATCGGCGAGCCGCAGTCGCCGCAGAAATTGCGGCTGAGCGTGCGGCCGCTCTGCGTGGCGGCATCGTGGTAGCGCTTGACGCTTCCCTTGACGATCTTGAAGCTGCCGGTGGGTACCACCGCGTTGACGGTGCCGCCGGTGCCGGAAGCCTTCTGGCAGTTGAGGCAGTGGCAGGCGCGCAGCCCGCTCACCGCCGCGTCGATGGTGTAGCGGATCGCGCCGCAGAGACAGCCGCCGGTCAGCATGGCTCGTTCATCCTTTGGGTTTGACCCAGGTCTCCGACCACGCCAGCACGCAGCTCGACGACTGGCGGCCGCCGCGCTCCTGCGGGAACACGTGGCCGGGCGCGGCCTGGCCGTTCACCGAAAGCTGCGCCGCGCGCGCCGGGATGAAGGTGCTGTAGACGCCGAGCGGGCGGTTCATCATCCCCGGCGCCATGGTGAGCACGAACGGCTCCATGAAGTCCCACCAGGTGAGGATGATCTCGTCCTTGCTCGACACGACGCGCTCCTCGACCGTGCTGAGCGAGTTGCCGCCGCGCTCGAACTTCGCATCGATGACCGGCAGCGACTCGTCCGCGAACGGCTTGTGCAGCAGCGTCTCGATCGTGCGCTGGAGAAACCGCGCCACGCCGGCGTTGTCGGCATAGACCCGAATCTTGGTGAGAGAGCTTTCGATGAAGAGCGCGTGGCCCTGTCCGGCCGGCGACCAAAGCACGCGCCAGTGGCTCACGCGCTCGGGAATCGTCTTGCCGCCGTCAGGCGAGAGGCGCACGAACGAGTTTTCCCCGGTCATTACCGGGTCATGCGGGTCGACCATCTGGGCTTGGGCCATGCCGAGACATTAAACTATTTGCCATGAAGGTTGCCATTCTCGACGACTACCACGACACGCTGCGCACGCTCGAGTGCTTCCGCAAGCTCGCCGGGCACCAGGTCACCGTATTCAACGACCACGTGCAGGACACCGAGGCGCTGGCGCAGCGCCTGAAGGACGCCGAGGCGCTGGTGCTGATCCGCGAGCGCACCAGGATCCGCGCCCCGCTGCTCGAGCGGCTACCCAAGCTCAGGCTGATCAGCCAGCGCAGCGTCTATCCGCACATCGACATCGACGCCTGCACCCGGCGCGGCGTGGTGGTGTCGTCGAGCATGCATGCCGGAACGCCTTCGTACGCCACCGCCGAGATGACCTGGGCGCTGATCCTCGCCGCGATGCGCGACATCCCGCGGCAAATGGCCTCGCTCAAGGCGGGCCGCTGGCAGACCGGGGTCGGGACCACGATCCGGGGCAAGACCCTGGGCATCTACGGCTACGGCAGGATCGGCGCGGTGGTCGCCGGCGTCGGCAAGGCCTTCGGCATGAACGTTCAGGTCTGGGCGCGCGAAGCGTCGCGCAACAAGGCCGCCGCCGACGGCTACGCGGTGGCGCGCAGCAAGGAAGCGTTCTTCGAGGAATGCGACGTCGTCACGCTGCACATGCGCCTGGTCGACGCGACGCGCGGCATCGTCACCGCGGCGGACCTGGCGCGCATGAAGCCGAGCGCGCTATTCGTGAACACCAGCCGCGCACCTCTCGTCGAGCCGGGAGCGCTCGCGAATGCCCTGAAGGCCGGACGGCCCGGAAAGGCCGCGGTCGACGTGTACGACGAGGAGCCGGTGACCGACACGAAGCATCCGCTGCTCGCGCTGGACAACGTGGTCTGCACGCCGCACCTCGGCTACGTCACGCGCGAGGAATACGAGCTCCAGTTCGCCGACATCTTCGACCAGATCGTCGCCTGCGCCGCCGGCAGGCCGATCAACGTCGTCAACCCCGACGCGCTGAAAAAATAGTCAGGGCGCTGAAAGGGGGTTACGCCCCCTCGCAGATCCTGATATCGCGCTCGACGCCGTCGCCGAGCGCGCGCAGCGCCTCCTTGTAGGCCGGGCTGCTGTACGCGGCGGTCGCCTTGTCCAGGCTTTCCCACTCGGTCACCACCGTGCGCTGATTCAGGCCGCCCTCGAAAGTCTTCGCCGGCGTGCCACGCACCAGGAATTTCCCGCCGGCCGCCTGGATCGCCGGACCTGCGAGCTTCGCGTACGCGGCGAGCTTGTCGGGGTTCTTGATCGCGCGGTAAGTCACTACCCAGTATGCTTTTGCCATGTCCCCTCCTGTGGAATGAGCCGCAACAGTATCATTCCTCCATGTCTGAACGAGACGCCGTTTCTCTAACCAAGTCCCTCCTGCTCTTCGACACCGTGAACCCGCCGGGGGGCGAGCGCGACTGCGCGCGCTACGCCGGCGCGATGCTCGAGGAGTGGGGGTTCGCGGTCGAGTTTTTCGAATATGCGGAAGGCCGCACGAGCGTCATCGCGCGCGCGGGCGGATCGGACCGGAAGGCGCCGCTCTGCCTGACCGGCCACCTCGACGTGGTGCCGCTCGGCGCGCGCGCCTGGAAGAAGGATCCGTTCAACGGCGAGACCGACGGCGACAAGCTCTACGGCCGCGGCGCCTCAGACATGAAGTCCGGCGTGGCGGCGATTCTTCTTGCGGCGAGGAGTTTTTCAGGGAAGCTGAATGGCACACCCGGCGTGGTCGTGATCCTGACCGCGGCGGAAGAAGGCGGCTGCGTGGGCTCGGCGCAGCTCGCGAAGACCCAGCTCCTCGGCAAGGCCGGCGCGATGGTGGTGGGCGAGCCGACTTCGAACTACCCGCTCGTCGGGCACAAGGGCTCGGTGAAGTTCCACGCGCACTTTCGCGGCGTCTCGGCGCACGGCTCGATGCCGGAGCTCGGCGTCAATGCGATCTACAAGGCCGCAAGAGCACTTTCCCAGTTGGAAGGCTTCGACTTCGGCGTCAAGCCCCATGCGGTGATGGGTAAGCCGACCTTGAACGTCGGCACGATCGAGGGCGGCAACACGGTGAACGCGGTGCCGGACGCGGCGCGCATCGGCGTGGACATCCGTACTGTCCCGGGGATGGACCATGAGGAATTGCTTTCCAGAATGGGAAAGCTCCTCGGCCCTGACGTGGACATGGATGTGTTCTCGAACCTGAAGCCGGTGTGGACCGCGCCGGACCAGGAGTGGGTGCAGCGCGTGTTCGAGATCTGCCGGCCCTATGTCGGCGAGCGGCCGGGGGCGCGCACCGCGCCGTACATGACCGACGCCGCGAACCTGCTGAAAGCCTACGTCGGCGCGCCGACGGTGGTGCTCGGGCCGGGCGAGGCGGCGATGGCCCACCAGACCGACGAATACGCGAGCATCGAGCGCATCCGCCAGTCGGTGGAGATCTACGAGGCCCTGATCCGGGACTGGACTAGGGCCGCCTGATCAGGCGGTCCTCGGTGAGCTGGATCCGGCTTCCGCGCGAGAACTCGCGGCTCTCGGTGTCGACGTACTGCACTTTCCCGTCGTCCATCCTGATCTCGAGGCGCTGCAGCGCGCTCTGCGGGGCGGGAATGACCGCCTGTACCACGCCGTTCCCCGGCTGGTAGGGCACCATCCGGGTGACGAGCTGCGGCTCGGCGGCCGGGGGCTGCTGGTAAGAATTGCACGCGCCGAGCGCGACGAGGATGAAGAAAGCGGCTGCGAGTCTGGCCATGGGGACCTCCGTCTGGAATGGCCCGCTCGGCGCAGCAAGCAGCGTTCCGGGGCGTATCATGGAGCGACCATGACCCGCTTACTCCTAGCAGCTCTTCTCGCATTCTCCGCCCCGGCGCAGGCCCAGGACCAGGAAACCGCCGAGGACCTTCTTCGATCGATGTCCGCGGCCGAGCTTGCCGCGCTCATCGAGCGCGTGCGCGCGCCCACGCCCGACGAGCAGGCTTTCGCCGGCCTGCCGCAGGACCTGCAGCTCATGCTGCGCGACCTGCCGCTGCGCGAGGCGCTGCGCAAGGTAGAGTTCGCGCGGCAGAACCTGATCGCGCTCGGCACGCCGGATCCCTCGCCCGAGCGCCTGCGCGCGATGCTGCAGACCGTGCTCGCGCCGCGCTACGCCGCGGTGCAGAGCGCGAGCGCCGGCGCGACCAGCTTCCCGCCGCTCAGTCCGCTCGTTCCGGCGATCTCTCTCGAGGGCCGATAGGCTTCTCCAGGATTCGCGGCCCCGCGGTGCCGCCGCCGGCGGCGGCGTCGCGCTCCGCCTTGAGGCAATCCTCGCGCAGGCTCCCTTCGAGCTCGTAGCACCGGCTGTTCATTTTTTCAGGTACGCCACCGGTTTCACCCGGGAGGATCGCGCCGCCTTTTATTGCGCCGTCCGCGGGCCGGCTGCCGGCCTGGCTCGTGCCCGGAGGAATCGAGCCGCGCGGCTCGGTGCTTTGTGAGATGGAATTGGAAGTGAGGCCGATCAGGCTGGCCGCCAAAACACTGCGAAGCACATTCATGAGGTACCTCCTTTGATCAGGGCGGCGGCGGTGAGGATGCCACTCGACGCTGCGCCCGCCGGCGCGCGGCGCGGCCGAGGCCACGGCGGCGGCGCCGTCGCCGAACAGGCACGCGCTCACCAGCACGCCGGGATCGTCGTCGAGGTAGAGCGCGGCGCTGCACACCTCCACGCACACCGAGAGCACGTGCTCGCAACGCCCCGCGGCGACGAGGGCGTCGGCCGCGGCCAGGTTCGGCAGCGCGGCGCCGCAGCCCTGGCCGACGAGGTCGAGCGCCAGCGCGTCGGGCCTCAGGCCGAGGCGCTCGGCGACGTGGCTGGTGAGGCCGGGGCAGAGCCAGCCGGTGCAGGTGCTGATGATGACCGCGTCGACGTCGCGCGGGCCGAGCCCGGCGCGCCCGAGCGCCGTGCGCGCGGCGCGCGCCGCGAGCTCGGGCGCGTGGGCGAGGAAGCGGTCGTACAGGACATCGGGATTAATCTCGAACGCGTCTTCGAGCCGCGCGAGCGCGAGGTGGCGGGTGCGCACGCCCCGCTCCCCGAGGAGGACGCGCTCGAGCAGCGCGCGCGACTGGGGCGCCAGCCGGCCAAGGCCGTTGATGAACACGACTACCTCCCGCAACTGTTGTGCCCGCCCTTATTATCGGCACGATGGAGCTCCTGCTTCTCAGCAGCTCGCGCACCGCGGCGGGCTACCTCACCGATTACCTGCCGGAGATCGCCGCGTTCGCCGGCAGCCTGCGCCGCGCGGCATTCGTGCCGTTCGCCGCCGTGACGCGCTCGTGGGACGACTATGCCGCGGCGGTGGCGAACGCGACCGGATTCGCGCTCGACCTGGTGCGCACGCCCGAGGACCTGGCGCGCGCCGGGCTGATCATCGTCGGCGGCGGCAACACCTTCCAGCTGCTGCACGAATGCCGCGCGCGCGGGCTGCTCGAGCCGCTGCGCCAGAAAGTGAAAACGCGGGCGAAATACCTCGGCTGGAGCGCGGGCGCGAACCTCGCGTGCCCGACGATCAAGACCACCAACGACATGCCGATCGTCGATCCCGGCGGGCTCGAGGCGCTCGGCCTGGTCGGGTTCCAAGTCAACCCGCACTACACCGACGCTGCGCTGCCCGGGCACTTCGGCGAGACGCGCAACGAGCGCCTCGCGGAATTCGCGCGCGCGAACCCCGGTGTGCCGGTGATCGGGCTGCCGGAAGGCGACTGGCTGCGGGTCTCGGGCGGCCTGGTCGAGCTGCGCGGGCCGCATCCGGCGGTCTGGTTCGAGGGGGAGAAGGCCCCGGCGCGCGTCGCACCGGGAAAATTACCGCAGTCATTCGGCGACAGCGCGTAGCTTTCCGCTTCCACGCGCGTGCGGCAAACGGCGCTAGGCAGGCCGCGCCGCCGCGGCTAGGCTGCGCTCCAGCATCAACATCAAGGAGGAGCCGGCATGGACGCAGCCACGGTGTTTCGTGTCATCTCCCTGATCCCGGACCGCACTGCGCGCGCGCAGAGCGGCTGCCTGTTCGCCGAGGGCGGCGCCGCCGTGTCGAGATTCCTGAACTGGCTCTCGCCGCTCAACCCCATCGGCAAGGAAGAGCAGCAACAGCTCGGGCTGCGCGAACCCAATGCGCGGCCGGTGCCGGCCGAGGAGCAGGAGCCGGAAGCGCTGGACGAGGCTGCGCTGGACGAGGCTGAAGATAGCGCCGTGGAGCCGGAGCCACCCCAGGCCATTCAGCGCCCGTGGGTTTAAGTCAGCGGGAACGCTGTTTGCTGCGGGACTGCCACCCTTAACCG
>Ga0187893_10004785_pt1 | contig 25285 bp, 20 predicted proteins | sample MA1701074metaG_FD_139574 | JGI IMG/M metagenome (GOLD analysis project Ga0187893, IMG submission 139574) | White microbial mat communities from a basaltic lava cave in the Kipuka Kanohina Cave System on the Island of Hawaii, USA - MA170107-4 metaG ... | reverse complement strand
TAATGTGAAAGATCCCGTTACCGGCGGCCACACGTTCAACATGCTGCACATGATGGATCAAACGCTGCATCAAGGCCTGCTCAGCCAATTCAATATTCGCCTGCTGGTTTTCGCCGCGTTGTACATTGGTTTCGCGATAAAAATCCCCGCGTTCCCGTTCCACACGTGGTTGCCCGACGCCCACGTCGAAGCGCCGACGGCAATCAGCGTCATTCTCGCCGGCGTTCTCTTGAAGATGGGAACCTACGGCTTGCTGCGTGTCAGCTATCCCATCTTGCCCGATGCGATGATGTACAAACCCTTCGCGTATGGCTTTGTCATCATCGCGGTGATCAACATCGTCTACGGCGCGTTATGCGCGATGGCACAGAAAGATTTGAAAAAAATGGTGGCGTATTCTTCCATCGGCCACATGGGCGTCGTCATGCTCGGCATGTCCGGCCTCACGCCGCTCGGCATGAATGGCGCGGTGCTGCAAATGTTCAATCACGGCACCGTTACCGCGATGCTCTTCCTGCTCGTCGGCGTCATTTATGATCGCGCCCATCACCGCGACATCGAAGGTTTCGGCGGCCTGGCGCAGCGCATGCCGATTTACACCGGCATCGTCACTGTCGCCTTTTTTGCCAACCTCGGCTTGCCCGGCCTTTCGAGCTTCATTAGCGAAGCGTTCAGTTTTCTCGGCGCATTCAGCTCCACCGCGTTTAATTTGAAAATCTATACGATTGTGGCTTCACTCGGCATCGTTCTCGTTGCGGGCTACATGTTGTGGACTTTGCAGCGCATGTTTCTCGGAAATTTGAATCCGAAGTACGCCGATTTGCCCGAAATCAATGGCCGCGAGTTATTCACCCTCGTGCCGCTGGCCATCATCGTTATTTATCTCGGCGTTTATCCGGCGCCGGTTTTGAATTTGCTTGAAGTCACAATGAATAACCTCATCGTCGTCATGAAAGAAGCCCCCACCATGTGGGGAATGCGATAAAAGCAAAAAAGCGAAACGGAAAAACGGCAAAAAAGAAAAAACTGGCTATTTCAAAAATCGTTTTTTCTTTTTATCTTTTTTACTTTTTGGAGCTGAAATGGATTCCACTGCTGTGGCAACAAGTTTAAAGGATAACATCGGCAGTCTCAATTACTTTATTCCCGAGTTCATTCTCATCGGCCTCATGCTCGTGTTGATGCTCGTCGACGTCATGATCCAACGCGAGAAGACGCCGTGGCTCGGCATGATTGCGCTCGCCGGCAGCGTCATCGCGCTCATCGCCGTGTTCGCGCAGGCCTCGCTGCCGCCGACGGGATTGTTCAACAACATGATGGCGGTCGATCCGTTCTCGTGGTTTTTCAAAATCCTTTTTCTCGGCAGCATGGTGATGGCGGTTTTCCTCTCGATGTCTTCGCTTGAACTGGCGGGCCGCAACGTCGGCGAATATTTTATTTTGCTCACTGCCACCACCATCGGCATGTTCTGGATGGCTTCCGCCACAAACTTGTTGACGATTTTTATTTCAATTGAAACTGTCAGTATTACTTCCTTTGCGCTGGCGAGTTATCTCAAAACCGTCAAGCGCTCGAGCGAAGCCGGCTTGAAATACACCATCTACGGCGCGTTTTCCTCGGGCCTGATGCTGTACGGCCTCTCGCTGCTCTACGGTTTGACCGGCTCGTTGAACATTATCGAAATCTCCAAAATTCTCTCGACCTCGCAACCGCATCCGTTGACGCTGTTCATTTCCGTGCTGTTGATTCTCGCGGGTTTCGGTTATAAAATCGCCTCGGTGCCGTTTCATTTCTGGGCGCCGGATGTTTACGAAGGCGCGCCCACGCCGGTCACCGCCTTCCTCAGTGTCGGCCCGAAAGCCGCGGGTTTCGCGATGTTGATTCGTTTTTTCAACACCGGCCTCGCCACCACCGAAGACGGCGCGATCTGGTATACGGTAGCGGACGTGAATTGGCCGCAATTGCTCGCCGTCATTTCCGCCGCCACGATGACGCTCGGTAATTTGATCGCGATCAAACAAAACAACATCAAACGCTTGCTCGCCTATTCGAGCATCGCCCACGCCGGTTACGCGCTGATGGGCGCGGTGCTATTGACGCGCGAAGGCGTTTACGCCACGATGTTCTATCTTGCCGCGTATTATCTCATGAACCTCGGCGCGTTTTTCGTGGTAGTTATCTGCCAGGATTTGATCAAAAGCGAGCGCATCGAAGATTATCGCGGCCTCGGTTTTCGCGCGCCCGCGGTCGCTGCCGCGATGACGATTTTTCTTTTCTCATTAACCGGCCTGCCGGTGACGGTCGGTTTCGTCGGCAAATTTTATTTGCTCGCCGCGCTCGTGCGCGGCGGCGAGCAATATATCTGGCTCGCCGTCGTCGCCGTGATCAACACCGTGATCTCGCTGTTTTATTATGCGCGCATTTTTAAAGCCATGTATTTGGAATCAACCGGCGACCTTGCACTGGCACGGATTCCGGTTGCCCCTGCCGCACTGGCTTTGCTGGCGATTCTGGCCGTGCCCACGGTTTTGCTGGGCGCATACTGGGCGCCGTTGTTTGATTTAACCGTTTCGTCGGTGAAATTTTTTGCGGGATTGTGAACCGCGTTGGCCGGTTTGCCCGTTAACTGATTAACCGATTAACGGGCAAACCGGCGAACGTTCTAAAATTTTAACTTGCACTCTTCGAAAAATATTCGTAATTTTTCCCCACAGTCGTTTCTTAAATTCGATTTTTAAGATCGACCGCCGCTTTTCGACGTCGTTTCTTGCCGCACCTCATGGATGACGTTTGGCTGTAGGGCGAAGTAATGCTGTCAAGCTGTCCATGCACGCTTGGTTTCTCCTATCAGGATAATTTTCCGAAATCACTCCAGTCGCGCGAGGCCTTGCGCAACTGGCCAGGCCGGATCACATCTTTTCGACACGGATTTGCGAGATGAACCGGAATATGACTTCTCCTCGGCGCCGCATCATTGGAAAATTTTTGAGCTGGCTGTGTTTCACATTCATGTGCAGTTGGCTTCTGCTCCGCTTTCATCACCGGCCCTCCCTCACCTCTCATGATGGGCATGCCTCGGCCGTCAATCCCCCTCCGTGGAATCTCTGGGAATGGCTGAGCTGGCTGGACTTCGCGCACGCGCCGGAGCAAAAATTTGCCGGCGCTTCCTTGCTGAGTCTGCGCTCATTTCATCCTGAAAACAGCGCGAGTGTGTTAAGCGCTTACCCTCATCTAGCCTCTTTCGAGCGCCGATTCGCTGATCTCGTGCGCGCCTATCCGCACCTGGCGCATCTGGAAAAAATCGGCGAATCGACGGCATGGCGCCAGCCGCTCTGGGCCATTCGCGTTTCGGATCATCCCGATCGTGACGAAGATGAGCCAGCCGTGCTTTTTACCGGCGTGCATCACGCGCGCGAACCGCTCGGCGCGTTTATTTGTCACGCTCTTTTGCAGGAGTTGCTCACGAATTACGGCAGGAGCCCCCTCCACACCCGCCTCGTCGATAGTCTGGAAATCTGGCTCGTACCGATCGTTAATCCCGACGGCTACGAATATATCATGCAGAATCAATTGCAGTTTCCCTGGTGGCGAAAAAATTTGCGTGATAATAACGCCGACGGCGTCTTTGATCCTCTTGTTGACGGCGTCGATCTTAACCGCAATTATGATTTCAACTGGGATGAAGGCGGGGACGGCAATCCGGCGAGCTGGTTCTATCGCGGCGGCAGCCCCTTTTCCGAAAGAGAGATTCAGGCGCTGCGCGATTTGGCGTGGCGTGAAAATTTTCTCATCGGCGTTTCCTACCACAGCTATGGCGAATCAGTGCTTTATCCGTGGGGAAACTATCATCATGCGCCGGATCAGGAATTGATCGTCGACATTGCGCAGCGCTGCGCGGAGAGCATCGGGCGCCTTTCCAACAGCGGCTCGTATAATGTTTTGCCGTTGAATGGCCGCGTCGGCCAAAGCTCGATTTGGATGTACGGCGAGCTGGGCACAATGGATTATATCATCGAAACCGGCGAGGCCTATTTTGCCGCCGTTGAAGATATTCCGCGCATCACCGGCGAAAATATTTCCGGCGCGCTGTATTTGCTGGAACGCGCCCTCGGCAGCGGCGTGACCGGGCACGTTCGTGATCTTTTGACGGGAAAGCCCATTGCGGCGGAAATTCATGTGAACGGCTGCGAGGCCTCCTATGTCAAATGCCGCCGCGCCGACATCCTGCGCGGCCGCTTTGACCGTTTGTTGTTTCCCGGCAATTATACGCTTGAAATTCGCGCGCCCGGTTATAAAACCGAAATCCTCGCCGGCGTGGCCGTTCAACAAAATTCCACCACCGGCTTGGAGATTGCGTTGACGCGCCAGCCGGCGCCGATGTTGCCGAGCGCGCATTGAGGATGGAAGGTTTATTGAGGTGAGCTCGATGCAGTTTTAATTTCCTTGTAGAACTATTCAGGCATAAAACTTTTATATCAAATTCTCCGAAAGCCATATTGTTGCATCAACTCGAGATTCGCCTCTTTAATTAACATCCCGCCGCTGGAAGCCGCGACGCCGATATTTCCGGCGGCGCAGCAAACGGCCATTTGCAGGCATTGGGGAATCGGCCATTCGTGATAACAGCCGTAAATAAATCCCGCGCAAAATGCATCGCCGGCGCCAGTGGTATTGCGAATATTTTCCGCCGGCAGCTCGAGCGCGCCCTGCCAACAACTCTCGCCGTTGTTGCGCTGCACAAACCCGCCTTCGGGAAAATGAATCGCCACGCCAAGGTTGACGCCGAATTCTATAAGCTTGCTTGCCGCGGCTATAATTCCTTCTATCAATAAAATGCCTCCCTGTCGGGTTTTGATTCCCGTTGTGCGTTCCGCTTCGATTTCATTGATGACGAGATAGTCCACGAACGGCAACGTCGGGATGACAATGCGCGGGAAAACCTCGCTCTCAGCCGTCACCACATCGACCGAGGTGACGAGTCCGGCGGCCTTCGCCATTTGCAAAACGCGACCGGCTTTTGTGCCAAGCTCCGCATCCGGCTGATCGAGTTTTTCGAGCAAAAGCAAATAACCCAGATGCAGCCATTTCGCCAAGCAATGACTGAAATCGAAATGGGCAACATCCAGCAAATTATTCGCGCCGGGATGATAGAAAAAAGTGCGGCGGCGGCTTGCCTGTGAAAACATTACTTCGGTATGCGCAGTTGGCGCTTCGACTGTGGCGACAAGTTGGTATGTATCCATATCGCGCCGGTGGCAATCGTCGAGAATGAAATGTCCGTCTTCATCCTCGCCAACCACGCCGAGGGCATATAGCGGCAGCTCCGGATCAATCGCGCGCAAATTGCAAATCACATTATACGCGCAGCCGCCGGTGCTTTTGGACTCCTCGCGAATGAACGCGAGCCCTTCTTCGTTCGGATAATGATCGATGAGCCGGACGTGGTCGATAATCCAATTGCCGGCGCAGGCAAAGCCTTCACGGTGGGGCATGAATTCTCCTTTTGCAAAGAGATTTCGCAGGAATCTTTCACAAATTACTCTTCAGGAAGCGAATCTAACACGCGTTGAAGTAAGGCTGGTTTTAAATGGAGAGTTGAGCGCCTGGGAAGATCGGTGAGGGTGGCGCGAATTTCAGGAATTGAACGTAGCGAAAATTGTGCAGCTCGTAAAATCAAACCCAACGTGCCCATGACAGGCACACCGAACTCTTGAGCTACTGTACGAGCCTGCAAATCATCACAAAGCAGGACAGCGTCTTGATGCGAGCGCCACAGAGCAAGCGCGGCTTTTTCTCCCTGATCCAATTGAACAAACTTTCGCTCTGCTTCCCACCATTGTTTGGCTAACGGGTCCGCAGCTTCGATATGAATATTAGCCGGAGCAGAATCTTTCCAATGTGGACGATGTCGCGTTGCTTCCTCTGCAACCTCAGGCGGCACCCACACGGTTGAGAAAGTTTCCAACACGAATAGCCACCCCATCTGATCCAGATGAATGAGCGGGCCCGCATCGGCAATAGCAGCATTAGATATATTCTGCATGTAAACCAGCCTTTATTTCATGCTCGACGTACGTCTCCCACATCTCATCCGTGTGCCGCTCCAGATAGTAGTTTCCGGCTGTTTCAAAAAAGTCATTTAGATCTTTGAATAAACCATCATTAATCAGTTTCTGTACTTTTGACAGAAGTTGAGACGGCAATGAAATTTCGATCGTTGCGTTCATAATACGCCTCTAAATGTTTTCTCGTTTTTGTACGATGTTTTGTTTAACCATAAGCTTTAAAAATGCCAACAACATGTTTCCCGTAGAAAGTAAGATAACCCATCTGCCTTTAAGATGCAAGCCCAATCTCATAAAATAGTCTCATAAAATAGGGCAACTGTTTTTAAGCCCGTTGGGCCGCGGCTTCTTGGATTGAAATTATAGCAATTTAAAATATTTCTCGCGTTCCCATTCGGTGATCGTGCTGACATATTTTTGCCACTCGGCGCGTTTGATGGTTGAATAGACCCGCACAAAATCTTTGCCCATCACATTAATGAGCTCCGGACAATTCGTGAGCGCTTCGAGTGCCGCTTGCAAATCGCGCGGCAGAGTAGAAGGCAGGAGATACGCATTGCCGTTAATCGCCGGCTTCGGTTCGAATTTTTCTTGCAAACCTAAAAAGCCAATGGCGAGCGCGGCAGCAATGACGAGATACGGGTTCGCATCCGCGCCAGGCGTGCGAATTTCCAAACGGCAGGCGTTCCCGTGCGCCGGCGGAATTCGCAATGAAACCGTGCGATTATCCATGCCCCACGAATCGTTCACTGGCGCATACGAGCCGGGGCGCAGGCGTTTGTAGGCATTGATCGACGGAGCAAAAAACGCGGCAGCGGGGTTGAGATATTTCTGACAGCCGCCAATGAAATGCAACAGTTCTTTCGGCAATGCCGTTGGCTTCGGTTCGGAAAAGGCAAAAACATTTTTGCCGTTTTTCCACAAACTCACGTGCAAATGAAAACTCGATCCGGCAATATCCGCGAAAGGTTTCGCCATGAACGTGACGTGATAGCCGAGCTGCCGCGCCGTTTCTTTCACCATGTTGCGAAAGAGCAAGGTGTGATCAGCCATTGCCAATGCTTCTTCGTAGCGCAGATTGATTTCAAATTGTCCGGGCGCATATTCGGAAAGCGTCGCTTCGAGCGGAATGCCCATGGTCTCGGCGTGGCGTTCGAAGGCCTCGATCGGCTTTTCGGTTTCAACGAGATGGAGAATGCTGTACGAATGCGTGCCTTCGGTCGTGGGTTTGAACGTATCGCCGTGCAAAAGATAAAATTCCAGCTCGGACGCCACCTTCGCTTCATATCCCGCGGCCGCCAGTTTCGTCAAAACGTTTTTTAAAATTTGCCGTGGCGCTGCAAAGAAAGGCGCGCCGTTCGCTTCGCGCGCATCGACAATCACCTGCGCCGTGTTCGGTTTCCATGGCACGAGCGTGAGCGTGGCGAGATCGGGAATCGTGAGAATATCAGGATCGCCTTTTTCAAAGAGAAGCCCCGTTTCCACAATTGTCTCGCCTTCGATGTCCATCGCAAAGATCGATGTGGCAAAACCAAATCCGGCCGTGAGGTTTTTCAGAAACATTTCAGCGGAAATGCTTTTGCCGCGCATCAGCGCGTTTTGATCGGCAAAAACAAGACGTACGTTTCTAATCTCGTGGCCGCGAGTGAATTCGTGCGCGGCGGTTTCGGTCATTTTTTGCAGAGGTTATCCGTTGTAAGTTTTTTAAAGATTAATAAATTGCCGGTACACCTCATTCCAAGGTTCAATGTCGCGCGGAAGAAATTCCTGAATCGCAAAAGAATTTTTAATCGCCAGCCGCGCTGCAGCGAGATTTTTAAATTCGCCGACGGCGATCGCCTGTACGATGACATTGCCCAGCGCCGTCGCTTCTGCCGGCCCCGCCAAAACCGGTTTGCCAATGGCATCCGCGGTAAATTGATTCAGCAAGGTGTTTTGGCTGCCGCCGCCAACGATGTGCAAGACCTCGATTTTTTTGCCCTGCAACTCTTCCAGCATTTTCATTGCCCGGTGATATTGCAACGCCAGGCTTTCATAAATGCATCGCACAAATTCTCCGTCGCTTTGCGGCAGGGATTGTTGCGTGCGGCGGCAGAAATCCGCAATCGCCTGCGGCATGTTTGCCGGATTCAAAAAAGCCGGCGCGTCGGGATTCACCAAACTGCGAAACGGCGCGGCCGTCTCAGCGTGATGCATTAAATGCGCATAGTCGTAATGGCGGCCGTCGCGCTGCCATTGGCGGCGGCACTCCTGCAACAGCCAGAGACCCATGATATTTTTCAGTAACCGTATCGTTCCAGCGACGCCGCCTTCGTTGGTAAAATTCATCTTCACCGCGGCCGCGTTGATCACCGGCGCAGAGGTTTCAACCCCAATTAAAGACCACGTGCCGGAACTTAGATATGCCCAATTTTCCACTGCCGCCGGCACCGCCGCGACAGCCGAAGCCGTATCGTGACAGCCCACGGCAATCACCGGAACCTCGTTGAGACCGGAAGCATTCATTAATTCGCGGCGCAACGGGCCGATCGTCGTGCCGGGTTCGATAATTTCCGCCATCAGATGGCGCGGTAATCCGAGTCGCGCAAAAATCGGTTCGGCCCAGTTGTGGGTGTTTGGATTTAAAAGTTGCGAGGTGGTTGCAAAAGTAAATTCCGTCGCCTGCCGCCCCGTAAGCATGAAGTTGATGAGATCGGGAATGAACAACAGACGCCCGGCAATTTCCAACAATGGCGATTGCGACTCGACCATCGCATAAAGCTGAAAAAGCGTATTGATCTGCATCAATTGAATGCCGGTGAGCCGATAAATTTCTTCGCGCGGCATTTTTGCAAATACTTTTTCCATCATGCCGTCGGTGCGATGATCGCGGTAGGCGACGGGATTCGCGAGCAACGCGCCGTCGCGGTCGAGCAAGCCGAAATCGACGCCCCACGTATCGACGCCGATACCGGCGAGCGTGATGCGTTCGCGTCCGGCTAATTGCAACGCGTGTTGAATTTCCGCAAAAAGATGAAGAAGGTCCCAGTACAAGTGCCCGTGCAGCGGCACCATGCGATTTTGAAAACGATGCAGCTCACGCAACGTGATGCGGTCATTTTCAATTTGCCCCAAAATCGCGCGGCCACTCTCGGCGCCGAGATCGAAAGCGAGATAGTTCATATTTGGATGCTGGATTCACTCGGTGCTGGAACTGATCACTGGACACTGACTTAGCCGGAAATTTTTAGAATTTCATTGGCCCAGATTGCGGCTTCTCCCTCCGGCGGGACTTCCGGTGGGCGAGTATAATCGACAGACAAATCGTAGTTCAACAAATCATAAACTGTGTTCAAAGCCAATTGCAAATCCAAAGCAACATCCGAGTCGCCGGCCAATAACGGCACGGGCACGATCGGCAAGCGCGCATCGAGTTGAATCGGCCAAATCTCCGTCATTGGCCGGCGTTCCGCGCGGCTGAGAAAAACGAAATATGGCGCGGGTGGAAGAGGCCTTTGCATAGGCACCCGATTACCTTTGCGAAGCAAATCAATCTCCATCAAATGCGCCATGCTGCTGAGAACGCGACGTCGTTTATCCAAATATTCGCGATAACCGTCGCCGCGCTTATTCGTTGGTGACAAAACTTCAATGGCGGTGACAAGCTCGCGATTCATCACATCGCGAATTTCGATAGTCACATGTGGGAGGCGCATTGGCATAATAGTTGGCAACTGTAACACCGGCGGTGCGACCACGATAGCCGTTTCAATTCCATTGCCATTGTGCCCGGCAGCATAGATGCTGACATCGGGAAATATATCTCCAGTCACAATCTCGATATCGTCCGGCATCTCCGTGACAAAACGCCTGGCGGTTCGCGCGATATACTTCGGGCGTAATTTCGGCGATAATTGGCGGGCAATTTCCGAGCTTAACTCGGCATGGACACTGATCCATTCCGAACCTTCCAGATATGGATCCATGCCGGGAAATGGTGAGGGCATTTTTTATCCTTAATGATGGAAAAAGGTCGAGCGCAAGCCAGTAAACGAGTTTAAAAAATTTTTACTTGAATGTCAAGGAAGAAGTTGCTACCAGGAATTTCTGCTTGAATTTGTTACTCCGCCGTTTTTTGCAATAGATGTTTGGGAATCAAAATTTTTTCCAAGCGCTCAAAACCAAATTCGACAAGAATCGCCAGCACGGCGGCGGGAATGGCGCCTTCGAGAATTTGCTTCGAGTCATTCAAGGCGAGACCCGTAACAATCGGTTCGCCGAGGCCGCCGGCGCCGATGAACGCGGCGAGGGTGGCAGTGCCGATGTTGATCACTGCGGCGGTTTTAATGCCGGCAAAAATCGTCGGCGCGGCCAGCGGCAACTCGATATGACGCAACCGTTGCCAGCCGGTCAATCCCATGCCCACGGAAACTTTTTTGAGCAACGGATCGACCGAGAACAGAGCGGTCGCGGTGTTGCGCAAAATCGGCAGCAGCGCATAAAGAAACAGCGCGACAATAGCCGGGATCGTTCCAATGCCGAATAATGGAATCATAAACGCCAGCAAAGCAATGGAAGGAATGGTTTGCAAGAGTCCGACCACGTACAGCATAGGTCTGGACAGCGCAGGCAAGCGATAAACCAGCACGCCGCCGGGAATGGCAAACGTCATCGCGAGCAATAAAGCCAGCGCCGTCAACTTCAAATGCGTCCACACGCGTTGCAACAAAATCGTCCAGCTCCCCTGCGACGCCGGCGATTTATTTTCCGCCGTCACCAACCCGCGCTGTTGCAAAAAAGCGCGCGCGATTTCGGCAAAATCTTTTTTGTCCACCGTCGCCGCGGCGTTGAGCGCGACCATGCCGGTTTCCGTCAGCGCGCCGGCCAGCTCGTTCAACGCCTCGCGGGCGCGAGAGTTGATCTCCTCACGAACCAGCGGCGCGGCAAGATAATCCGGAAAGAAATGTTTGTCGTCTTGAAGAATAACGAGATCGTAGCGTTGAATATTGGCGTCGGTGGAATAAACATCGATCACATCGAGGCTCTTCTCCGCAATGGCGGTGTAAATCAAACCGTGCTCGATGCCGTTCGGAGTCGCGGTGAGTCCATAATGCGCGGCGAGGCCCGGCCAGCCGTCCGGGCGTTTGAGAAATTCATTGCTAAAGCCGTAACGCAAATTGGGGGCGCGGCGGAGGTCGCCAATTTTTTTTAAACCGAGCTGCTCGGCGTCGGCTTTCCGTACGACGATCGCGTAGGTGTTGTTGAAGCCGAATGGTTCGAGCAACGCAACGCCATGCTGCGCTTGCAATTGCGCCCGCAATTCGGCGATGGTGGCGCGCCACGTAAGTTTTAAAATCGCCTGCTCGATGGTTCCCGAATATTCCGGATAAACATCGATGTTGCCGTTCTTCAAGGCTTCAAAGCAAATCAGCGTGGCGCCCAGCGCGAGGCGGCGCTCGACCTGCAAGCCGCGATGCTCCAAATGCTGCGCGATGATTTCGCCGAGAATGCGGCCTTCGGCGTCAAATTTGGAGCCGACGATGATTTTCTGCGCCGGCGAATTCGAAGTCGAGACGCAAAATAACAATGATATGATTTGCAAAACTTTTACTGGTCGCATGGCCAAAAATATAAGGTTTTTAAATATCACCAGCAACAAGAAATTTTAAGCCGCACGGGTGAATTTTAGATTGTAAATACTCGGCCAAATATCAGTTTGAAATATCAGTTTGAAAATTTCCCTTGACAATGTAATTGCTTTTTCTTATTATCCTTCCATGCAACTCAGAGCAACTTCATCGGAACAATAACCGTTATTGTTGATCAATAGACAGGGGCAATATCATGCCGATACCTTTTTACGCTTCACGATAATTTTATTCACATCAAAATAGTCGCTCGACGAGGGCGGGTTTGTTTTTGCGCCATGACAATTTATTGACAGGTTTTTAAAACTAAGGAGAACCGTATCATGAATTCGACTTACAACACGTACCCGGTGTCCGGCGCGCGAGTGGAAGCGCGCGCGGCGTTCATCACGCGCACCTATTTGCATTTGCTGGGCGCGATTCTTGGATTTACCATGGTTGAAGTTTACCTGTTTAGCTCGGGGCTTGCCGCAACGATTACGCGTGGGATGCTGGGCACCTCGTGGTTGCTGGTCATCGGCGGCTTCATGATCGTCGGCTGGCTGGCGAGTCGCACGGCGTATAAAGCGGAATCGCTTGGCGCGCAATACGCTGCGTTAGCCGCGTTCGTCGTAGCCGAGGCCATTATGTTTACGCCGCTGCTCTTCATTGCCAATTACAATTTCCCCGGCGTTATTCAGAGCGCGGCGCTGACGACGCTGATCGGCTTTTCCGGGCTCACCGCGGTGGTTTATTACACGCGCAAGGATTTTTCCTTTCTCGGCAGCGTGCTGCGCTGGGGCGGCATCGTCGCGCTCGTGCTGATCGTGGCCGGCGTCATCTTCGGCTTCCAGCTCGGCACCTTCTTCACCGTGGCCATGATCGCTTTTGCCGGCGCGGCGATTCTTTATGACACCTCCAACGTGCTGCACCATTTCCCCGAAGACCGCCACGTCGCCGCCGCGCTGGAGCTTTTCGCCTCCGTCGCGCTGCTGTTCTGGTACGTGCTGCGACTGTTCATGTCGTCGCGGGATTGAGTGGCTTGGAAATCTTGAGGGAATGGCTGAATAGTTATAAATTCTTTTAAGGATGGGTATCGATTATGAACTCACTGACCAATCTCAAGTGGTCCGACTCTGCCTCGATTGGCAGAAATTGGCGCACTCTCGCCATAATGGTTCTTGCACTGCCGTTTCTCTTCGGAGGGTCCTGTATTCCCGATTTTCGAACTCCCATTGAGGATTGGCGGACGACGACTGAAAATCTCTTGAACGATGCGCTCGCAGCTTTGAATAACGCCTCTGCCGACTGGCAAAGGATTTTGGAAGAACTGAAAGAAGATCTTCCCGAACAAGTCCGGAGCACGGTCCGCGTCGAAGTGGCCAATCTCATTTCGCGCAGCATTGCGCAGGGCGGAGTTGAGCTGCGTTGTAATTTGGATTTTATACGTATTCGAGTCCGCCAGGCTCTTGAGCGCATCAAAATAAAATTTTTAGGAGGAACCCCTTCACCGACAGAGCCCGGCATCTGCCAAGTGGTGCCGCTCGCGGTGGATCGCGCGCTGGTTCCGAGCCGGATTAAACAGATTGAATTTTACGGATACGATTTTGACCAAGCCAGCGACCTGAAGGTCATTCTTGAACGCACCAATGGGCGACAGGACGTCACTGGCAGCCTGAACCGGCCAACCCATTATGCGATGACGCTCAGTTTCGGAGCGACTGGCGTGCAACTGGATGCGAATAGCTTGAGATTCACTTTAGAATGGGGAGGGCGCATAATATCAACGATCGCCATTATTCAGCCGACAACGCCGGTATGCCGAACAAGAACGGAAAGGATTCAGCCGAACCCTGTCACATACGTACCACCCCATCAACGGGGAGACAGGGAATTTGAGGCGCATGGCCCTACCATCGTTTCCAGAACCTCGCTTTTAATCGATTCGCGCTCCATTCGAACGCTGGTCTATATGCTGGCGTATGAAAGTAACGCGGATAACTCGGGCAAGGAAGATTATACCAAAGCGGAGGGAAGCAAAATCTTTCCGATGTATACTGCTCCATCCGGATGGCGGATTCTCCGTGTTTCACCGAATGCTCCAATCGAACATCGCTTTCGAGATACCGATTGGACCATTGACTCCTACAATATGGGCGGCGGAATCGTTCGCCGGCTGGATTATGTTGGCGACATAGATGGCCATGAATCAGGAACGAGGACAAAGGTTGACGTAACTTTCAACCAATTGATCATTGACCTTGTTGAAACGGAGAATTGTGTCCCTGCCAACACCGTAATGGAATTGAGAGGAGACAACTTAATAGATGATGCTACTTTCCTAAGACTAAAAGGCAGTGTGGAAGAGCAGTTGCAGCGGCGCATCGAAATTATCGACGTTGAACCTGATACAACCCGCCAACGATAATGTACAAAGAACTGTTTTTTTCATAAACAAAAAGCCGGTGACTATTCATCTCTCGGTCAATCTCTAATCCAACCAAGAGCCGATAGCCACCGGCTATATTTTTTAAAAGCACCCCACAAGAGGGCGAGACTACACTTTACTCACTCCAGAAATTCTCTTCCCATTTTTCGCCGTCGATGCTGACGCCGGCGGATTCGGCGGCGCCCAGTTGCGCTTCGTGGCGGGTCTGGCACTTCAGGCAAAACGCGGCGGTCGGCACGGCTTCCAGGCGAGCTTCGTTGATCGGCTCGCCGCAGACGTCGCACAGGCCGTATTCACCGGCATCGATTTTGGCCAACGCGGTGTTGATTGCCAGCCAGTGCTGGCTATCTTCGTGCTGCAGCATGGCGGCAATCTCTTTCGAGCCGTCAATCGTGGCGCGATCATACACATCGGAAGGCACTTCCGCGATCTCGCGGTAATCACGATGCTCGTGCGCCAGTGCGCGTAAAATGGCGGCGCGTTCTTTTTCCAACAGCTTTTTATAAGAATTCAATTGTCTGCGGGTCATCTTTGCATCACCTCGTCGAAGTTCGCACATCCTGTTATTTAGCCACAGCCAAACACCAAGTTCAAAAAATATTTTGGTATTCGGATTTTCCGAATTTTCCCGGAGTCAAATTTAAGAAAACCAATATACCAAAATTTTATGAAATATACAACAAAAATTTTGGTGAACTCATCGACACTGTGACTAAATTATTACAGATTTAAAAATCTACCAACTGTTAATTAAGCTCCCGTCTCAGCCGTTCGTGCATTTAAACGTAACTTGCTCAATTTGGTTCCGCGCTTTTCGGCTCAATTTGGTCTGCAGCCGAGTTTGTTGCAGTATTTTCTTTTTCATGATACTGTCCAACAATCACCTTGCTTGGGCGCAAAACTTTGCCTTTGAAGCGATAGCCCTCCTGCATCACCGACAGCACGGCGTGATCCAGCGCCTGATCCTTGACCGGCTGGCTGAGAACGGCTTCGTGGGCCGCGTAATCATACGGTTGGTTCAATGCTTCGATCTTTTCCAAGCCGTGCCGGATCAGCAGCTCCGTCAGTTTTTGCCGAATCAGCTTTGCGCCTTCAGCCAAACGTTCCGGATGGGTGGCTTCATATTCCACCATCAGGCCGAAATCGTCGAGAATTGGCAGTAGCGACAACGCGAAATCCCGGCGGGCCCAATCGGCAATCTCGGCGCGCTCGTTTTCGCTGCGGCGCTTATAGTTGGCAAAATCCGCGGCGAGGCGCAGAAAACGCTCCTGTAATTCACTGGCGGTGGGGCCGGCATCAGCAGCCGAAGCCGCGTTCCCATTTTCCGATTTTGGTGCTTCACCGGTTTGTGTTTCAATAGTTTCCACTGGTGTCGCTTTTTCATGCTTGGAACCGGAATTTTCCTGTTGCTGTGCGACTGGCTCTTTTTCCATTCTTTATCTCACCATTGCTGTGTCAACTTTTAACTTCGAATCTGCCGCATCAATATAGATAAAATCGCCCTTTTGCAATTTGCCTTCGAGAATGCGTGTGGCAATTTCGTTGACCAATTCCTTCTGGATAACGCGCTTGAGCGGCCGCGCGCCGAACACCGGATCGTAGCCGCGTTCGGCGAGGAAATCCTTGGCGCGCTCGGTCAGCTCGCCGTCCAGTCCCTGCCGCTGCAGCGTTTTGCGCACCGTACGCTCAAATTGAATCGAGACGATCTGGTGAATCTGCGCTTTTGCCAGCGGCCGGAACATGATGACTTCATCGACGCGGTTCAAAAATTCCGGACGCAGTTTCTGTTTCAAAATTTGCATGATCTCGCTGCGCGCCGACTCATAAACCCGCTCGCGATTGGCATCGGTGATATTTTGAAATCGCTGCATGATGTAATCCGCGGCGATGTTCGAGGTCATGATGATCATCGTGTTTTTGAAATTGACCACATGGCCTTTGCTATCCGTCAAGCGCCCGTCTTCCAAAATCTGCAAGAGAATATTGAAAACTTCCGGATGCGCTTTTTCGATTTCATCCAACAGCACCACCGAATACGGGCGACGCCGCACGGCCTCGGTGAGCTGGCCGCCTTCTTCGTACCCGACATATCCCGGCGGCGCGCCGATCAGCCGCGAAACGTTGAACTGCTCCATGTATTCGGACATGTCGAGGCGCACCATCGCGTTTTCGTCGTCAAACAGAACCTCGGCCAGCGCCCGCGCCAGCTCGGTTTTGCCAACGCCGGTGGGGCCGAGAAAGATGAACGAGCCGATGGGGCGATTCTCTTCACTCAATCCCGCGCGCGAACGCCGCACGGCGAGCGAGATGGCTTCGACGGCTTCTTCCTGCCCGACGACGCGGCCGCGCAAACGATCGGCGATGTGCAAAATTTTCTGCTTCTCGCTCTCGAGCATGCGCGTCACCGGAATGCCCGTCCAGCGCGCCACCACTTCGGCGATGTCTTCTTCCGTGACTTCCTGCTTCAATAGCGCACCATCTTTGTGCAGCGCGGTCAATTTGCTGTTCAACGAGGCAAGCTGTTTATTCAGCTCGATGAGCCGGCCATATTTCAGCTCCGCGGCTTTATTCAAATCGCCGACGCGCTCGGCCTTTTCCGCTTCCATCTTCGCGGTTTCGACCTGCTCTTTGACGGCGTTGATTTGCTTGATCGTATCTTTTTCAACCTGCCAGCGGCCTTTGAGCTGCGAGGATTGCTCTTTGAGATTCGCCAGCTCGATTTTCAATTTTTCCGCGCGCGCTTTTGAAGCTGAATCTTTTTCTTTTTTCAACGCGACCAGCTCGATTTCAAATTGTTTGCTGCGGCGCTCCAGCTCGTCGATTTCTTCCGGCATCGAATCGATTTCGGTGCGCAATTTTGCCGCGGATTCGTCGATCAAATCAATCGCTTTGTCCGGCAGAAAACGATCGGTGATGTAACGATGCGACAGCGTCGCCGCCGCTACGATCGCGGAGTCGGTGATGCGCACGCCGTGATGCACTTCGTAGCGCTCCTTCAAGCCGCGCAAAATCGAGATGGTGTCGTCGACTGAAGGCTGATCCACCAGCACCGGTTGAAAACGGCGCTCGAGCGCTTTGTCTTTTTCAATGTATTTGCGATATTCATCCAAGGTGGTGGCGCCGATCATGCGCAGCTCGCCGCGCGCCAGCATCGGCTTCAACATATTCGCCGCATCCACCGCGCCCTCCGCCGCGCCGGCGCCGACCACCGTGTGCAACTCGTCTATAAAAAGGATAACATTGCCTTCGGCTTCCTGAATTTCTTTGAGCACCGCTTTCAAGCGCTCTTCAAATTCGCCGCGAAATTTCGCGCCGGCAACCAGCGCGCCGATATCAAGCTGCGTCACGCGCTTGTTCTTCAGCGATTCCGGCACGTCGCCATTCGCCACGCGCTGCGCGATGCCTTCGACAATTGCGGTTTTGCCGACGCCGGGATCGCCGACGAGAACGGGATTATTTTTCGTGCGCCGCGACAGCACCTGAATGGAACGGCGAATTTCCTCGTCGCGCCCGATCACCGGATCGAGCTTGCCGCGCCGCGCCTGCTCAGTGAGATCGCGGCCAAAACGCTGCAGCGCCTGATATTTGGTTTCGGGATTTTGATCGACGACGCGCTGCGTGCCGCGAATGTCTTTCAACACCTGAAAAATCGCGTCGCGCGTCACGCCCTGCGAACGTAGAATCTCGGCGGTATTGCTGCCGCTTTCCTCCACGAGCGCGATGAGCAGATGCTCGGAGCTGACGTATTCATCTTTCAACTGGCGCATTTCATTCATTGCCGCGTTGAAAATGTTATTGACGCGCGGCGAGATATAAACATTGCCAATCGCGCCGCCGCCATGCACGCGCGGAATCTTGCGCAGCTCATCATCGACGCGACCCGCAATCAGCCCGGCATTCACGCCGAGCTTTTTGAGAATCGCGAGCGCCACGCCCTCGTGATCATCCAACAGCGATTTGAGCAGATGCTCCGGTTCAATCTGTTGATGATTGTGCTCGCCGGCGATCTGCTGCGCGCGCACGACGGCTTCCTGCGCTTTGAGTGTAAATTTATCGAGAGTCATGTTTTTAAAGGTCTATATGCATTATTGGTGCAATCTCGTTCAATCCTAAAATACAGTCAATTAGGTACAAAAGCAATGCCAAGTTTTTAGTAAAAGTATCATCTTAAAAAACAATGCATAACAACAATCTAGAATTTTGTCAGATTTACCGACTAAACTGTTAAGCCTGCGCCGAATTGGAATAAACAATTGACAAAATGGCGCTAAAAGGGCTTGCGCTAAACGGTGTTTGGCGGATGATGACGCCGAGTCCGTACTTTGTATTCGGACCGAGAGCTTCGCTGGAACGCTACCACGGCTCACCAATCATACATGATCTAACCTGACTTATTCACAAAAATAAAAAAAGCCCGAGGGATTTTCTCAATAATGTAGTATATTATAAGCATCTAACGATGACAACCAAGGAGAAAATTCCAATGAACTCAGTTGTGACGACACCCCAAGCCCCGACGCGCCCGGCAGCGACTCAACAAACAACGACACCGGACAGCGTACGGTTAATGAACTCCGCGACGATCCGATTTTTAAAATGGCAGATTTGCGCCGAACTCCGCCGTTAGCGGTACCGCGCAAGTTGACAGCACACGGATTTTTGTTCCTCAGGAAATTTCTCGTGCAACGAAGACGAAGACAAAGTCTACGCCTTGTCGGCATGACGGTCATTGTATTTGAACTTGTTGGCGCGATGCTCACGTCGCATTTACAAGCACAGACGCACGTTTCTTTTTCGACCGCGGATAGCGGGCTTGTCTATGCCGACTTGTACGGCAAAGGCGAGCACGGCGTTGTGCTGGCGCATGGCGGTCGGTTCAATAAAGAAAGTTGGGCACCGCAGGCCAAAACGCTGGTAGCGGCCGGCTTCAGTGTTCTCGCCATCGACTTTCGAGGATACGGACAATCGCGCGGACCAGGCCAAGCTGATCCGTTGAGCGCGCCGCTGCACTTTGATGTGCTTGCGGCGATTCGTTATTTGCGAGAAATCGGCGCTAAAACCGTGTCGGTGATTGGAGGCAGCATGGGCGGCGGCGCGGCGGCGGAAGCCTCTATTGGAGCGAAACCGGGCGAGATTGAACGACTCGTGTTGCTGGCCCCGATGGCGGTAAGCCGTTCCGAGCACATCAAAGGCAGGAAATTGTTTGTCATCGCGCGCCAAGATACCAACGCGAGCGGCACGCCGAGGCTCGTCAAAATGCGTGAGCAATTCGAACAAGCCCCGGCGCCAAAAAAGATGGTGATTTTAGAGGGCTATGCGCATGCGCAATTTCTGTTTCAAACGGAGCAGGGCGAAAGGCTGATGCGCGAAATAATTCGGTTTCTTGCGGAGAAATGACAAACTGAGTTTGCCGCTCCGGTTCACATCTCGGCGGAGAGGCCGTGACACTCGTGGCAACTCGTTTCCTTCCATGCCTCGCCGATGTCAATCGGGTGTTTAAATTCCAAGCCGCTCAAATTATTTTCCAGCACGGTTTTGCCGTCGCCTTGTTCGATGATCAAGTGGCAGGCGTTGCAATCGCGCGTGATTGTTTTGCCGTCGACGCTTTGATGCTTGCCGTCGTGGCAGCGGTGGCAGCCGGCGCTTAGATAATGCCCGATGTGATCCGGATAGTTGCGCCAGCTCGATTTCATTTTGGGAAAATTATTTTTCGCGTAAATGTCCTGCACGCGCAGCACCGCCGCGTCAATTTGCGCTTTTTTCTGCGCGGCGAGATCGGGATGATTGTTGGCGTAAAAAGCGCGCAGCGTCGAGTCAATCGCTGCGAACGCCGCTGCCTTGGTTTCATATTCCGGCGTCAGCGCTTCCACCGCCGTTGCTTTGATCGACGGCAATGCGGCATCGATGCCGCCAAAATTCATCGCCGCATTCAGCGCGATATTCGGCGACCGGAAAATGTGCGTCGGCCGGTTGTGGCAATCGATGCAATCCATCACGCGCACTTTCGTGGAATCCAGCGCCGCCGCCGTTTCACTTTGATAAATCGTCACCTCGCCTTTTGCATTCGTCGCGCGCACCCATGGAATCACTTCGCGCTTTTCATCCGCCGCAATATACTCGATCTTATTGTTGATATTCATGTGCCAATGAATTCCGGACGTATGCCCAAGCTCGGGCGAGCCGCCGCCGATTTTGATGAGCAAATTGTACGTCCATTTCGTGTTCGCTTCATCCTTCATGAAATGGGTGCGCACACTTTGCTTGGAACCGTAAAAAGCTTGCGGCCAATGACATTGCTCGCAGGTCTCGCGCGCCGGCCGCAGGCTCGTCACCGGCGTCGGCACCGGACGCGGGTACTTATTAAAAAGCACCGAATAAACCTGATAAGCGCCGGAGAGCTTGGATTGCACATACCAACCGGCGCCCGGCCCGACGTGGCAACCGGCGCAAGTCACGCGCGCATGCGGCGAGTTTTGATACGCCGTATATTCCGGCTCCATCACCGTATGGCAAACTTTGCCGCAAAAAGTCGTGGACTCCGTAAATTCATAAGCATGATAACTGCCGACGCCGCTAAACAACAAAAATAGGCTGATCACCGACATCGACAGCACAAACATACGGCGATGATGCGGCACATTGAGGTCGACGCGCGGCAAGCTGGGCAGCGAGTGAAAGAGCGCGCGCCGGCGATGCTCGCGCCACATGCCAATCGGCACCAGAATCATTCCGACGATCAGAAAGGTAGGAAAGACGAGATAATTGATGATGCCCACATACGGCGTTGACGTTTCCGTAAAAACGTCGACCAAAAACAAAAAAAGAATGGCAATGAAACTCAATCCGGCGATGCCAGAGCCAATCATGCTGATGGTATTATAAAATGAGCCGGGAAGCTTGCGGGTGACGTCATTCACTTGATCCATCTTTCCTTCTGAGCAATAAAAATTTAGTTGTCCGCTTCGCCACTTCGTAAAACGTTATTTTCACTCGGAACGAGTGCAAAGCGGTTTTAATCAAATGTGCAAATTCGTAGTCCTGCCCCTTTGTGGAGCATTTTTCTAACCCGGATTTTCGATTCTAAAAAACCGCCCACAAGGGGCGGGAACTACAATTTCCTATTCCATTGCCGACGCCAACCTCGGTGAGACGTCACGCTTGCCGCTCAACACTTGATACCAACGCCAGATGGCGTTGGCAAACACGATCACGGCGCAAACCATGATGATCGCGGTGAGCGTCGCATCGAGATAACCGGTGAAAGCTTTCTCGGGAATTTTCGTCATCGGCAGGAAATTGTCGGTGATATTTTTCCAACCCGCGACCAGCGTCGTTGTGCCGACGAACGTCAGCGGCACAATCGTGACCCACGCGTAACGCGCGCGGCCGGCGTTGATGATCATCGTCGTGCCGACGGCCAGCGCAATCGCGGCGAGCAGTTGATTGGCGACGCCGAACATCGGCCAAATTTGGCTGATGTTGCCGGTAAAAATAAAATACGCCCACGCGATGCAGACCAGCGCGCTGGAGAGAATCGTGCCGGGCATCCAATCCGTGCGCTCCAGCGGTTTATAAAATTTGCCGAGCGATTCCTGCACGAGAAAGCGCGCGACGCGGGTGCCGGTGTCGATCGTGGTGAGAATGAACAGCGCCTCGAACATGATGGCGAAATGATACCAGTACGCCATCAACCCTTTCATGCCGGGCAGCGCGGTAAAAATCTGCGCCATGCCCACGGCCAATGAAACTGCGCCGCCGGTTCGTCCCGCAACGGTTTCGCCGACCTGCCGTTCCAGCTCGGGTAAATTGACAATGGATAATCCAAGCTGCGAAAATTTTTCCACCGGAACGTTGATCGCAAAATAATCTGCGGGAAACAACGAGGCCGAGGCGATGAGCGCGGTGACGCCGACGAGGCTCTCGATCAGCATCGCGCCGTAGGCAATCGGCCGCGCGTGTGTTTCTTTGTCGATCATCTTAGGTGTGGTGCCGGAACCGATGAGCGCGTGAAAGCCGGAGATCGCGCCGCAGGCGATGGTAATGAAAACGAACGGATATAGTTTGCCGGGCACAATCGGCCCGCCGCCGGCAACAAACTCGGTGAACGCCGGCATTTTCAAATCCGGATGCACGATGATGATGCCGAGGACGAGAAACGCGATGGTGCCGATCTTCATGTACGAGCTTAAATAATCGCGCGGGCAGAGCAGCATCCACACCGGCAGGATCGAAGCAATGAAACCGTACACCGCGATGGAAAATGTAATTTGATTTTTGCTCAACGTAAACATCGAGCTGAGCGCCGACTCCGGAATGTAACGCCCGACAATGACAGTGATGATGAGCAGCATGACGCCGATGGCCGAGGCTTCCGCGATTTTGCCGACGCGGAAGCGATACATGTACAAGCCCATGAACAACGCAATCGGAATCGTCATCGCAATTGTGAACGTGCCCCACGAGCTGTCGTGCAGCGCATTCACCACCGCGAGTCCGAGGCCGGCGAGCGCCATGACGATGATGAAAAGAATCGCAATCGCCGCAACGATGCCGGTGACGGAGCTGATTTCGGTGCGCGCCATTTCCGCGAGCGATTTGCCGTCGCGGCGAATCGACGAGGCGAGAATGATGAAATCATGCACGGCGCCGCCGATGCACACGCCAACGACGAGCCAGATCAAGCCGGGAAGAAAGCCAAACTGCGCGGCGAGCACCGGGCCGATGAGCGGGCCGGCTCCGGTGATCGCGGCGAAGTGATGGCCGAAGAGCACCCATTTGTTGGTGGGCACATAATTCTGGCCGTCCTTCAAACGATGCGCCGGCGTCACGCGGCTGTCATCCAGCGCCAAAACTTTCGCCGCGATAAACGCGCTGTAATAACGATACGCAATCGCATAAACCGCGAGCGCGCCGATGATGATGGGAAGAGCATTGATGGTCATAGGCAAATAGTCCGAGGTCTAATGGTCCGAAGTCCGAGGTCATTTGGCCTGATTGGAAATAAAGGTGGGTTGGTTTTATTTTCGTCGAGGCCGCAGGATTAATGTTGCGGTGTCGGGTTCGAGCGTGAAACGATATTGGCGGAGGAAATCCATGCCGATGAGGCCATGGAAACCGGATGAAACATCAACCGGCATTCCAAGCACTCGCACGTGCGCACGACGGATGAATCCGACTTGAAACGAGTCGAGCTGGTAAACCGGGCAATCGATCAGATAATAACCGCCTTGCAGTAGCCGCTGGCTGCCAACAATAGGCAGCCCTAAAAGCGCCGCCGCATTTGGCTTAATCGTTGAAAAGGCCGCGCCGGGATCAAATAAGAGCTTGAAAGGCTGATCATTGAGCAAGGCCGGCACAACGAACAAACCGTCGAAGCGGAATTGACCATCAACTCGCCATGGGGACATTAGTCAAACTTCCCATTATTACTGCCGGTCCATTTATTGAAGGGTCTCCGGCGTAAAAAAAATAATAATGTCGCTTAGGGTTTTCTTTCAAAAGTTTTTTGCCATAAGCAAAAAGCTCATCTTCGGTGTTGGCTGCATAAACAACAATTCCCGCCTCCGGCTGATTCCAGCGTGTCCATTTGAGTATATCCATGACGACCCAGCGGCCATCATAAAGGCGCTCAACTTCATCGCAAGAAATCAACTCCGGCGTTGGCTTCTTTCGGCCATTTTTTAGCGCACGAGTTTTAGACTGCTGCCGTGCACGCCTAGTTGCGGTTTTCATCTTTTGATCTCCAAATAGTCGCCAAGCCAAAGTGATCGCATTGGATTCTGTGCAGCGAACGCCATGCGATCTGCCCTCGGCTCACTTGTTCCCGCCAAAATCCACCTTCGGCGCTTCCTGCGCTTGGGCGCTGGCTTCAAAATACGGCTTCTGCGCAAAACCAAACATATTGGCAAACACCACAGTGGGAAACGAGCGCTGCGTCGTGTTGTATCCCTGCACCGCTTCGTTGAAACGCCGGCGCGAAACCGCAATGCGATTTTCCGTGCCCTCCAACTGCGTTTGCAAATCGCGATAGTTCTGATTCGCTTTCAAATCGGGATACCTTTCAACGACGACGAGCAAACGGCCGAGCGCGGCGCCGAGATTGTCCTGCGCCTGCTGGAATTTCTGAAACGCCTGCGGATCGTTGAGCAAATCGCCGGCGTTGATTTCCGGGCGCGTCGCGCTGGCGCGGGCCTCGATGACTTTTTGCAGCGTTTCCTGCTCGAAGTTGGCGGCGCCCTGCACGGTGGCCACCAGATTCGGAATCAAATCGGCGCGGCGCTGATAATCAGTTTGCACCTGCGCCCACGCCTGCTTTACGTTTTCGTCGAGATTGACGAGGCCGTTATATTTTCCACGCGCCCACAAGCCGATAACGACGGCGAGGCCGACAACGATCAGCAGAATTTTAATGCCACGACTCATTTTCCTGTTCTCCTTCAAGTGAGTGTTGATGTTCGCCAGTTTGCCGGTTGGCCAGTTTATCGGTTAACCCCGACTTTCCTTAATTATTTTTAAAAGGAACGTCGGGACAAACCGACCAACCGAAATCACATGCGATCAATATAGTTCGTCAGTTTTTCAATCTGGTTGATATAATCTTCCATCAATTTCCACAATTCTTCCCGATACAAATTTTCATTCTTCTCCTGCAAGCGAAACAGCGGGGCGATGAAGCCGCTGTCCAACACCGTGAGATCGGCGATTTTTTGAAAAATTTCTTTATGGGTTTGGGGGATGGTTTCATTTTTATAAAACAGAAATGCTTCAAAGAGCGCGGCGAAAGCTCGAATCGTGCGCAACAACAAATTGCGCAGGCCGTCGCGATCGTGGCCGGTTCCCAGCAAGCCTTCGCGCAAATGCAGCAGGTTGCCTTTGAGCTCACGCTCCAATTGCAAGCGCAAATTCTGCGGCGAGATTTGCAAATCGGCCAGCGGATTCGCGCCAAACACGACGCGATGGTGCAGCTTCATATCGAGAAACTCAATGGGAAAACTGTCTAATGAAGCTTGAATGTAATCCCGCGTGAGCACGCGCGGAACGGCAACGCCGCGTGAACGCCATGTTTCCGTAATTGCCACGGCTTGCCGCAATTTCGCCATACCGGCCGTCGTCAGCGTCACGAGAAAATTGATGTCGGATTTTCCTGCGACATACTCGCCGCGCGC
>Ga0187893_10004784_pt1 | contig 25287 bp, 27 predicted proteins | sample MA1701074metaG_FD_139574 | JGI IMG/M metagenome (GOLD analysis project Ga0187893, IMG submission 139574) | White microbial mat communities from a basaltic lava cave in the Kipuka Kanohina Cave System on the Island of Hawaii, USA - MA170107-4 metaG ... | reverse complement strand
TCTGGTTGTGCTCTCTTGATTGTCGGATAAGTAAAAGTCACCTAAAGAATACTATGAAAACTCGACTCGTTAGAAACGCTTAGAGAATACTTGCGCGCATTGCCTATACTTATGGGAAAAACTTACTATATGTCTTCGGTCTTTCAATTTGCGATGTTCCGCGCCAAGACGAAGAACTTGGTATTGGCACTTTTTGTGTTCGCAGTCATTTCGATCTTGGTTCCATTTCAGTCGCAAACATTTCTACCAGACTTTCCGGACGCTGCGGCTGCGGCGGTGACGATTACCAGGCCAAATATCGTTGTCATCATGGTCGATGATCTGGAGAAGAGATCCTTGGAAATCATGATCCAGAACGGGCTTGTTCCCAACATTAAGCGCCACATACTAGACAAGAGCGTGGAATTCTCTAGTTCCTTCTCGACCTACCCTCTCTGCTGCCCGTCGAGATCCACCTTTCTCACCGGCCAGTATCCACACAATCACAACGTCTGGTCCAACGCGCTGCCGGACGGTGGTGCAAGCAAGCTGGCCGACAGCTCTACAATCTCTACCTGGCTGCAGGATGCGCAGTATCACACGGGATACGTGGGCAAGTATCTGAACGCGTATGGCGTTGACACCCCCGAGACCTATGTTCCTCCGGGCTGGAATGACTGGCAGGCGACTGTAGGAGAGTCTACATATTTCATGTATTCCTATACGGTAAATGACAACGGCGTGCTCGTAAAGTACGGAAAAAAGTGGAGCGACTATCAGACAGACGTTCTCGCCAAGAGGGCCGTAGAGTACATCAAGGAGAGGGAATCCAATGATGCCAAGCCGTTCTTTCTTTACGTAAATCCGCTTGCTCCACACACCGATCACAGCACCGCAGACTGTACGATGAATTACGGAAGAATACAGACAACTGTGCCACCCGGCCGGTACCGTGGCACTACCGACCATATTGACATGCCGCGACCACCATCGTTTAACGAAGCTGATGTGAGCGACAAGCCCCAGGGGTCGCGAGCGCCCCTTCTCAATAGTGCACACATTGCGTGCCTTGAGAACTATTTTCACGACCGCCTGGAATCAATGCGGGCGGTAGACGACTTGGTACAAAAGCTAATGTCGGCACTGGGGAGCAACGGCGAACTTGGCAAGACTGTGATTGTATTTACTTCTGATAATGGGTACCTGCTGGGGGAGCACAGGCTGCACGCAAAGACTAGGGTTTACGAGGAATCGATTGGTGTTCCACTCTACATACGAATTCCCAAAGTCGCGCCGGACGAGATAGACAAGTTGGTGACGAATAATGATCTTGCGTCGACATTCCTTGAACTTGCGGAGGCTAAGGCTGATATCAAGATAGACGGGCGCTCTCTCATTCCGTTGATAGAGAATCCAAATGGAAGCTGGAGAAAGGGATTCCTCATAGAAACGCCAAAGTACTCGGCCATTAGAACAGAAAATTACGTCTATGCATCTCATAGCAACGGAGCCAAAGAGGTCTATGACCTGGACATCGATCCCTACGAGCTGCAGAACGTGAGTGGAAAAGCACCATGGGCTTCCAAGATACCCGCGCTTGAGCAATGGCGCAAGGCACTCGTAAATTGCGAGGGATCGACTTGCAAGAGTATCGAGAACAAGACGCCGCCGTAAATTCGAACACGAGCCAATCCGGCGTAGCCCTCTTGAGGAATTTTGTTGATCTTGTTCCTGTATTAAGTGCATAGATGTTCCATAGTCATTTATTAACCACGCCGGGGGCGCATAGCCATGAAACCTGCCATTCTCATTGGAGCGTCGCTGTTGTCGGCTACTCTGCTCGTTTCTTACGGGTCGGCATACTCGGATTTTCCAGACGGAGAATCAGTCCCTGCCGAATGCAAGCCGGCGAACGAGGGCAACGAGTTTGTTCATACCTTTGGCGTCTCAAAGTTCCCTGTAGGCCTTGACCCTGACGAGCCGATCTTTCCAGGTGATGATGTCATTGCGATTGCCAACTTTAACAATCCACTGAATCCACAATTCCAGACCGAAGACATCACGGAGATAAGGTTTCTGTGGTTTGATGGTAGCGGCACTCTGCAACAAGAGACCGTCGTTCCAGTTGACACAGACATCCAGACAATAGCGGACGACAAGTTCCTTGGAGTATACGGACCTGGTACTACATGGGAAGTTATAGCGTGCTATGAAGGAACCAACGTCGACGGCAATGACAGGACCATAGGAGTGAATACCGTCCACTTGGATGTTGACTCTTTCTTTGTGCTCCCGGAATCGCCAATGGGCGTAGCAGCCCTCATCAGTGCATCACTTGCATCGCTGGGCGCATTCATGTTCCTTAGGAGTAGGCACAAATAGGAAAGTGCGTCCCACCAATTCCCTTTCTTTTCTCTGAGATAGGGTTCTCCCGCATACGTGGCATTCGAACTGATTTGCGAAAGAGTCTATTCCCGTTCTTGATGCAGCAAGTACGATCAAAAGTCAAAGATCCGATCGGGTATAAAGTCATAAAGACTGCTTGACAAAAAAGTTCAATGACGCGAATGTGCTAGGATCGCATTACTCTTTTATAGTGGCTAGCTGTCGTCAATGTCGGTGGGATGTTGGGAAAGGTCGATACCGCAGCTTTAATTTTAGAGCTGACTGTCGATGGCGCGTCAAAGCAATACTTGAAGAACAGGATGGATTTTTCAGCTCGCGAACTAGAAGATTATCTCTCCATGCTTGGATCAAAGAATCTCGTTCGGATCTTGAAGGCCAAAGGCGGCGACAGCGCAGTTGTGACCATAAAGATCACAAGAAGGGGAATTCAGTTCCTGAACCTTTACCGTTCGATTACGGCAAAATATCTAACAATACCTGCAAAGTAATAAAGCGATTTCGCTCCGCGATTCGTATTCCGTGATCAATGTTTAAGAATAGCTGCCTTGCTCTGGGCATCGGTATGGTAAGAGTGGAAAAATCAAAGACCGTTAATGCGCCACAGGAAAAGATATTCAAGCTGATCACCGATTTTGAAAAACTGCCCTCGAGATTCCCGAACAGATACCGCTCGCTCAAGGTTTTGCAACGGTCTGGTAACACGGTGACTGTCGAGGAAGACATTACTGCTGCTGGCAGGGAGATACATCAGGTAACCAGACATCTGCTCGAGCCAAGCCGTCAGCTCAAAAGCGAAGTAGTGGAAGGCGATACAAAGGGGACTTTGGTCGTAATAACTCTAGAACCAGAGTCCTCCGAAAGGACAAAAGTGTCGGTGGATGCGGATCTAAAGCTGGGGAAATTGGGATCGATGCTCGGGATACTTGCCAAGGGGAAGATAAAGGAAGGACTGGAACGAATGATTGACGAATTCGAGAACAAGGTGAACTCTGGCTAAGCACGAAGAGTATCAGAACGCTATCAGGACTTGATTCGCCCTTCGTTTCGGAGCTCGGACAGGATCCTCATTAAAGTGTCATAGTCGACATCCACGTTGTTTAGAATGAATGAATGATCTATGCTTCCGAATTTCTTTACGAATTTTTCCACGACTGCTTTCTTTTTCTGATATTTTCTGTCGTGCACGGAGGTACTGGTTAGAGTCTGTATAAAACACTCTCGATCTAGGTCAGGTTTTTATAATTCCGAACGAACAAATAGAACATGAATCTCGAGGGCCATGAGATCTGCCCCGCGCTCGTGGTAATAGACGTGCAGAACGGCTTTGTCAGCACGGGAGGATCTTATGACACCCTTGGAATGGGCGTCGCTCACTATCAAAAGGTTCTGCCCGACATATCGCGACTGATCAAGCTGTGCAGAGACGCGGGGATTCCTATATTTTATACGCAGGCCGTCCGGGAGAAATCCGGCATCGATCTCTTGACAAGAACCCACAATATTCTCCCAAAGTCCAGAGAGGAGCGGATAAAAATGAAACCCATTTGCATTAGGGGGACCTGGGACGCAGCCATTGTGGATCAAGTCAAGCCCGACCCAAAAGACCACATAGTTGTGAAAAGGCGGGACTCGGCGTTCCAGGATACAGAGCTGGGCGTCTGGTTGAAAAGCCTTGGAGTGGATACGCTTATTTTCTGTGGAATTGATACGTCGATATGCGTGGAAGCATCATTGAGGGAGGCGTTCAACAAAGGGTACGACGTTATTCTCATTTCTGACGCAACGGCCTCGGGAAGCCCCAAGCACTTTGAATCCACGCTAGAAATCGTCAGGGACTACTACGGTCTGGTGATGGACACCTTGAGTTTTTCTACCTTTCTGCCACAGGCTGCGAAGAGCGCGCTCCAGCAAGCAGAATAGCCAGTCTGATACCGTCCAACCTATCGCAAACGTTCTAAGGAAGCCTCTTCCAAAGCTAGGTCATGAATGCGATCACGGGGCTAGCAGCTCTTGACATGGACGGCACGTTGATTCAGGGTCGGCTCGTGTTCGCCCTGGCAGGTGCGTTCGGGCTCACGGAAAGAGTAAAGTCGATTCAGTCAGGCAGCCTGCCACCACACGAACAAACGAGATCCATAGCTGCACTTTTAGCAGGACTGAGCGAGAAGGACATTGAGCAAGCTATTCAGTCGATACCGCTTACCAAGAACTGTGAACAGATGATCGCGCGACTAAGAGAGCGAAACTACAAGATTGGAATAATAAGCGACAGTTATACGGCGGCAGCCGGACTCGTTGCGGATCGCCTGGGATTGGACTTTGTAGCGGCAAATGAGCTTGAAATCATTGGAGGCGAGGTCACGGGAAAAGTCAGGATGCCGCTAGGATGGGACAGGATCGGATGTTTCTGCAAGATCTCTGTCTGCAAACGGTTTCACCTGGAAAAGTTTGCGCGGAAGTTTGAGGTACCTATGGAAAGGACACTTACAGTCGGCGACACAAAATCCGATATTTGTATGATAAAAAGCGCGGCAATTGGCGTCGCGTTCATGCCCAAGGACGAGCAAGTAGCGAATGCGACCGACAAAGTCGTTCATGAGCCTGATCTCTTAAAAGTATTGGCATTTGTCGAATGAACACTTTTAAGGCATGGGCGTGCTCTAATAACTACAAGTCGAATTCTCCGCACGGCGGAGGTCTTTTGGCTTTCTGAATTTGGTAAAATATCGTGTGTGGAATAGCAGGTGTACTGAGTAAGAACGGAGAGAATGTCGTGCCCCTCATCGGGGTCATGCTTCGTTGCATGGTGAATCGCGGGCCAGACGGTGCCGGACTAGTCGCTGATGACCAGATAGTAAAATCAGATTCGATAAACGCATTGCAGTCTGATTTCCAAAAAGTTACTGGCAGCAGCGCACTGGGTCACAATAGACTGGCAATAGTCGGCGGCACGTGCGGGGCCCAGCCTTTCGAGAGTTGTGACGGTAGGTTCATCCTTGAGCATAACGGCGAGATCTACAACTACAAGAAAATAAGGCAAAGACTGGAGAAGCGTCATAGATTCAGCACCATGACGGACAGCGAAGTAATCGTCCACCTTCTCGAAGAACACGCGCGCACCAGCAGCCTTCTCGGCGCGATAAGGCGCACGGTAGCCGAACTCGATGGGGTCTATGCCCTTGCGATCAAAGACGTAAAAACAGGACAGGTCGCGCTGGTGAGGGACAGGATTGGCGTTCGGCAGCTCTATTACGCTGAGAATGCCAGCTATGTTGCCTTTGCTTCTGAGCGGAAGGCGTTATGGAGGATTGGCATGCCAGAGCCTACTCGAAGGATAATGCCGGGCAGTGCAATCATAATGTCGCCTGAAGGCAAGCTCCAGAGCTTTGAAGTGGCGGATCCCATACCGCAAATAAGGATCGCTCATAAAACGATGGCTTCTGCCATCGATGCATACGGCAGGGCACTGCACGACTCTATGAAAAAGAGATCTCAGGATCTGAAGAAAATAGGGATCATTTTCTCCGGCGGGATCGACAGTGTGCTCGTCGCGCACATTGCGGCGACGATGGTTCCAGAAGTGCGCTGCTATACCGGCGGCGTAAAGGGTTCCAGCGACATCGCGTATGCGCGGCAGATCGCGGAGAGGCTGAACCTTGAGCTGAAAGTATGCGAGTTTAGCCAGGATGAAGTGGAAAGGTTGATCCCCGAGGTGGTCGGAATTATCGAGGACTCTAACGCAGGTCAGGTTGAAGTGGCTCTTCCGGTGTACGGTGCGGTAAAACTCGCACACGAAGACGGAGTCAAGGTCATGTTCACGGGGCAGGGGGCGGATGAGCTTTTTGGCGGGTACTCATGGTATGCCAAAGTGGCAGAGAAGGAAGGTTACAAGAGGCTTCGCCAACACATGGTGCAGGATCTGCTACTGCTATACAAAGAAACGCTCGAAAGAGAGGACAAGATAACTATGGCCCACAGCATAGAGCTGCGTGAGCCGTTCTTGGATCCGGAGGTGATCCGGGTCGCCCTTGCCACCGATCTTCGTCTAAACGTGAAAGGTGGCCATGACATGCTTGGCAAGCACGTACACAGGCGCGTTGCGCAAGAGTTGGGCATACCCAAAGACATCGCCTACAGGCTCAAAGAAGCTGCGCAGCATGGTTCTGGGATGCATGGAACGCTCGATTCGATTGCAAGAAAACATGGGTTTGACGAGTCTGCGATTCCGGAGGGATATCTTCAGGTTCTTAAAACCCGCGATAAAATAGGCAGCTCGCAGAGATACGGCTACATTTTCGGCGATGAGAAGATCTGGACAGCCGAGCCCCACGTGCAGATGTATATTGACAGCGTTATGAAGCGGCTGCCGCCGGCCGAACTTTTGGCTCCCACAAGAAGTTCAAAGTTTACAGCTTGAAACCGACCTTATTGTGCGAGCAATCAGAAAGGGGGCTATGAGCAAAGCGGGAATGCTTGCAGTTATGAACAGCGTCTGAAAGGGGGCGAGCGCCGTTGCGCTCGTGCCCGCGCCTGCCACGCCTATGCCAAGGAGAGCAGAAAATATGCTCCCGGCGCACGTAGGACATCCCACAAACAACCCGCTTGTGGCCCCTATCCCGCTCACAATCGAAGTCCTCGATCGCACCGACTTTCTCTGTCTGTACGCATAGACGCTCAGAGCAGTGTTAAAGCCCACCAGCGCAGACACAACCACGGCGAGAATAACATTCACAGGTATAATGAGAATCAGAAAATGGTCTGTAATGTATACCGTCAACATCGGTACGTATCCGGGGGAGCTGCAACATGGAATCATGTCAAGGGAGGGAACCGGGATCCCCCTTTCAGTAAACGAAACATCGGCACGGTAGACCAGTATCTGCGACAGGAAGCCGAAGAATACCCCGTACGCGATGGCAGCGACAACGGCGATCTTTCTGTACTCGGCATGCTCAAAAGGCGCGCTAACAAACGACACAAGGCTGCTGCTTCCCACAGTCCGCAGCTGCTCGGATCTCAGAATCGTGTATGCTCCATACATCGCGGAAGCCATCGAAGCGGCGGTAATAGCAAGAACTGCATAGGCAAGATTCCCAAGGTGCTGTGTCGGCACAGCAAGGTCAGAAGACGGGACGGTAAGCCGGGAATAGAGTACGAATGCGATGGCAAGTGAAAAGATTCCTGCAAACAGCACTCTAAAGCCGCTCTCGCGCATGCTACGCCAGCGCAGGTCCTCCATCTCTTCTGCCCTGATGGAAATGTCGTCAGCTGTAAATTAAATCCTACCGTCTGGATGAAAGCCTTAATTCCTGGTATGCCTATCCTATCCCAGATGCCAGAGCTTTCTCCGAAGGAAGAAACGGAGTACATCTCTGCTAGGATCAGCCGCGTAGGATTTGTTGACCAGACGGGGCTTGAAGGGATCGTGATTCTAAAGTCAGACGACGGAAAAGAGTTTCCAATGCGCGCTTTTTCCGGAGAGGTTGCACGACACATCTCGAGATTTCAGGAGGGGGACAAGGGCAGCATTCCAACGATATACAATCTCGTCGAAGAACTAGCTGTATCGCAGGATCTCCTCCTAGTAGAAGTGAGGGTCTATCAGAGCGGCTCTGTTCTTCGAGCAAACCTCTATTTCAAAAAGAGGGATGGAAAGCTGGTCCTGCGCAACTACCGGGCATCTGACTCGATAGCGCTGGCCGCATACTTTGACATTCCGATAAAGGTCAGAAAGAACCTCTTTGAAGAGCCGATAGAACACTGATTCTCATCTCGATCGAGAATCGGTGCGTATCCAGCTATGAGGGTACCAGTCCGCGATACAAGATGGGCAAGTTTGGAAACATGCACATATGTCTCTTCAATGCTATCGCTGGATGTATGTAACTCGCGTAACGCGTCGAGACGCCAGACATACAACTCCTTTTAAAAGATCAAACAGAAGGGAATTGTATGATGACCGAGGTTGAAGACTCTTCTCTAGATGAACTGGAATCCATTGCAAAGAGAGTGCTTAGCAAGAATGCCGAAAAAAGGCAGGCAGAACGCGCCACTGAGAGCACTCCAAAGGGTGTAATCCCTACCAAAGTCATCAGTTCGGTTGAGGTTAGTTATTCACCAAAGACCACCAGCCCCCCTCAAGCCACTGCTCCACAAAAGGTGCAGGCAGTAAAACCCAAGAGGGCGCGAGCGAAAAGCCACGGTACAATCACCACTATCAGGGCAGCACATCGAAAAGAGCTAAAAGACATCAAGGCCAAGCACAAGACCGAGCGAAAGCAGCTAAAGAACGCCCTTGATGAGCAGGCAAAGAAAAGCCGGAGCGACCTAAAGATGTGGATGGAAAAGGCAATGAAGGACCACGAGTCCCGAATCGGCAAGATGGTGGCCGATAATGCTAGCCAGAATACTGCTTTGCGAAGCGACGTCAAAGGTATCCTCGCGGGCCAGACCAGGGAGTTGAAACAAACCTGCGCCGAAGCCGTGACGAGCGTGAACCAAGAAGAGCTGCTGAGGCTGGTGAACTGGTTCCACGAAGAGTTCATGAAGGAAATGGACAACAAGTCAAAACAGTATGAAGTTCTAAAGACCTCTTCAGAAAATCAGGCCAACAGAATGGTCGGAGAAATAGACACCAAGAACCAGAGAATCAAAGTTCTTGATCAAAAGATCCTGGAACTCGCCGAGCGCCTCCCAAAAGACGTACGACAGGCACTGTTTGAGGAATTGGGATTGCAGCATCTCGTGCAGGAACAGGAACGCGCAAAGGAAAGGGAAAAGGAGCTAAAGAAGGAACAGAAGAAAGGCTTTATGAGTAAACTATCTTCGCTGTTCAAAAAGGCCCCAAAGAAACCCAAGCCGGTAGCCCAGCCCGAGAAGGCAAAGAAAAAGGAAGAACAAAAGAACCTTCGCAAGCGCCAGGCTCCCACACAGGTCATTGCCGAATAACCTTACCGCAGCGAAAAGATCACGTAACGACATCACGCAGCTTTCTCTGCGCAGCTGCCTGTTTTAGCTCCATTGCGATCCTGCGGCCAACCCCCATCACGATGCCGTGCTGATATTTCGTGTACGGGCTCGTGGTCGCCATTATGGGATTTCCCGGCACTCTCAATGACACGTCGTAGACTACAAAATCAAGGTCCACTGTCACGGCGCTCTGCAGAGATATCGGGCCGACAACTCCTGGTGGGTATTCTTTTCTTGCAGCAACTGCGAATTTGTCGCCCATCTCAAAGACTTTTTCAAGCAGCGATTCCCTTATGCTGGCGGGCGTATGCCCAACCTCAATATTTTGCGTCTGCAACTCGATCTCCATCTGCTGCCTTGCGGGAAGTGACACGAAATCATGAAGGTTTGTCTGCAGCCTTCGCTCTATCCCGAGGAACTCTGTCTCGCCTGAAAGTGGCGAATGAAAGAAATTCAGGTTAAAGTAAGTACCGAGAATGTATTCTTCGATCGTTGCCGATTCAAGATCTTGCTTTGTTACGGTGCCCTGATCTAACTTTTGTTTTGACTTTTTTCTGTAGTCATCATAGGACGAAACGATGAAAAAAGCCCTCTCCAAATTCCGCTTTGCCTCCTGCACCTTGACCATTGCAAGGCCGTCAATGTCAGATGGCTTGCGGTAGATCCGAGGGTGGCGGATCCCGGCTTTTTCCAGCAGATGGTACTGGTTCCTGGGCGCGCTGCGCTCTTCTGCGCGCAGCATCGACCTGTTGCCAAAGACCGGAACTTTCAGGTTGTTCTCAATGTTGTCATATCCCAGGTACGCCGTAAAGGCGCGGTGCGCGACGATCACGGTATTGAGCTGCCGAAGCCTTTCCTGGTTCTCCCTGTTCATTATGTCAGAGAACTTGTCAAGTAACATTATCTCGTCCGCCAGCCGTGCAAATCTCCGATAGGGCAGGTCGCGGCCTTTCTGGCAAACGCACAGTGTCTTCATGCCCTCGTCCTTGGCTCCGTCCATTATTTCCAGCGCAGAATGGCTACCTATGGTGCCCACAGTGATATTCTTCAGGTCGTACCGATCAACGATGGACGCGATCTGCTGCGGGCCGATCAACGACTAGAGACAAAAAAGATTGCAATAAAAATGTTTTAAGCTATTGCTTGCTTTTGTTCAGTTCGACTTCGATCGCAGCCCTCAGCTCATCGTCGTTCTTGTTGGTGTAGTCAATTCCAAGCGAATCGGCTATGGATTCAAGTTTTTCCCTGCCCACGCTCCCTTTGCTCTTTAACTGTTGGAGCTCTCTTTTCGCCTCGATCCTCGCCTTCTCGTACTCGGCAGTAGCCTTGCCAAAGGACTTTGCCAGCTCTGGTATCTTTTTCACCCCGAAAAAGACCACTACAATCAGGCCGATGATAATGACCCATTCCCATCCTCCGAGTCCTGCGAACTGCATTATGAGGTTTGACAGCCCTTCAGTGACCATCTGCCGTGGGATACCCCTCGTAATAATTTAAGTGTTCTTTTGCCGGGCCGCATTTCTCTCTATAATAAGCATTCCTGCCAGGTATAGGCCAAACATGGGGCCCGATACGAACCACATGGTAACCCCGCTCCCGTCAGGGGTAATCAGGGCGCCAAATACCACCAGGATAACGCCGGCGTAGCGCAGATTTTCACGCCAAAACCGCGGAGAAACCACGTTGGTAAGCGACACTCCGTACATTATTATCGGGAGCTGGAAAGCGATCCCAAAGCCGAGGAAAAACTGCATTACAAACGAGATAAAGTCGTTTATAGTAAGAAACGTTACAACACTGAGCGCCTCTCCGTACCTGTACAGAAAGTCAAGCACATACGGTATGACTACAAGGTAGGAAAACACGATGCCTATTATGAAAAGTGCGACGGCCGGGAGGAAGACGTTGAACATCCCTATCCTGGTCTTGGAACTTATGGCAGGGGAAATGAACGCCGATATCTCCCGAACAATTATGGGGATAGAAGCAGTCAGCCCGATCAGGGCCGATACGTAGATCTGGGCAAAGAACGCCTGGCCCGGAGCCGTCTGGATGAGTTCTACGTCGTCCGGCAGGAGCGTGTCTTGCATAAAGAAAGTAAGGCGAGCAGACAAGTTGTGAATCGGATCCGGATACGGATAGGCAAGCGTGATGGAACCGACTTCGACCGGGCGCAGGTCAAAAGTCATGGCAAATACTGTGATGATAATTATCGAGAGGGCTACCCTGAGAATCCTGGACCGGAGCTCCTCGATGTGCTCTCTGAGGGTCATCTCGGACGCCATGGACACAGCAGGGATAGGTGCCCGAGAAATATAATGCTAGAGGTCGTCCTTGAGATGGAATCTGGCAGAAAATGCCTTCAGGTAGGTGAGAACTGGAAAAAACGAGACAGCAATGTGAGGCTGGACCAACGAGGTGCCTCAGGAATAGAGTCGCGTCTATCCCCGGCGACAATCGCATTATTTCTCTTGAGGCGGGTCTTGGCTATCCTTCCGCGCCAATCTATCGCTTAGCCTCCATCCGAACTTGATAAGATAAGGAGACAGGAATGTAGTGATAATTGTCATTGCGCCAACCATAGGCAGAACGAAAGAACTTGTGGCCCCCACATCAGCCCCTCCCTTTGCTGTCACGAGTGCGAGCTCTCCCCCTGAAGCTGAAAGCCCAAAACCCGCCTGCGCCGAAGTTTTCTTCGAGAAACCCTGCATCTTTGTAGAAAAGTAGACGGTCGCAAATTTGGCACCAAACGATGTCCCGATGAGAATGAGAGCGGGCACTATGAAAAGTGGAAGCAGCTTGATATCCATAAGCGCCCCGACTGACACGAAAAAGAGTGCGGCAAACATGTCCTTGAGCGGGGTTGTCAGCACCTTTGCAATGCTCTGCGTCTTTGATTCGGCGATCAGGACTCCGGCAAAAAAGGCTCCTGCAGCTACGGAAATCCCGATCTGGTTCGCAATGAATGCCAGACCAAACGCCACGCCCAGTATGGCAACTATCACCAGGTCGTAGCGGTTCGTCCTCCCTATCAGGTCAACGAATCTTGGGACCGTTCGAGAGCCTATGAATAGCACCCCGCCAATGAACGCGAGTACCAAACCGACAGAGATGGCTATCTCCTCTATTGAGAGGTTCCCGGTCACAGCAACTGACTGCAGTACGGCAAGCATCGAAATTATTATGACATCCTCTATTACAGCAACCCCGAGCAAAAGCATGGTTGCTTCATGCCTTATCATCCCAAGATCTTCGAGAACCTTCATGACGATTACTGTGCTGGTCACAGAGATCGAAAGCGCCAGAAACAGGCTGTCAAACAACGCAAGCCCCATGGCTTGACCCACAACATACCCGAGCGCAAAAGTTCCGAAGGCTTCGGTCGATGCTATTACAAACGCCTTCCTTCCTATTGAGCGCAGCTTTGCTATCGGATACTCTAGACCCACTACAAAGAGCAGAAGTACTATTCCGATCTCTGCAATGATGTTCAGGATGTCTGGCTGGGTGACAAAACCAAATGGTGGGGTATAAGGTCCGATTATCATGCCTGCTCCAATGTAGCCAATCACCATTGGCTGCTTCAGCTTGTATGACACCACTGCCATGACTGAAGCTACGACCATTACTATCGCAAAATCCTGGATGACCTGAGCTGCGATAGTATCTGCCATGGGCTCTCACTTTTGCACGCCTGAATGATATATAAAGTCAGTATCGCTGTCGCTACGAAGCAATACGCTCTTGTTGAAACGAAGTTCAACTGAATATTCAAAAGTGCAATTCTGGCGGAGCCCGCAGAAAATGGTCAATTAGTAGATCATCATCAGGGACTGTGAGCTTCTTACTGCTCCTGCAAATCCGTTAACTCCTAGCTGGTGAGCACTCCCCGGATTCTTAAATACGAGAAGCCGATCATTGGTGTACCACATTATGCAAAAGGCGTTGACATACATTGCTATAGCAGGGATCCTTGCTGTTGCGGTAACGATAGCCGTCTTTTCATTTGCGTTTTCCCAAGATCCCGGTCAGTCAGAGAGGGTTCAGAAATCATCGTTGCGAGTTGCCGTGCTGACGGATGCTCTGTTCGAAGACCGTGGATGGGGTGAATCCAGTCTGATTGCGGCTCAATTCATAGAAAATCGCCATGGAATAGTTGTAGCAAAGGAGGACAACATCGGAATAGCTGATATTGAATCAACTTTGTCAGAGTACGCGCAGGAAGACTACGATCTGATCATCGCTCATGGCTTTCAATGGGGAGATCCTGCAGTAAGGGTGGGAGAACAATTTCCGAAAGTGAAAATAGTGGTATTTACTGGACTCGCTGAATCCGATAACGTTGCGTCCATTTTTCCGCAACAACAACAAGCTTCATTTCTCCTTGGAGCCCTCGCGGGGATGATGACAAGAACAGATGTCATCGGATACGTAGGAGGAGAAGAGTATCCCAATGTGATCAATATTTTTGGGGGCTTTGAGCAGGGGGCGAAGGAAGTGAATCCTGACGTTGTCATAATCGGCACCTATCTCAATGACTGGGATAATCCCGCAAAAGGCAAGGAAGCCGCAACTTCAATCATCCGGCAGGGAGCGGATGTAATATTTCACGTGGCTGATTCATCAGGACATGGAGTCATTAGGGCGGCTGAAGAGAATCAGGTCTACGCTCTCGGCGCCGTCCAAGATCAGAACGCACTGGCACCAAGTACCGTGCTCTCTTCATTCGTTCTGGACGTGGACAAAGCGTATGACAAAGCAGTCAATATGACGATGAGCGGCTCTTTCGAAGGACGTATCCTAAAGCCAGGACTAGAGTCGGAAAAGGGCGCGCCCGGCGATGGGGTCGTGTACCTTGCATCTTTTCACGATCTTGATAGCGAAGTGTCGGCAAGCACAAAATCAAGGCTGGAGGACCTGACACAGAAAATCCTGGATGGTGAGCTTCTAGTGCCTGAAAGGCTTGAATTGGGGTGAGCTAGCATAGTGGAATTGTGACTTGCAATAGAACATTATACCAGTGCACCTTATCTAGGTCGTCCTAATTCATCAGTTACAGATCTTTGGATCGAGTGCTCTCAAGGAAGAACATTGCACTGGTTATTGTTGTCATCGCAATAGCCGGTTTTGTGTCCGTGATATCATACCAGTATTCGTTGTCCACCTCCAAAGAGATTGAAGCGCTTTCGGCCCAGGATATCCGTAACAATGCCGATATCCAAACGCACGATCTGACGATGTCATTCGCGAACAAGCTCGGAGACGTAGTCAGTATCTTACAGGTCCTGTCAGGAGCCCCCTCGGTTCTGCAGGGCGATCTCGAGAGAGCGAAGATCATTTTCAATCAAGCTGACGACTCCACTTCAGAGCTGGTAGACTTTTACATGTGGCTCGACGCGGAGGGCAAGCTGGTATGGTTAAGCAGAATAAATCAAACCGCCTACGATCAATACAAAGATACCGATCTTAGCTACAGGCTCTATTTTATCAACGTCCGGGATACAGGTCAGGTATACTACAGCAGCGTGATCGATTCTAATGATCGAATTAACAGGCTCTATGTTTCTGTACCAATCCACGATAACATTACGTCGTCTTCAAATCAGTTTAAGGGAATCGTTGCGGCTGGCCTTAGGTCGGATCTCCTCGGCAGCTTTCTGGAGCAACAACTATCACCAAAACTCGAAAGCGAGGTAGTGGTGTTGGACAACACGGGCATAATACTGTACTCCAAAGACCTAGAATATGTAGGCAAGAGCGTCTTTGGAGTTAGATTCCAGTCCTTCCTTGCCTCACAGGATGTGGCGACATTGAGAGCGATGAACACGGGATTCAAGGCAGCTCTAGCTGGCAATTCCGACCTGGTTGATGTCGCATCCTCCGACGGCAGGGTGACCACTTTTGTGTACAAGCCCATCCTGATCGAGGGAAAGCAGTTTGGGGTCATGTCGGTTGTTGCGTCGCACGAGTACGCTTCCAGCGTCTCTTCGTTGATAGAGCAGCAAAAGAGCTTTTCGATATTTCTTATTGTGATAACTGCCGCCGCCGCGATGACTATGATATTCGTCATTATTACCTGGAACAGGCGGTTAGAGAAAGTCGTTGATATGAAAACCGCAGAACTTAGAAAAGCAAACGAGCAATTGGAGACCCATGACAGGATGCAGAAGGAATTCGTCAATATCGCGGCTCATGAGCTCAGAACCCCCGTTCAACCAATTCTTGGCATGGCCGAAATACTTGAGGGAGAGTTTGGCAATAGAGACGACATCAGGATTATCACACGCAACGCAAGGAGACTTGAAAGGCTCACGCAGGATATTCTGGACGTAACAAGAATCGAAAGCCAGTCGCTGAATCTTGTTATAGAGAAATTCGATATCGGCGAGCTGATAGCGACCCTGGTGCAGGACTATCGAAGGCGACTCTTAAATGGAGACGGGACTGAACTTGAATATCTACAAAAGGAAGAACCTCTGCCAATAGAGGGAGACAAGGAAAGGCTAACTCAGGTCGTAACCAACTTTATAGATAACGCACTGAGGTTTACCAGGAATGGCAAAGTCTCCGTTGCAGCTGAACGAGAGCCCGACGGTGGAGTACGCGTATCGGTGGCCGACACTGGCATTGGAATCGATGTGGACATGCTTCCGCGCCTGTTTACAAAGTTTGCTTCCAAAGGTGAAAGGGGCACCGGCCTAGGCCTGTTCATTGCAAGAAGCATTATCGAAGCTCATGGAGGCAAGATATGGGGAGCCAATAACCTGGATGGAAAAGGTGCGACGTTTGCTTTTGTTATTCGGCCACGTCCTCAGCCCCGCTAGCGCCGGTTTGTGGGGACTAGAGGTTAGATAGCCTGCTATGAACGAACTTTTTATCCGCCCCTTCAGTTCTTCCGGTAACTCTGAACCTGTACTGGTTAGGATACGTGGAGCGATACAGTCTTGCGTAACTTTCAGCAACGTCGTATGTCGCAAAAATCTGCCTGACACCATCCAGTGTGGTTTCCCTCCCGTCAAGGTCTATGATATGCACGACGTAGGATTTAGGCAACTTTCTTACTTGTCTTATGGTCATTGAGACCGTAACTATTAGAAAGATTGCGGCGATCATTACGACTATGGCAACTTCAAATCCCCTCACAAATGCCAGCAGGTTGGCAATCAAATACTGGTTCAGGACCTCGTAGCCATCAGTAAACAGCCTGTAAAATACGGCCGTCATGATGTCCAGCGCCATGCCGATGTTCTACAATGAACGTCCATACTTAAGAATGTTGGTCAGCGAAATCTAATCCGTACCGCAGATATCGAATGCTATCAGACAAAAGCCTCGGCGGTCCCGAACTTCGGAGCTCGACGCCATCATTTCTTACGTTCGGTCATCAGCCTGATCAATTCGATGACCTGATTCTCGCTCAAGTTATTCTTTAGCGGCTCTATGACATGAATCATCCGCTCCATTTTGTCTTTCATGCTGGTATCCTCGACAGTATTGGTTAGGACGTCCAGGTCAAAGGGCTTGTGCAAAAGCTCCACCGCCTGCCCGAGACTTGACAATGACTCTATCAGTGCGTCTTTCAGATATGCGGACGCAAAGATAATGCGCTGGCTCGGATTTATCGTAAAGATCTCTTTGGCCACCTCCAATCCGTCTTTTTTGGGCATTCTGTAGTCCAGAATCACCACGTCAAAGGGCAATCTATCCGGGGTCTTGCCGTGTGACTTTGCGGCGTGTCTATACTCCGAAAGGCAGTCCTCGCCGTTGTCCGTGAGGGTTACCACATGGCCTTTGCTCTCAAGGGCAATTTTGTACGTCTGGGCTATCCCAGGCTCGTCCTCCGCTATCAGGACCCTGACGCTGGTCGGATTGGCCATCTCGTTAAGGTCATTTTCGAACCTCCTGAGCGCATCATCAACGTTGTGCCGGAGCTGTTCAAGTTTTTCCCTTGTTGTTTCCTTGATTTTCTGGATGTCGTTCATTGCGTACACGTGGAAGTAGCCGCCTTCCTTCAGGTTCCTTACTTCTTTCGTGCAGATGCGGTGAAGAACCAGTTTTTGAAGCGACCTGAAAACCGTGCTCTTTTCGCGCATCGCTTCGGCCGCTATCTGTTCAAGTGGCAAGGGCTGTCTTGATTTCAGCAGGACAACAACAAGGTTCAGATCGAGCGGAGTTAGCCCGTAAAGGAACGCCAAGAGTCCGCGGACGGTGGAAGTGTCCAACATAAGGGAACCGCTACGGCTGTGCGACATGGTTGTGTATGGTCTATGCAAAACCGTGATTTAGGATGCGGTGTGTATGGGAGTTGACACACAGATGAATATTAGGTCATGTGTGGTAATGGCAATAGGTCACAAAACCATGCAAAACACAATAACGACATCAAATCAGAATCGCAGGTCGGGATTCCTGCTCGGCATAGTCTTTGCAGGTCTCCTCGGGATAGCAGCTGTTTCCGTATCAGGTACGGGTGATTTTACTACGACTACCACGGAACAGTCTTCAATCGGAAACGTAATCACGTCAGATACCAGCTTTGTGTTCAACAATGCCGGTGTGTCAGTCGCGACAAACGCCATGTCCGGTACAGCATCTTCAACTAGCGCACAGGAAATAACGAGCGGCAACCTGAGGCTTAGGACCAACGATGTGACAAGGGGTGATTTGGTATACTCTATCAATCTGGATGAAGCAGTCGCGCTGTCAAGTGGCACGTGGACTGTAGAGATATTCCAGGACGGCGCGAAGGTCGGCAATACCATCACAATTACCCAGGCAACCGCACAAGGAGGAACGAACGAAGGTGCAACGATAATCGCAGACTTGGGAACATCCCTGCCGGCGTCAAACGTATTCGAAGTCAAAGTGGTCAAGACGGCTTAAAAAAATGTGTGAGACTCGCGGGCTTGCAAAGAATTCCTCTTCCAATCGGCAGGGCAGGAAGGGTCCTTTTTCTTTTCTTGTTATCATCCACATTGATTTTACTAAGTTCGGGGCAAATGGGCGAAAGAACAGCACATGCACAGCAAGCCAATGTTGAAGTCACCATAGACAGCGAGCCCAGAACGTCCTCCATCGTGGTCGACGGGGTAATCTACATGCCGTCCCAGCTGCCTGCCACTTTCAGCTGGGAGGAGGACTCTACCCACACCATCGGCATTCCTTTGGCTTCGACCCTTGAAGGTAGCGCCAAGCGGTACGATTTTGTCCAGTGGAACGACCAGTCGACAAGTCTAACGAGATCCATCAAAGTAACGGACGACATGCCCTTGAAACACTTTATCGCCCTGTTCCAGACAAAGTATCTGCTGACCATCTACTCGGATCATGGATCACCCTCCGGAGCGGGCTGGTATGACGAAGGTTCCACAGCAGAGCTAAACATCGCTGCAAACGAAGTCTTTATCGAAACGACACCCGGCAAAGTCCGGGCAGCTTTCACGGGCTGGAGTAGCGGGTACATGCCTACCAGTCACAAGAACTATGTCGATATGAACGGCCCCACCGTGGTCCTCGCAAATTGGAAGGACCAGTACAGGCTTGATGTAATCAGTGCGGTCGCGCCTGCAAGCGGGAAAGGGTGGTACGACAGCGGTGCAATAGCCAGAATAGGCGTTCCGGGAACAGTCGAGCTGGCGGATGAGGGCAGGAAATACACGTTCAAAGAGTGGCAGGTTATCGGAGATGGCAGTCAGGCGATTAGCGACAGGACCCACGAATCTACTGAAGTTATTATGGACGGTCCACAAACGATTGCTCCGCTTTGGAACGAAATGTATCTTGTAAGGATCGACAGCAGCATCGGCAACCCTTCCGGGACAGGATACTACAGCGAAGGTGAAACCGCAGGCATAACCATAGATCCGATCTACGAAACTGAAGTCGGAAAGTTTAGGTTCGTCCTGTCAGGATGGGAGGGCATCAAGCTCGATGACCCATCTTCGAGCTCATTCTCTATAACGGTGGAGAAACCACTGATCGTAAAGCCACTTTGGACAAAGCAGTACTTCATAAAGGCGAACTCGGTCTACGGGTTGGTGGAGGGAAGTGGCTGGTACGACGAGGGATCTACTGCAACCCTTAGCTTGCAGAGTAAGACTGTAGATACAGGTCTTGGGAAACACGCTGGTTTTGCAGGTTGGTCAACCGGCGATCCTCAGTCAACCACATTTTCGCAATCGGATCAGTACACCATCGAGTCGGTGAACGGCCCTATGGAGATAACAGCCGTCTGGAGAGCGGACGATACGGTTCAGCTTGTTCTGATTGTTGGTGCAGTTGCCGCTGCCGCGGCAGCAGCGTTTTTTACGTTCATGGTAAACGTACGAAAGAGAAAGAGCATCCAGCAAACCAAGGGTGTCTCCTACGGCCGGGGCGTCGGAGTGTAGTAGGGGAGAAATGACTTGACATTTGTCCAGAGAGAGGAGCTGAACATCTGGCTCCCTGTGGCTGTAGCATCAATGGTAGCCGTTGCTGTGCTCTTTGCGACCCTTATCAATGTCGGGACACCTGTTGTGGTTCTTTCCGGATCGAGCATGGTCCCGACGCTCAAGCCAGGCGATGCTGCTCTGCTATACAGGCCGCACATTGCTGAATTACAGGTCGGTGACGTCATAGCCTTCAGGTCCACCGACCAGACGATGGTCGTCCACAGGGTAGTTGAAAATGGCGTGGACTCTGGCGGCTCTTCGTACCTAGTGACAAAGGGGGATTCTAACCAGTGGAACGACAAAGAGCGAATAGACGAAAGCAATTACGTAGGCAAGGTCTATCACGTCGTTCCAAAGGCGGGCGCGTTAATCTCGACTCTGCAGAATCCGCTGACTCTGATACTGCTGGCTATTACCATCGCGGCTTATGTGACGTACAGGCGGAGAAATTCTCCTGATAACAGGTTGGTAGCAGCAAGCCCAAAAGAACTATAATTCCCCCATGACTGGATAAAGTCATGATTCCGGTTGGCTTTATGTTTATCAACTGCAAGGAAGGTTCGCAGGATTCCATCTTGGAGGGCATACGTCAAATTCCCGGGGTCGCGTACGCGTTCAAGGTTGACAAGTCGTATGACATCGTTGTAAAGATAGAGTCGAATTCAAACGATGAATTCGCGGCCGCGATAGACAGGATAAGGGCATCTTCAGGCATTTTGAATTCAGACACGATGGTTGGATTCAAAAAACCGTAGTAGGTACATGAGAGTTCAACATTCTCGATGAGGCGGCACCGTTGGCATTTCTTTTGTCATTGTTGAGCTGCCGGCATCGCGGCGCGCTTTTCGGTCATGTAATTTAAAGCGTAGTGCGTGTAGTAGCTACACAAACAACCGTTTAGATTCTTTCCTCACCCATCATTGACCTGTGTGGATACAGGCCAATAGAAATTTTGGTAGGCTGCTATTGGGGCTTACACTTTCCGTATTGCTGGCAGCATCGGTGATCCCTTCATCGTACGCTGCAGAATCATTCAGGAGGTTTACCGGCGGCACCTACATTGACGTCCCCTCTTCACCGGCGCTGCAACTTTCGCAGTTTACGCTCGAAGCGAAATTTAGAATCACCGGCGATCTTTCCGACCGCGGATACCTGGTAAGCAAGGGTGCCAGTGATGGTGGATATGTCCATCGCGACCAGAACTATGCGCTGTACCTTATGCAGTATGGTGGCGTAGCCGGCGGCTTCAAAGCCACAGATGGCACTTATCACTACATTAATTCCAAGGCGGTTTCTTCGAACGCATGGCATGTAGCCAGGCTCGTATACGACGGGAGCAAACTCTTTTTGCTAGTAGACGGCGTTCTTGCGAACTCGACTACAATCGCAAAGAATGTTGACACGAGCGATTCCGGGCCTCTTAGAATAGGTGCGAATGCACAAAAGCTCGGAACTTTCTTCGTTGGAGATCTCGATTACGTCAAGGTGATGGATCGCAGTACCTACAAAGTAAGATACTACAACAGCTTTGACACCGGAGCGTCGCCGTCGCCGGGACCAATTCCAAAACCAACACCAGGACCAACCCCTACACCTTCCCCTTCAGGTGACTGTTCGAACATTCCCATGAGCCAGCTTCGCGGAGTGGCCTTTGTGGATCCGGTTCTTACAAGGAGCGAAAGTGGCAACTCTGTCAAAGCTCCGGTTTCCTATGTTGAGGACAGTCTCAAGCGACTTCACTCGTACGGATTCAATCTGATTCGAGTTCACTACTACTGGGAGTCATACGTTTACAACCCTGCCGATTTCATGAACAGGCTGGATCTTATTGCAAGGACCGCTCAGGAACATGACATCTGCGTTGTATTTGACAACCACCACTGGTTCACCTCCAGCTACTGGAAGACCGACACCGGATTGGGCGGTAAAGGGATCGGATTTCCCGCGTTCGTTGTCAAGAGTTTCCCTTCCAAAGCCACCTACAGTCAGACAGCAGGACCATTCTGGGACGCACTGCTAAGCAATTCGCTGGTAATTGACGGCAGAAAGATATGGGACATTCAGGCAGAGTTTCTGACCAAGGTTGTCAAAAGAGTCGACAAATATGACAGTGTTGCGGCTTATGAAATACTGAACGAGCCGCATCTGTGGTCAAAGGATCAGTATGACAAGCTGGGCAACTACCACACGTTCATGGCCCAGAAAATAAGGGCAGTTTCCGACAAGAGAATAGTGTTTGACAGGGAGACTGCACACGACTTTATGAGAGATCCGACAATGGAGTACAAGATACTGCCCCGTGGAGTTTCAAAGATCGTATACGGGCCGCACCTCTATGCAGCTCCTACTGAAGCAAGCGGAGGAGAAAAGCAGGTAAGCAACATCAAGAAATGGTCGCAGGACTGGGGTGTTGAAATCATGATAGGCGAGTTCTCTGCCCACAGCCAGGCAGACATGAACGCATTCCTCAAGGCGTGGAAGGACGCGGGCTTTGGCTGGACGTACTGGAAGTGGAGCAAGGCAACCGGAACTCGCCCGGACCATCTGGGTAACGTGGTCTACGAGAGCGGTACGGTGCCAAAGACAGAAGCACTAAAGTACCTCCTAAACTCCTACAACACGATATACTGAGTTTTTGTTAGGACCGCGCAGCCCCAGCATGGATACGGGGGTATAATTCATACCCTCCGTAATCATGTGCCCTCCGCTGTCAAACCTTTAATTCATACTAGAACGATAAGGATGACATGGACATGTCTTCTGCGTGTGGTGGATGTGGCAAGAAAACGCAAGACTACCCCCTCTATTGCTATATTTGCGACGACTATTTTTGTTCAGAGGCGTGTCATTTGCAAAGGCATCCAAGGCCCTGGCAAAAGTTCTAGGGTAACAGGCGGAATCAAAAAAAGAAAGTGGAGGCTTCCTTGCCTCGTATTTGCTATGCAGGAATTTTGTCCGCCAGATGGCGGACACCATCGATTATCTTTGAGTGATCTGCGCTCGGTTCTGTCGTGATGTAGAGCAAGTGTGTGTCTCCAAGCGGCATGGTTATTCGCTTTATTTTTTCGTATTCTGCCAGGACATATTTGCCCTTTCCTATCTTTGGCGCGAGTCGGGTCCTTTCTTTCCAAGCGTTGATGGCCATTTCGAGTGACCTCTTGCTTTCGTCCGGGGTCAGCAGATTCGAAACGCCGGCCTTGTGGTCCGAGAACATTATCTTTCCGTTCATGTCGCAGATGGTTACCATTCTAATGTTTGGATCGAGGTTCGAGATGTTTTTGTGGACGAATTGGTATTCCATCAGCATACGCTAGTGTCCGTAGATTATAAGGTTGGTGATCCGGCACCAGCATCTTTGCTTTGATCCATGCCATATTCTGATAGAATTTCCGTCAGTATCGGGCCAGCCCCGGCTAACGAATCATTTCCCCTTAAGCTGTATCCGTTTCTGATGACTTTGTTGTACCAGTCGGTTGATCCTCACTTTCTTCGATCTTTTGCCTCATTTGACCCAACTTGGACGAACCATAGAGAACGCCGGCCAGAACGAGGATCGCACCAATGCACGCCAGCCCAAGAAGATAATTGGTGAACGGTTCTGCCGGCAACTGCGTCTGTATTTCTGGAATGTTGGGCACCTTCTCCAGGACAGCCTGTGCAATGGCCTGCTTTACTGATGGCGGAAGAGTTAGCTCGAAACCAATGCTTATCACCAAAAGCGTGGAGCCCAGAGTAACAAGAACGCCCGTAACCACCTGTATTATTGCGAGGTCTATCATGAATAGCCTGTCTCCGGAAGAATTCCGTTGCGAGCGCATCCTGTTGGATAAGGTAGAAAGCGAATATAACCAGATAGAAGTAACTCGAAATTACAGTCACGACCGCTGTTGCCATAGCCATTTAGCAGAGTTTCATCGGTATTGTCTCAATCAATTGATATCGGAATTATCCTGTAAATTAACCATTTCGGCCTCCGCCCGAAAGTCATATAACTGATGACGGGACTCACTGATCATGGAATTCGCGCTTGTATTGCTGAATTGTCAGTTTGGCTGCGAACAAATTGTGATGCAGACCATCCGCAGAATCCCAGAGGTCGTTGAAGTTAGTCTTGTGTCCGGGGGCTACGACCTGATCGCAAAAGTCGCTGCTGACAGGATGGACAAAGTAAAAGAAGTCGTCAGCTGGCAGATCAGAAAGCTCGATGGAGTGCGGACTAGTCTGACACTGATAGGACAGCAGAATGTCTAGTCGCAGAATTGCTGATAAAATCCAACTCTAGCCCGCTAGAACCATGACTTGTGAATGTTTGCCTTGATCTTGGACTTTAGTTCCTCGGTTATTTCCTCGGGCTTCATGTTGTGGTCTTTGGTAGCATGGGAGGCGCACTGGGCAAGTATATCGTCCTCGGTCTTGCCTTTCGCTACAAAGCCGCAGTTAAAGCCAACATCCTGACACTTGAATTTCAACGCCATAGCGAATAGATGGCGCCGTGATAGATAAAGTTGCTCCTCTCTGGCGACATATTCAGATTACATTTCTCTTTTTGGAGAACCTTCAGGTCCACAGTTGAACGATTTCGTGGGACCCTATCCAGGCTAGCGTTGACCCCCTAACAAGGCATGCGATTATTCCACTTTACTTAAATAATGTCTTGTCTGGAAATCAACCATTGAAGAAAATCTGTGATAACTGCTCAAGAGAGCTTTCAAAGCTCGCGTTGTTCAGCCCGAGCCGCAGAATTTACAGATATAATAATGCAATACTGTGCGAAGAGTGCTTGCTAAAGATTACCAAGCGCGAACAGGTAGAGAAAGTCTAGGCAAAGCCTGCCTCCGGATTGACGCGTGAGACGACCTATCTACGAAGTGACCATAGAGATCCGCTTTATCAATGACATCAGCGCCGCTCTGGACTCCAACGCGCTTTTCCTTGTCGCAACTTCCACTACTATTACATCAGTAAGTCGTTTTTCGGCTAGGCTTGCTAGCCCGTTCTTGAAATTCACCTTTCCCGTGCCTATCGCCCTGTGATCGTCTATGGTGCCGTTTGTATCAGCGGCGTGAAAATGTATGGGCCCGGAGGTGTCTGCCAGATCCACATTCTCTCCGGTTCTAATAAGATGGTGTGCGGTATCCACGCCCCGTATTACGTTATGCAGATTGCCCCGGCCGTAAGCAATTCTGTCGTAATTGATGGCATCGGAATAGTGTTCCTCGAGTACGATTTCCAATGGCTTCCCATTTGCTTTCTTGTCAGCAGCGTACCTTGCGATCTCGTCAAGAGAACGCATAAAGTTTCGTTCGATGGTTTCGTTTCTCAGCTTTCTGTACGCCTTTAGGACCGGCGCCAGGACCCCGTAGATTTTCACAGCGCTGGAGCCGACCGAATATACGGACGCATTTGCGCGCTCGTTTTTGAGCGTAAAGAAGCCAGGCAGATCGCTAAAGCTGTGTAACACCATTCTTGAAACGCCCGCGGCTTCCATATGGTCGAGTGTTTT
>Ga0187893_10004783_pt1 | contig 25289 bp, 25 predicted proteins | sample MA1701074metaG_FD_139574 | JGI IMG/M metagenome (GOLD analysis project Ga0187893, IMG submission 139574) | White microbial mat communities from a basaltic lava cave in the Kipuka Kanohina Cave System on the Island of Hawaii, USA - MA170107-4 metaG ... | reverse complement strand
GTGGAAACCGACGTCACGAAAAGAAGAGCCCCCGCAAGCGTTGCGAGGTTGCCGATCGTCCGCCAGACACGAAATCCGTAGCCCTTGTTGGCCATTTCCCGAGTCTATGGGGCTGCCCAACGTTCACACCCACCGGCGCGCGCCCACCGACCTTTGCAAGGCGCAGCGCTCGCGCGCGCGTCCGGGTGGGGCGTGGTGTTAGACGTCACAACGTTAACCCCGTGCCAATGCCTTCCAGAATGTTCGCGCTGCTTCGCGCAACTTTGCCTTGGGAATCTCGGAATCCAAGTTTTCCGCGACCTCGCGGACGAGTTGCTGAAAGTCGCCTTGCGATAGTTCGCCTTCCAGCATTTCGCGAATGATTTCGCACCCATAGGGGCCGCCGCACTGCCGAACGTTAAATGCACCTTCGCGGGCTTCGACGACAAGGTCCTCGATCTTCGAGAGGTCCCCTGCACTCCGTTTGAGGATTTCTTCTTGGATTTTTTGCGTGAACCCCGAAATTTGCCCGTAGACCTCAATAGCATCATCACCGGAAAATGTGCTCGCAAGCCGAGACAGCGTGCCGACTCCGGCTGGTCCGTTTGCAGTCCCGAGGCGCTGCTGCAGCTCTTCTGGAAGAGAGAGCAGTTGGATGTACTTCTTTACGGTGGCGCTTGACCAGGCGGATTCCTTAGCTACCCGCTCGTAAGACTGGTAGCGGTCATACAAAGCTTTCAACGCGTGGGCCTTGTCGAGCGGGTGCATATCCGCTCGATGGACGTTTTCCACGAGCGATATTGTTACTGCATCCGCATCGTCAAGGTCGTCGCGAACGAGGCAAGGCACTGGATCAACCCCGACTTTCTGACACGCCAGCAGGCGACGCTGGCCGACCAGTACTTCGTATCGGCCATCGGAGGACTTGCGAACGATGGGCGGCGACAGCAGACCTTTCTGCAGAATGCTTGAAGCCAGCTCCTCAATTCCGGAGTCTTCCTCACCGGCCTGCAGATTCTTTCGGGCATTGAGTTTCGAGACGAAGAGTTTGTTCAGGGGAACATTGACCTGCTCCATTCGTCCTCCCTCCTGTGCTAGTGACGTCTAACGTCCGCAGCCACCGGCGCGCGCCGCGTGGCCTTTGCAAAGCACACCGCTAGTGCGCGCGTCCGTGTGCGCTGCGCTGTTATGCCGCATCGGGCCGATTAGTCTCGTGTGTGACGCACGCTGGTTTTGTGCTCGCCCTTCGAGTTAACTCGGCATCTTCGCGTCGTGGGCAGGACAACCGGCTCGTTTGTACTTCCTAAGTAACTCATTAGTAGCTGCCTTAGCCTCGATTACAGCATCGCAATCATTAGGATTCGCTTTCCAGCGTTCGATCGCCGCGCCTTCGATCTTTGATAGCCTCGCGAACTCCTCATTCCACGTTGTCACCGCATCACCTCCGCTTTCGGTATCTTCGAGAAACGCGGCAGCCATTCCGCACGCGCACGAGCAGTCATGACCGGCCTTCGTTCTCCTGCTTCAAGTATAGGTAGAACTTGCGCTCAACTTCCCTCTCCAGCGCCTCGCGCAGCTCCTCTGGTTCCTTCAGACTAGCGACGAATTCGCGGATTGCGCCGTTCACTTCATCGCTAGGACGGTTTATGTTTCTCGGGAAAGGTTCGGCCCGACCAGCGTCGTAGCGTGCTTTCGCTGTCGGTAAGAAGTCCCGCAGCCTGTCGTCGTGCTTCAGCGCGAACAAGTTGAACGCTTTGTCATCCTCGATTTGAGGCAGCATCAGATGGTTGAGCGCCCACCACCTGTTGTCCTCCCACGTCCACTGCCGCCCCTCGGCGTCAAGGGCACGGAGTTCGTTTCCAATAACGAACACTTGCACTGCCACGCGGCGGCGCGGCTTCGTGTCTTCCTCTTGCTCCCGCCGGACCTGCTCTTCGCGATGATGCTCCTCACGTTGGCGTGCGAAGCGCTCCCGCTTGCGCGCGTCGGCGATCTGCACGAGGAGCGCTACTAGGATGGCGATTAGCAGTAAGGTGATCAGGGTCACGGAGTAAACTTGTCGCGCGTCAGGTCCAAGTGCACGCCGACCTCACTACTGCGGCATAACTATGTAATTAGGAGACAGTCGTAGGACGGCAAAAGCATATACCCACATGCGCAAGTATCCAAATGCAGATATATCCATCTGCGCTGGTATATCTAGGTAAATATGGCTTCGCCAAGACCGCCCGCTTCTGGCCGATAGCTGTCGCCGTTCTTGGGGCCCTTGAGAGCCGCCGAGCGGCGCAGAAAAACCTCCCACCACCCCGCCGCTTCGCTGTGCGACCCCTCCTATGGCAGGAGAGGACGAAAACTCCCACCACCCCGGCGCACTGCGCCACCCATCCTCAGCAGGGGGAATCTAATTCTTGCCGGTCAAACTCCAGACGCCAGCTGCTTCGGCCACCCGGCCATCGCGCACGAGCTTGATCAGGTGCGCGTGGAGGGAGCGGCGCGCGACGGGATGCACGCGCTGGGGCACGTCGTCGTACACGAGCGGCAGCAGCTCGTCGAGGGTGGCGGAGTTCTTCGCGCCGAATGCATCGAGCACCTTTTGCTCGCGCTTCATGCGGTGCGCGATCAGGCGCCGCACCTCGTCATGCGGCTTCTCGATCACGTGGCCGTGTCCCGGCGCGATCGCCGCGAGATCGAGCGCGAGCAGCCGCTCGAGCGAGCTGAGGTAGGTCGCCATCTCCCCGTCGGGCGGAGAGATCACGACCGTGGAGCCTTGCATGATGTGGTCGCCGGTGAAGAGGAGCTTCTGCTGCTCCAGGAGATAGCACAGGTGGTTCGAGGCGTGTCCGGGCGTGTGCACCGCGCGCAGCTTGAATGCACCGCAGTCGAGCCTGTCGCCTTCGCGCAACGCCCGATCGGGGGCAAAAGCAGCGTCCTGCCTGCCGTCGTCGGGAACCGTGCCGAAGCCCAGCAACTGGGCGCCCGTCTCCGCCTTCAGCGCCCTTGCCCCAGGCGAGTGATCGAGGTGGGTGTGCGTGCACAGTATCCACTTCAGGCGCCCACCCGCGGCCTCGAGCATCGCGGCAAGGTGCACCGGGCTCTCCGGCCCCGGGTCGATCAGCGCGAGCTTGTCGGTGCCGATGAGATAGGTATTGGTCCCGGGGCCGGTCATCATGCCCGGGTTCGGCGCGGTGACGCGCCGCACGAGGTCGTTCAGGCGGACGACTTTGCCCGGGACGATCTCTTCAGGCTTCATCGTAGCCGGCCTCGCCGGGGAGGACGCTCCGCCCGTCCCGCGTCATCCGCGGCAGCAGGGCCCGCACTTCGGGAGATGCTTCGATTTCCGCGATCAGCTCCGCGGTCGTCGCGCAGGCCGCGAAGCGCTCGAGGGTCTTGATGGTCGGCAGGCGCATGTTGATCGCCTCCCGCGCGCACAGCTCGAGCGCCTGCGCGGGCCGCACCCAGACATGCGCGATCGCCTCGCGGTTGTCGTGCCGCACTTCCTGGCCCTCCGGGGCCGCCGCGAGGAAGAAGCGCGTATCGTAGCGGCGCGGCGAGCCGACCGGCGTGATCCAATGGCCGAAATATCGCAGACGGTCCGCGGCAAGCCGCAGGTTCTCGCTTAGCACGAAATCCACGAAGGCGGCGTGGCCATGGTCGAGCGCCCGCCGCTGGGGGCGATAGCGCTCGGCATCCGCCTCGTTCACGGACACGATTCTGCCGCCGGCGTCGTACGCGAGCAGGATGCCCGCTTCCTCGAACGCCTCGCGGATCGCCGCGACCCAGTAGGAAAGGCCGCGGCGGTCGAGTCCCAGCACGCGGCTGGCCGCGGCGTCGTCGAGACCGGCGCACAGCGCATGCAGCGCCGGGGAATCGTCGGCGGCATCGAGCGCGCCGCCGGGAAACACGTGCACGCCGGGCATGAACGCAAGGTTGAGGCTGCGCTGCAGCATGAGCACCTCCAGCCCGCGTGGTGCGTCGCGCACGAGCGTGACCGTCGCCGCCGGCAGCGGGGTAACCATCCTCTTCGCAGCCATCGCTCAGCCGCGCTTGACCAGCTCTATCGTCCGCGTGCCCGGATCGACGCGCACGATGTCACCGGTCCGGAAGCACGCGCGCGGGTCGCACGACCAGCCCTCGGTGATCGTCATGCCCGCGAATACCGCGCCCTGCACCATGACCGGATTGGTCACTCCAAAGACGAGCGCCTGGGGGGCAATGCCCTTGGTCTTGATGTCGTAGAACGCCCAGCCCGCGGCGATGCCGCCCTTCGCGGTCGGGAAGAACAGAATCTTGTCGCGGATGTTGACGCCTTCGAGCTTGTGCCCCGGCTTGGTGATGACCCCGCTCCAGCGGTCGAGGTCGTAGCGCGGGCTGAAGCCTTCCTCCGATATGACCGCCTCGCCCTCCACCACGCGGCCGAAAGCGCGCTTCACGCGGATCGCGACTTTCGCGCCGCTCACCGGAACACCCCGCTGCACGCGATCTCGACGCAATCCTCCGTGCGCCGCAATATCGTGTTGAACTTGTGCGCGGTGATCGTGTTCACGATCTTCGCCGAGTTCGAGATCATGTTGGTCCAGCGGTTCGCTTCCCGCATCCGGGAAAGATTCTGGAGGATGTAGACGCACACGCCCTCGAGTATCGTGACGCCCGCGGCCTCCAGCGCCTGCGCGTAGCCGAGGGCGCGGGCCTGGGCGAGCACGCCGTTGCCGGTCGTCGCGAATACGGTCGTGCCCGCGTGCACGCGGCGCCCTTCGAAGAGCTGCGCGAGGCGCCGCATCTCGAGGAGCGAGAGCTGCGGTCCCGAGAACACGACGAAATTGCAGCTCCCATCCGGGTTCCTGTAGCCGCGGAATACGCGCTCGATGGCGGCGCCGTTAATCCTTATCCGGTCCGCGGGGCGGTTGCCCCCGAGCGCGGCTTTCAGAGTCGGCGCCTCGGGCGTGACGCCCACCATGTGGTACATCGGCATCGAGCCGTAGCTTGCGAGCGATGCTCCGAGGTGCTTCAGCTCGTCGGCGGCCGGCGCCCGCTTCACCCCGGTGAACACCGGCACCGCGAAATAGCTCTGGTGCGACTCGCCGACGAGCTTGCCGAGGGCGCCCCACTCCGCAAAGTCGCTCAACTCGGCAGCCACCTCGACGACGAAGGTGCCGCGCCGGTGCCGGTCGAGCTGGAACCCGTACTCCGGAACGCGCCCGGTCATGGCCGCGGCCATGGCGGCGGGCCCGGACTCGAAATTGGTGCGCGCGCCGCACACCGAATTCGCCCAGATGACGGTACCGGTATCGCCCCAGGCGAGGCGCTCGCCGAAATGGGGCTGGTACACCGTCTGGTAGTTGATGCAGGTGTCGGTCGTGACGACGTTCATCCGCCGCAGGCAGCCGATCAGCTCGCGCTCCTTGGCTGCTTCGCCCGCGTCCTGCCCCAGCCGCTCGACGTAGGCAAAATCGAAGCAGCGCGCGTTGGTGGTGATCGGAACCCGGCAGCGCGCTCCCGACTGCGCCAGGCGCTGGAGGTGATCGAGACCGCCGTCGCCCATCACCTCGATGTCGCCCATCATGTGCACGTTGGAGACCGGCACGAAGCGCCGCGCGCCGTAGAACTTGCCGACCTCGAGTTGGAGCGCGAGCGCGCGGCGCACCGGCTCGCCGCGCTCCCCGCGCAGCATCGCCTGCTCTTCCGCCGTCAGCCGCATCATTTCGCCCGTTCCCTCTTCCCCCCATCCCAGCCTTCCCCCGCAAGGGGGGAAGGAGCGATCGTTAATCGGTGCCCTTCGCCCCGGAAAGCTGGATCAGCCGCGCGAACTTGTCGCTCTCGGCGCGGACGAACTTCGCCAGCTCCTCGGGAGACGTGCCCACCACTTCCGCGCCGACGCTGGCGAGCTTCTCTTTCACGTCCTGTTGGGCGAGCCCGCGATTGACCTCCGAGTTGAGCCGGCCGATGACCGCGGGCGGCGTCCCCGTCGGCACGAAATACGCAAACCAGTTGCTGATGTCGAAGCCCGGCACGCCCGCCTCCGCCATGGTCGGCACGTCGGGCGCCGCCGGCGAGCGTCGGGTCGTGGTAACCGCCAGCGCGCGCAGCTTTCCCGCCTTGACGTGCGGCATGGACGGGGGCATGCCCGAGAAGAACATCGGCACGTGCCCGCCGATCAAATCCGGCATCACCGGTCCCGCACCCTTGTAGGGCACGTGCACCATGTCGAGCTTCATCGTGATCTTGAGCAACTCGGCCGCCAGGTGCTGCACGCCGCCGGTTCCGGCCGAAGCGTAGCTCAGCTGTCCCGGCCGCGCCTTGACGAAGGCGACGAGTTCCTTCACCGACTTCACCGGCAGCGAAGGATGCACGACCAGAATGAGCGGCGTCACCGCCGCGAGGGAAACGGGAGCGAAATCCCGGGGAACGTCATACGGCATTTTCTGCAGGTGCGGCAGTATCGCCATTTCCGCCGGCACCGCGATCAGGACGGTATAACCGTCGGGCGCGGCCTTCGCCACGAGATCCGCCCCGATCACGCCGCCCGCCCCCGGGCGGTTGTCCACCAGCACGTTCTGCTTCATCGCCTCCTGCATCTTCTGCCCGACGAGCCGCGCGGTGAGATCGGTCGCGCCGCCCGGCGCGTACGGCACCACCACGCGGATCGGCTTGGCGGGGTATGCCTGCGCCAAGCTGACACCGCTGAAAACTGCAAGCGCGCAGCCCAGGCACGCAACGAAAAGTTTCTCCAGGCGTTTCATGCGCATTCCTCCTCTCGGCTCAATCGACCCGCGTTCCCGATACTTCGATGATCTTGCGGTACTTCTCCGTCTCCGACTTGACGAAACGCGAGAGCTCCGCCGGCGAGCCCGGCGCGACCTCCACGCCGGTGTTGGTCAGAAACTGGTTGACCTCCGCCAGGCGCAGGATGCGCACCAGCTCGGCATTCAGCTTGCCCACCACGGCCTTCGGAGTCTTCGCGGGCACGAAGAAGGCGAACCAGATGCTCGTGTCGAAATCCTTGACGCCCTGCTCCTGGAGCGTCGCGATCTCCGGCACGAGGGGCGAGCGCTTCGCCGTCGAGATCGCGAGCGCCTGCAGCCTTCCCGCCTTCACGTGCGGCAGGACGGGCCCCATGCCCACGAAGCCGAACTGCGCCTCCTGCCCCCCGAGCAGCGCGGCGGTGGCGGGCGCGCCGCCCTTGTAGGGAACGTGGGTGATCTCGGTTTTCGTCGTCATCTTGAACAGCTCGCCCGAGAGATGCATCGGGCTGCCCACGCCCACGGACGCATAGGAATACGAGCCCGGCTTTGCCCGCGCGTGCTCGATCAGCTCCTTCACGCTCTTCGAGGGAAACGAGGGATGCTTCACCAGCAGCAGCGGCGATATCGTGCCGAGGGTCACCGGCGCGAAATCGCGGTTGACGTCATACGGCAGCTTGCGGAACAGGCTCGGATTCACGGCGACTTCGCCGGTGGATGCAACCAGGATCGTGTGCCCGTCCGGGGCCGCCATCGCGACGATCTCGGTCGCGATCACGCCGGCGCCGCCGGGGCGGTTGTCGACCACCACCGGCTTGCCCCAGTTCTCGTTCATCCGCGGGCTCACCGCGCGCGCCAGGATGTCGGTGTTGCCGCCCGGCGCGAACGCCACCAGCATCCGGATCGGCCTCACCGGGAATTCCTGCGCCACTGCCGTCGGCATAAAGGCTGCGCCAGCAGCCAGGACCAGAATCAATATGGATCTCTTGGTCATCGCTTCCTCCTCATCCCTCATCCCTCACCCAAACACCACCGGGTAACCCGGCGGTGGTGTAAATCCCAGGTCGCCGCGGCGGAGGACGGCCTCGCGCCCTCCGGCCGCCTCGAGCAGCTCGGCCTGGCGCCGTTTTGCCCGGGCGTCCACTTCGGCCGGATCGCAGATCGCGAAGAGCCGGGCGCGGCATTCCTCCAGCACGCCCGCGTGCGCCGGATCGCCGGCAAGGTCGCGCAGCTCCTCCGGGTCGCGCTCCAGGTCGAAGAGCTGAGGCCGGTACGCCACGTAGTGCACGTACTTGTATTTTCTGTGGCGGATCATGAATGCGCCGGTCGTGGAGCCCATGCCATGGTACTCCGAGAGCACGTTGCGGTCGGGCCGCTCGCCGCGGGCGAGCGCCAGGAGCGAGACGCCCGGATGTCCGTCGTACATCTCCGGCCGGTCTTCTCCCGCGCATGCCATGATGAACGGGTAGGTATCCACGTGGCTCGCAGGCGTGGCCACCTTCTTCCCGCGCGGGACATCGGCGCCGGCGACGATCAGCGGCACTCCCGCGACTTCCTCGTACATCGTGGACTTGCCCCACAGCCCGCGCGCGCCGAGGTTGTCGCCGTGGTCGCTCGTGTACAGGATGCGCGTGGAATCGGCGGGCCCGACCGCTTCCAGCGTGCGGATCACTCTCCCGACGTTGTCGTCCACGAAGCTGCACAGGCCGCAGTAAGCCGCGATCGCTTTCCTCAACTTGTCCGGATCGAAATAGCGGTCGTAGACGAAGCTGCCCGAGTAGTCGCGCAGGTACGGATGATCGGGACGCTCGCTCTTCGCGTACTGCTTGGGCACCGGCATTTTCTCGAGGGAATACTGGTAGTAGAAGTCGGCCGGCGCCACCAGCGGGAAGTGCGGGCAGACGAAGGACACGAACAGCACCCAGGGCCGGTCGCGATGGCGGGGCGCCTCCTCGCGCAGCCAGATCTGCGCGCGCGTCGTGATCTCGCGGTCGTACGCGGTATACGGCGTCTCGCCGGGGCCCGCGAGCTTGGCGATCTTCCACGCGAGTCTTCGCTCCGGCAGGTCCGTCCTCACCAGCCCCATGAGGTCGCCTTTGCCCTCGACGATGTTCATGGGGATGATCTCTTCGCTGAACCCGTTGTCGTCCCCCTCGTGGCCGCGAAAATGGAGCTTGCCGATCGACACCACGCGGTGGCCGCGATCCCGCAGGCGGTGGTGCCAGCTCGGGATCGAGCCGTCGTAGGCGTCCGCGTTGTCCCAGAAGCCGATCTGGTGCACGTATTTTCCGGCCGCGAACGCCGCGCGCGCGGGCACGCACACCGGGCACGTGGTGTAGGCCGAGCTGAACATCGTGCCGCGCGCCGCGAGCGCATCGATGTTGGGGGTCTTCACGATCGGATGCCCGGCGCACCCCATCACCTTGGGGTTGTGCTCGTCGGACATGATGATGAGAAGGTTCGCGGGCTTCACGTGTGGTGCCTCACCGCCCATCCGTTAACCTCTAGGGTCACCGCTCGATCCTCCCCGGGCCGCCGCCGGCGCACCTAGCGCGGCCGCTCGGACGCGCGCGCCTCATCGCGGTCTCTCAGCCGGGAATGGTATCAAACATGATTATGGCAACGAATCCCGCGATGAGCCCGGGCGTGGCTCGCGCCTCGTGGCGGGCGTCCGGACCGCGAGGCCGGCCGCAAGCAGCCGCGCGTTCGTCCCGCCAACGCGCCGCGCGCCGTCCACCCGAGCGGGCGTTCGGCGCGCGATGCACTTCACCTGGCCAGATTTCGGATGCGGCTGCGCTCCGGATGCAGGCGAACGCTTGTCCGCAGGGAATCAGGCGAGATCGAAGCGGTCGAGGTTCATCACCTTGTCCCACGCCGCCACGAAGTCCTTCACGAACTTCTCCTTCGCGTCCGCGCCGGCATAGACCTCGGCCAGCGCCCGCAGCTGGGAGTTCGAGCCGAACACGAGATCGACGCGCGTGCCGGTCCACTTGACCTTGCCCGTCTTGCGGTCGCGCCCCTCGAACACGTCCGCGCCCGTCGTGGTCGGCTTCCACTCCGTGCCCATGTCGAGCAGGTTGACGAAGAAGTCGTTGGAGAGCGTCTCCGGCTTCGAGGTGAAGACCCCGTGCTTCGCGCCGTTGACGTTGGTCCCCAGCATGCGCATGCCGCCGATGAGCACCGTCATCTCGGGCGCCGTGAGCGTCAGGCGCTGCGCCCGATCAACGAGCAGCTGCTCCGCTGCTACCGTGAACTTCGCCTTGAGGTAGTTGCGGAAGCCGTCGGCCATCGGCTCGAGCACCGCGAAGGACATGACGTCGGTCTGGGCCTGCCTCGCGTCCATGCGGCCCGGTGCGAACGGCACCTTCACGCTGACGCCCGCTTTGCTGGCGGCCTGCTCGACGCCCACGCAGCCCGCGAGCACGATCAGGTCGGCGAGCGAGACCTGCTTCCCGCCCGTTGCCTTCTTGTTGAAGTCGGCCTGGATGCCTTCCAGCGTCTTCAGCACCTTGGCGAGCTGCGCCGGCTGGTTGACTTCCCAGCTCTTCATCGGCGCGAGCCGGATGCGTGCGCCGTTGGCGCCGCCGCGCTTGTCGGACCCGCGGAAGGTGGACGCCGATGCCCAGGCGGTCGAGACGAGCTGCGAGACCGGGAGCTTCGAGTCGCGGATCTTCTTCTTGAGCCCTGCGATCTCCTTATCGCCGATCAGCTTGTGGCTGACCTTGGGGATCGGGTCCTGCCATATCAGCTCTTCCTTCGGCACTTCCGGCCCCAGGTAGCGGGCGCGCGGACCCATGTCGCGGTGCGTCAGCTTGAACCAGGCGCGCGCAAACGCATCGGCGAAGGCCTTCGGGTCCTCGTGGAACCGGCGCGAGATCTTGCCGAACTCCGGATCGAAGCGCAGCGTCAGGTCGGTGGTGAGCATGGTCGGCTTGTGCTTCTTGCCCGGGATGTGCGCATCGGGAATGATCTCCGGCGCGTTCTTGGCCACGTACTGCTTGGCGCCGGCCGGCGACTTGGTCTGCTCCCATTCGTACTTGAACAGGTTCTCGAAGAAGTTGCCGCTCCACCGCGCCGGGGTCTTGGTCCAGGTCACTTCGATCCCGCTCGAGACCGCGTCGGCGCCGTGCCCCTTGCCGTAGTCGCTCATCCAGCCCAGGCCCTGCTCTTCCAGCGGCGCGGCTTCCGGATCCGGCCCCTTGTGCGATTCCGGGGCGGCGCCGTGGGTCTTGCCGAAGGTGTGGCCGCCCGCGATCAAGGCTACGGTCTCCTCGTCGTTCATCGCCATGCGGCCGAAGGTGGCGCGGATGTCCTTGGCGGCGGCCATGAAGTCGCCGCTCTTGTCCGGGCCTTCCGGATTGACGTAGATGAGGCCCATGTGGGTGGCGCCGAAGGGCGCCATCAGGTCGCGGTCCCCGGCAAAGCGCTTGTCGACGCCGAGCCACGCGATCTCCTCACCCCAGTTCACGTCCTCGTCCGGCTCCCACGCGTCCGGGCGGCCGCCGCCGAAGCCGAAGGTCTTGAAGCCCATCGACTCGAGCGCCACGTTGCCGGCGAGGATGATGAGATCGGACCAGGAAATCTTCCTGCCGTACTTCTGCTTGATCGGCCACAGCAGCCGGCGCGCCTTGTCGAGGTTGACGTTGTCGGGCCAGGCATCGAGGGGCGCGAAGCGCTGCTGCCCGCGGCCGCCGCCGCCGCGCCCATCGTGGATGCGGTAGGTGCCGGCGGCGTGCCAGGACATGCGGATGAAGAGCGGGCCATAGTGGCCGAAGTCCGCCGGCCACCACTCCTGCGAGTCGGTCATCACCTTGACCAGGTCCTTCTTCAGCGCCTTGTAGTCGAGGCTCTTGAATTCCTTCGCGTAATCGAAGCCCTCGCCCATCGGGTCGGACTTCGAGGAATGCTGATGCAGCAGGTCAAGCCGCAGCTGGCTCGGCCACCAGTCGCGGTTGGTCCGGCCGACGCCGGCGATGTTGCTGAACGGGCACTGGCCCGTGATCTTGTCTTCAGCTTTCATGTCCATGGTTCCCTCCTGTCGGCTCGCAAAGCTTCTGGTGAAGCATCCTTCAGACTAGGCCCGCTCGATGAAGGAAGTACTGACGGAGATCAAGCGAGCGGGGTCTGCACATGGTTCAGGACAGAGTAGCGGCGGTGGATAGATTGCTCCAATTATTATCTCGAGACAATACGACAGGAATTACCAATTTTTTTGCGCTGTGCCGGGAAACCCCTTTGACCCTACGCGATCTAAGGTGTTTCATCGCGCTCGCCGACCGGGGGCCCAGACGCTAGACGTGCCCGTACTTGGCGAGCACCTGCTCGAGCGTCGCGCCGGCGGCGAGCTCGGCGCGGATCTTCAGTTCGGTCGCGGTGAGCCGCTCGGCCTCGTTCAGCACTTTCTCCACCGCTTCGACGGGGACCAGGATGACGCCGTCCGCGTCGCCGAGCACGAAGTCCCCGGGATTGACGATGACGTGCTGCTTGGTCGCGCCCGGCAGATAGGCCGGCACCTGCCACGCCGTCACCTTCCAGCGGCCGATCGACTGCACCGGCGTGCGGTAGCGCGCGTAGACCGGGAACCCCTGTCTTGCGATCCACTCGATGTCGCGAATACCGCCATCGACCAGCGCGCCCGCGCATCCGCGCGTCTTCATGCCGAGCGCGATCAGCTCGCCGAAGAAGCACACGCCATCCCCCGCCCCGCTCCACACGCTGACGCATCCGGGCCCGAGGGCGTCCACCGCCTTCATCTTGTCCGCGTCGCCGCCGCCCGCATACGGCCGCATTTCGCCGCAAATGGTGTAGGACCATCCCGCGAGCTTGCCCGCAGTCTCCGGGTAGGGACCAAACGTGCCGGCCAGGCCCTGATGGAGATAGCCGAGCGCATCCAGCACGTCGGACACCGTCGCCGCGTCCACCTTCAGATACCGCTGGCGGATTGCTTCCGCTTCCGGCGTCGATGGCACAAACTGTGACTTCATCTCTATCGTTAACCGTACGGTGTCATGAGTATTGATCCCCTCCCCCTTGACGGGGGAGGGCTAGGGTGGGGGTGAGAAATGTCAGGACACGCAACGTTTTCACCCCCATCCCAACCTTCCCCCATCAAGGGGGAAGGAGATTTTTGAAGCCCCCTATCAGGTGCCATAGCGAACGGGCGAGCGCGCCGCCTTCAGCGCCGCCAGCGCGCTGTAGCAGGCGAGCCACGCGGTCTTCGGGTTGTCCGGCGCCGGCACGTTCTCGAGCTTGATGCTGAAATTGCCGGTGCGGCCCTTCACGTCGATGTAGTGGGTGTTGTGCCGCAGCGCCGGGTCCGCGACCACCTTGAGGCGGGTGCGGTCGAAGCCGATTCCCGCCATGGAGAGCACCGCCGCGATGTTCACGTTGGCGGGAAAATGCGGCACGCCCTCGCGCGCCGGCCCCTCGAACAGGACGCGCGCCTCCCGCAGGCCGTCGAGATCCACGCCGAGCTTCTCGACGTAGGGAATGCGCTTCCACGCCGCCGGCGGCTTCGTCACCGCGATGGTGACTTCATCCACCCCGGCGACGCACGCCGCCTTCAACGCGTCGAGCCCGCCGATGCCCCCGGACGGGACCGACAGCAGCGCCCCGCTCTTTTCCGCGGCGCGCTCGAGCTTCCGGCGCAGCGCGTCGTCGCACAGCGCGCCGGCCGAAAGCACGATCAGCGCGACTCCCTTCTTGAGAAGCGCCTCGCCGTACTCGCGCACCGCCTCGTGCGCGGCCGCCTCCACCACGACGTCCGGCTTTGCCGCGAGCAGCGCTTTGAGGCCGGATACAAGGGGAACGCGGAACGCCTTCGCCAGCTGCCGGGCGCGGGCGCTCTCGCCGCGCCCCACGATGGCGACGACCCGCGCGCGCCCCAGGCCGCCGCGCCGCACGTGCTCGAGGAACAGCCGCGCAATGCTGCCGCCGCCGATGATGCCCACTCTCATCGATGCCCTTCCTCAATCCATGATACGCGACACCACGTCATCCTTCCCCCTTCCGCCTTCATCCTTCGTCGTCGTTCCACTGGTGGCGCGCTTGATCAGCTCCGGCCAGACGCGGGCGGGATCGCCTTCGAACACCATGTCGGCGTCGGCCGGCATCAGGACCCAGCCGCCGCGCGCGATTTCATGCTGCAGCTGGCCCGGCGCCCACCCCGCATATCCCGAATACACCCGCAGGTCGCGCACCGGCTCGGGACGCTGCAGCAGCTTCTCGATGTACTCGACATCGGAAACGACGTAGACGTCGCGCAGCACCGGCAGCGCGCGCGGCGGTGGCTGCTGCGTTCGAACCAGGAAAACCAGCCCGTCCCGCGCCACCGGCCCGCCAAAGTACAGCACCTCCTTGCGGTCCTTGAGCGTTTCGATATCGTTGAACACCTCGCTCAGCAGGTGATCGAGGGGCCGATTGATGATGACTCCCCACGGACCGCCCTCGCGCGGTTGCGTCACCAGCACGACGGTCTCGCGGAAATTGCGATCGAGCAGCACCGGGCTCGCGACGAGAAAGATGGCGTTTGCCGATTCCTCCGCAGCGCGGGCCGGAGCGGCGAACGAAAAGAGGACGAGAAAAACTCGAAGAGCGTATCGCATCGGCGGAAGCAGCCGGGTGGCCGGTGCGTAAAGGATACTCCGTCACCCCCCATCCCACCTTCCCCCACAAGGGGGGAAGGAGGTGCTAGCTTAGGTGACGCAGCCCGCGACGGTCGGTTTCGCCGGTTCCGTGAGCTCAGGGACCTTCACGCCATTGCGGATGGCGGTCATCTCGGCGAGGATCGCGATCGCGATCTCCGGCGGCGTCCTGGCGCCGAGCTTCAGCCCCACCGGCCCGTGCAGGCGCGCGATCTCCTCCTGCGAGAGGTCGAACTCGGCGAGCCGCTGGCGGCGCGCATCGTTGTTCTTCTTCGAGCCGATGGCGCCGACGTAGAACGCCGGCGACTTGAGCGCTTCCAGCAGGGCCATGTCGTCGAGCTTGGGATCGTGGGTGAGCGTCACCACCGCGCTGTGGCCGTCGAGGTTCATCTCGGTCACCACTTCGTCGGGCATGCCGCGCTTGAGCTCCACCCCCGCGACGTCCCAGCCTTCCGTGTATTCCTCGCGCGGATCGCACACGGTAACCTGGTAGTCGAGTCCCTGCGCCATCTGCGCGAGGAACGTCGAGAGCTGCCCGGCGCCGATGATGAGCAGCCGCCAGCGCGGCCCGTGCACCGTGGTGAGCGTCGCGCCGTCAAAGGAGAGCAGATCGGTGGACTGGGCGGGGCCGATCGTCACCTTCCCGGATTTCATGTCGAGCCGCCGCTTCACCAGCTCGTGGCGCTCGACGCGCGCGAGCAGCTCGTCGAGGGCGCTCTCCTTCGTGAGCGGCTCCAGCACCAGCTCGAGCGTCCCGCCGCACGGAAGCCCGAAGCGCTTCGCTTCCTCCGCGCTGACGCCGTAGCGCGTGGTGGCCGGCCGGTCGTCCACGAGGTTGCCGGCGCGCACCTGGTCGATCATGTCGTCCTCGATGCACCCGCCCGAGACGGAACCGACCACCATGCCGTCATCGCGGATCGCGGTGAGCGCGCCGATCGGACGCGGCGCCGAGCCCCACGTCTTGATGACGGTCGCCATCACCACGCGGCGGCCGGACTTCACCCAGTCGGCCGCGCTCTTCAGCACCTGCAGGTCCACGCTGTCCATTGCCCTCTCCGGCCTTACCCGAACAGGGCTATATTTTACCGTATATAACGGGTGGCCGCATGCCCGGGAAGGCCGGAGCGAACGGGTCGCGATAAGCGCGCAACGAGCGCTGGTTGCGAAGGACCAGACGCGGGGGTAGCATGAATTCAAAACTTCCCGCATCTCACAGCCGCTCCCCCGCACGGCAGCCGGAGCGGAGCGGCGATCCTATCTGGAGGATTCGATGGATATTCCTGTCTCCCTGACCGTCAACGGCAAGGTGGTCAGCGCAACGCTCGACCCGCGCACGCTGCTCGTCCAGCTTCTGCGCGAGCAGCTGCGGCTGACCGGCACCCACGTCGGCTGCGACACCGGCCAGTGCGGCGCCTGCACCGTGCACGTCAACGGCCGCGCCGTGAAATCGTGCAACGTCCTTGCCGCGCAGGTCGACGGCGCCGAGGTCGTGACGATCGAGGCCATTGCAAAGGACGGCGAGCTGCACCCCATGCAGGCGGCGTTTCGCGACCACCACGCGCTGCAATGCGGCTTCTGCACCCCGGGCATCGTGATGAACGCGATCGAGCTCGTGAAGCGGCACCCCGATCCCTCGGAGGAGACCGTTCGCGCCGGGCTCGAAGGCAACTTCTGCCGCTGCACCGGCTATCACAACATCGTCAAGGCGGTGCTCGCCGGCGCCGCGGCGATGAGGAGGTGAGCCATGAATGCGCCGCTGATCGGCACCTCGGTCAAACGCAAGGAGGATTATCGCTTTCTCACGGGCGGTGGGCGTTTCACCGACGACATTGCGCTGGCGGGACAGACGCACGCGTACTTCCTGCGCTCGCCGCACGCGCACGCGCGCATCCGCAGCATGGACCTCGAGCGCGCGCGCTCCGCGCCGGGCGTCATCGGGGTATTCACGGGCGACGATCTCGCCAGAGCGAAGGTGGGTGGGCTCCCTTGCGGCTGGCTCATCACCGGAGTGGACGGCAAGCCCATGAAGGAGCCGCCCCATCCTGCTCTCGCCCAGGGTAAGGTGCGTCACGTCGGCGATGCGGTGGCGGTCGTCATCGCGGAAACGCTCAGCCAGGCCAAGGACGCCGCCGAGCTGATCGAGGTCGATTACGAGGTGCTCCCGGCGGTGGTGAAGGCGGCCGACGCGCGCAAGCCCGGCGCGCCCGTGGTCCACGACATGGCGCCGGACAATACCTGCTACATCTGGGCGCTCGGCGACAAGGATGCGGTGGAAACCGCCTTCAAGGCGGCGCACCACGTGACCACCCTCGAGTTCATCAACAACCGCCTCATTCCCAACGCGATCGAGCCGCGCGCGGCGGTGGCGAGCTACTCCGCCGGGGACGACGCCTACACGCTCTACGTGACGAGCCAGAATCCCCACGTCGAGCGCCTGCTGATGACTGCCTTCGTCCTCGGGCTGCCCGAGCACAAGGTGCGCGTGATCGCGCCGGATGTCGGCGGCGGTTTCGGCTCCAAGATCTACCTTTACGCCGAAGAGACGGTGATCACCTGGGCGTCGAAGCAGATCAATCGCCCGATCAAGTGGACCGCCGAGCGCATCGAATCCTTCCAGTCCGACGCGCACGGGCGCGACCATGTGACCAGGGCCGAGCTCGCGCTCGACAAAGGCGGCAAGTTCCTCGCGTTGCGGGTGACCACCACCGCCAACATGGGGGCGTATCTGTCCACGTTTGCCTCATGCATTCCGACCATCCTCTACGCCACGCTGCTCGCAGGGCAGTACACGACGCCTGCGATCCATTGCGAGGTGACCGCCGTCTTCACCCACACCACGCCGGTGGACGCCTATCGCGGCGCCGGGCGTCCGGAGGCGACCTACGTGGTGGAGCGGCTGGTGGACACCGCCGCACGGGAGCTGGGCATCGACCGCGCCGAGATCCGCCGGCGCAACTTCATCAGGAATTTCCCGTACCAGACGCCGGTCGCGCTGTGCTACGACGCCGGAGACTACGAGGCAACCCTCACCGACGCCCTGAAGCTCGCCGACGTCGCGGGCTTCGAGGCGCGGCGCAAGGAGGCCGAAAAGCGCGGGAGGCTGCGCGGCCTCGGTCTCTCGACCTACATTGAGGCCTGCGGCATCGCGCCTTCCAACGTCGCGGGCGCGCTCGGCGCGCGGGCCGGGCTCTACGAAGCGGGCGAGATCCGGGTGCACCCCACGGGGACCGTCACGGTCTTCACCGGCTCCCACGCCCACGGCCAGGGGCACGAGACGACCTTCGCGCAGGTCGTCGCCGACCGCCTCGGCCTCCCGATCGAGAACGTGGACATCGTGCACGGCGACACCGGCCGGGTCCTCTTCGGCATGGGCACCTACGGGTCGCGCTCGATCGCGGTCGGAGGCACCGCCCTCATGAAAGCGGTGGACAAGATCGTCGCCAAGGGAAAAAAGATCGCGGCGCACCTCCTCGAGGCCGCCGAATCGGACATCGAGTACGACCGCGGCACCTTCAAGGTCGCGGGCACCGACAAGAAGAAGACGATCGCGGAAGTCGCCTTCGCCGCCTACGTGCCCCACAACTATCCGCTCGACAAGCTCGAGCCGGGGCTGAACGAGTCCGCGTTCTACGACCCGGCCAATTTCACCTTCCCCGCCGGCAGCCACATCTGCGAGGTGGAGGTCGATCCCGACACCGGTCACACCCGCATCGTCAACTTCACCGCGGTGGACGACTTCGGCAAGGTGATCAACCCCATGATCGTCGAGGGCCAGGTCCACGGCGGGCTCGTCCAGGGGATCGGCCAGGCGCTGCTCGAAGGCTGCGTTTACGATCCGCAGAGCGGGCAGCTCATTACCGGGACCTACATGGATTACGCGATGCCCAGGGCCGATGATGTGCCCTCCTTCAAGGTTGGCACCCGGGAGACGCCCTGCACGCACAACCCCCTCGGCGTGAAGGGCTGCGGCGAGGCGGGCGCGATCGGCGCGCCGGCGGCGGTGATCAATGCGGTCGTGGATGCGCTAGCGCCGCTCGGTGTGCGCGACGTCGAGATGCCCGCGACGCCGGAGCGCGTCTGGCGCGCCATCCAGGCAACGAAAGGAAGGAACAAGGCAGCATAGTCGTACGTCATTCCCGCGAAGGCGGGAATCTAGTGAGCTAGCATCCTGGATCTCCGCCTCCGCGGAGATGACGACTTACGAACAGGAGCTACCATGCGCGCATTCGACTACCACCGTCCCAAGAGCATGAAGGAAGCGCTGTCGCTGCTCCGCAAGGTCGAGCAGGCGAAGCCCCTCGCCGGCGGGCAGAGCCTCATTCCCTCGCTCAAGCTGCGGCTCGCGAGCCCGCCGGCCCTGGTCGACCTGGGCGCGATCGAGGAGATGCGCGGCATCAAGCTCGACGGCGGAACGCTCGCGATCGGCGCGCTCGCCACCCACGCCGAGGTCGCGGCGTCGAAGGACGTTGCGCTCGGAATTCCCGCGCTCGCGCGCCTTGCGGAGGGCATCGGAGACCGCCAGGTGCGGAACCTGGGCACGATCGGCGGCGCCCTCGCTCACAACGATCCGGCGGCAGACTATCCCGCGGCAGTGCTGGGATTGGGCGCGACCGTCCAGACCAACAAGCGCGCCATCGCAGCCGACAAGTTCTTCACGGGAACTTTCGCGACGGCATTGAAGCCCGGCGAGATCATCACCTCCGTCTCCTTTCCGCTGCCCAAGCGCGCGGCCTACGTGAAGTTCCGCCAGCCGGCGTCGCGCTTCGCCATCGTCGGCGTTTTCGTGAGCGAATCGGTCGGCAACGTCCGGGTCGCGGTCACCGGCGCGGGCAGCTGCGTGTTCCGCGCGAAGACCATGGAAAAACGGCTTGCGGAGAAGTTCGCGCCCGACGCGCTCACCCGGGTGAAGATCGCGCCCGACGAGCTCGTCTCGGATTTGCACGCGAGCGCCGAATACCGCGCGCACCTCGTCGGCGTGGTCGCGCAGCGGGCGGTGGAGGCCGCGCTCGCCGGCAAGTAAGCTAAAATAGGTAGGGGATGAGGAAATTGTATCGGAGGCTAAATGGCCAACCCGAAAGACGAAGTCAGCTCGATGTTGCAAAAGTTGCGAGATGACGCCAGCTACGAGGACATTCAGTATCACCTGTACGTTCTCGAAAAGGTGAAACGCGGTCTCGAGCGCGCCGAAACCGAAGGGGCAATTTCCCACAAAGACGCGAAAACACGCCTCGGAAAATGGCTCGCGTCCTAGTCTGGTCGCCCGAAGCCATCGAGGATATTGAGTCAATCGCCGAATACATCGCGCGGGATTCTCCCTGGTATGCAAGGGCGGTTGCATCCAAGATTGTCGAGATAGCCGAGAGCATTCCCGAGTTTCCCGAACTGGGCCGGGTGGTTCCAGAGATCGGCGAAACGTCCATACGCGAGCAGTTCGTCCACCGCTATCGCATCATCTACCGCCTGGATCAAGCACGAGTTCTGATCGCAGCGGTAATACATGGAAGGCAGGATTTTGAGCCGTTCGTGTCTCGCCTCCGCGACGCGGAAACGTGACCTGTAATGTTTGACGGCCACTGGCGCCCGCTCAAACGCGCGCGGGGTTTGGCTTTGGCCGCGTCTGGCGGTTAATATTCCGCCGTGACCGCCCTGCCGGAATCGATCGACGACACGCTCGCGCTGCTGCGGGCGCACGAGTACGTCGCCGAGCGCAGCCTCGCCACCGCCCTCTTCCTCGCGCTCAAGATGGAGCGCCCGCTCTTCCTCGAAGGCGAGGCGGGCGTGGGCAAGACCGAAGTTGCGAAAGTGGTGGCGCAGGCGCTCGGGCGCGACCTGGTGCGGCTGCAGTGCTACGAGGGGCTCGACATCGCGGCGGCGGTCTACGAGTGGAACTACCAGCGCCAGATGGTCGAGATCAGGCTTGCCGAGGCCGGCGGCAAGGTGGCACGTGACGAGCTCGAGCGCGGCATCTTCTCGCGCAAGTTTCTCATCAAGCGCCCGCTGCTCGAGGCGCTCGACCACGGGTCAGCCGCGCCGCCGGTCCTCCTGATCGACGAGCTCGACCGCACCGACGAGCCGTTCGAGGCGTACCTCCTCGAGGTGCTGTCAGACTGGCAGGTGAGCATCCCGGAGATCGGGACGATCCGGGCGAGCCGCCCGCCGATCGTGATCGTCACCTCCAACCGCACGCGCGAGATCCACGACGCGGTGAAGCGCCGCTGCCTCTATCACTGGGTCAACTACCCCGACGCGAGCCGCGAGCTGGAGATCGTGCGCTGCAAGGCGCCCGAGGCGCCGGAGCGCCTGTCGCGCGAGGTGGTCGCCTTCGTGCAGAAGCTGCGCGGCATGGATCTCTTCAAGCTCCCCGGCGTCGCGGAGACCATAGACTGGTGCAAGGCGTTGACGGCGCTCGACGCCGTCGCGCTCGATCCCGCGACCGTGGACGACACCCTCGGCGTGCTCCTCAAGTACCAGGACGACATCGCCAGGGTGCGCGGCGCCGAGGCATCGGCCTTGGTCAGCCAGGTGAAAGCCGCATTGGCCGCCTGATGAATCTACCCCCTCACCCTAACCCTCTCCCCCGACTGGGGGAGAGGGGATCTATCGAGACCGGTCCGGGCGGCAAGCTGGCGGAGAACGTGATGCACTTCGCCCGCCTGCTGCGCGGCGCCGGGCTGCCGGTCGGCCCCGACCGGGTGATCGACGCGCTCGATGCCCTGCAGATCGCCGGCCTCGAGCGGCGCGACGATTTCTACTGGACGCTCGCATCGGTGTTCCTCGGCCGCCGCGACCAATTCGATCTCTACGACGAGGCGTTCCGGGTGTTCTGGCGCGATCCCCGCCATGCCGCGCGCGTGCGGCACCTTCCCGAAGTGCGCGGGCGCATTCCGCGGGGAAGCCGCGAGCCGGAGCTCTCCGCGCGCCTCGTGCAGGCCTTGACGGCGCAGCACCGCGCCTCCTCCGCCGCTCCCGCGGCCGAGCGCATCGAATTCGACGCCAGCCTCACCTTCTCGGCCCACGAGTCGCTGCGCACGATCGACTTCGAGAGCATGACGAACGAGGAGCTCGCCGCCGCGCGGGCGGCCGTCGCGCAGATGCGCCTGCGGCTGCCGGAGCTGCCCACGCGCCGTCACGTGCGCGATCCGCGCGGCGCGCGCGTCGATCCGCGGGCGAGCCTGCAGGCAAGCCTGAGAGGCGGCGGCGCCACCATTCCGCTCGCCCGCCGCTCGCTCGGGCGGCGCCCGCTTCCGGTAGTCGCGCTCGTCGACGTATCGGGCTCGATGAGCCGCTATACGCGCATGTTCCTGCATTTTCTCCACGCCCTGGCGCGCGATTGCGAGCGCGTCAGCGCATTTACTTTCGGCACGCGGCTGACCAACATCACCCGGCAATTGCGCCATCGCGATGCGGACGCCGCGCTCGCGCGGGTTGCACGCGCGGTCGGCGACTGGTCGGGCGGCACTCGCATCGGCGCCTGCCTCGGCGAGTTCAATCGCAAGTGGTCGCGGCGCCTGCATGGCCAGGGCGCGCTGGTCCTGCTGATCTCGGACGGGCTCGACCGCGAGGGGGCGGAGGATCTCGCGCGCCAGATGGAGCGGCTGCACAAGTCCTGCCGCAGGCTGATCTGGTTGAATCCCCTGTTGCGCTATCCGGAATTCGAGCCGAAGCCGGCCGGCATCCGGGCCATGCTGCCCCACGTGGACGCATTTCTGCCGGTTCACAACCTGCAGAGCCTGGACGAGCTTGCCGAAACCTTGAAAGAGGCCACCGCATGGAGATGACCGGAGAGCAACTGGTCCCCCTGCCGCAGGAGGCGACGTGGGCCGCGCTGAACGACCCCGAGATCCTCAAGGATTGCATCCCTGGCTGCGAGTCGATCACGCGCACCGCCGACCAGGAATACGAAGTGCTCATGACGGCCAAGGTCGGCCCGGTCAGCGCCAAGTTCAAAGGCAAGATGACGGTGGCCGATGCCGATCCCCCCCGCGCCTATACCCTGCGCTTCGAGGGCCAGGGCGGCGTGGCGGGCTTTGCCCGCGGCGAGGCAACCGTCTCCCTCAGCCCGGAGGGCGGGGCAACGCGCCTCGCCTATGCCGCCAAGGCCACCGTGGGAGGCAAACTTGCGCAGGTCGGAGCGCGGCTGATCGATGGAGTCGCTAAGCAGCTCGCCGGGAAATTCTTCGAGGCGTTCAACAAGCGGGCGAGCGGAAAAGGCTAGGCAGTTACGTCGTTCCCGCGGAGGCGGGAATCCACCAAGCAAGGGGAGAAAGACATGCTGAAGATCTGGGGCCGCACGACCTCCATCAACGTGCAGAAGGTGCTCTGGTGCTGCGCGGAGCTCGGTCTCAAGTACGACCGCGTGGACGCCGGGGGCAAGTTCGGCGTCAACAACACGCCCGAGTACCTGGCGATGAACCCCAACGGGCTGGTGCCCACGATCCAGGACGACGGCTTCATCCTGTGGGAATCCCACGCCATCGTGCGCCACCTCTCGCGCATGCACGGAAAGGGCACGCTGTGGCCGAGCGACGACAAGGTCTGCGCCGACGCCGACCGCTGGATGGAGTGGTATTCCACGACGCTGTGGCCGAACCTGCGGCCGGTGTTCTGGAATCTCGTGCGGGTCGAGCCCGAGAAGCGCGACATGAAGCTCGTCGAGGAATCCCGCAAGAGGATGGCGGACAACCTCACGATCGTGGAGAACCATCTCGCCAGCCGGCAGCATGTGGCGGGAAATGCGTTCACCATGGGCGACATCCCCATGGGCGTCGCGCTGCACCGCTGGTTCCTGCTGCCGATCGAGCGCCCGGCGTACCCCCGGCTCGCGGCGTATTACGACCGGCTCAAGCAGCGCCCGGGCTTCGCGCAGCACTGCGCCGCCCCGCTCTCATGAGCGAGCAGCGCAGGATGCTCCTTCCCCCCTTGCGGGGGAAGGCAGGGATGGGGGGACGAGCGAGCCGTGCTTCTGACCCCCCACCTTAATCCTCCCCCACAAGGGGGGAGGAGAATTCAAACATGAGCGAGCAGCGCAGCTACCGCTATTACGAATTCGTGATGGCGGCGTTCGTCACGGTCCTGATCTGCTCGAACCTGATCGGCCCGGCGAAGATCGCGCAATTCGAGCTGCCCGTGCTCGGCGCCATCGTCTTCGGCGCCGGGGCGATGTTCTTCCCGATCTCGTACGTCTTCGGGGACATCCTGACCGAGGTCTACGGCTACGCGCGCGCGCGCCGCGTGATCTGGGCGGGATTCGCGGGCCTGGGGTTCGCCTCCTTCATGGCGGCGGTGGTGGTCGCGCTGCCGCCCGCGCCGTTCTGGAAGCACCAGGCGGCCTACGAGGTCGCGTTCGGGTCCACCTGGCGCATCGTGGCGGCGTCGATGGCTGCGTATTTCTGCGGCGAGTTCGTGAATTCCTACGTGCTCGCGAAGATGAAGATCTGGACCGCGGGAAAATGGCTGTGGACCCGCACCATCGGATCCACCCTCGCCGGCGAGGCGGTGGATTCCGCCCTCTTCTATCCCCTCGCCTTCTACGGCAGCGGCATCATCCCCGATGAGAAGCTCCCGCTCGTGATGCTCGCGCAGTTCGTCGCCAAGGTGAGCGTCGAGGTGGTCCTAACCCCCGTGACCTACAAGGTGGTCGGCTTTCTGAAGCGCGCGGAGCACGAGGACTACTACGACCGCAGGACGGACTTCAATCCGTTTACGCTGAGGACGTGACGGCCGGCGAGCCGCGGCTTCTAGTCGCCCGCCGGGTACATCCGGAACTCGACGACCGACTTCATCATCTCCAGCGATTCGGCCAGGCGCTTGACGTCCTCGCTGCGGCTGGTGCGGACCACCATGCGGTACTCGATGTACTGCGCGTCGGCGCTGTAGCGGTAGCTCAAATTGGCGATGGAGAAGCCCTGCTCCTTGAGGAAGCGGCGGAATTCCTCCTCCGGCATGGCGGCGCCGCGCGAGAACCGCACCTCCAGATGGCCGTAGTAATCCCCCGGCAGCTTGCTCTCGATCCAGCGGAAGACCGACAGCGTCAGCAGGGTAAGCACCGTGGTGATCGCCAGCGGGAAGTAGAAGCCGATGCCCGCGAGGATGCCGATCGCCGCGGTGATCCAGATCGACGCGGCCGTGGTGAGGCCGCGCACGGTGAGGCCCTCCTTGAAGATCACGCCGGCGCCGAGAAAGCCGATGCCGGTCATGATTCCCTGCGCCATGCGCGTGGGGTCGAGGGCGACGCGCCCGGCGAACGCCTCCGGGTACCAGTGGGACTGGTAGATCGTCACCAGCATGAGCGCGCTGGAAGCAACGCACACCAGCGCGTGCGTGCGAAAGCCCGCGGGGCGCCCGTGATAGCTGCGCTCGAGCCCGATGATCCCGCCGGCCGCGAGCGCGATCAGCAGGTGCTGGATGATGACGATGTAATCCTGCTCCATGCAGGGCAGTGTAACAAAACCGTAGGAAAACCGTGACGTGGTGCTGCGTGACGCGGTAAAGCGTGACGTAATACTGCGTGACGTGATATAGCGAACCTTACCGAGCCCGCCTCACGGTGTCACGTCGTTCCATGTCACGCCGTACCATGTCACGCCGTACCATGTCACACTTTCGGAAAAATGGTCAGGGTGGTGAGATTCGAACTCACGACCTCGTGCGCCCAAGGCACGCGCGCTACCAAGCTGCGCCACACCCTGATTCTGGCAAAGCGGGAGGTATTGTACCGCAGCCCATTGGAGCCCCGCCGAATCAGCCGCAGCTTGCTGTCGGTCTGGATTCGGCGGACTTATTCCGGCACTTCGTGTCCGGAATAAGGGTTGGTAGGCCGCCGGGGACTCGAACCCCGAACCAACGGATTAAGAGTCCGCTGCTCTACCAGTTGAGCTAGCGACCCGCCAGGAAGAAATTATACAATGCGCGTTTTTGCCTTCCCCGGCTC
>Ga0187893_10004782_pt1 | contig 25291 bp, 23 predicted proteins | sample MA1701074metaG_FD_139574 | JGI IMG/M metagenome (GOLD analysis project Ga0187893, IMG submission 139574) | White microbial mat communities from a basaltic lava cave in the Kipuka Kanohina Cave System on the Island of Hawaii, USA - MA170107-4 metaG ... | reverse complement strand
GCCCCGGCGCCGCCAGTCCGGGTGCACATACACACTTTGAATCCACCAGAAGGTCGCATTGCGCCAATCGCTCCACTCGAAGGTGATCAGCAGTTGGCCGACGACTCGGCCGGCCGGCGGACCAGGAATTTCCGCCACGCGGTAAAACCCGCGCGCCGGCGCATCGAAAACCGCCGCCGTGCCAGGCCGAAGCCGCGCTTCGTCCAGTGTCCGGCCCTCGGTCTCCAGCGCCATCGCGGCGCTGAATTGCACCAGGACGTCGAGATCGTCGAGCCGGGCAGGACGGATGATGAGGCGATCCGGGGGGGGCATCGTGACAGGGATCTGGCTCAGGGAGCCAACCTGCGCGTCGTTGAGAGCCACCCCGGCTGCGGCCGATAGAGTCCCGCCGAAAACTCCATTTTGATGGCGTCTTCGGCCGGCAGATTGATGGGGACCACCGTGGTCTGTGGGATGAAGGCCAGGTAGCCGGTGAACGGATGGATGGCAGTGGGGACGAAGACCATCGTCAGGGGGCCGAACGTGCGGGTGCCGGGCACCGCGGCCTGTACGGCCGCAGGGGTCGGACCCATCAGGAAGCCCAGGGCCCAGAGCCCCTGACGCGGGAACGGGAAGATAACCACCGCGCTCCGGCCGAAGCGCTCGCGGAACTTGAACAGATCGGTCATGCCCTTCAGGGTCAGGTAGATGCTGCCGACCAGCGGAATCCGCTCCAGCCGGGTATCGATCCAACGCAGCACGGGCTGCCCGAGAAAGTGCGTGGCCAGAACCCCGCCGGCCAGGATCAGCATCACGAGGGTTACCAGGCCGAGTCCCGGCACCTCCGGCTTGTCCGTTGATCCGAACAGCGAGGCAATCAAACCGTCCAGGGTAGTGAACAGCGCGTGTAGGATCAGGAAGGTCCCCCAGGCCGGCACCAAGACCAGGAGGCCGGTGAGAAAATACCGCCTCATCCGCTGTAGCCAGGTCATAGCCCCTCTTTCCTGCCCCGCAGTTTAGCAGATTCCCGCGGTCCGTTCACGGTCACGCCGGCGCGCCAGGCGACCAGTCTTGATCTTGTGGTGGTCTTGCTATACCCTAAGCCCCACGTGCGTTCCCCCAGAGAGGCGAGGAGGTCTTATGAGCGAGACGAAGGCCGCATCCGGGAAGGTGAACATCGACAAGGAGCTGCTGGCGATCCTCTGCTGCCCCGAAACCAAGCAGGACGTGGCGCTCGCCGACGATGCGCTGATCGCGCGGCTCAACGACCGTGTCGGGAAGGGCGAACTGAAGAATAAGGCCGGCCAGCCGGTCGCGGAAAAGCTCGACGGCGGTCTCCTCCGCGCCGACAAAAAGATCCTCTACCCCATCCGGGAAGACATCCCGGTCATGCTGATTGAAGAAGGCATCCCTCTCGAAGGACTTGCATAGCAGCCTTCAGCGGTCAGCCCCCAACACTCAGCCGACAGTTTTCAGCTAAGGACGGAACAGGCGGACTTCCTCTTGCTCTTTGGAGGTCTTGGAGCCGGTGGAGGTACCGCACTGGGCGCAGAGGTATTCGTAGAGGTTGCCGGTCGGCAGCACGAGCAACAGCCGCTCCCGCGTCGGGGTCGCCTGGCGGCATTTCGGGCAGAAGAGGAGCGAGGCGCGGAGCGATTCGAAGTCAGCCTGCTGGTCCGGAGGCCTGCGTGACCTGGGCGGACGCATCCCCGGCAGGGGCGCGGGGCCACGCCGCGCCGCGGCGCCTGGCGGCCACGCGCTCAACGGAGGGCCTTTCGGACGGGACGGAGGCATGCGACGGATTCTAGCGGCCATTTGAACAAGGGTCAAGGAGGCGGGTGTGCGAGCGCTCCGGCGGTCGACCAGGCTCGGCACGAACAGACAGACATCGCTCAAGCCCACCACTTCCGCTCGCCCTGAGCCTGCCCTGAGCCCAGTCGAAGGGCTTGTCGAAGGGCTCTCCCCATCATCGCCTTGTTTGCATCGGTAGCCCGAATTCTGTACACTTCCAAGCCTGGGAGGGCTGGATCATGAGCAAAACCATTCCACTCAAAGAAGCGCGCCACCAATTCTCTGCAATTGTGGACAAAGTCAGTCGGCTTCGGGAGCGTTACGTGGTGACGAAGAATGGAACACCGAGGGCCGTCGTGATGAGTGCCGAGGAGTTTGAAAGCTGGGTCGAGACGCTCGAATTCATGTCGAATCCCAAGGCCGTGAAGGCCCTGGAGCAGGGGTTGAAGGAGGCGAAGGCTGGAAAGTTCCGCTCCTTCGAGGAAGTGTTCGGGGAAGATCAGTGAGGCAGGTCCGTCTCACCGCTCAGGCGGTCAAGGATCTGGAGGCATTCGAGGCGGAGACACGCAAGAGAATCAAGGAAGCGCTTCGGGATCTCGCAAAGAATCCACTGGCTGGGAAGCCACTCAAGGGGCGGTTTCAGAAAGAAAAGATCTGGTCATATCGCGTGTGGCCCTATCGGGTTCTCTATCGCCGTGTTGGCTCCGAATGGCTCGATGTGCTGTCCATTGAGCATCGGAAAGATGTCTACCGGTAACTTGTTGATGCTCCATTGCAAGACCTGACCCTCTCCCTTGGAATTATGGTGCATCATGGGGTCTTGGACCAGGGCACGGCATTTCTTCAGAAGCCCTGTAGCACAGACGCGCTCGCCCGCAAGGTTCGCGAGGTGCTCGACAAGTGAGAAGGGAACAATCGCCCCTTTTCCTTTTCGAGCCCAGACCTGGTCCGCCGGAATACGCCTCTTGCGGTGCCTGATCAGTGAGCTTAGAATCGCGGCTTCAAGGCACCTGCGGCACTGGCCCAACGACCACTGGGGCGTGCAATGGAGCGGTGGGGTATCCTTCCCTGCTTCAGTAGACTCCTTATCGTCCTAGCTACGCCCTTCACCACTTTTGCGCTGCAACCAGTGGGGTCGCAGCGGTCTCGACCGGAACCTCATCATCAGAACTTGACGCCCTGGCCGTTCAGCTTGGGAGCGTATAACCCGTTACGCTCCAAGACCGTCGCTGAGGAGGCGCCCATGAAACAGGCAATTGCCTACAGCATCAGCCTATTGTTCACCCTCTGGCTTAGCATCACCTGTGCCGAGGCCATCTCTCTGGATTTTGTGCCGGCATTCCAGACCGTGGCAACCGGTCAATCGGTGGTCGTGGACCTCGTCATCTCCGGCTTAGCGAGGCCTCCTTCGGTCGGGGCCTTCGACCTGGACGTGAGCTTCGACCCTTCGATACTGACCCCCGTGGACGTAGTGTTTGGGCCATTTCTCGGAGATCCCTTACTCTTTGAGGCAATTACCGGGTTCAGTTTTCCGCCGGGCATCGTCGATCTCGCGGAGGTCTCCCTGCTCTTGCCCAGCGAGCTTGATAGCCTCCAGCCGAGCAGTTTTTCGCTGGCGACGCTGTATTTCACGGCCTCCGGAGACGGAATCTCACCACTTGTCCTTTCAGAGGTGATCGTCGATGACGCATTCGGGGATAAGCTCGAGGTGGTGGCAGGAACCGGCGCGGTCGAGGTCGTTCCCGAACCGTCCACGGCGTGGTTGCTTGGGTCGGGTCTCGCTGCGCTCAGCGCTTGTCATTGGGGAAGAAGGTATCTGTTATCCGGCAAGACTCGGCGCTGGCGCGGGGATGTTATCCGCGGCAGACTTCGTTTGGCCTCCACGGTGGTATTCCTGTTTGCTTGGCTTCTGGCCGACCCGGCACAGGCAGCCTTCAAGAAAGTGAACAAGGATGCCAATCCAGCGACGAACCTGGAATATGAGATCAGCTACGCGTTCCAGTTCAAGGACAATAACTCCAACCAGATCTGGACGACCACTGTCATCGTCAAGAACACCGACGCGGCGAACGCTCAGAAGGTGATGTTATGCCTGCAAGGTGTGTCGCATCCGTTGAAGACCGGTACCGCCGCGCGCACTCTGGTCAACGTCACCCACAATAACGCGGCCAAGCGCATGCAGTGCACCCTTGCTACCACGAGCGAGGACTTGAAGAATCGCTACGGGAACCTTGGTTGTCAGGTGGCGACGATTCCGAAGGGCGGCATGACCACCTTTGTCTTCGTGGCGGGCCAGCGTCCCAATCCTGATGTGCCGGCTGCCTTTGCGGTTCAGGACGGCATCTACCGAAATAGCATGAACGGGGCCGGAGCCAACGGGCCGGGACATCGCACGGCGACCTTGAGAACGTTTGCCTTGGGGGCCACCAAGACGACGCGCATCGTGCGGCAGGCGATCGACGAGTTGCGGTTGCATTTCATCGTGTTGAAGGATGCCACGATTGATATGGCTTGCCGATCCGGCTTCCCGGCGATGGGGACTGAACCAGCCCACACCGCTGTCTGTGCCATGGCCAACCAATCGGCGGGTCCTCCCGCGTGCAACCTTGGATTCGGCATGAACTTCGAATTTGCGCTGCCCGAGAAGCCCATCAAGGATGTCATGATTCACAAAGAAGCCATCAAGTGGGAGCCTGGCGACCTGAAGAAACCGAACGTTACACTGACCCAACTCGATATCCCGTTTGGGGTGGAATCGGCCGTGGCGCAGGAGGATTTCACCGGTCCTTTCTCCGCCTACTTGCGTGTCACGCTTCCCCCCGGGTTCCCTCCTTCGAATGTATTCGTCCTGCCGCCGGAAAACACCTACTTCACCGTCTTCCCAGGGAGCGGCCAGTACGGGACGATGACCCTTCATTCGCTCTCTCCGGATTTCGCCGGAGACTTTGTGATTACGGTGCGCAAGGCGGAATCGCCCGACATCCCTCCGGCCGATCGTGACATTCAGGCCGATGAAGTGGTCGTGGAAAACCTCATTCCCATCGCTTCGAGCGAACTGTGTGACTACAATCGCGACCAAAATGTGAACATTCGGGACATTAACGAGAGCTTTGTCTATAGAGGCTTGCCGGCGACTCCTCCGGATGACTATGACCTTGATGCAAACGGCACGATCACGGTCAACGACGCGCGCATCTGCACGCTGAATTGCACGAAGCCAAAGTGCGCTGAGTAGCGACGAACGCGAGCGTTTGAGGGATCTGCGAGGCGGCAGCCTGGTTGCTTTCAGCCCCAGGACAGTGCTAAAGCACCTTCATGCGTATCGTGTTCATGGGCACGCCGGAACTCGCGGTGGCCTCGCTGGAGGCGCTGCTCAAGTCTGAGGATCAAGTCGTGGGGGTGGTGACGCAACCGGACCGGCCCAAAGGCCGCGGGCAGACCCTGGCTGCTTCCCCGATCAAGCAAGTCGCTCTCCGAGAAGGCCTGCCCCTCCTCCAGCCTGTGAAGATGAAGGACCCGGTGTTCCTGGACGCCCTGCGGGCCTGGCAACCGGATCTCATCGCCGTTACCGCGTTCGGGCGCATCCTGCCGCCTGTGATCCTCTCCCTGCCTCCGCGCGGCTGCATCAACGTACACGGCTCACTCCTGCCCAAGTACCGCGGGGCCGGGCCGATCCAGTGGGCCATCATCAAGGGCGAGCAGGAAACAGGGATCACGACCATGTTGATGGACGAGGGCATGGACACCGGTCCGATGCTCTTGCAGGAACGGGTGCCGATCCTGCCGGAGGACACGGCCGGGACCCTGTCGGTGAAACTGGCCGAAGTCGGCGGGCGGTTACTCGTCGAGACGATCCGCCGATTGCACGCGGGAACGCTGACCCCTCAGCCGCAGGACCATTCGAAGGCCACCCTGGCGCCGCTGCTGAAGAAAGAGGACGGGCTGATCACCTGGACGGCGAGCGCGACCGACATCGCCAACCGCATTCGCGGGCTGTCCCCCTGGCCGGGGGCCTACGCCTATGCCCGTGGCGAGCGGTGGGTCCTCTCCCGGGCGTCGGCGGCAGACGCTTCATCCTCGAGGGCGGGGGGAGCAACTCCCGGCACCGTCGTCGAGGTGAGAAAGGACGCGCTCCTCATCGCGACGGGGCAGGGTTTGCTCGCGATCCGGGAGTTTCAACCGGCGAACAGCCGCCGGATGACGGTGGCCCAGTATCTGGCTGGGCATACCGTTGCCCCCGGTCTGATGCTCGGGCCTGGTCCTGAAGTTGGTCAGGGTACTGATGCGGAATGAGCAGCACGGAAATCCCCCTCACCCTACCCTCTCCCCCTCGGGGGGGAGAGGCGACGGTGAGGGGGGGCAATCTGTTCGGTCTCAGCGCGTGCGCAGCGCCCGGTCTGTGGCGCTTGAAATCCTGCTGGAGGTCGAGCGGGACGGAGTTTTTGCAGATGACGCCTTGAACGACACCCTGCGCGGGGCGGGACTCGACGCGCGGGACCGCGCCCTGACTTGGGAACTCGTCTATGGGGTGCTTCGCCACCGTGGCACCCTCGACTGGCGGCTGAACCATGTCGCCGCCCAACCGGTCGAGCGGCTCCCGCTGCTGGTGCAGAGCGCCCTTCGGCTGGCTGCCTACCAGGTTCTCTATCTGGATCGAGTCCCCGCGTCCGCGGCCGTCAATGAATCGGTCACGCTCGTCAGGTCGCTCAGGCCGCCATCGGGCAGGGACTGGACGGGCTTTGTGAACGCGGTCCTCAGGAATGTGATCCGCAACCCGTGCCCGCCTTGGCCTGCCCCGGGAGACGATCCGGTCGCTTCCCTGGCGGTGCGATATTCCTGTCCGGCCTGGCTGGTCAAACGATGGATGGACCGACTTGGACCGGACCAAACCGAGGCGCTGTGCCGCGCCACCTTGAATATCCCGCCCTTGACCATTCGGGCCAACCTCTTGAAGACGACTCGACATGCATTGCAGGCCGACCTTACGCGCGCCGGGTGCCACGTCCGGCCTACCTCCTACAGCCCTGTGGGCCTCGTCCTGGAGCACAGCGGGACCGTGACCGATCTGCCCCAATTCCGCGAAGGCGGCTTTTATGTGGAAGATGAAGCCGGGCAACTGGTGGCGCCGTTGCTCGACCCACAGCCCGGTGAGCGGGTGCTGGATGCCTGTGCGGCGCCAGGCGGGAAGGCGACGCACCTTGCCGCGTTGATGCAGAACCGCGGCGAGATCGTCGCGCTGGATCAGAGTGCCCCCCGTCTTCGCCTGGTGGAGGAGAACTGCCGCCGTCTGGGCGTGCAGATCGTGACCCCGATCGTGGCTGACGCGACCAAGCTCCTGTCGCCAACCTCCGCCCGACATGGTCCGCTCCTGGAACACCCATTCGACCGCATCCTGGTGGACGCTCCCTGCAGCGGGCTGGGCGTGCTGCGACGGCACCCGGAGGCCAAGTGGGAGAAGGGCGCCGCCGGTTTGAGCCGGCATCACTCCAGACAACTGGCCATCTTGGAGCGTGTCGGCTCACTCTTGCGACCCGGCGGGGTCTTAGTCTATAGTACCTGCTCGACCGAACCCGAAGAGAATGAGCTGGTCATCGAGCACTTCTGCGCCAGGCGTGCGGAATTCCAGCGCGAGTCGGTCGCTCCCTGGTTGTCGTCCAACGCCCTCACATTCCTCACGGCTCAGGGAGAACTCTCGACGATGATGACGCTTTCTTCGCAAGCCCAACCGGAGGGGCCCGACCCGATGGACTGTTTTTTCGCCGCTCGGCTTCGAAAGGCCGGCCGCTCATGACCAAGCCCGGCGTACGCATCGCGCCTTCCATTCTGTCTGCGGACTTCGCCCGTCTGGCGGATGAGGTGGCGAAGGTCGAGGCCGCCGGCGCCGACTTTCTGCACATCGACGTGATGGATGGGCACTTCGTCCCCAATCTCACGGTCGGCCCACCGATCGTGGAAGCGCTGCGCAAGGTGACGAAGCTGACCCTGGATGTCCACCTCATGATGACGAATCCCGACGCCTTCATCCCGGAGTTCGTGGAAGCGGGGGCGGATTACGTCACTGTCCATGTGGAAGCCTGTCCGCACCTGCATCGCACGGTGCAGTCCATCAAGGAACGGGGGATCAAGGCCGGCGTCACGCTGAACCCCGCGACCTCCCTCACGACGGTCGAAGAAATCCTCCCGGTCGCCGACCTGTTGCTCATCATGTCCGTCAATCCCGGCTTCGGCGGCCAACACTTCATTCCCGCGGTCCTCGGCAAAATCGCCCGAGCCCATCGCCTGATTCAGAGCACCGGCAGCCAGGCTTTGTTGGAGGTGGACGGCGGGGTCAAGGTGGACAATGCCGGGGCCGTCATCGCGGCCGGGGCGGATGTCCTCGTCGCGGGGTCGGCGATCTTCTCCAGCTCGGACTACCGCGCCACCATCGAGGCGATGCGCAGCGCCGGTTCTGCGGCGGCGCGGACTCAGGGCTGAACGATGGCCGAGACCGCCGCCCTGGTCGACAGCCTCCATCCTCTGGAGGTCAAAGTGCTGGCCGTCCTCAGCGGCCGGTCCTCCCAGACCTCCCCTTCCGCGCCTGCCGTGCTTCGCGACGATGAGATCGCGCAGGCCGCCGGCCTTGAGCCCTCCCAGGTGAGCATGGCCGTCGAGTGGCTGCTGACCAAATCCCTCCTCCGGGTGGACAGCGAGAAGGTCACTCCCATCGTTTCACTGACCCCCATCGGAGAAGGCTATTTCGAGAAGTATTCGCCGGTGGAGCGCGTGTTGTCGGCCGTCCGCGATGCCGGCCAGGTCGGCAAGCGCGTCACGATCCAAGACATTCAAGCCCAGGAAGAATTGGAGCCCACCGAGATCAGCGGCGCCATCGGGCGTCTCAAGAAGGAAGGGGCGATCCGGATCGTCACGGGGGCCTGCGTGGAGGCGACCGGGTCGCCGAGCCGCACGGCCGAGGCGCTGCGGACGGCGCTCCGCCAGTTGCACGGCGGGCCCCAGCCGATCACGTCCATTCCCGAAGCCATGCGGCCGGTCATTGAGGACCATGCCGTCAAGCGCGGGAATCCGAAGGAGCCGTTTCGCATCGATGATCGCATCGAGCGTTGGTATGCGCTGACTCCGGCCGGAGAGGAGGCCGCGCAGCTCATCGCCCGCCAGGGGCTCGGCGAAGAAGTTTCCCAACTCACCCCGGAGTTGCTCAAAGACGGGTCGTGGCGCACCAAGCGTTTCCGCAAGTACACGATCAGCCTGAGGCCCCCTCGCATTGCGGCAGGCAAGCGCCATCCCTACCGGGAGTTCCTCGACGCGGTGAAGCGGAAGCTCGTGAGCATGGGCTTCCAGGAGATGCGCGGACCGCTGGTCGAGACCGAGTTCTGGAACATGGACACGCTGTACATGCCGCAGTTCCACCCTGCCCGCGCCATTCACGACGTGTATTTCGTCAAGGCCCCGACCCACGCCAACGCGATTGCGGAGCCCTTTCTGTCGCGGGTGGCGGCAGTCCACCGGGATGGGGGCGGGACCGGCTCAACCGGCTGGGGCTATGACTATGATCGTGACCGTGCCCGGCGGCTGGTCCTGCGCAGCCAAGGCACGGCGGTCTCCTCCCGGACGCTGGCATCCGACCCGGCGGTCCCCGGAAAGTATTTTTCCATCGCGCGCTGCTTCCGCTACGATCAGGTGGACGCCACCCATGCCACCGATTTCTTCCAGGTGGAAGGGATCGTGCTGGGCGAGGATATCAATTTCCGGACCCTGCTCGGCTTGCTCAATCTGTTCGCGCGTGAAGTCGCGCAAGCCAAGGAGATCAAATTCCTGCCCGCCTACTTTCCGTTCACCGAACCCTCCGTGGAACTGCACGTCCGCCACCCGCGGCTGGGGTGGATGGAGTTGGGGGGCGCCGGCCTCTTCCGGCCGGAAGTGACCGTACCCTTGGGGGTCACGGTCCCGGTGATCGCCTGGGGGCTTGGACTGGACCGTATGGCCATGGTGGCCCTGGGCATCCGCGACATCCGGGATCTCTTTTCCACCGATCTGGAGCTCATCCGAACCACGCACGGCCGCGTCTGATGAAAGCTGTCAGCAATCAGCGTTCAGCTATCAGCCCGGAGATTCTGCGCCTCTTCTCTCCGAGCTGACTGCAGAGTGCTGAAAGCTGACATCTGATCGCTGAGAGCTTGTTCTCATGCCGACCATTTCCGTCAATCGAGCAGATTTCGAGCACCTGGTGGGACGCCCGGCTCCTGTTGAGGAGCTCCGGACGTGGCTGACCTGGGTGAAGGGCGAGTTGAAGGAGGAAGATCCGAAAACCGGCGAGTTGCGGGTTGAGCTCCAGGACAGCAATCGGCCCGACCTTTGGTCCTGTGAGGGGATCGCACGTCAGATTCGAGCCAGGTTGCAGGGCGACCTGCCTCCCCACCCCTTCTTCCGTGGTGTCAAGCGACCCACCCGTAGTCTGAACGTTTCTCCGGACCTCGAGGGCGTGCGCCCCTACGTCGCGGCCTGCACCGCGGTCGGCTACACGGTGACGGAGGCCGGTCTCGCCCAGCTCATCCAGACGCAAGAAAAGCTCGCCGAAATTTTCGGGCGCAAGCGGCGCACCGTCTCGATCGGCCTCTACCGGTTGCCGGCCATCGCCTTCCCGGTCGTCTACGACCTGGTAAAGCAGGATGAGGCTCGCTTCACGCCGCTGGGGATGGACCAATCTCTGTCCGCGCGCGAGATCCTGGCGGTGCACCCGAAGGGGTTGGAGTATGGGGCGATCCTTGCGGGGCACGACCGGGTGCCGTTGCTGAGAGATCAAAAGGGCCAAGTCCTGTCGCTCCCGCCCATCATCAATAGCCGGGACATCGGCGAAGTCCGGGTCGGCGACCGGGAACTCTTCGTGGAAGTGACCGGCACGGATTTGCTCATGGTCGTCCTCACCCTCAATATCATGGCCGTGAACCTGGCGGACCGGGGCGCGACGATCGAGCCGGTCTTGGTGACCTATCCCTACGATACCCCGCTCGGCAAAACGATGCCGACGCCGCTGGATTTCGCGAAGGCTCGGTCGATCCCGGTCAAGACGATCGAAACGGCGCTCGGGCAGACCTTGGGTGCCGACCAGGTTCGAGACGCCCTGGTAGCCTACGGCTGCCAGGCCGAAGTCGCGGGGGAGACCATCACCGTCACACTGCCGCCCTATCGCAACGACTTCATGCATGCAGTGGACGTGGTCGAGGACGTGGCGATCAGCCGGGGCTACGGCCTCTTCACGCCCGTGATGCCCTCACAGTTCACCGTGGGCGGGCTCACGAGGTTGGAGGAATTGTCAGACAGGGTGCGGGATTTGATGGTCGGGATGGGATTTCAGGAGATCATCGCCAACATTATGGGGTCTCGCCAGGACCTGATCGACCGTATGCGGTTGGCGGCCACCGACTGGGACCAGGTCGTCGAGGTTGATAATGTGATGTCCCAAACCTATGCGTGCTTGCGCCGGTCGATCATTCCCTCGCTCCTGCGCGTCGAGGCCGCGTCCACGCGGGCGTTCTACCCGCATCAGCTTTTTGAGGTCGGCGAAGTCGCCATTCCCGAACCGGCCCACGAATCGGGCTCCCGGACGGCCACGCTCCTCGGGGCCATGATCGCTCATGCGGGCGCGACCTTCTCCGCGGTGCATTCCTGCCCGGATTTCCTCTTCTATCACTTGGACCAGCCCTACACCCTCGAGCCGGTCAGCCACCCATCCTTCCTGGACGGCCGGGCCGGGCGCATTGTCTCCAAGGGCCGGCCACTCGGGCTCATCGGCGAGCTGCACTCGGAAGTGCTGGAAGGCTGGCAGGTGACGATGCCGGCGGTGGCGTTCGAAGTAGGACTGGATCAGTTGCTGGAGCAGTAGGCGAGACGCGCGGGACGGGCGAGAGGCGCGAGACGTGCGCGGAAACTGCGAAGACCACTCCTACGCGTCTCGCTCGTCTCGCACGCCTCGCTTTCTTACCCGGCTGCCGGCGCGAGCTGCTGCTTGGCGAGCTCGGCCAGCTTCTCGAAACCGGCCGGGTCCTTGATGGCCATGTCCGAGAGAACTTTTCGATCCAGCAACACGTTGGCTTTCTTCAACGCGCTGATGAACCGACTGTAAGTCAGGTCGTGTGAGCGGATCGCAGCGCTGATGCGAATCACCCACAAACGGCGGAAATTCCGCTTCCGCTTCTTCCGCTCGGCATAGGCGTAGGCCTGGCCCTTATCTACCGATTCAGTCGCGGTCCGGAACAGCCGGCTCTTCCCCCCGTACTGCCCCTTTGCGAGTTTCAGCCGCTTCTTTCGTCGCTGCCTGGTCTTGGGACCGCCTTTTACCCGTGGCATCTTAACTCCTCCGGTTCATGTAGCTGTCGGCTTTCAGCGGTCAGCTAGAGGCTGAGAGCTGATCGCTGAGCGCGGTTTATTGCTAACTGTACGGCAGCAGCCGCCTGATCGCAAGGGTCATCGTCTTGTCCACCGCGACGACGTTCTTGAGGCGCCGCTTCCGGTCGCGGGCCTTGCTCGTCAGGATGTGGCGCTTGCCGGCCTTGCGGCGGACGAGTTTGCCCGAACCAGTCCGGGACACCCGCTTGCTTGTTCCGCTATGGGTCTTCAGTTTCTGTCCAGCCATTGTTATTCCCTTTCGCTCTCTTCACTCGTCACTGATCACTCATCACTGGTTTCAACTCTTCGGAGCCACGATCATGATGAGGCTGCGTCCCTCCATGCGTGGGGCATATTCAATCGTCCCCGTCTCGGTCAACTGCTGCATGACCGAGTTCATCACCATTCGGCCCATTTCCTGATTGGCCATCTCCCGACCGCGGAAGGTGACGGTCACCTTCGTCTTGTTCCCCTCGGCCAGGAATTCCTTGATCTGTCTGACCTTGATTTCCAGGTCGTGTTTGTCGGTGCGGGGCCGCAGCTTGATTTCCTTCACCTGCGTGGATTTCTGGTGGCGCCGGCTCTGGTGGTCCTTCTTGCTCAGTTCGTACTTGTACTTCCCGTAGTCCATGATCCGGCACACCGGCGGGGCCGACGTCGGCGCCACTTCGACCAGATCATAGCCCATCTCCTGAGCCTGGCGGAACGCGTCCGGGGTGGGCAGGATGCCCAGCTGTTCGCCCTCAGGGCCGATGACACGAATTTCCCGAACTCGGATTTCTCGATTAACACGCAGTTTGGGGACGATACTGCACCTCTTGTGCTAAAGGTTAACGTGAGAGCGTGGGCTGGACCACATCGGCCCGCATCAACTCGATGACCTGAGGCACGGACATCGCGCCCAGGTTTGCCCCGCTTCGACCGCGAACCGAGACAGTCCCGGCTTCCATTTCGCGGTCGCCGACGACCAGCATGTAGGGAATCTTTGCCTTCTCCGCCTCGCGAATCTTAAAGCCGACCTTTTCGTTTCGCAGGTCCGCCTCAGCCCGGAACCCGGCGGCCTTGAGCTGCTCGGTCGCCGTCTGCGCATAGGCCTGCTGTCGGTCCGTGATATTGAAGACCCTGGCCTGAACGGGCGCGAGCCAGGTCGGGAAGGCGCCCGCATAGTGCTCGACGAGGATTCCGAAGAATCGTTCGATCGACCCCATCAAGGCCCGGTGGATCATAATGGGCCGATGCGGCTTCCCGTCTTCGCCTGTGAACGCCAGATCGAACCGTTCGGGGTTGTTGAAGTCCACCTGCACGGTCGAGCACTGCCAGGACCGTCCCAGCACGTCCTTGATCTTGATGTCGATCTTGGGCCCGTAAAAGACCCCTTCCCCGGGATCGACTTCATAGGCGACCCCCCGACTCTTGAGGGCCGCTTCCAGCGCGCCGGTGGCTTGGACCCAGTTCTCCGGAGAGCCGACCGCCTTCTCCGGCCGCGTGGAGAGATAGACCTCAAACTCGGTGAAGCCGAACGTCCGCAGCACGAAGAAGGTGAAATCCAGCACCCGGCTGACTTCCGCTTCGAGCTGATCCGGACGGCAGAAGAGGTGCGCGTCATCCTGGGTGAACCCGCGGACCCGCAGCAACCCGTGCAACACCCCGGTCCGCTCGTAGCGGTACACGGTGCCCAACTCGCCGTAACGGATGGGGAGATCACGATAGCTCCGCAGGTGTGCCTTGTAGATCATGATGTGAAAGGGGCAGTTCATCGGCTTGAGCTGGTACTCGCTCCCCTCGATCTTCATCGGCGCGAACATGTTCTCGCGATAGTAGTCTACGTGCCCGCTGGTTCTCCACAGATCCAGACGGGCGACGTGCGGGGAGTACACCAATTCGTAGCCCTGCTGAAGATGCTGCTCCCGCCAGAAGTTCTCGATCAGCAGGCGGACGAGGGCCCCCTTGGGGTGCCACAGCACCAACCCCGGACCGATCTCATCCTGGATCGTGATGAGGTCGAGGTCCTTCCCGAGCTTGCGATGATCGCGGCGCTTGATTTCTTCCAGCTTGGCCAGGTGGGCATCGAGTGCCTCCTGGCTTGGGAAAGCCGTACCGTAGATACGCTGGAGCATGGGGTTACGCTCATCACCACGCCAGTAAGCGCCGGCGCTGGAGAGGAGCTTCAACGCCTTGATGCGCCCGGTGGAGGGGACGTGCGGGCCGCGGCAGAGATCGATGAATTCCCCCTGGTCGTAGAGGGAGGCCGTTTGGTCTTCAATGGACTCCAGGATCTCGACTTTGTACAGCTCGCCGCGTGCCCGGAAAAAGTCGATGGCCTCCCGCCGCGGCATCTCCATGCGCTTGAACGGACGGTCTGCCTTGATAATCTCCCGGGCCCTGGCCTCGATCTTCTCGAGGTCTTCCGGCGTAAAAGGGCGCTCAAAGGCGAAGTCGTAGAAAAAGCCCTCCTCGATGGCCGGTCCGATGGTGAGCTGGGCGCTTGGAAATACATCCTTCACGGCCTGAGCCATGATATGGGTGCTGCTGTGCCGGTAGACGTCCTTGCCGTCCCGGGACTCGAAGGTGACGGGCTCAAGGGCGCAGTCTTCGGTCAGGACCGCGGCAAGATCCTTCAACACCCCATTGACCTTGACCGCCAGGACCTCAGGGCTGGGGATCCCGCTGAGGCAGACCAATGCCGCGCTCGCTGTGCACCCCGCCGGCATGGGCCGTCGCGATCCGTCCGGCAAGGTGATTTCTATCTGTGATGTGCTGACCTGCACCGGCCTAGTTCCTCATCAATGACGGTCAGGACGGTCTCCCAGAAACACAAAAGGCACCGGGACCGAATACAGAGGCCGTCGGGGACTCACCAATTTTACTCCGGCGAACGATCCGAGCCCGTCTGCGGCTTGAGAGTCCCTTGACGTACTTCAGCGAAGACGCCTCCGGTTCATTCAAGCCTTCGACCCGACATCTGGCTTCGTCTCCTCCGCTCGGAATAACGTGATTCCACCGACAGGGCTCTGCCGATCCGATGCCCTGCTGGATGGTAGGCGCGGGCGGTCTTGAACCGCCGACCTCTACCGTGTCAAGGTAGCGCTCTCCCCCTGAGCTACGCGCCTAACTTCCGGCGCCATGCTAATGCAGCCTTCCTTCTCCTGTCAAGAATTCCAGCGGCTAGGTCTTGGCAACCTTTTCACGTTTCACGGGGATCCGCAATTCGGTGAGTTTCTTGCGCAGGGTGTTCCGGTTCATGCCTAACACATGGGCGGCTTGGATCTGGTTCCCGTTGGTCTCTTTGAGCACGAGGGTGATCAAGGGGCGCTCCACGGCGCTAATCAGCATCGGGTGGAGGTTTCGGGCGGAGCCGTTCTTCATTCCCTTGACGAATTCCCCCAGCTTGGTCTCAATGTAGTCTTCCAGGCAGAAGCCTTGGGCCGCGCCGTTGGAGTCCCGATCCTTCCCCAACACCCGCATGACCCCGGATCTTTCGCGCAGCACTGAGCGGGAACCAGCCACAAGCAATGTCCCTGTCGAGTGCGCCATTCGTTGGAGTTCGGCCAGTTCCGGTCCCTGGCCGCGTTTCGTTTCCACAATCATGGCGTCATAATCGCGTTTCCCCGCTGCCCGGGAGGCCGAGGGCCAATCCTTGACCACCGTGACGGCGGCCTTCTTCAGATCGAGCTCGATTTGCGCCTGGAGGTCGGGGTCGGTGCACAACAGCAGAACGCTCATGGCCGAGGATCGCATTGTCATGGAGCCACCGAGGCAAGAGAGGGCGGGATTATGGCGCAAGGGTCGAACCAAGTCAATGATGAAAATGTCCAACGCACATCTACTTGACAGAAGGCTCTTGAGACCTGTATAAGACTATACCATCAGCTATACTCTATCGGAATACTCGTATTTAAATGAAAGTGTCACTCAAGGCCACTTATGGCATCCTTGCCGCGCTCGATCTTGCTCTTCAGAACGGGTCCGCGCCCGTTCAGTCCAAGGCGATTGCCCGTCGCCAGGCGATTCCGGTTCGGTTTCTCGAGCAGGTTTTGCACGCCATGAAGAAGGCCGGCATCGTGGACAGCCTGCGCGGTGCTCATGGCGGGTACCTTTTGACGAAGAGGCCCGGTGAGATCTCGTTGGCGGAGATCGTCGAAGCGCTCGATGGCCCGCTTTCGCCCTCACGCCCGCGTCGGGGCGGGTTGCAGTCGATGCGTGAGCGGAGCAACCCCGATTCCTTGCTGGCCCAAGTCTGGGAACGGGTCCGGCAAGCGGAACTCAGTGTGTTGGGCTCCGTGACCCTGACGGAGCTGACGGAACGCCATCAGCAACTCGAGCAGGAACGGACATTGATGTATCACATCTGAAATGGCACAAGGCCATAGGCCATTGGCAAGAGGGGATTTATGAGCACATCCCGGACATCGCATCCGGTTGAGATCCAGACGGTTCCGATTCCGCCGGACATTCTGGAAGAGATCGAAGCGTTTGAAGAGGAAGCAGCGCGGGTTCTGACGGGAGACGTTTCTCTCGACCTGTTCAAGCCCTTCCGTCTTCAGCACGGCATCTACGGGCAGCGGCAGCCGGGCGTGCAAATGGTGCGGATCAAGATTCCCTTCGGGGGGCTGACCGCCGATCAATTGCGCCGGATTGCCGATTTGGCCGACACGTACGCCACTGGCGTCGGTCACGTGACGACCAGGCAGGACATTCAGCTTCACTTCGTCCTCCTCAAGGACGTGGGGACGATTATGCGCCGCCTGGCCGAAGTAGATGTGACGACCCGTGAGGCCTGCGCCAATACCGTGCGCAACGTCACCGCGTGTCACCTGGCCGGCATCTGCCGGGGCGAGGTGTTTGATGTCACGCCTTACGCCAAGACCGTCGCGCTCCATCTGCTCCGGAACCCGCTGAATCAGAGCTTGCCCAGGAAGTTCAAGATCGCGTTCTCCGGGTGCAGTCACGATTGCGCCCTGACGCCGATCCACGACATCGGTCTCTTGGCGGCCAAGCGCGAGGACGGGACCATCGGGTTCCGTATGAGTGTGGGCGGCGGGTTGGGGTCGGCGCCGCGCATCGCCCAACTGCTGCGCGAGTTCGTCCCGATGCACGAGCTGATCCCCACCATTGAGGCAGTCATCAAGGTTTTCGATTCCCTCGGCAACCGTAAGAACCGGAACAAGGCCCGCATGAAGTTTGTCATCGAAAAGCTGGGCTTTGAGGAATTCAAGCGACGATGGGAAGAAGCCTACGTGGCGATGGGTCATGCTCGGCCCGATCATGGGCCTCTCAGGCTCCTCCAGCATCAGGACGAACCGGTCCCGTTGGTGATGCCCGCGCCGCGTTCGACGCCGGCCGGTGCCGACGGCCGGGGGAACGGGAATGGAGCGCGGGGCAACGGCCCGGGCGCCTCGGAGACGCCCTATCAGATGTGGAGGCGGACCAACGTGGTGCCGCAGAAGCAGCCCGGGTATGTGGCCGCCGTCATCAAGCTCCAGATGGGGGATATCACGTCGGCGCAGATGCAGTTCGTCGCGGACTTGGCCGACGCCTACTCCAACGGCAATCTCCGGACGACGATCAACCAGAACCTGATCATTCGATGGGTACCGGAGTCCCGCCTGGAGGAATTCTATCGTGAGTTGGCCGGTCAGGGGCTGGCCGATCCCGGCGCCGAGCTGGTGGAGGATATCATCGCGTGCCCCGGCACCGATACCTGCGGTCTGGGCATCACGTCCTCGAAAGGGCTGGCCCGCGCCATGGCCGAGATATTCCCGCCCGGCCGAGTGCCGGAGGATTTGAAGGGCGTCAGCGTGAAGATCAGCGGCTGCCACAATTCCTGCGCCCAGCATCACATCGCGACGATCGGCTTGCACGGGGTCGGCAAGCGCATCGGCGAGCACGTGGCGCCGCACTATGAATTGCACCTGGGCGGCCAGGTGAACGGCACGGCCAAGATCGGCCGGATGACCGTCAAGCTCCCGGCCAGGAACGTGCCCGCGGCCATTTCGCATCTGCTGACCGTCTACCGGCGGGATCGGCAATCCGGGGAAGGGCTTCCAGCCTTCCTCACCCGCGCGGGCAAGGCTGCTCTCAAAGAGGAGCTGATCCCCTATACGATCGTCCCGGCCTTCGAGGAAGACCCAACCTACTATTACGACTGGGAGGGCGAGGAAGAGTTTATCCTGGAGGACTTGGGGCCCGGCGAGTGCGCCGGTGGCGCGCTGGAGATGATCGATAACCGGATCCTGGAAGCCGAGCAGGAGCTCTATCAAGCCCGTCTGCTGGTCGAGAAGCATCAATACTCGGTCTCGGTCAACAAGGCCTATCGCGCGGTGCTGGCCGGCGTCAAGGCCTTGCTGGTGACTGAAGGGATTGATCCCGCCACAGACGCGGATACCGTGATCGAATTTGAACGCCGGTTCGCGGATCGGGGAATCGTGCCGGCGTCCTATCAAAATTTGGGGGCGCAAATCGGCGATCTCGGTCCGAAGGAGACCACTCCGGAGTTCGCTCAGGCCAAGGTAGCCTTCGCCCGCGGCTTCGTAGAAGCCTGCAAAGTCGCCACCGAACAGATCGGGAAGGATTTGAAGCTCAGCCAAATCGACAAGCCGGAGGAATCGGCGAAACAGGCCGCGGCGTCCCGGGACACCACGAAGGCGATGCCGCCGGCCGCACAGCCCGACGCGACCGCCGTGGTCTACGATCTCCGCGGGGTCATGTGTCCGTTGAATTACGTCAAGACCAAGCTGAAACTGGAAATGATGGAGGCGGGCGAACGCCTCGAGGTCTGGCTGGACGCAGGGGATCCGATCAAGAACGTGCCGATGAGCCTCCGTAACGACGGGCACAAGATTTTGACCGAGGAACCGCTGGAGCCGGAGGCGAAACATTACAAGGTGCTCGTGGAAAAGGTGGAGGGGTAAGCAAGGTGATGGGAGACACTCACAGCCGCCCGTCGGATGAGGCGCTGAGGGCGCTCAGCGCCTCCTTCGAGTCCAAGCAGCCTCAGGACGTGGTGGCCTTCGCCCTGGAGCGTTATTCGCCGCGCATCATTCTGGCGTGCAGTTTCGGGGCTGAGGATGTCGCGCTGGTGGATATGATTCACCGCCTCAACCCGAGGATCCCGCTCTTCTATCTCGATACGGACTTTCTATTCACGGAGACGTATGCCTTGCGGGACCGCCTCGTGGAAAAGTATGGATTGCTGCCTGAACAGGTGGTGCAGGTGAAATCATTGCTCACGCCGGCGGCGCAGGCGGCCGAATATGGCGAGGCCCTCTGGTCGCGCGACCCCGACCAGTGCTGCCGGTTGCGAAAGGTTGAGCCGTTGACCCGCATGTTGGCCGGGTATGACGCCTGGATTACCGGCATCCGACGTGACCAGGCTCCGACGCGCGCGGAGGCCGGGCTGGTCGAATGGGACCGGAAATTCAACCTGGTGAAGTTCAATCCGCTGGCCAAGTGGACCAGCACGGACGTGTGGACCTACCTCCGCCTCTACGAGGTGCCCTACAACCCGCTGCACGATCGGAACTATCCCAGCATCGGCTGTACGTACTGCACGTCGCCGGTCCTCCCCGGAGAAGATCCCCGCTCGGGGCGCTGGAAGGACCGGAGCAAGATCGAGTGCGGCCTGCACAAGTAGAACGTCGAAGCTGACATGGAGCCGACAAGCTGACAGGGGTACAAGCCGACATTATGGCCATGTCAGCCTGTCAGCTTCCCAACCTGTCCGCCGGAGTGTTGAGATGTTGATGCACGAGTTCATCGCCAAGATCGGCAAGGGGCAGAAGGCTTCCAAGGACCTGACCTGGGACGAGGCCAAGCAGGCCATGCGGTTGCTCATCGAAGGACAGGCGACGCCGGTCCAGGTCGGTGCCTTCCTGCTGGCCATGCGAATGAAGATGGAGTCGATTTCCGAGCTGGCGGGCTTCACCTCGGCGGTCCGTGAGTACGTGGCTCCGGTGCCGATCCCGCCTCAGGTGCCGCTCGTAGACCTCCCGACCTACGCCGGGAAACAGGATACGTTTCACGCGCTGATCGCTTCGGCGATCGTTGCGGTCGCCGGCGGAGCGGCGGTTCTGATGCACGGTTGCGAAGGGGTGCCGGGGCGTGTGGGAAGCGACTCCCTGCTGGCCAAGCTGGGGATCCCGGTTGACCTCGACCCCAAGCGTGTGGCCCAGGAAGTAGCGACCAAGGGATTCGGTTATCTCGACATCGCGCTGTACCATCCGCCGGTCGCTCGTTTCCTTGATCTCAGGCAGGATCTCGGCGTGCGCAACTTCTTCCATCCGGTCGCGAAGATGCTGAACCCGGCGCGGGCGCAGTCGCAGGTCATCGGACTGACCCACCCGCCCTACTTCGAAAAAACGGTGGAGGCCTTGAAAATGCTCGGCTCCCGCCGTGCCCTGGTGATACGCGGCGTGGAGGGGGACCCCGAACTCTCGCTGGCGGCGGTAACGAGGGTGTTGGAGCTGCGGGATGAGCGTGTCATGCCCCTGCAACTGCAGCCGAAGGACGTGGGGCTGGGGCTGGGGTCTTTCGGCGTGATGGCTGCCGGCGCGCCGGACCAGGAAGCCGCGCTGCTCAGGCGCATCCTTCAGGGCGAGGCGCACGGCGGCCAGCGGGACTGGGTGGTGCTGAATGCCGCGATGCTGCTCTACGCGGCAGGGAAGGCCGTGTCGATTACGGCCGGCGTGCCGTTAGCCCTCCAATCCCTGGAGTCCGGCGACGCCGCGCGGAAATTGGCCGAACTCGCCGGCTCAAGAGAGCCGGCTCAAGTTTGAAAGCGGACCAATACAAACCTTGCACGGCTTTCGGAGTTCGAAGATGAATCACCTGCGTCAGCTCGAAGCTCAGAGCGTCTATATCTTCCGCGAGGCGTATAAGCACTTCGATCACCTGGCGATGCTCTGGTCCATGGGCAAGGACTCGACGGTGCTGCTCTGGCTGGCACGGAAGGCCTTTTTCGGGCATGTCCCCTTCCCGTTGCTGCACGTGGATACCAGTTACAAGATCCCTGCCATGATCGAATACCGTGATCGGCTGGCGCGCGAGTGGCGGCTGAACCTGGTGATCGGACAGAACAAGGAGGCGCTGGCGGCGGGGATGAACCACACGCTGGGGCGAGTGGCCTGCTGTACGGCCCTCAAGACCCAGGGGCTGAGAAACCTCATCGAGGAAAAGGGCTACACCGGCATCATCCTGGGCGTGCGGGCCGACGAAGAGGGCACGCGCGCGAAAGAACGGTACTTCTCCCCGCGCGATAAAAACAACGAGTGGGATTTCCGGGACCAGCCGCCGGAACTCTGGGACCAGTTCAAGACCACGTTTCCCCCGGATACCCATGTCCGCATCCATCCGCTCCTGGATTGGACCGAGATCAATATCTGGGAGTACATCAAACTGGAGAACATTCCATTCATGGATCTCTACCTGGATCGCGGAGACGGAACGCGCTACCGGAGCCTGGGCTGCGCCCCTTGCACGTTCCCGATCAAATCTACGGCGAAGACCGTTGATGAGATCATCGAGGAGTTGCGCCATACCACGGTCGCCGAACGGGCCGGCCGCGCCCAGGATGAAGGCCGCGGAATGGAACTGCTGCGGAAAGATGGCTACATGTGACGCCATGAGCACCGCCCTCGCCAAACCGACCGAGCACCTGAATATCGTCATCGTCGGTCATGTGGACCACGGCAAGTCCACGCTGCTGGGCCGCTTGTATGCGGATACCGGCTCGCTGCCGGACGGAAAGCTGGAGAAGGTCCAGGCCATCTGTCGCCAGCAGGGCAAGGAGTTTGAGTACGCGTTCCTCTTTGACGCCTTTCTTGAAGAGCAGGAGCAGGGCATCACCATTGACACGGCCCGCACGTTTTTCACCTGGAGTGGTCGCCAGTACATCATCATTGATGCGCCGGGGCACAGGGAGTTCCTCAAGAACATGATTTCCGGCGCCGCGCGGGCCGAGGCGGCGCTGCTGCTGATCGATGCGCTGGAAGGGGTGAAGGAGCAGTCCAAGAAACACGGCTATTTGCTCTCGCTCCTGGGCGTGAAGCAGGTGGCCGTCGTCGTCAACAAGATGGACTTGATCGGGTACCGGCAGGATCTCTTCGAGGCGATCGAGGGGGAATACCGCGAGTTTCTCGGCCAGATGAGGGTCGTGCCGGAACGGGTCATTCCGGTCAGCGCGAAGATGGGCGATAACATCGCCACGCGCAGCGAGCGCATGGGCTGGTATGCCGGGCCCACGGTGCTGGAGATGCTGGGCCTGTTCCGGAAGGAGACGCCCAGTCCGAACCAGCCGCTCCGACTTCCCGTGCAGGATGTGTACAAGTTCGATGCGCGCCGGATTCTCGCCGGCCGGGTGACCGCAGGGCGGCTGAAGGTCGGGGATCGGTTGGTCTTCTCACCCTCCAACAAGTCCGCGAACGTCAAGTCGGTGGAGGCGTTCAACGTCGAGCCGTTGCCCACGGAGGCCCAGGCCGGCCAGTCCGTCGGGATCACGCTGGACGAGCAGATCTTCATCGAGCGCGGCGAGATCGCCTCCCACCAGGATTCGGTCCCCCTCGTATCCACGTCCTTCCGTGTCAACCTCTTCTGGCTGGGGCGGCGACCCTTGGAGCGCGGCCGGAAATACCTGCTCCGGCTCGCTACGCGTGAGGTGGACTGTGAGGTCGTCGCGATCCACCGTATCGTAGACGCCTCGGATCTGAATCACCGCCAGGGAGGGGACGCAGTGGCAAAGAATCAGGTGGGGGAACTCACGCTGCGGGCGAGAGCCCCGGTCGTATTCGACCTCTACGCGTCCTTTGAAGCCACCGGCCGGTTTGTCCTGGTGGACGAATACGACATTGCCGGCGGCGGGATCGTCACCGAATTGATCCACGACGAACAGGAGTTCCTCCGGGACGAGGCGCGGCGCCGCGACTTCGCCTGGGTGCGGGGCGAGGTCGGAGCGGAAGATCGGGCCCGGCACTACGGGCACCGCGCGGCCGTGGTCCTGTTCACCGGCGGTGCACAGACCGGCAAGTCGTTCCTGGCCAGGAAGTTAGAGGCGTTGCTGGTGGCCGAAGGCCGCCATACCTATCTCCTGGAGGGCGAGAACCTCAGGCGGGGACTCGATGCCGACCTGGCGCACTCCGACCGTGTCGATGTGACCGAAATGGCCCGCCGTTACGGCGAAGTCGCGCGCCTGCTGATTGACACGGGTCTGATCGTCGTGTCCACCACCAAGGTTTTCGGCCAGGCCTATCAACAGGCGGCCCAGGCGATCCGGACGCTGGTGCATCCCGCCCCCGTCATTGCCGTGCACATGAGCAAGCAAGTGGAGGAGCCGCCGCCGAATACGGATCTGCATTTTGCCGGCCCGAAAGACTTCGATGAGCTTGCCGGGCGGATCATCGAGGAACTCAAGCGCAAGGGCGTGCTGGCGCACGCGATCGGCGCGAAACCGACGTTCCAGTATTCGATATAGCCCGGTTTGACTACCCGGAAATCGCTGTGTTACGGTTGCCGAGCAAGCTGTCAGCACTCAGGCCTCAGCCATCAGCAACCCTGTTTCTGACAGCGGATCGCTGACAGCTTTCAGCAGCTTCATTATGAGCGACAACGACCTCAAGACCATCCTGAGCAAGCTCCAGTACAACGACGACGCCAAGGTCGTCCAGCAGATCACCGAGCAGATGCGGCAGGTGCAGCGCCGCATGGCGGGGATCCGCCATAAGCTGGTCGTCATGAGCGGCAAGGGCGGTGTCGGCAAGAGCATGACGACAGTGAACCTGGCCCTCGCGTTGGCGCGCCAGGGATATCGCGTCGGCTTGCTGGACGTGGACCTGAACGGCCCCTGCGTCCCACGCATGCTGGGTATGCACGGGCAGGCTCTCACCATGACCCCGGAGGGCGCGATCCCGCCGGTGGGGCCGCTGGGGGTCAAAGTGGCCTCGATGGACTTTTTCCTGGATTCCGCCTCTCCCGTCCGGTGGAAAGGGCCTATGGACCTGAGTCCGGTGTGGCTCGGCCTCATGGAGATGAACGTCATCCGGGAGTTTCTCGCCGATGTGGTCTGGGGCGAATTGGATTTCCTGCTCACCGACCTGCCGCCGGGCGCGGCGGCCGACAAGCCGCCGGTCATGGCCGGGTTCATTCCGGATCTGGCGGGCGCCATCGTCGTCACGACGCCCTCGGAAGTCGCTTCCGACGTGGTCCAGAAGTCCGTCACCTACGCCCGGGACATGGGCATCAGGGTCCTGGGGATGGTCGAGAACATGAGCCGGTACCGCTGCCCGTCCTGTGGGGCTGAGCATGAGTTGTTCGACGGCGATACCGAGGCGATGTGCGAGGCGCTGGACGTCCTGCTCCTCGGTCGGATTCCCTTCGACCGCGCGCTCGCCCGAACGTTCGACAAGGGCGTGCCCCTCCTCGATCCGGACTACCCGACGATCCGGTGCTACCAGGAAATTGCTGAGCGGATCACCGCCATCCTGGATTACAAGAGAGTGCTGGCCGAAAAGCTATGAGCAGCTTTCAGCCGTCAGCCACTGGCCGTCAGCTTTTTGCTGATAGCTGAGAGCTGATCGCTGACTGCGCCCGCAAGGGAGATCGCCATGAAGTTCGTCTGCCTCACCTGTGAGACCTACATGAACTTCGAGAAGGTGGAGAAGCCTGCCGAGGGCTCGCTGGGTGTCTTCTTCGGATGCCCGTCCTGCGGCGCCAAGTTCTCCATGGTGACGAATCCCGGAGAAACCCAAATGGTCAGTTCGCTCGGCGTGAAGCTGGGCGGGCGGACCGTGGCCGCCGAGCCGTTCGAGATGACCCGCGGCACGTTGAAGGACGAAGCGCAAGCCGGAGCCGGCCAGATGGCAGCCTACCTGAACGAGAAAATTCAGGGCGGCCAGTCGGCCGGAACGGCTTCGAAGCCCTCCGGCGCGCCGGCGAAGGAAGGGGAGAAGTCGGCGAGCGGCTGTCCTTTCTCGGCGCTGGTCGCCGAGATGGGCATCACCAAATCGTGCAGCCAGCCGGAAAGCAGCGCCGGATCGGGCTTCACCTGGACTGCCGATGCCAAGGAACGGCTGGAGCGGCTCCCCTCGTTCGTGAAACCGATGGTGCAGAGCGGGGTCGAGGCCTATGCCCGCAAGCACGGCTACGCCACCAT
>Ga0187893_10004781_pt1 | contig 25300 bp, 20 predicted proteins | sample MA1701074metaG_FD_139574 | JGI IMG/M metagenome (GOLD analysis project Ga0187893, IMG submission 139574) | White microbial mat communities from a basaltic lava cave in the Kipuka Kanohina Cave System on the Island of Hawaii, USA - MA170107-4 metaG ... | reverse complement strand
CTGCATTCGCTGATCAGCACGCCCGTCATCGACGGCGACTACGTTTACGGCGTGTGCAGCTACGGCCTGCTGCGATGCCTCAATGCCCGGACCGGCGAGCGTGTCTGGGAAACCCTGGCCGCGACCCAGGAGAACGCCCGCTGGTCCACTGCCCATATAGTGCGCCACAAGGACCGCTACTTCTTCAACACCGATCGCGGCGATTTGATCCTTGCCAGGCTGTCGCCGAAAGGATATGAGGAATTGAGCCGGACGCCCCTGATCAAGCCGACCTCGCGCCCCGGCAACCGCCGCGAGCGGGAGTTTGTGAACTGGTCGCATCCGGCTTACGCCAACGGGCACATTTTCGCGCGCAACGATGAAGAGATTCTGTGCGCTTCGCTCGGAAAACAATAGCCGCTTGCTACAATCCAAGAACGATGAAGGCACTCTTACTGAAGCAATACATGGAGCTCGACTACACGGACCTTCCGGAGCCCGCAATCGGGCCGGACGACGTGCTGGTTGAGGTGCGGGCCTGCGGAATCTGTGGAAGCGACATTCACGGTCTAGACGGCAGCTCCGGCCGGAGGATACCGCCGCTGGTGATGGGGCACGAGGCTGCCGGCGTGATTGCGGAAACCGGCGGGAGCGTCACGGCGTGGAAGCCGGGCGACCGCGTGACATTCGACTCGACGGTTTCCTGCGGCGGGTGTCACTTCTGCCGGCGCGGCCAGGTGAACTTGTGCGAGAACCGGCAGGTGCTGGGAGTCTCCTGCGGCGACTACCGCAGAAACGGGGCGTTCGCCGAATATGTTGCGGTGCCGCAACATATTCTCTACCGGCTTCCCGATTCGCTTCCCTTTGAGCATGCGGCGCTGATCGAAGCCGTTTCCATTGCCGTTCATGCCGTGAATCTGACCCCGGTCACTCTCGGCGATACGGCTGTGGTTGTTGGCAGCGGCATGATCGGGCTGCTGACCGTTCAAGCGGCGCGCGCGGCCGGATGCGGCCGGGTCTTTGCCGTCGATCTGGAGGACTCCAAGCTCGCGCTGGCGAGGGAGTTGGGCGCAACGGAGACTTTCAACCCAAAACACTGTGACGTAGTCAAGGAGATTCAGTTGCGCACGGAAGGCCGCGGCGCCGATATTGCGCTCGAAGCGGTGGGAGCCACCGAACCCGTCCGGACCGCGATCGCGGCGGTGCGTAAGGGAGGAACGGTGACGTTGATCGGTAATATCACGCCGAAAATCGAGTTGAACCTGCAACAGGTAGTGACGCGTGAAATTCGCTTGCAGGGAACCTGCGGGTCCGCCGGCGAGTATCCCGCCTGTATCGATCTGCTGGTAAGCGGAGCGATACGCGTCGATCCGATTATCAGCGCGAAAGTCCCCCTTAGCGAGGGCGCCCGCTGGTTTGACCGGCTCTACCGGCACGAAGCGAATCTGATGAAGGTGATCCTGCAGCCTTAGGCGGGAGGCAGATCGAGAAGGATCAGCTCCGCATCCGAGCCGGCCCGAATTTCCAGATTGGTTTCATTTTCGACCCGCGCCTGGTCTCCGGTTTCCAGCCGCCGGCCGTTCAACTGGACTGCGCCTTTGTAGACAAATACGTACGCCTTCCGATCCTTCCCGGCCGCGTGCGTGACGGTCTCTCCGGTCCTGAGGCGCGAAAGATAAATGGCGGCGTCCTGATCGATTTCGAGCGTCTCCGGCAAGTCGCCGGAAGAGACGACAGCCAGCAGCTTACCGTCCCGGTCCGGAAAGGCGCGCTGTTCCCAACGCGGGGTGAGACCGCGCGTGCGGGGATGGATCCACAGTTGCATCAGGTGTAGCGGGTCGGTGTTGGAGGCGTTGTATTCGGAATGCCGGATTCCGGTGCCGGCCGACATGACCTGAACCTCGCCCGCGCTCAGAATATGGCGTGTGCCGATGCTGTCTTTGTGCTCGAGGCGGCCTTCAATCACAACGGTGACGATTTCCATGTCGCGATGGCCGTGCGTGGGAAACCCCTGACCCGGCTGAATGACATCATCGTTGAAGACGCGGAGCGGCCCCCAGTTCGTATTTTCGGGATCGAAATAGTGGTCGAAGCTGAAATGCCAGCGGGCGGATAGCCACCCGAAATCGTTGTGATAGCGCTCGGCCGAGGGAATAATCCGCATCAAGACTCCTTTTCGAACTCCGACTCATCCCTGCGAACGGGATTCCGAGATCGCCTCCGCGGCGATCTGAGCAATGTCCATCAACTTTGGCGGAGTCTTGGAGACTGCCGCCAGCGCGTCACGAAACATCGTATTGCAGAACGGGCACGCAGCAGCCACGACCGGCGCTCCTGTTTCCACCAACTCGGCCGCTCTGGTCCCGTTGACCCGGCGGCCCTCTTCCTCGCCCAGGAAAGCCAGACCGCCGCCGGCGCCGCAGCAGAAGGAGCGCTCGCGCGCCCGTCCCGGATCAACCACCAATCCTCCCACCGCGGCGACATTGCGTGGTGGCTCATAGATGCCACGGTACCGGCCGAGATAGCAAGGGTCATGAAAGACGATTCTGCGATCCTGCGCGTAGCGGGGCAGTTTGTCGAGATGCCGGGCCAGAAACTCGCTGTGATGCTCAATCTGGACGGATTCGCCGAATTCCTTGTAATCCTCGTTCATCGTTCTGACGCAGTGCGGGCAGATGGACAGCACTTTGGCCGCTTTAAAGGAGCGTAGCGATTCCAGATTCTGTTCGGCGAGCTGGCCGAAAGCGAGATCGTTGCCGAGCCGCCGCGCCGCATCGCCCGTGCACCTCTCTTTGCGCAGCACGCCATAGCTGACACCCATGTGCCGCAGCACTTCGGTCAGCGCCACGATGATATCTTTGCCCTGGGGATCGTAGGCTCCCATGCAGCCGAGCCAGAGGCAGTACTGCTGCGTCCCATCGTAGATCGGAAATTCCTGTTTCTGGATGAACTTCTCCCTATCGCTTGACGGGAACCCCAGTGGGTTCCCATTGCGCTCCAGGTTGAGAAATAGCTTGTTGCCGTAGTCGTCTTCCCACTTACCCATGTTGGTGGCGGCGCGGCGGAGACCGATGATGACAGGCAGATGCTGGACGCCGACAGGACACTGGAACTCGCAGGCGCCGCAGGTGGTGCATTGAAAGGCCGCTTTGCTCGATAGATATTTGCCCAACAGCGGCGATTCCGACGCCGGACCGAATTCATTCAAATAATCGCGCACGCCGAGAATGATTGCTTTGGGATCGAGCTCCTTGCCGGTGTTGTTGGCGGGACAATGCTCGGTGCACCGGCCGCATTCGACGCAGGAAAACGCCTGTAGCGCCACCACGCGAGTCAGATCTTTTCCGGTGTCCAGTCCAAAGTCCTCGTCCCCCACCAGCGGCGGAATGCTGCTGAAGCCTTCCCGTTTAAAGAACACCGCCGCCGGGCTGAGGATCAAATGGAGATGTTTGGTATGGGGAACAAGCGGCAGAAAAATCAGAATGGTGGCGGTGTGAAGCCACCAGATAATGCGGCCCGCGCCGCCAGAGCCGTGGAGCGCGTAATCGGCCAGGTACGTCCACATCAGGTTGAAAATAAGCAAAGCAATGAGACCGGATTCGAAGGACACTTGCCCAAGCCAGCGCGGCTGCGCCACGAAGCGCCGCGCCGCAAGTCCCAGGATCGAAACGCCGACCGCCACCGCGAACAGCGCCACGAAACCGAAGTAGATCCGGCCTAAAAACCCGGAAGGCGAAATCAGCTCGAGACCGAATCCGAGCGAAAAATGGTTGATGGTCACCAGGCCGAAGGCGCAGAATCCCCAGAAAACGAAAGCATGCGCCAGTCCCGGCAGCGGCCGCTGGACGATCACCTTACCCTGGAGCAGAATCTCCCAGACGAAAACCTGCACGCGGCGCGCGATGCCGCCAAGGGCAAAGCCGGCGTCCTTGCGGGTTTCACGAAGGATGCGAACCACTTTGCCAAAGCGCAGCCAGAACGAGTAGGCCGAAGCCAGCATGCCCGCGACGAGCACGATTTTCTCCAGCCAGGTGGGCTCGTGCATAAGGAATCTGATGGTAGCACGGCCCGCTCGGTTAGAATAAGGAAACAGAGAGTTTACGCATAATCAGGTAAACAGAAACAGGATTGGAGAAACAACCCCTTGCGTTTTCTTGTTTCCGGCGCGGCCGGCTTTATCGGATCTCACCTTTGCGAGCGCCTCATCGCCGGCGGTCATGAAGTTGCCGGCCTCGATAACCTCATAACGGGTTCCAGCGAGAATATCGAGGAACTCGTCAAAGAAACGCGGTTTCGCTTCCAGCAGGCCGATGTAACGCTCGGCTTTGAAGCCGCGGGACCTTTTGACGGGGTGCTGCATCTGGCTTCACTGGCCAGCCCCAAGTATTACCTGAAGCATCCGCTGGAGACGCTTGAGTCCGGATCGGCGGGGACGAAGAACATGCTCGAGATCGCCCGCCGCGACGATGCCCGGTTTCTGCTTGCATCGACCTCGGAATGTTATGGCGATCCGGAGGTGCATCCGCAAGTGGAATCGTATTGGGGACATGTGAATCCTGTCGGGCCGCGGTCCTGCTACGACGAAAGCAAACGCTATGCGGAAGCACTGACCATGGCTTACCACCGTGTTCACCACTTGCGGACCACCATAGCGCGCATCTTCAACACCTACGGCCCCCGCATGGCGCTCGATGATGGCCGCGTGGTGCCGCAGTTCATCGACCAGGCGCTTCGAGGCGAGCCGCTAACGGTATACGGCGACGGCTCCCAGACCCGCAGTTTCTGCTACGTGCGCGACCTTGTGGACGGGCTGATTCGGCTTCTCAACTCGGAAGAGCGCTATCCGGTGAATCTCGGTAATCCGCGCGAGATGACGATTCTGGAATTCGCCGAATACATCCAGCGCGCGGTGAATGCGGAATTACCTCTGCGTTTCGAGCCGCTGCCTCAGGATGATCCGCGCCGGCGGCGTCCCGACATCACAAAGGCGCGAACCATTCTCGAATGGGAGCCGCAGGTTTCACTTGAAGAAGGAATTCGAGAGACGATTCGACACTTTCAAAGCAGAGTGACTGTTTCCCGTTAGATCAAGGTTTCTTTTTCTTCGGGACAATGCTTGCCGGGTCCAGCAAATGTTTGGGACGGAACAACTGCTCGGACCATTTGGAATTCTCGCTGAGCGCGATGCCCACGAAATAGCCGCACTCGCGATAGAGGCAATAACGGACCTCGCCTTCCACTTTCCAGGAGGGGTGTTTTACGCGCACCGGAATTCCCTTCGGCACGGGATCCTCCATCTGCACGCAGGCGCCGGAATGCGATATGTCTTCCAGCACGCCCACTCCCTTGCGCTTCCATCGGCCGTCGGGCTTCCACCAGAGCTGCACAAAGTCCGAGCACCAGAGGCGCGGTTCGGAACGCCGCTCGATAAATGGAGTCCTCTTGCCGGCGCCGCCGGGGCGGTTTAGGGCTGAAGCCAGTTTGGAAAGGTCATCCATCGCTTCAAAGTAAGCAAGCTACCATATACCGACCATTTTCCACCAAAAGAATCCGACTGTGCTCCAAATGGAAAGATTCACGAGAGAAATTACGAATCCAGTGCGCCACCATTCCTTGAATTTAACGTATTCCATGGCATAAAACATAGGCGAGGGAGTTGTGCCGTAATGAGTGAGGCCCGCCGAGAAGTTCACGAACGTGGCAAAAGCGAAAGCAACAAGGCCGATCGGCGCGTCTTTGGCGATGAGCACCGCGAAAAACGGCGGATACATCGCCAGGATGTGCGCAGTAATGCTGGCGAAGGCGTAATGCGCATAAAAGTAGATGAGCAGGGCGCATACAAACAGCGTGACCCAGCCGGCGTCGCTGAAGGCGGCGCCGACAGCGTTTGCGAATTCCCTGGTGACTCCCGCCTCATTGAGAGCGCGCCCGAGCCGAATCAGCCCGCCGTACCATATGAAGAGGTCCCAGAGCGCAGTTTCTCTTTTCACATCCTCCCAGGTGAGCACGCCGCTAACAAGCAGTATGCAGGTACCCAATAGCGCCGTGACGGTAATGTCCACTTTGTGGATTCCGCTGGTGACCCAGCCGGCGCAGACGCCCGCAAAGACAATGGCCAGAATCCCCTCCGCCTTGCTTAAGGGGCCCATTGCGGCGAGCTCGTCTCGGGCAAATTTCGCCGCCTCCGGAGTGTGGCGTATTTGCGGCGGACTAAGACGGTAGATGATCAGCGGGCAGACAATCAGCGAACAAATTCCGGGCACGATGCCCGCCACGAACCAGCTTGTCCAAGTGATCGGGTAACCCATCTGGGTGGCGATGCCGGCCGCCAGTGGATTACTCGCCTGGCCGGTAAAGAACATCGCGGCGCTGATGCAGATGCTCTGGTACACGGTGAGGAACAGAAACGTTCCCAGCAACGCCGACGTCGGACCTGGTTTCGAGCCGTATAACTCGCAGATCGAGCGAAGAATCGGCAAGACGACGCCACCCGAGCGCGCTCCGTTGGAGGGAATGATCGAAGCCAGCACAACGTCTGAGAGCGCGAGCGAATAGGAAACGCCGAGCGTACTTTTTCCGAACCAGCGCACGAACATCAGCGCGATCCGCCGCGCAAGGCCAGTATTAATCAGCGCGCGCGCGATCATGAACGCCGCTACTACAAGCCACACCGATGTATCGGCGTAGCCGGTAAGCGCCTGCCCGATTCCAAGGCCGCCCATTATGGCGGCCAGCGTTATGGCGAGCAGAACCAGCGCGCCGCCGGGAATCGGCTGGATGATCAGTCCAGTAACAGTCGCCAGGAAGATCCCCAACAGCCGCCAGCCTTCCGGCTTCACTGCCTCCGGGCGGGGGATCCCGTAGACGATGACCAGGTAGACCGCAATCAGCGCGGCGAAGCGAACCATCTTCGGTCCGGAAATCAGCGCGGGTGGAGAGGCGGCCGCGGGCGGGCTCGTGGAAGGCGGGGTTGTGCTCACGAAACTGGTGATTATATCGCAGCGGCCCCAGTCACCTTTGCGAGCAGGGTGAAAAATTGCTTCTTACGATCCGTATTCAAACCCCAGCGGACCGGCGGGCATTGGTATCCGTCGGAGTAATCATTTTTGCCGGGATCGAAATAGCCCCAGGAAGCGTACGCCTCGAGCGCCTTGCGCATATTGTTCACGGGCTGGTCGAAATCGAAATGGTCGTCCTCGTTGAACAGAACCGGCATGACGCGGTAAGCAGGCTTCTGGCGCACTTGCTCCACCATCTGGCGGATGCGATTGGGATCTTTGACGCCGTTGCCGTGCACGAGAATGAAATCGGACGCTTTGACTACGTTGTCGGAGGGAATGCTGTTGCCGTTGAAACTTGCGCCCACCAGGAAACGCTGCCCTTGTTTTTTCAAGGACTGCGCCAGGCGGATGAGTTCGTCGATCCTGGGGGCTTTGATGATGTCGTGATCATAGGCGCGGTTATCGCACTCGTTGGCGATCTCGATGAGCACGCTGCGATAGCCTTTATCGAGCAGCCAGCCGACGGCGTTTTCCGTGCCCCGCTTGACGGCGGCTTCATTTTCCAAGCGCTGATCCTGGCCGAAGTAAAACAGGCTGACGATGGGCGCCAAGCCAAGCTCATCGGCGCGGTCGAGAATGCGTTCGAGCCGTTTCATGTAGGGTTGTTTCAGGGAGCCATCGGCGCGGAAAGCGCTGTTGTGCCAGGGCTGCGATTTCGAGTAGCCTTCCGGGCTTCCGCCTTGCAGGCAGATGGTGAAGCTCAGCAGGCCATGACGCCGCCACTCGGGCATGGCCGCCAGAAACTCGCGCGTGTTGCGTTCCGGGTCCCATTTTCCGGTGTCCGGATATTTCCAGCGGCCGATCGTTTCCGGATTCTCGTCGTCAAAGATGCCTTGCACCATGCGCGAGTTCATCAGCAGGCCTTCGATCCTCAATCCTTCAAACGTCCGGCCCGGATAAGTGGGCTTGCCGTTGATCAGGAACTTATCTGCATCGATGGCGATGGTGGTGTGCTGGGAAGCCGACGATGCGGTGGTGGCGGCCGCGGCCGCCGAGCCGAGGAATTGTCTTCTATTCATTTTCGATCGCTCAGATTTTGATTTTGCGGGCGGCCTGCTGGTTGGCTTCCCAGTAGGTCTTCTTAAGCGTGATGAACGGATCATCGGCGGCGGGCTGCATTTTGCCCTTGGCGTCGGTGACGCGGCTGATCAGCGAATGTTCACCGGCGGAAGGGCTTTTCCAATCGTAGGTCCAGAAAGTCCAGCAGTACGGCGCGGCATTTTCTTTGGAGATTTGCACGGCCGTCCAAGGACCGTCGTCGATGCGTAGCTCCACCCGTTGCATGGGAGCGCCATCGGACCAGGCAGCGCCCGAGACGCGAATGGATCCGTCCTGCCGGCGCGTGACGCGGCCAACAACCGATTTCACATTCATTTTGCCGACCGAGGTCTCGCGCCAGATGGTCTGATCCCCGCGCTGTTCGCCGCGAATCGTGACGTAATCGCGGCCCATGAATCGGGACAGAAAAGGGCGGTCATGAAGCTCAATCCGCGTTAGCCATTTCACCCAAGCGACGCCATACCAGCCGGGCACGACCAGCCTCATGGGCGCTCCGTGGAATTTATCGAGAGGTTCGCCATTCATCTCCCAGCACAGCAGCACGTTGTCCGCGGTTGCGTCGCGCAGTGCCAGGGAGCGGGCGAAGTGCTGTGGATAATCGGCGCCTCGAATTTTTTCAACGCCGCTATCGGCGGCAAAGAAGACAGCTTCGGTCGATTCCGGCTTCACGCCGCATTCCTTGAGGATCGGCGCCAACGGAGTTCCCTTCCACCGGGCGTTGTAGATCAAACCACCTGTTGGCGCGTTGCCGCTGCATTCGATGGTGACCACTTGTTCCCGGCTCCTGCGCTTCTTGATTTCATCGAGCGTGAAAGAGCGCGGGCGGTCGACAAGTCCCTTGATTTCGAGATTCCACTTGGCGAGGTCGACGTCGGGGAACCCATAATGGCCGACTCGAAAGCGATGCTCTTTGGGGGTGAGCCAATCGGTCGTCTGCTCCCATTGCAGCGTTGGGCGCTCGGGATTGTAGGGCCGCGAATCGCCGAGGAAGGGAATGACCTGTTCGCCGGTCTCGGCGGCCGCATCCAGAAACCGGGTAAACGCGGCGGCAACGGCCGGGGCTACGAAAAACTGACGTCGGGCGATTTTCTCCATACGGCCTATGATACGTTGTTTCTGATGGCCTTAGAACGAGGCTGCGTCGAAACCGCCGAAGCGGTGAAGCTGGCGATGAAGGCATTCCGGGACGACGATGCAGCGACGTTCCGTCAACTGCTCGATCGATATCCGGCGCTCAGGTCGAGAATCAACGAGCCTGCCGGGGATTTTGACTCGCCTCTCATTACCCGCGTTCGCAGCCGGGCCATGCTCGATGCGCTGCTCGATGCGGGCGCCGACATCAACGCCCGCAGCAATTGGTGGGCTGGTGGATTTGGCCTTCTCGACTCCGCCGACGGAGATCTGTCCGCGTATGCGATCGAGAGGGGCGCCTTAGTCACAGTTCACGCCGCGGCACGGTTGGGGATGCTCGAAAAACTAGAGGAAATGCTTCACGGGGGACCGGAGCTGGTGCGCGCCAGGGGCGGCGATGGGCAAACACCGCTTCACTTTGCCTCGACGGTAGCGGTTGCGGAATTACTTCTCGAACGCGGCGCGGATATCGATGCTCGCGACGTGGACCATGAGTCAACACCGGCTCAATACATGGTGCGAACGCGGCCGGAAGTCGCGCGGCATCTGATTCGCCGCGGCTGCAAGACGGATATTCTGCTGGCCGCGGCGCTGGGCGACCCAGGTCTGGTTCGCGAACACCTGGATGCCGATCCCGAGTGCGTCGGGATGCGCGTGAGCGATGAATACTTCCCCATGGCCGGTTCCGGAAAAGGCGGCGGGACGATTTACCAATGGGAGTTGGGATGGTACGTCTCCGCCTGCCAGGTGGCCAGAGCCTTCGGATATGCTGACATCGCAGACTTGTTGATGGAACGAAGCCCGGCCGGGGAAAAACTCCTCAACGCCTGCTGGTTTCACGACCGGGAGATGGTGAACTCTTTGCTCGCCCAAGACCCGAACCTTGCCGAATCTCTTCGCGCCGCGGGCCGGCGTCACGCCGCTCACGCAGCGCGAAACCGCGACACAATCGCCTGCCGGCTGATGCTCGAAGCGGGCCTGCCGGTTGACGAATACAGCCAGCACCATGCCACTGCCTTGCATTGGGCTGCCTGGCAGGGGAACGTGGAATTAGTGCGGACGATTCTCGCTCATGACCCGCCGCTTGAGGATGACAGCAACGATTACAGAGGAACACCATTGGATTGGGCCCTACACGGATCTGAGAACGCATGGCCCCGGGAGGAAGGCGCGCACGCGGCAACCGTTGAGGCGCTTCTGGAGGCCGGCGCCGTCCCTCCTCAAAGCTTGCGGGGTGCCGCGGAGGTTCAGCAAGTCTTAGGCCGTTACCTGCCTAGGGGAAGCAATTAGAACAGAAGCTTCAATCCTCCGGCCGCCCATGCGCGCGGGATGCGGAAGCCGTCTTCATACCAGGTGCGGTTGAGCAGGTTGTCGATTCGCGTAAAGAGCTGAAGCGATGTGCGGTCGCTGAGCGGGATGGTGTAGAAGGCGGCCGCATCGAGCTTGCGCGCACCGGGAAAGACGAACGCGCGCGTTCCGGTTCCGGCAAACATGGGCGTAAAGGCCGTGCCTGACGCCTGAAAATCGGCCGTGAAATCGAGGCGCTTACCGATGCGATGGGAGAGCAGCAAGGTTCCCAAGCGTGTCGGAATGCGCGGAGAGCGCAAAATGCCGCCGGCAAACACCGGCGTGCGCTCGATCGACCGGGTATAGGTAACAGAGGCCGTCAGCCGCGTGCTGCGTCCCAGCGCCGCTTCGCCGCTCAACTCGATGCCGCGAGCCAGGCCGCCGCCCGTATTCAAGAACCCGCTGAAGCGGCCAAACGGGTCACCGCCGCGCAGCCCGCCGAAGCCGATCACCTGCTGGAGGCGCGTATAGAAATAGGTGGCGCTGATGCGCGCGCGGGAAGTGGACAAATACTGATCGATGCCGGCGTCAAAGGCCACGGAGCGTTCCGGGGACAGACGCGGGTCGCCCAGCGGGGAAAATGCTCCGCTGAAAAAGAATGTGCCGAAGCGTTCGTAGAGCGCCGGGGCACGGTAGGCGTTGCCGAAGTGGGCGCGGAGTTTCGTGCCGGAGCCACGCAAAAGGTAGGCTAGCGCGGCGTCGCCGGTCCAGGCCTGCCGCGGCGACGCGAACGCGGAATCGTGGTAGAGTGGCGTTCCGCCTTCAAACGATGGCCGCTTGAGGTGAAATCCTTGCCAGCGTCCGGAAAGCGATGCCAATAGGCGGCCATCGAGCAGGCGAATCTGGTCCTGCGCAAAAAGGGCGTGGGCGCGCTGGCGCACTTCGGTTCGGGCAAAGACGCGGCCGGCCGGATTGGGGTTCTCATCACGGGAAACATTCTCGAAGCGTTCGTTCTCAAATTCGTAGCCCGCGGTGAAAAGATGGTGTCTGCCAGCTTGGGAATCGATCCGCAATTGCGCGTTGTCGATGCTTGCTTCAAACAAGGCGGAGTTGTTGAACCGGGGCTGGAAACGCGGACCAGCGGGGCCGTCGCGATTGTCGCGTGAAGTGCCCAGATGCTGATAGCTGAGGCGCAAGGTAGTGTCCGGCCGTAGATCATGAGTGAAGCCGGCGAGCAGGGAAACCTGGCGGGCGGTTCGCCTTGAATCCGGGTCATTGAGGGACGGAGCAAAGGTTGCCGTCTCCCATACGTAGGGCATTCCCGCTTCGGCGAGCCGAAGTTGTGCCGCCGGCAGGGGCAAGGCCGGGACAAAGCCGCTAGCCGGCAGATTGGAGACGGGTCCGGCGAACGGAGTCAGATTCAGTCCAACAAACGAATCCGAGGCTAGCAGGCGCGCGGTGGCGCGCGAGCGGGAGGAGAAGCGGAATTGAGCAAAGCCCTGGCCGCTGGTGTTACGAGCGCGATCATCTCGGTCCACTCCGCGGCTTACGTTAAGATGACCCAGACCGCCGGAGAACAGGAACCTCTCTTTAAGAGCGCCGCCTGAGGCGCGCGCCAGACCGCGAAACATACCGAGCCCGCCGCCTTCACTCGATAGCTCACCGTGCAGCGGGCCGCCGCCCGAGTCCGTGACCACGTGCACGACGCCGCCCACCGCATGGGATCCGTATAAGGAAGACCCCGTTCCCCGCAGCACTTCCACCCGCGACGGGTTGACCACCAGCAGATCGCCGAGGAACCCCGTGGCGTCGCCCTGTGGCGCGGCCGCATCCCGTAGGCGAAACCCGTCGATGAGCACGGCCGTGTCGGCGGACCGCAGCCCGCGTGTATGCAGGCGCGTGAATGCGCCCGGGCCGCCGAGCTGCTGCACACGCATGCCCGGAATCTGGCGCAGAACTTCCGCCATCGAGAATTCGCCGCGCCGCTGCATATCGGAGTAATCGATAATATCCAGCGCTTTGGCGTTGGCATCCACCGAAAGCGGCGTGCCGGAGGCCGTAACCACGACGCGCTCCGTAACCCTGCCAAGCGCCAACGAAAGAGTAACCGTTTCGGCCGCCGCATCCCTGGCGCTCACCTTCACCGGTCCGGTGGATGCAAATCCGGCGCTTTCGGCTTCCAGCAGGTATTCACCGGGAGCCAGCCCGGAGAAGAGAAATTCTCCCTGGGAGTTGGTTTGCGTGTTTCGCCGTTCCGCGCCGGTCTGCGCATAGAGAGCGACAAAGACTTGTGAAACGGCAGTGCGATCGGGATCGAGCACCCGTCCGCGGATCTCCGCGCCCCAAACGATTTGGGTGGCGGCTGTAATCAGAAGAAAAATTCGTTGCATCGGACTTCCCGGTGTTGTGATTCCGCGGGTGATCCGGGCGTTTGTTCGTGCAATGAGTAGATGGTCTTTCATGTCCTTCCCCTCGGAGGCGCACTCAAAGTCAAGATCACGTGTTGTGATCGCGGAGCCGGCGGCAGGTCTTCGGACTTCCAGGCTGGAAAAGCAACGCCTACTCGCCGCCGCTTCCCAGCCTGTATAAGGCCAGTGCGTATGAATGCGGCTTTCGTTCCTGGTTACCGCTGCGGGGCAGTCCCGGATTTGCACCGGGTTCCCTCTTTGAACGCCCTTTCGAGCGTACCGACAGCCTTCCTAGTCTAATACAAATGGTTTGACGGCCGCGTGCAAATTCTTCGGCTTGAAACTAAAAAGCATCCGGCAGTATGAATCCGGCCGGTTCCCAACGCCACGCCGAAATACGGAACTTCTTGCCGTCGCTGAATATTGACACCAGTCCCAACTCGTCGGTCCGCAGCGTCATTACGCCGCGTCGGTGGAGCCGCCCGGTGACGTCGGGGTGGGGATGCCGGAAAATGTTATCTTTTCCGGCGGAAACCAGCGCGAATGCGGGACGCACGGATTCCAGAAACGCATCCGAAGTCGATGTTTTGCTTCCATGGTGAGCAACCTTCAGCACCTCGGTTCGGGGTGCATCCTGCAGCAGCCGCCGCTCCATGCGCTGCTCCACGTCCCCGGTAAGCAGGAACGAATGCTTCCCATGAACGATGCGCAATACCAGCGAGTCGTCGTTGGTGGGTGAAGCCCGTGGCGCATAATCGCCGTCCGGCGCCAGCACCTCGACATCCGCGCCGCCATAGCCGAGGTTGACCCCGCGGCGCAGCGAGCGAACTTTAACGCCAAGCCTGGCTGCTTCGGAAGCAAGCCGCCGCCACGATTCACTGTCCGGCGTAGCGCCGGCCCATAATTCACGCGGGCGAAAATTGCGCATCAAGGCCAACAATCCGCCGGAGTGGTCCTCGTGCTGGTGCGTGGAAACCAGCACGTCAAGCCGGCGGATGGCCCTGCGGAACAGATACGGTGAGACGACATCTTCTCCGATCTCAAGCCGCGGCTTTGCGCGGCGGTTTCCAAAGACCGGTAAGCCGCCGCCGTCCACTACCATCCATTGGCCCTCCGGGAACCCCACCAGAAGGCTTTCCCCCTGGCCGACGTCGATCATGGTAAGTTCCAGAGTTCCCGCTTCGCGCGGCGGAACAAACGGGCCCCAGACGATCAGGGCCAGCAAGCCCACGGCGGCAGCCAGCGCCGTTTTTTTGCGCCAACCGGCCAGCGCGATTAGAGCCAGCAAAAACAACAGCGCCAGCCAAAAAGGCGGATCAGCGATGCGCCAATCCGGATCCCAACCCGCGTGCCACTCGACGGCGATCCGCGCCGCTTCCACCAGCCACCGCGTCAGCGACGCCAGCCACTGGCTGCCGGTCAGCAGGGCCGTAAATCCGGTTGGAACGGCAAGTGTGAGCAGCGGAGTGACAATCACGTTGGCCAGCAGGCCTGAGATGGCGATGCGGTGGAAGTAGAGAATCATGGGAAGCGCCAGGCCCAATTGAATGGCCGCCGAGACCAGGAAAGTCTCCGCCACCCAAAAGGACAACCAGCTCAAAATGCGCGTCAGCCCCGTGCAGGCTTTTTGAGGCAATCGCGTGAGCAGGTGCACCGTCTCGGCGACCAGGCGCGCTTCAATGCGAAATTGGGCCACGCGCGGAGAGACGTGCATGTCGCGCGCGTCATCCCCCAAGCCCCGCATCCCGCGCCGAAGCGGACCAATCCGCGCCTCCACACCCGGATAAGCGATTGCGCCCAGCGCCAGAACCGAAAGAAAGGAGAGCTGAAAACTTGCCTCCCATACCTGCTCCGGATCCACGGCAAGAAACAGCAGCGCCAACGCCGCCAGCAGGTTCAGCAAGCGGCAATCGCGAAAATAGAAACGGCCGAATGCGTACAGCGTCAACCCGCCCGCCGCTCGCACGACCGGTCCCTGCCAGCCGCAGACCCCCGCATAGAGCCAGCAGATCAGCACCGCCAGCAGCCTGGCCGTGCCGCCGGAAATCGTCATGGCGCGGAATAGCAGAATCAGCGCGCCGGCGATCACCGTGATGTGCAGCCCTGAAATGACGATGGCGTGATAGGTTCCCGTCCGGCGATAATTTTCCGCCCAAACGCGCTCCAGCCGCGAGGATTCGCCCACGGTCAGCGCCTGCAGGACTCCTACTGCATAGGCATCGCCTGCGTACATCCGTTCAATACGCTCGAGCACCCATACGCGAAGACCGTAGATCCATGCGCTAACGGCCGATCCGCACGTGCCTGGAAGAAGCTTCGGCTGGGCCCGCGCCGGCATCGAAGCCGTCCAATATATATCGCGGCGAGCCAGGTAGCCCTCATAGTCGAAAGCGCCGGGGTTTCCGAAGTTGCGCGGGCGCCGGACGCGGGCCTCCACTTCGATACGTTGTCCATAGGAGAGCGCCGGGGCCGGTTCCCCTTCGGCCAGATACTTGCTGACGCGCACGCGCGCCCCTGGCTCCAACTCGACGAGGAACTGTTCCCGGTTCTCGGATAGTGCGGGGGGTTCAACGACGCATCCTGTCAGAAGAACAATCTCACCCGCCTCCGCGTCTAACTCCGGAGGCGCACCGGGCCTGCGCCCGAGTTCGGCCAATGCGCCGAAAAAGAACAGCAGCCCGGGAAGATACCAGCGCCGGTGGCCGGAGAATAACGCCGCTGCGGCGAAGACGCACAATCCGCGCTGGATTTCGTCCGGCCGAAAGTCCAGTCCTCGTGATAAAAGCAGGCCGGCCAGAAAACCCAAGGCCGGAATCAGCAACGGATCGGGGACCCGCACATTGATTAGTCGCGCCGCGGCCGGCAGGCTCTCACTTTATCGAAAGATCTCCTGAGCCGCGATCGCTCAACGAACTCCCCGTCAATGTACTCCGATTCGCCGATCAGCGCCTTGGCGCCCATCTCGTTCTTGACCCTGACACTGGCTGTGGAATAAGGATACAGTAGGAGTATCAGCACCGGCTCTACAAGGAGTTAGCCCATGCGATTGCTTCTCTTGCTTTGCGTTTCCACGGCTGGTTTCGGCCAAGTGGCGAACAACCGTCCTTTCCGCATCGAGGAATTACGGACTCCGCCCGGCTACGAAGTCAGCGTTTATGCAAACATGGCCGGTGCGCCGAGGCATCTCGGATTCGGCCCCAACGGCGTCTTATATGTCGCGGCGCGCAACGGCGGCAATATCGTCGCCGTGCCTGAGCGTGGGCGGACAGTTGTCGCGCTGCGCGGATTGAACGGGCCGCATACGCTTGAATTTCGCGATAAGGATCTCTATATCGGAGTCAACGATGGAGTGGTCCGATTCCGTGACGCAGTGACGGAGGACCTTGTGATCCGCTCACAGTCCGAGCGGATTCTCGGCGTCCCCGCAGGAGGAGGCCACACCACGCGGACGCTGGGCTTCGGACCCGACGGCAGGATCTATGTCAGCGTCGGTTCGACCTGCAATTTCTGTGTCGAGGCCGACAACCGGCGCGCCACCATGCTCCGCTTTGACGCCGACGGGTCCAACCAAGTCCTCTTCGCCAAAGGGCTGCGCAATACGGTCGGCTTTGCCTGGCATCCTCTGACCCGTGAGCTTTGGGGCGCTGACCACGGTGGCGACAACCTCGGCGACGATGAGCCTCCCGAAGAAATCAACATCATCGAAGAGGGCGCCGACTATGGCTGGCCGGATTGTATCGGAAAGAAGCGCCCGGCCAATTGGGGTCCACAGGCTCGCACGCAGCGCTGCGGCGAAACCAGGGAGCCCGAATTCGAGATGCAGGCGCATTCCGCCCCGCTGGGGCTAAGTTTTTACACCGGCGATATGTTCCCGGCCGCTTTCAAGAGCGACGCTTTGATCGCCTTTCATGGAAGCTGGAACCGCACACAGCCCGCCGGCTACAAAGTGTCCCGCATTCGGGCCGCTTCCGGCCGGGCCATCGCCATGGAAGACTTTCTCTGGGGTTTCCTCAACCTGGAAACGCGAACCCGCTCCGGCCGCCCCGTCCACGCCATCCAGGGGCCCGATGGCGCCGTCTACGTCTCAGACGATGGCAACGGGAATATCTACCGCGTCGTATACACAGGGCCGAGGATCAATGAGGGCGGCATCGTCAACGTAGTCGACAACATTTATGCCCTTTACGGGCTGCGGCTATCGGTGGATCCGGCTCTGTTCCAGATCTTCGCCAACGGCATCGCTGTCGAAGCTCTCTACGTAGGTGAGAACCAAGTCAATTTCGTCTTGCCTGCCGCCATCAGGGGAGAAGTGAAAGTAACGGTCAAAAACGAAAAAGCCTCGGACGAGGCCATCATCAACGTGGAATAAGTACCGGTACAAAAGAACCTTCGTACTGCCTCACTTCGGTACTCGTTTATCTTGGCGAAGAACCTCATTTCGGGCGACAAAGGCAATGATGCTCATCCCTTTGGGGCGCGTTGCTGTTTCTCTCCTCCTCCTCGCATGTATTGGTGCAAGCGAGGCCAGATCGCGCCCCAATGGGGGTCCTTCCGTTCAAAGCAAAACATTCAGCGAACCGGAGAGATCTTTCGAATCAAGGCTGGATGAAGTACGAGGACTGCTCGATTCCCAATTGTATGGCGAGGCGGAGCGGGCTGCCCGCAAGGCCATCGAACTGCGGCGGACCAGCCATCGGGCGCGCTACCTGCTGGGTGTTTCCCTGTCGATGCAGAATCGCAACGTCGAAGAGGCCCTTGAGAACCTTACGATGGCGGCCGAGAAACTCGCCGAGGCGCATCTGGAACTTTCCCGCATCTACGTGCAGCAGGCGGATTTTCCCCGCGCGATTAAGGAACTCGATCAGTTTAGGCGCAAGACAAGGCTCGAAGAAAAGGCCGGGGCGGCGTTGAAAAGCGGTCAGCTTTTGGCGAAATAGAGGGCGGTGGCGCGCTCCAGGTCGGCCTTTGTCATGCGAGGCGGCCGGTTCTCGTATTTTCCGATCGAAGCCAGGATATTGCAGATGTCGTTCGGGTAGCAGGCGCGCAGCTCACTGCGGCCCTCGCGCAGGCAGAGTTTGCGAAGGAATTCGGCGCTGTCGGATTCGCAGGGAATGCTCCTGGAAGTAACAACGCGCTGGAAGATCTGATCGAAGCTGTGAACATCCACCGCTTCAACGTAGATTTTGTTGTGGATACGCCTGAGGAAAGCCTCATCGGCGAGGTCCGCCGGATCGAGGTTGGTCGAGAACACGACCATCACCTCAAACGGGATCTGAAACTTGACTCCGTAGCGCAGGGTCAGATAGTCCACGCGGCGGTCCAGCGGCACGATCCAGCGGTTGAGCAGATCGCGCGGGCTCATTAATTGGCGGCCGAAGTCGTCGATGATGAAGATGCCGTTGTTGCACTTCATCTGCAGCGGAGCGGCATAGATTCCGCTGGAATCGTCGAGCCGAAGCTCGAGCATGCTGGGGATCAATTCGCCGCCTACCACGATACAGGGACGCCGGCAGAGCACCCACCGCGGATCGATCTCGGGATCCTCCAGTTCGAGCTTCGTGTGTACTACCGGATCATAAAGTTGGATGATTTGCCCGTCGACCTCCACGCCATAGGGGATCAGTACCGCGTCCTGATAGACTCGCAGCATTCTTTCGGCCAGGCTCGTTTTGCCGTTTCCCGTGGGGCCATAAATGAAGATCGAGGTTTGGGAAATCAAGGCCGGGCCAAGCTGATCGAGCATTCTGTCCGATACGACCAGATCCGCGAAGGCGCCGCGCAGACTGCGCCTGTCGATCTGGATCTTGGCGGTTTGCATTTTTGTAGCCTCGTTGTAATCGTTGAGCGATACCGGGCAGGCGCCGGCGTATTGCGAAATCGCGAAACGGTCGGAGGCTTGCTGCTTGCCGCTCTGCGACAACTGGAAGCTGTAATCGTTGCCGATCATCCCACGCACTTCCACCAGGTGCTGCTGGCGGAGCTGCCGGAAGATCAAATCCACTACGGGGATGGAAACCCGCAGCTTCTGACTGAGCGACTGAAGACTCGAGTAGCCCTCCAGCAGAAGGCGGCGCAAGACCAGATCCGTCAAAAGCGCGTGCGGAATCCCTAAATGTTCGAGATCCTGAGGGATACCCGGAGCGAAGGAGGACTTTATGGGGATGGTTGACATATGGAGTTCCCTCCTTCAATCGGCGGAACCAGGGTATGAGTTTATCCACGCTGGCGGTGATATCGACGTCATATGTCTTCAGTGGGCTGGAGATTAGCCATTCTGGGACTCGTGTGCGCGCTTACAGTAGCGCCCGCGGGGGAGAAGTCCGCGCGCTCGTTAGCCAAAGAAGCCCGGAAAGCGGAAAAATCCGGCGATCCCGCTAAAGCCTATCTCCTTTATTCTCAAGCCGCTGCAGCCGACCCAAAGCGGCAGGAGTACTGGGCCCGAAGCCAAGCGCTGCGAACGCGGGCCATACAGGCCATGCCGCCCGCCTCGCTTTCGGTCGCCGCCGGCCCTCCCGCCGATCTCGAAGAGCAAGGCGAATCGGCATCCGTTGGCGGCCAGATTGAACCCGGGGAGATCGACGAATCCAGGCGGCCCCTCCCGCCGGCCGAACTAAAACCCTCGCCTGGTCTACGCGACTTCGACCTGCGCGGCGATTCCCGCAGCCTATTCGAACAGGTACTCAAGGAGTTCGGCATTGATGTCGTCTTCGACGCCGAGTATCAACCGGGACAGCCATTCCGCTACAGGCTTACGGAAGTGGATTTCCGCACGGCGCTAAGGTCGCTCGAAGCCGCCACTTCGAGTTTTTTGGCGCCGCTAAGTGACCGCCTTGTTATGGTTTATAAGGATACGGAGGCCAAACGCAGAGAAGCCGAGCCCACTGTGGCGGTTACCTTGTCCCTGCCGAATCCCGTCACCGTGCAGGAGGCGCAGGAAGCCGCCCGCGCGGTTCAGCAGGCTATGGAGATTCAACGCTTTGCCATCGATTCCAGCCGCAGGCTGGTGCTGATCAAAGACCGCGTTTCCAAGGTCCGCATCGCGCAGAAACTCTATGCACAACTGTTGACGCATCGTTCCCAGGTTCTCATCGAGGTGGAAGTGCTCGACAGCAGTTCGCGTCACGAGTTAAACTACGGCGCGAATCTTCCCACCCAAAGCGCCTTGTCGCTTCTCGGCCGGCGCATGCCGGGTGCACGGCGCTCCCTGCTCCGGTTTATTCCGGACTTTGTCCCCGGGTTCTCGCGTTTTGTGATGGCCGGGGGTGGTCTGTCGACGGTTGCCTTAGCGGTCGCCGACGCGCAGGCCTTCGCGCGATTCAACGAGAGCAATTCGACCACCTTGTTCAAGGCGCAAATCCGCTCACTGGACAGTCAGGCCGCAAATCTGCACGTCGGTGACAAGTATCCGATCATAAACCAGCAATACCTTGGACTGCCGCAAGGGGTGCCGGCGCTGGCCACACCCAGCACGTTCACCTTCGAGGATCTTGGTCTGGTTCTAAAGATCACGCCCCGCATTCACGACGCCGAGGAAGTCTCAATGACCGTGGAGGCGGAGTTCAAAGTGCTCGGCAGCGGAAGCTTCAACGGCATTCCCGTGATCCAGAACCGGAAATTCAACTCGACCGTACGGCTGCGCGACGGCCAGTGGGCTGTACTGGCGGGCATGCTTTCCTCGACCGAAGCCAGGACTGTTTCCGGGCTTCCGCTACTTGGCCGGATTCCCGTTTTGAGCCACGTGTTCACTTCGCGCTCCCGCACTACCGATTCGGGAGAGGCGTTTGTGCTTATCAAGCCGCGCATCATCGATAGCGCCACCACGGAGTTTTCCGCCACTACTTTGTATACCGGTAGCGAGTCGCGCTGGACCACGGTGCCTTAAGTGCTCCCGCTTTTCCCGTTCTTGGGGTATCATGCGAATGGGGGTAACACTGTGAGTATTGCGTACCGTTACTTTACAGGGTTCGCGGTTCTGATTCCTTGTACTATCTCAGTCTTTGCCGCGAACAAACCGGCGGAAAAACCCACTTATTCAAAAGACGTTGCGCCGATTCTGTACAACCGCTGCACGGAGTGCCACCGCAAAGGCGAAGCCGCGCCGATGCCGCTGATGAGCTACAAAGACGTGCGTCCCTGGGCCAAGGCGATCCGGGAGCGAGTACTCACGCGCGCCATGCCTCCGTGGTATGCAGACGCAAGCCATGGCAAGTTCTCCAATGACCGGAGCCTTTCGCAATCCGAAATGAACACCATCTCCGCCTGGGCCGACGCCGGCGCGCCCGAGGGCAACCCGCGCGACCTGCCGAAACCTCCCGAATACGTGGAAGGATGGTCGATCGGCAGCCCCGACGCGGTTTTTGAGCTTGAGCAGGACGTGCCTGTTCCGGCCATCGGCACGATCCCCTATCTCTACTACACCGTCTCGACCAACTTCACAGAGGACAAATGGGTGCATGCCGCAGAAGTTCGTCCAGGCAATCGGGGGGTGGTCCATCACGTCATTGTCAGTATTCAGGAGCCGGGCTCTAACGCAACCGGAGCCGCCGGCCAGACCCGGCGCGTGGGCCTGGTGGGGTTTGCGCCGGGGGATCAGCCAATGGTGCTGCGGCCCGGCGTTGCCAAGCGCGTGAAAGCCGGATCCAAGCTGGTTTTTCAGATGCACTATACGCCGAATGGGAAGGAGACCACGGACCGTACCCGCGTCGGGCTTATCTTTGCGCGTGAGCCGGTACGCCAGGCTCATCGCGGCGGCATGATTCCGAATTTCATGTTCCGGATTCCGCCCGGTGAAGGGAATCACGAAGTGAAATCCACATGGACCGCGAAAGAAGACATTCTCCTGACCGGTATGATGCCTCACATGCATGTGCGCGGCAAGGACTTCCGCTATACCGCCGTTTACCCGGATGGGACCAGCGAAGTTCTGCTCAACGTCCCGCGCTACGATTTCAACTGGCAGCTCAACTACCAGCTCGCCGAGCCCAAGCTTCTTCCCAAGGGTACGCGGATCGATTGCGTTGCTCACTTTGACAACTCAGCCAACAACAAATTCAACCCCAACCCGGCTACGGAAGTGAAATGGGGAGATCAGACTTGGGAAGAAATGATGATCGGCTGGTTCAACTACATCCTGCCGGACGAGAATCTGCTGGTGTCGCAGGTTTCGAGCCGGTAATACGTATCGGCGGTTTCAAACGCGCAGAAACCATTTGTTTCTGTGCAGAATCCACGCCACGCCGTACAATAGCGCGACGTAACCCAGTGCGTAGACCAGTGACGCGTTGATCGGACTTGCAAACGGCAGCAGGCTTTCGTAGACCGGCTGCCGCCAGCCCCAGATTCCGATCAGCCGTGAGATCAATCCCGCCAGTACGTATACCGCGATCGCGTTCATCCCATAAATGGCCAGGGGACGGCTCCAGTCGCGGTGTCCCTTGACATCGATGATCCAGTAGCAGGCGCCGAACACCACCAGCGCCATGCCCGCCATGAAAACGGCATAAGAGCTGGTCCACAGATTCTTATTGATGGGCAGCAGCTTATCCCAAACCAAACCGGCGAACAGGAGCAGATTGCCGGAGAAGAGCATCCACGCCGTTTTCTCGATAGCTGTCAGAGCAGACTGCAGCAGATGGCCGGTCAGCACGCCGAAAAGCGTCGTGGCGATCGCGGGGATCGTGCTGATGATGCCTTCCGGGTCCCACACTTTTGTCGCCGACCACATATGCCCGCTCAGCAACAAGCTGTCCACGTACTGCGCGAGGTTGCCCATTTTCTCGAGCACGCCCGCACCGAAACCGGGCACGGGGACCAGCGTCATCAGCGCCCAGTAGAAACACAGCAGCGCACCGGTGATCATGGCCTGCACCCGGATGGAAGTGAACAGAAAAATCACCGCCGCCAGAAAATAGCACACCCCGATCCGCTGCAACACGCCGGGAATGCGCAGCGTTGCGAGGTCGAAGTAGGGAAACCCGTTCAGGAAAATACCAAGAGCAAAAATCACCAGGCCGCGCCGCAAAGCATGCAAGGCCAGATAGCGCCGGCTGACACCCGCATTTACGCGCTTGGCGAAGGAGAAAGTCATGGCGGCGCCGGCGATCCAGAGAAAGAAAGGGAAGACGGAATCGGTAAAGGTCCAGCCATGCCATTCGGCGTGCCGCAGCGGCCCGTAGACGTGATTCCAACTGCCGGCGTTGTTGACGAGCATCATCGCGGCGATCGTCAATCCGCGGAACACGTCGAGTGAAAGCAGCCGCGCGCCGGGGATTACCTTGGCTTCTTCGCCGCCAGCATCAGCAGCGACTGTCCGAGGGGAAAGTTCAGACCCGCTCCCAACCATGTTTCCTCCAGTCGAAGGGGAATATATAGCAGATTGTCGAGCCAGCCGGGCGTCTCGTGCACTCCGCTTTCAGGCGGTGAAACGAGCAGCGGCTCATAAAGACGGAATTTGGCCAACGCCACGGGAAACAGCAGCGAGTTGAGATAAGTGCACCGGATCACATTCAAATCGTGGGCCTGAGCCAGGGCGAGCAGCCGCGGGCGCGTGAACCGCTGCCGCTCATGCGCGAATCGAGAATGACGGCTGCGAAGAATATCGAGCGCCGAGACGCGAACCGCCATCAGCCCGCCAGGCTTGAGCACGCGAACCAACTCGGCGAATGGCTTGCTTTCCTCTCCAAGCGGAAAGTGCACCAGCACATCCATGGACAACACGGCGTCGAATATGCCGTCACGGCAGGGCAGGGAAGCAATGTTGGCCTGGATCATTCGCCGGGCGCCCAGCTTGCGGCCATGGTTCAGGCCTTCGGGCGCCAGATCCGATGGAAACATTTTCCAACCATAGCGTTTCTCAAGCGCCAGCGAGAGATGGCCGGTCCCGCAGCCGGCTTCGAGCACGCGCTCGATCTTCCGGCTTGCGGCTTCCGGGTCGAGCAGACGGAACAGAATCCGCCTCATGCCTCGAAACCACCAGAAGTTCTCTTCGAGCGCGGCGATGTTGGCGAATTCCGCCGGGTTCATCATACCGAGGCGTATTTCAGCCGGCGCTGCACTCCTTTGTGTTCGGGTAAGCTGCAATAAGGCTGCGGATTCGCTGGATCCAGATAGGGGGACAACCCGGCGCGGTAGTATGCGAGCGTGCTCAGAATCCCATCCTCAAAACGCGTGAGCGGCCGCCAGGCGAGTTCCTTGCCTATCAAAGTCGAGTCCGTGGAGTAGCTGCCGATGTCGATTCCCACGCGGTCTTCCGGAAATGGGCGCAACCCGACCGGGAGGCCGCCGGCCTGGGCCGCGCAGATCTGAGCGATGCGGAGCAGCGTGAGCGGCTCCGGTCCGCCTACGTTGAGAGTCCGCTCGCGCACGGATTGCTTCATCCCCGCCAGCAGAAATGCTTCGACGACGTCATCGACAAATACGGGGTCGCGGAGCTGCTGGCCGTCGCCGTACACCTCCAGCCCTTTGCCGGTCAGCGCGAGCCGCAAGAACGTGCTGAGAAAGCCCTGGCAGGGAATTGACAGCGACATCCGGGGACCATATACGTTGGTGAGACGCAGAACCAGCGCATCCAAGTGCCCGCTGCGGCTCAGCATAAGGTGATACATGTTGGCGGCATATTTATGCACACCGTTAAAATCGACGGGCCGAACCGGGTGCGACTCATCCATTGGCAGATAATCCGGCTTTCCGTAAACCTGCCTTGTGCCGGCGTACACCACGCGCACTCCCGGGTTGAACCGCACGCACGCCTGCAAGAACCGCAGTTGCGCCACCGTATTAATCAGCAGGTCCCGCTCGGGGAATTCCATGCTGTGAATATGGCTGATCTCGCCGGCGATGTTGAAGATGACCTTGGCTGAGCGGATCGCGTCGGAAATCTGGTCCACGTCGCCGATATCGCGTCGCAGAATCTCCACTTGGTTCTGAATTGGGGCGATGTTGTGGTTGTTGGCGCCGCAGCCGGGGATGGAAGGGTCGGCGATAGTCACGCGCGCGCCTTCTTCCACAAGCCGAATGGCGAGGTTGCTACCGATAAAGCCAAGCCCGCCCGTGATGAGAACGGGCAAGTTCTGATAGCTCATGGTGCTCTCCTTTCACCCGTGGTTCCATCGATGCCCCCATGGTAATACGTATTTCAGTGGAGGTTCAATGATTCCGAGTGAGTGGGTTGGGCTTCTCAAGCCGCCGGCCGTAGCCCGATGCGCCTGGAACAGCCATATCGCCGCCAGAAGCAGGACGACGCCCTGGCACGCCCATTATGCCGACGTCCGGATTATGCCGACCTGTGTTGGCAACCCGGCCTGTGGGGCGGTGATCGCTGCGATGGAGTCGGCATAATCAGAGAGCCTCCAGGAAGGCGAGCAGTTTGTCGGTCGG
>Ga0187893_10004780_pt1 | contig 25310 bp, 15 predicted proteins | sample MA1701074metaG_FD_139574 | JGI IMG/M metagenome (GOLD analysis project Ga0187893, IMG submission 139574) | White microbial mat communities from a basaltic lava cave in the Kipuka Kanohina Cave System on the Island of Hawaii, USA - MA170107-4 metaG ... | reverse complement strand
GTGAGCGTCTCCTGGAGCGCCCCGCAGGGATCGAGCCCGGCGCCCACCCGCCCCGAGAGGGGCTGACCTCGTTCGAGCGCCTCCGGATGGTCGAGGGTGCCGTTCCGTCCCAGGATCTCGGTGCGGTCGCCGGTCCACTCCGTCTGCTTCCCCCGCAGGTCGAGGAAGGCGACCCGCCCGGGGAAGTCGTGGGTCCAGGCGTTCCGGGCGAGGAGTGCCCCGGTGCGCTCGCAGAGCCCGGTGACGACGAACGGCGCGGTGGTGGAGCGCGAGGAACCGAGCACCCACTCGGCATACGCGGTGACGGTGAGGTGCCGCGCTCTGGTCGACCGGTTCGCGACCCGCAGCCGGCTGATCTTCACGGAATCCTCGAGGGGCACGTACTGGAGAAGCTCGAGCTCGATGCCATGGGAGCGATGCGTGAAGCGGCTGTATCCCTGCCCGTGACGACAGTGATAGGGCCATGCATCCTCGCGGATGGGCAGGGCGGTCGGCCCCCAGAGGTGGCCGGTATCGTCGTCGCGCAGATAGATGGTCTCGCCGGGTGGATCGGTGACCGGGTCGTTCGACCAGGGCGTGAGCTGGTTCTCCCGGCTATTCGCCGCCCAAGTGTAACCTGCGCCCGATTCCGAGACCTGGAAGCCCAAGCGCTCGTTAGCGATCACGTTGATCCACGGTGCGGGTGTCCACTGGCCCTCGCCGAGCGCGATCATGTATTGGCGGCCGTCCTCCACGAAGCCGCCCAGCCCATTGTCGAACTCCCACGCGGGGCGCGGCGGCAGCGGCTCGGGCGCGGCCCGCCCCGCGGGCGCGGGGCGCCGGTCGCGCCGGCGCGCGGGCGCGGGCCGCTCGGCGCGCGCCACCTGCTCGGCGAGGCTGCCCTGGCGGCTCAGGAGGATGACGCGCGCCGCCGCGCTCAAGCAATCGCGCTCCCCAGGTGACAGGAGGTCGCCGCGCAGCACGAAGACCGAGCCCCCCTGGGTGGCCCCCAGGGCCGGCCGCCCCGATCGGACCAGACCTTCGAGCACCGCCTGGAGATCTTGAAGATACGACGGCGGCTTCTCGTTGAGGATGACGAGATCCACCGCGAGCCCCTTCAGCCGCCAGTACTCGTGCGCGCGTAGGAGCTGGCGGACGATGCCGCGGTCCTCCACCTCGTCGATGCGAACGAGCACGATGGGCAGATCGCCGGAGATCCGGTGCGCCCAGAGCGCGGAGGGCCCGAGCGTGTTGCGCATGAGGACGGCGGCGGGCGCGCGCAGGCCGAGGTCGGCATGGAGGATGCGGTTGGCCAGCTGCTGGAAGAGGTGCGCCTCCTCCGCGCCGATGCCCAGGTGACGGAGCTGCACCTGCGCCTGGGTCCAGGCCAGGGTCGCGATCCGCTCGAAGGTGGCGGGATCGCGGTACTTGTCGGCCATGAGCAGGGCGGCCGGCCGCGAGGTCGCGAGCAGAGTGGAGAACACGATGCGCGCGCTGGCTCCCGGCGCCAGGCTGACCCGCCGCCGTAGGCTGAAGATCGGGTCCAGCACGGCCCCTGCGGTATTGGAGAGCGGCCGGCCCTCGATCATCGACATCGGGGTGCGGATCCCGCGGCCCCGCCCCAGGAAACGGGAACGGTCCGTCTCGTGCTGCGAGCCCCCCACGCTCGTTCCCTCCACCGCCATCACGTGGGCGGCCCAGACGCGCTCCTCCTCGAGGGTGCGGGGCGAGCGCGTGGCGAGGAGGGTGTCGAGCTCCGGCAACGCTTCCGTCTGCACGAAGAGGTTGGAGAAGGCCGGATGCGCGGCATCCGCCCGCGGGGGCGCGAGCACGAGCTCGGCATAGGATGTGACGTCGATCTCGCGCGACTCGCTGCCCAGATTGATGAGCGAGATCCGTCGGATCTCGGCGTCGTCCTCGGGCGAGACGAGCACTTCGAGGGTGCTCATGATGGTGCCGTCGCGCCGGCGGATCTCGGCCCGGTCCTCGAGGAAGGTCGCCTGATAGGTCTCTGCCTCCACCCCCGAGGGCTGATGACCCGCTGACCATACCTCCCCGCTCCGCGCGTCGCGCAAGAAGATGAAGGAGCCCCAGGCATCCCGGGTGACATCCTCTCTCCAGCGAGTGACGGCGAGCGGTCCGCACAGGCTATAGCCCGCGCCGGCAGCGGTCACCATCACCACGTAGCGCCCGTTGGACAGGAGATGTGTCCGCGGCAGCGGATCCGCGGGCGACGTGAAGCGCCGGGCGGCAGGGACCGCCGGCTCGCGGAGATGGCCGGGCGCCCGCACCTCCTCCCCCCGCGGCCGGGTCACCGGCACGTCCCGCGGCGCGCGCTCATGCAAGAGGAGCTCGGTGGCCTCGATGATGGGCTCGCCGTGGAAGCGCTCGCGCATGAGCCCACCCAGGAGCACGTTGGCCAGCGCCGTCACCGTCATGCCCTGGTGATGCGCCATATAGGCGCGGACCACCGCGACGCGCGCGCCCTCGGGCAGGCGGGAGCGCGTGAAGTCCAGCGCCTCGTAGTAGCCATGCACGCCCTGCCCGCCCAGCCGCGCGACCTCGACGAAGTTGCGCGCCGCCGCGGGAGCGTCCACCATGGCGGCGAGCGCGGTCGCGTACGGGGCGACCACGAGGTCCTCCCCCAATCCGCGCTCGAGGCCGAGCCCAGGCACGCCGAAAGCGGAATACTGATAGGTCAGGTCCAGGTCGCGCACGTTGTACGCGGACTCGGAGATGCCCCAGGGCACACCGTGGGAGGCGCCATAGGCGATCTGGCGCTTGACTACCAGCCGGCCTGTCCGATCGAGGAGACTTCCCTCGGGGGCCCGCATCACCAGCGCGGGCATGAGGTACTCGAACATCGACCCCGACCACGAGACGAGCGCGGTGCCAAGGTCCACCGGGGTCATCGGCCGTCCGAGCCGGAACCAGTGCTCCGGTGGCACCTCGCCGCGCGCCACCGCGAGGAAGCTCGTCAGCCGCGCCTCCGACGCGAGGAGATCGTAGCGCCCCTCGTCGAGGACGCCGTCGGCCACGCGATAGCCGATGGCGAAGAGCTGCCGGGTCTCGTCGAAGAGGAAGGTGAAGTCCATCGCCTCGGCGAAGGCCAGCGCCGCCCCCGCCACCTCCTCTAGACGGCGGGCGGCGGCCGCGCCGTCGAGGGCCGAGCGCTCGAGGGCCTCCAGGGTCTTCACCAGACGTCCGCGATCCAGGCGCGGACCGGCCATGGCATCGGCCGGAGCCTCGACGAGGGTTGCGAGCTCGCGCGCCGCCGCGCCGGCCAGAGCCGGCACCTCTCCGAGGGAGGGCATGGCGCCGATCAGCCGGCCCGCCGCGGGCAGGCCGGCCACCAGCTCGGCCGGCAGCGCGGCCACCACCTCGTCGAGGGATTCCGCCCACGGGGCGAGCGCGTCCAGATCGCGCCGGTGGCTCGAGATCGTCGACTGCAGCGTCTCGACCCAGGCGGCGGCGTCGCCGCGCCGCGTGTCGTCGCGAGCGGCGACGAGCTCGGTCAACGGATCGGCGGCGGCGGCCAGCTCCCGCAGCCGGCCGGCCCACGCCGGGGCCGTCGTGGGCTCGGCGACGAGCGCGGCGCGGAGCCCGTCCACCGCCGCCTGGAGCTCCGCGACGGCGGGCGCCGCGTCCTTGTCCGCGCGCGGAGGAGACTCGCCGAGGAGGATGAGTGCGTCGTCGATCCCTTGTCCCACCCGGCGGTCCACGAGCGGGCGCCGCGCGCGCTCCCGGAGGGCGGTGGCGACCACGCTCAGATGGCCAGCCAGGTTGCCGCTGTCCACGGTGGAGACGTAGCGTGGTTCGAGCGGGCGCAGGCTCTGCGTGTCGTACCAGTTGTAGAAGTGTCCGCGGAACCGCTCGAGCTGCTCCATGGTCGCCAGGGTGTGGCCGAGCCGGTCGGTCAGATCGAGCGTGCCGATCCAGCCGAGATCGCGGGCGGACACCACCGAGAGCAGGTACAGACCCATGTTGGTCGGGGAAGTCCGGTGGGCGACCACCGGACGGGGATCCTCCTGGAAGTTGTCGGGCGGCAGCGCGTGGTCCTCGGGGCCGACCAAGACCTCGAAGAAGCGCCAGCTCCGCCGCGCGACCGACCGCAGCACGTCGAGCTCCTCGCGCAGCAGCTCCTCGGCGGGGCGGGCGGGCGGGGGGAGGCTCACCCACCGGGCCAGTCCGGGCGAGAGAAGCCAGAGGACCACGAGAGGGAAGGCGATGTACCAGGCCTGCCCGGTGCCCCATGTCGCCACAACCCCGGCGATCACCGCCAGCGCTACCGCGCCCCACATGCGCCCATAGACCTGGGCGAGGTCGAGGCTCGAGCTGGACTTCACCTGCGCGGCCGATACCCATTCGAGCAGCCGGCGGCGCGTGACGAGACGCCACAGGGTCCGCAGCACGGCGTCGCCCATCAGCCAGGCCTGATGGGCGAGGAGGGTGAGGGCGAGCCCGATGTGCGCGCCGGCCAGCGCAGCGCTTCCCACGATGGAACGGAGGTAGACGCGCTTGGAGATGCCCGGGCGCTTCGGCACGATGTCGGTGGTGACGGGCACCAGCGCGGGGAGCGCCAGGGAGAGGAGGACGAGCTTGGTCCAGACCCCGGGCGCGCCGCCCGGCAGCATCCACGCGACGAGCAGGGTCAGGAAGGCGCATGGCGCGGACAGGGTCCGGCGCAGGTTGTCGAGCATCTTCCAGCGCCCGATGGGGCTGATGCGGGCCCGCGTCACCCTACTCCCCGCCGTGCCGCGGAGCAGCCAGGGCAGGAGCTGCCAGTCGCCGCGCGCCCAGCGGTGCTGGCGGGAGGCCGCCACCTCGTAGTGCGCCGGGAACTCCTCGAATAGCTCGATGTCCGTCACCAGGCCCACCCGCGCGAACAGGCCCTCGAAGAGATCGTGGCTCAGCAGCGCGCCCTCCGGCACGCGACCGGCCAGCGCCATCTCGAAGGCGTCCACGTCGTAGATGCCTTTGCCCGTGTACGAGCCCTCGCCGAAGAGGTCCTGGTACACGTCCGAGATAGCCGAGGCGTAGGGGTCGATGCCCGCGGGCCCCGCCGAGATGCGCTGGAATAGCGAGCTGTCGCGCTCGGCGGGCATGGTCGGCGCGATGCGTGGCTGGAGGATCCCGTACCCCGCGACGACGCGCCGCTCGTCGGGATCGAGCCGCGGCCGGTTGAGGGGGTGCGCGAGCGTCCCGACGAGGCGAGCCGCCGCCCCCCGGGGGAGCTGGGTATCGGCATCCAGGGTGATCACGAAACGCACGCCCGTCGGCGGCCGCAGGGGGGCGGGGCCGGTGGCGATGTAGGTCGTGTCCGTCGCGCCGCGGAGCAGCCGGTTCAGCTCATGGAGCTTTCCGCGCTTTCGCTCCCAGCCGATCCACCGGCCCTCGCCCTCGCTCCACACGCGCCGGCGGTGGAGGAGGTGGAATCGTGGCTCGCCATCCTCGGCGGGGCCGTGCTGGCGATTGAGCTCGTCGATGCCGGCTTGCGCGGCGGCGAGCAGGCGCTCGTCGCCGGAAACCGTGGCGGCGTCGGCGTCGGTCCAGTCGGAGAGAATGGCGAAGGCAAGGTACCCCTCAGCGTTGGCCAGGTAGTGGATGCCGAGGCGGCGCACTTGCTCGGCGATCGGCGCCTCGGTGGTGAGGAGAGTCGGCACCGCCACCAGGGTCTTGAAGCGGGACGGTACGCCTCCGACGAGGGCCAGCCGCGGCAAGGCGCGCGGGGGAAACACCTCCATCACCGCGCGGTTCACCAGCGCGATGGCCGCGTCAGAGGCGGGGAAGAGGGCGAAGGCGGCCAGCGCCACCAGCAGGCCGGTGGCGATCCCCTGCTCCCCGCTGTAGAGGAGGGGCAGGCAGAGGAAGGAGGCCGTCACGATGGCGATGCTTCCCAGATAGCTCCACGTCGCGGAGGCGACATACGCGCGGACGAGATGCTGGCGGAGCCGGAGGCGATAGCCGAGGGCCTCCTCGAGCCGCGACCGGCCCCGTGAGATCAAGTAGTAGCCGGGATCCTCCACGCCCGGCGCATGCGCACGGGCAAGGCCCAGCGCGGCGTGCGCGACTTCCATCTCGCTCCGTCCCGAGCCGCGCGCCAGATCCTCCACGGCCTTGCGGTAGCGGTCGCGGGTGGCGAAGTCCATGGCGCCGAACTCGCTCTCTGCGCGCAGGATGCGGTCCACCAAGCTCACGCTCTCGAAGAAGTCCCGCCAGTCGAAGGTCGCCATCATGCGGAGGCTGGTGACGACGTTCCGTACCGTCACATTGGCGGCCCCCTGGAGCTGGTACTCGGCGCGCACGAGGTCCTCAGCCGGCGTGCCGGCGGCGGCGAGCCGCTTCTCGAGCCAGGCCAGCGCCGGCGTGGTGTTGGGGTCCTGGTCTCGCAGGCGCTGGACGAGCTGCACCGCATAGGCGGACGTGAGTACCTCGGCGCCCAGACGCGCGAAGGCCTGGGGATCCGCCGGCCGGCCGCCTTGGCCGAGGAGGACGTCGGCGAGCCGGTCCGCCTCGAGGCGGGCGGCGCGCCCCTCGACGATCTCCTCGGCCAACCGCCGGAGGTTCTCGATCAGGGTGAGGCGCAGCGCGATGGGCACCGCCCAGACTTCGGAGATGAGGAGCGGCTCGACCCGCTGGAAGGCCCCAATGAAGCGCCGGAGGGAGGCGGGCTCGAAGCGGCTGTCGGTGTGCTCGATGTAGGTCCAGGCCAGCCCCACCGCGCGCGGCACCTCCCGTAGCGGGCCCTCGATGAGAGTGGGAAGCTGTCGGTAGAACCCGGGGGGAAGATCGGTGCGGACTTCGTTGAGGACGTCCTCGACGATGTAGAAGTTGTCCACCAGCCACTCCGCGGCGGGCATCGCGGCGCGCTCGTCGTGGATGACAGCGGCGAGGGCCCGGTAGCACCGGAGGAGCGCCCGTCCGTTGTCCTTGACGCGGGCGAGGAGGGCGGCGCTGGCGCTCTCACGGTCCGAGACGCGGTGGCGGGCGAAGGACTCGGCGAGTTGTTCCAGTCGCTCGGCGCTGAGGAACTCGCCGCGAATGGGCTCGGGGCCGAAGAGCGTCATCGAACGAGGGAATAAGTGACCGAGTAAATTTTACCCCTCCGTGGAAGGGAGATGGCGGCTGGCGCACGTACCTGCTGCGACATCTCGGCTAGATGGCCCGCGTGGCGGGCTGGCATCGCGCTTGCTGTCGATCGCATGAGTCGCGTTTCGCGGCGAGGGACGGCCAGCCTATCAGACCTAGGTCCAATTGCTGGCCCCGCGGCCGAAGCGCTAGCATAACGCATGAGAACCGCAATCGGCTTGATCGGGCTCGGTGTGGCCGGTGGAGTGCTTCCCACTGGCTTGGCCGGGATTGTCCATGCCTGGGCGCTGGTCGGCGGCACCGCCGCCGCCCTCGCGCTCTTGGTGACGATGTGCCTGGCCGCGCCCGTGCTCACTCGCCGGCGGTCCGGCACGACGCGATCGGAGGCCAAGGCGGCGCCTTTCCATCCCCCCGTGCCCCTGAGTCGCTCCCCCGCTCGCGGCATTTAGCGTTCCCCGCGCCGCCGCACGAAAAACGAGCACCTCGATCGCCGCGGCCAGTCTCTCCACACCTCGCCTCGCGGCATCGGGGGAACCGCGCCGACCAGGCCGACGGCAGCGTTGCGTTGCCTTCATCCCGCGCCGAGCAGCGAGACGGGGGTGACGGGGTTGCCATACTCACGCCGTTTGTCCGGCTTGTGCGCCGCCAGGGGCGGCGGGCATTTCGATGATGGAGGCGGGGCCGTTTGCACTGGGCTCTACCATGAGCCGGCGCGCATGGAAGGGACCCAGCGTCGCCCGATGGCCGATGCTGAACACCATCGTCTCCGGGAGCCGCTCGCGCACCAGCCGATAGAGGCGCGCCTCCGTCGCCTCGTCCAGCGCCGAGGTCGCCTCGTCGAGAAAGAGCCAGTCGGGCTTCTGGACCAGGGCCCGCGCGAAGGCCACGCGCTGCTGCTCGCCGGGGGAGAGCTGGAGCGCCCAGTGGGCGGTCTCGTCGAGCCGCCCGGTGAGTTCCTTGAGGTCCACCGCCTCGAGCGCCTCGCGCAACGTCTTGTCGTCCACACCGCCCGCGGGCATCGGGTAGCTCACCACGTCCCGGAGCGCCCCGATCGGCAGGTACGGCCGCTGCGGGAGAAACAGGACTCGGGCACCCCGCGGCACGTGGATCTCGCCGCGCCCGAACGGCCAGATGCCGGCGATGGCGCGGACGAGCGTGCTCTTTCCCGAGCCCGACGCGCCACCCAAGAGCACGGTGTCCCCTTGCCGGATCGAGAGGTTGATGTTCGCCATGAGCGGCTGGCCACCGGGTAGATAGAGATCGACTCCTTCCACGGTCAGGTGGGTGGGGCGCCCGGCGGCGACCCGGACACCGCTTTCGGTCGACTGCCGACGCACGTGCTCGAGCGCGCGCTCGAACCCGGCGAGTCGCTCGACCACGGCACTCCAAGCCGCGATCTCCTTGTATGACTGGATGAAGAAGCTGAGCGCATCCTGGACCTGCTGGAAGGCCTGGGTCGTCTGCATGAGCCCGCCGAGCCCGATCTCACCCCGGAAGTAGCGGGGCGCCGCGACGATCGACGGGACGATCCACGCCCCCAGCCCGTAGGCATTCGTGAAATAGGCCATCCGCTTCTGCCGGCGCATGATGCCCCACCAGTTGCCCACCACATCCTCGAAGCGTTCGCGAAAGCTGCGGAACTCGTCCGGCTCGCCGCGGTACAGGGCCACTCCCTCGGTGTTCTCGCGGAAGCGGACGAGGCTGAACCGGAAGTCGGCTTCGTACCGCTGCCGATCGAAGTTCAGCCGGACGAGCGGGCGGCCCAGCCAGTCGGTCAGCCAAGTGCCGGCGATCGCGTACAGAACGGCCACCCAGACTATGTAGCCGGGTATGGTGAGGGAGGACCCGCCCACCGGAACGGTGAGCGTTCCAGACAGCCCCCAGAGGATCGCCACGAAGGTCACCAGCGTGACGATCGCGCGCAAGCCCCCGGTGAAAAGGCCGAGTGTGTGGGCTGCGAGGAGGTGCACATCTTCCGCGATGCGCTGATCCGGGTTGTCGGTCTCACGCGCCACGAGCTGCATCCGATAGTAGGCGCCATCGGCCAGCCAGGCGCGGAGGTAGCGGTCGGTCAGCCAGCGTCGCCAGCGGATCTCGAGCATCTGGTTGAGATAAACCTGGTACACGGCAAGGACGATGAAGATGCCGATCAGCCACGTGACGCGAAACAGCTGCCCGCGAAAGGCCACGAGGTCCTTGTCCTGGAGCGCGCTGTAGAAGGCGTTGTTCCACTGATTCAAGAGAACGGTGAGGTACACCATGCCGAGCGTGAGGAGCACGACGGCGAGCAGGAGCCCCCGGGCCGCCCACCGGTCCTCCGAGAACCAATACGGGCCGATCATGGCCCATGCATTGGTAAGCGTGCGGCGCAGGCTGACTCCGGCCGGACCCTCGGAGGGGTTGGGGTGGGGAGCGCCCGGGTCATGGCCGCCTCGGCCCCGGCGATCGCCGATGGCAGAGTTCCGGAGCTCGTCGTCCCTGTCCCGAATCCTATCCACGAGCCGCCACCGGAGACTCCGTTTGTTGCGTCTCCGACCCGCGGCAATCGCTCTCGAAGCGACAGCGCTGCGTCAGAGGGATACTACAGTGGCTTCGCCAGGGTGGCGCGCCGTCGAAGGGCATGCGCTTGAAACACTGGGTAGCAATGATCCATAGTCAGATCTGACGTAGTGATCTTACAGGACTCGTCGGGAATACCCGAGAAGGATGCGCCGGCCGCGGCGCCGCCGCCCGCGAGCACGAGGAGGCGTAGGTGGCCAAAGATTGTTCGGGGCCGAGGAGCGGATCCGTCAAGCCCGCCGCCGGCTCCCCAGAGTACGCCGTCAGCCGTTTGCGCACCGTTCGTTCTCTGGCGCCCCTCGCCGCGGCCAGCGCGGCGGGCCGCTCCCACTGGGTCAGCACCCCGCGCCAAGATCTGCCTCGACTCCGGGGTGTCGTCCGGGCATTCTTATGGATGTTCATCCGGGCCGCCTTCTCTGGCGCTTGGCAAGCGGAGACCCGGATGGCCAATCTCCTGACGGTTCACCCTTAGCCGACGGAGAGCTCAGCGATGCGCCAACTGCTACTCATGCTGCTCGGACACATACGGCAGGGAGCCGCGCACGCGGTGGGCTCGGGTCTGGCTCTCCTGAGCCTCGCGTTGGTGGTCGTCGGTTGCGCGAGCCACTCGCTGATGCCTGAGACTCAGGCGGGGGCCATCAAGGACCGCGACCGAGCTCTCGCGTCCCACGCCGCCGCCATACACGCCGCCATCGGCCAATCCGGGAATGTGGGCGCCCTGGCCTTTCTCGACGCCAAGGATGGCCGCCTGATCGTCCTGCCTGGCGACAGTTCGGCCGATGCCTGGTCGCGTTACAGCGCGTCGCCGGAGGGCGAGACAGGTCGCGTGTCGGTGCCGCCGGTGCTCACCTTCGTGCATCGAGCCGACGTACCCAAGGCTCCCGAGACCGTAACCCGGAGCTCCCTGCAACAACAACAAGCCCTGGCCGCTCTTGAGACCAAAGTCCGGCACCTCGAGGAGCAATTGGGCATCGTACAGCGCGACCTCGCCGAGTCGATCGCGGCGGCGAAGCGGGAGGCGGACGCGCGGGCGGCCATGCAGACCGCGTTGAGCTCGCTCTCCGAGGATCTGGCGACCGTACGCAAGTTCATGCTGCAGACGGCCCAGCTCGGCTGGCTCAATCACGAATTGAATGTCGAGAACGCGACCGGCATTCGGAAGGTGGCAACGGCCAGTCAGGAGCTGTCCGCGAGCTCGGCAAGGCTGGAAGAGACCATGCGCCAGCTCTCGGAGAGTCTGGCCGGGCAGCTCAAGGAGCTGGCGAACCGGCTCGACACCATACAGGGCAAGGTCAGTAGCCTCAAATGAGGCGGGCGATGCGCCAGGACTCCACCGGGAGACGATGGCTCCGCACCATGACGGCCTGCATTCTGCTATCGCTGATCACGGTCCCGGACGGGCTCGCCGGCGAGTGGGAGAACATGCGTGAGAGCTACGACAACAAGCTCAGGACTCATGCCAAGCGGATCGCCGAGATCGAGGCAAGGGAGCGCGGGGTTCCGGCGGATCAAGAGAAGCGCGCGGACAAGATCACGAGGGATCGGATCACCGGGATCAAGGGTTCCCTGAAGGGCGGCGGCAAGGCCAGGAGCCTTGCCGACTCCGCTGAGAGGGCGTCTGGTGGCGCGAGGGCATTGATCGACGTGTACAGAGAGCAGCGAGAGTACCTTGACAGTGTCATCAGCGAGTGGGGAACGGAAGGGGCGGAACGCAAGAAGCTCCGCGAGTCCATCGCGACCTTGCAGAAGAACCTCGAGAGGGCCAATGCGAACCTGACGAGGGCGATCGAGGTTGCCGAGATAACGACCACGCGCGTGCCGCGGTCGGGCGTGCTCGAGAAGGTCGCCCGGATCGAGGCAGCGGAGAAAGAGCGAACGAGATGGCTGCGCGAACAGGCCGCGCTGGAGCGGGAACGCCAGCAGAGAGAGCGCGGCGCCGCTGAGCGCGAGCGGGGCGTGCGGTGAGGCCCTAGAGCGCCAGCTGGCCGCCGACGACCCGCGCGTAGTAGCCCTGCTCGGCGAGGAGGTCTTCGGGGGCGCCGGTCTCGGTCAGGCGGCCGTTGTCCACGACCAGGATCTTGTCGACCCGCCGGATCGTGGTGAGCCGGTGGGCGACCATCAACGTCGTGCGCCCGCGCATCAGCGCGAACAGGCTGGCCACGACCTGGGCTTCGCTCTCCACGTCGAGCGCGCTCGTCGGCTCGTCCATCAACAAGATAGGCGCGTCCTTCAGGAACGCCCGGGCCAGGTTGATCCGCTGCTTCTCCCCGACACTCAAGCGCACGCCCCCGTCCCCGATGACCGTTCGATAGTGCTGGGGCAGCTTCTCGATGAGCTCGTCGGCACGGGCGGCGTGCGCGGCGGCCTCGATCTCCTCCATCGTCGCCTGGGGCTTCCCGTAGGAAATGTTCTCGGCCACGGTGGTGGGCAGGATGATCGGCTCCTGCAGGACCAGGGCGATCTGCGCCCGGAGGTCCTCCAGGCGGAGGTCGCGCAGGTCCACGCCTTCCAGCAGCACCGCGCCGCTCACGGGGTCGAAGAAGCGCGGCAGCAGGTTCAACAGCGTCGTCTTGCCGGCGCCGCTCGGGCCGATGATGGCCGCCGACGTGCCCGCCAGGAGTTTGAAGCTGATGCCGCGCAGCACGGGCCGCGATCTCTCATACGCGAAGCAGACGTCGTCGTAGGTGACATTGCCGTAGACCGGGAGCGGTGGGCACGGGGACCCGGCGGGCGCGCCACCGGCGGCGGCGAACATGTTGTCGGCCGACGTGGGCAATCCCGCCGGTCCGTCGAGGTCGCGTCCCGGGCAGACCAGGCGCGCCTCCGGACGGTCCTTCACCTCCTCGGGCGTGTCCAGGATCTCGAACACCCGCCGGGTGCTCGCGCTCGCGCTCGACAGCGTGGCGCCGACCTGCGAGAGCTGATGGAGCGGGTCGAAGAGCTGGGAGACGTAGGCGAGAAAAACAAGCAGTTCCCCCACCGTCAGGTTCGCGGCCAGCACCTGCTGAGCGCCCACCCAGGTCACCCCGAGCGTGCACGCGCTCAGGATCACCGAGATCGAGCCCCAGTAGAAGACCTCGAGACCCTGCTGCGCCATCTTCTGCTGCCGCGCCGCTTCGGTCTGCGTCATGAAGCGCTCCCGCTCGTGGTGCTCGCGCGCATGGCTCTGAATCAGCGGCAGGGCGGTGATCCCCTGGTGGATGAGCGCGTAGACCTTGCCCTCCGCTTGCTGGGCGGCAGTGCCTCGCACCCGCATCGCCCGCCCGAAGACCTTGATCGACAGCAGCAGGATCGGCACCGCGACCATGGCGACCGCGGCGAGGCGCAGGTTCAGCTGGGCCATCGCAACTGCCATGAACAGCAGCGTGCCGGTGGCGCTGATGAAGGTCAGCAGCCCCTGCAGGAACAGGGTCTGAAAGGCGCACGTGTCCGTCCCCGCCCGGAAGATGATGTCTCCCGCCTCGGTGCCGTGGTGATAGCGGAGCGAGAGGCGCTGGAGCCAGCCGAAGACGTCATCGCGGACCCGCCGCAGGCCGCGCAGCCCCACGCCGATCGAGAGGTACGCGTGCCCGGCGCAGGCGGCGGCGTGGATCAGATGAAGCGCCAGCGACGCCGCGACAATGGCGGTCAGCTGGGCGGGCTGTCCCCAGGTCCGCGCCTCATCAGGCAGCCACCCTGGGTACGGCTTGCTCCCAAGGATGCTGTCGACCAGGAGCGCCAGGGGCCAGGGCTTGAGCAGGTTGAGCCCGATGCCGAGGAGCAACAGGCCCAAGCTAAGGGCTATCCGCCCAGCGTCAGGCCGGAAGTAACCCAGCGCCCGGAGCAGCTGGCGGAAACGCCTGACAGAGGAAGTGAGATCGCGCGTCAACCCGGCGGTGCCCATGGAGCCAATCCACGCGGAGAGGCAAACCACGTGCCACGCGGCTCAGGCGAAACCGAACCGCCAACGCCTTGAAACTCGTCGACTTCTCGAGGCCTGGGTCAGCCGGCGCGGTGGCGGGACGCGTCCGCCGTGTAATTCCTACACGGACGACCGCGTAGAGCTGGGCGCTCCGCGCCGGTCGAGAAGTGTCGGGACGCCGGGAACGCGGTCATCACGTCAGGTCGACGTGCGGCATGGCCATCGGACCAGAATCTACTTGCGACTCCTGTCCGGTCCAGATCTTCCACGGACGGTGGTGGCTCCAACGAGCTACGATCGCCTTTGGGCACGTGCAAGTGCTCGGAATCAGAACGGGGCCTGACGGTCCTTGCCCGCCCGGCCGAGGGTTCCCCCGCGCCGGTCGAGCTCATGGGCCGACCTGCTCCCCTCGGTCCCGGTTCCAGGCCTCCCCGGTCGGTCCGAAGTCGCACCTACAGCGACTTCGATCGTATCACGCCGAAGAAAGGCCCTGGCGTGGCGGCAGCCCGCTACCGGTGCTTGGTGCTCTGTACCTGCTCGAGCGCCTCGCGCCGCTGCTTCTCGCTGTTGAGCTCGTCGGTGAGCTGCTTGACCTTGGCCTGCACCGGGCCGCGCTCGTCGGCCAGACGCACCTTGAGGCTTTCGATCTCGGCGCTCTGGCGGCCGCCCTCCCACCAGGAGAGGGCGGCCGCGCCCAGGGCCAGGCCGATCAGGAGGGCTACCAGCGATCCGAGCACGCTCGCACGGTCCATGGTCGCCTCCTCCTCTCAGCGCTTCGCCATGGCGGGGGTCGCCGCGGCGGCGCTCTCGGTCTTGATGCGCATGCCGTAGAACGACCGCCACACGAAGATGATGGCCACGATGAAGAACAGGGCCGCCAGCACGGAGGTGAACCCGGTCCCGCGCTCGGCGGTGAGGGAGACCGCCAGCTCCACCGCCAGCAGCCCGAAGAGCGTGGTGAACTTGATGATCGGGTTCATGGCCACCGAGGAGGTGTCCTTGAACGGATCGCCCACCGTGTCGCCCACCACGGTGGCCGCGTGCAGCGGCGTGCCCTTCTCCTTCAGGTCCACCTCGACCACCTTCTTGGCGTTGTCCCAGGCGCCACCCGCGTTGGCCATGAAGATGGCCTGGTAGAGACCGAACAGGGCGATCGAGATCAGGTAGCCCACGAAGAAGTAGGGCTCCACGAAGGCGAAGGCCAGCGTGACGAAGAAGACCGCGAGGAAGATGTTGAACATGCCCTTCTGAGCGTACTGGGTGCAGATCTCCACGACCCGCTTGCTGTCGGTGATCGAGGCCTTGGTGGCGCCCTCGAGGCGGATATTGGCCTTGATGAACTCCACCGCCCGGTAGGCCCCGGTGGTCACCGCCTGGGTGGAGGCGCCGGTGAACCAGAAGATGATGGCGCCCCCGCTGATGAGGCCGAGCAGGAAGGGGGCGTGGAGCAGCGAGAGCTTGTCCAGATTCTGGGTGAGCCCGGCGGTGAGCAGCACGATGATGGAGAAGATCATGGTGGTGGCGCCCACCACCGCGGTGCCGATCAGCACCGGCTTTGCGGTCGCCTTGAACGTATTGCCCGCTCCGTCGTTCTCCTCCAGCAGGTGCTTGGCCGCCTCGAAGTTGACGTCGAAGCCGTAGTCCTTCTTGAGCTGCTGCTTGATGCCGGGCATCGTCTCTATCACGGAGAGCTCGAACACGGACTGCGCGTTGTCGGTGACGGGACCGTACGAGTCGACCGCGATCGTCACCGGCCCCATGCCCAGGAAGCCGAAGGCCACGAGGCCGAAGGCGAATACGGCCGGCGCCGCCATCAGGCCGCCGAGACCGAGCGTGCTCACCCCGTAGGCGATGCTCATCAGGAGGACCATCGTCAGGCCCAGCCAGAACGCGCTGAAGTTGCCGGCGACGAGGCCGGAGAGAATGCCGAGCGAGGCCCCGCCCTCGCGGGCCGAGGTGACCACCTCGCGCACGTGGGACGAGTTGGTGGAGGTGAAGATCTTGACCAGCTCCGGGATGATGGCGCCGGCCAGGGTGCCGCAGGTGATGACGGTCGAGAGCTTCCACCAGAGGCTGCCATCGCCGAGGTCGGGGATCATGATCCAGGAGGCCGCGTAGGTCAGCACCACCGATACGATCGAGGTGAGCCACACCAGGCTCGTCAGGGGGGCCTCGAAGCTCATCTTGCTGGCCGAGCCGTAGCGGGCCCTGGCCAGGGCCTCGTTGACGAGGTAGGAGCCGCCGCTGGCCACGATCATGATGATGCGCATCACGAAGATCCACACGAGCAGCTGCACCTGCACGATCTCCTTCGGCACCGCGAGCAGGATGAAGGTGATCAGGGCCACCCCGGTGACCCCGTAGGTCTCGAAGCCGTCGGCGGTGGGGCCGACCGAGTCGCCCGCGTTGTCGCCGGTGCAGTCGGCGATGACGCCCGGGTTGCGGGCGTCGTCTTCCTTGATGTTGAAGACGATCTTCATCAGATCGGAGCCGATGTCGGCGATCTTCGTGAAGATGCCGCCGGCGATGCGCAAGGCGGCCGCGCCCAGCGACTCCCCGATGGCGAAGCCGATGAAGCACGGCCCCGCATAGTCGCCCGGGATGTAGAGCAGGATGCAGAGCATGATGAAGAGCTCGACGCTGACCAGCAGCATGCCGATGCTCATGCCGGCCTTGATCGGGATCGCGTACACCGGGAAGGGCTTCCCCTGGAGGCTGGCGAACGCGGTCCGGGAGTTGGCGAAGGTGTTGATGCGGATCCCGAACCAGGCTACCCCGTAGCTGCCGAGGATGCCGACCACGCTGAAGAGCAGGATGATCGCGACCTTCACCGCCTCGAGGTGCTGGAGGGCCCCGAAGTAGAAGACGATGATCACCGCGATGAACAGTTCCAGGATCAGGAGAAACTTGCCCTGGGTGATCAGGTAGGTCTTGCACGTCTCGTAGATCAGCTCCGAGATGTCCTTCATGGACTGGTGCACCGGCAGGTTCTTGAGCTGCGAGTAGATCACGAGGCCGAAGGCCAGGCCCAGGAGGCAGATCAGGAGCCCCCACTGCAGCAGGGCGCGTCCGGTCATGCCCACGAAGCTCGCCTGGGCGAGGTCGGGCAGCTTCAGCGAGGCCTCGCCCCCGCCCTGGTGCGGCGCGGGCGCCGGCGCGGCCGCCGCGGGCGCGGCCGGGGACTGGGCCTGCGCGGCGGCGGGCAGCCCCAGCGCGCAAACGGTCACGACGAGCAACACCCAGGCGAGCGGGAGGAGCGCGCGCCGGGGCAGGTGCCGAATATCCATAGTCCGAGTCTCCTCGTTGAGTCAGTTTGGATGGGTGAGTCGGGGCGGCACGGACGGCCGCGAGCCCAACGTGAGTTTATACCGCAGCCGCCCGGCGCCCGTCAACGCGGCGCGTTGAGCACGAGGGCCGTCTAGGCGCGGAGGAGGGCCTCGATCTCCTCGCGGTGCGCGCCGAAGCCGTCGAAGACCCGCTCGCCGAGCACGACGGTGGGAACGCCGAGGCGGCCCGCGCGGGCAAAGAGATCCTGGCTCGCCTGCGGATCCTTGCCGACGTCGCGCACGTCCACCGCCACGCCGCGCGCCTGGAAGAACGCCAGCGCGGCCTCGCCGTCGACATTGCCTTCCATGGTGAAGACGAGAGCCTTTTTCACGGGGGCGTCCACGATATCATCTCGTCCTTGACGCTCCAACGTCCCGTTTGCTAGCATCCGCGGACCGTGCAGCAGCCATGAGCCGAGTCGACCTCGTGGCCACGATGGCCGCGGCCAGCGGATGGACGAAGGCGGGTGCCGACCGCGCCCTGCGCGCCTTCCTCGCCTCGGTGCGTGCGTCGCTCAAGCGCGGCCAGCCGGTGACGTTGGTGGGCTTCGGAACCTTCTCGGTCTCCCGCCGCAAGCCGCGCAAAGGCAAGAACCCGCGCACCGGACAGCCCATGAACGTGGCGGGCGGGCGGACGCCGCGCTTCAAGCCCTCGAAGGAGCTCAAGCGCGCGCTCCGATAGGGATTTCCTGTGCTCGGCAAAAACACCCCCGGGTAAGATAGAGCCAGTGCGCGCCATCTCTGTCCTCGCCGTCAGCGCGGCCCTCTGGCTCGTCGCAGTGCCGGCAGCAGCCCAGACCAACACCCACAGCGGCCGCTCGCTCGGGGTGAGCGCCGAGTCCGTCCTCCTCCTGGACACGCAGGGGCGGGTGCTCTACGCCAAGAAACCCACCGAGGACCACGCCCCCGCCAGTCTCGTCAAGCTCATGACGCTCTATCTGGCCTGCGAGGCGCTGGAGGCCGGACGCGCCCAGTGGGAAGAGCCCGTGCTGATCAGCCACCGGGCCGCGTTGACCCCGCGCTATCGCATGGGGATCAAGCGCGGCGAGACGGTCCCGCTGCGGACGCTGCTCGAGGGCGTGGCCATCGCCTCGGCCAACGACGCGGCCACCGCGGTGGCCGAGCATCTCGCGGGAACCGAAGAGGCCTTCGTCGCCTCCATGAACGCCAAGGGCGATGAGCTGGGGCTCACCCACACGCACTTCGCCAACTCCCACGGCCTGCCCGATCCGGCCCAGCGCAGCACCGCCGAGGATCTGGCGAAGCTGACGGCCCGTCTCCTCGACGACTACCCGGCCTCGCGCCCGCTGCTGGGCGGCGCCACCTTCGTCTATCGTGGGCGGGTCTATAGCCGCCGCATCCCGCTGTTTCAGGATCCGGGCGGCGTGCAAGCCCTCAAGACCGGATTCACGCGCGAGGCCGGCTACAACCTGGCCATCTCCGCCTGGAAGTCGGGCCAGCAATTCCTGGTGATCATCCTGGGCTCCCGGAGCCGGAGCCTCTCGTTCCGCGACGCGAAGACCGTCCTCCGCTACGGCTTCCTGGAGACCGGCCTCGAGTCCGCGCCGGAGCCGCCGCCGCGCCGCCCCGTCCGGCCTCGGCTGCCGCCGCGGCGGCCGACCGAGCGCCGCTCCCAGGCCGCCCGGCCCGGAGCGGGCTGACATGGCGGCGCCGCGGGCCTTCGTCTTCGACGCCTACGGCACGCTCTTCGACGTCCACTCCGTCATCGAAGCGGCGCGGGCGGTCACCTCCCAGCCGCAGGTCCTCTCCACCCTGTGGCGTCAGAAGCAGCTCGAGTACACGTGGCTGCGCTCGCTCATGGGTCGCTACGAAGACTTCTGGGTGGTGACAGGCCAGGCCCTTCGCTTCGCACTGCGGCGCCTCGGCGTCACCGCCGGCGAGGCGCAAGTCGAGGCGCTGATGAACGCCTATCTCACTCTGGACGCGTTCCCCGAGGTGCCGTCGGCCCTCCAGGCGCTCGAGGCCACACCGCTGGCCATCCTCTCGAACGGCTCCCCGATGATGCTGGAGCGCGCGGTGCGCTCGAGCGGGCTGGAGGGCACCTTCAGCCACGTACTCTCGGTGGACGCGGTGAAGGTCTACAAGCCGTCGCCGCTGGTCTACGAGCTGGCGCCGCGCGCGCTCGGGGTGGCGGCGGGCGAGATCGTCTTCGTATCCTCGAACGCGTGGGACGTGGCCGGGGCCGCCACCTTCGGCTTCACGACCTGCTGGTGCAACCGGAGCAATGCGCCCGCCGAGGAGCTCGAGGTCACCCCCGACTACGAGGTGGACCGGCTGGACGCGATTCCCGAGAAGCTGGGACTCTAGGCCGTCTCTCTCGAGCGGCGGAGCGTCCTGGGGCGCCGGGCGGGGCCAGGACGGTCCGCGCGCTGCGAACGGGTTCCTACTTCTTGGCCAGCCGCTTCCGCTTCACGTAGGCCCAGATCTTCTTCGTCATCTCCGAGGGGCCGATGGGGTTCTTGCCCATGACCGACTCCAGCGTATCGCTGCAGCCCTTGAAGTTGATGGAGTAGCCGCCAAACGCCAGCTTCTTCTTGGCCATTCGCCATTCCTCCCTCGTTGGGTTATTGGGGGTCCTGCCCGGCGCCCCCGAAACGGCCGAGGGTATTATGGACGGACTCCGAGGGAGAGAAAAGAGAAAAATACAATCCCTAGGGGGGTCTCCACGAGGGAAAGACTACCCGGTGGGGGTATACCCCCGGGGGGTCCCCTCGACCCTCAGCGCCGTCCGGTGAAGGCCGGCATCACGTCCCGCGCGAACCAGCGGAGCTGCTCCTTGAACTCCGCGGGTGGAATCCCCTCGGCCCAGTGGATCATGCACTGGTCGAGCCCCGGGTAGCGCGCCTCCATCTCGCGGATCGTCTCGATCGCCTCGGCGGGACGCCCGACCAGCCACGCCTTTTGCTCCACGCCCTCGCGCAGCGTCGGCACGCGGGCGGGCGCGCCGGGCGTGCCCCACGCCCGGCCCTGTTCGTCGGCGTAGCGCACGAAGCCGAAGGGAGCGAACCACTTGTAGCGCTCGTCGTGGGCGGGCTCGAGGCGGCGGATCGCCTCCTCGCGCGAGTCGGCCAGGTAGAGGCCGACACCCCAGCAGAGATCCTCGCCGAGCTGCTTGGAACGCCCGTGCCGGACGCAGGCATCGCGATACGCCCGCGCGACCTGGTCGAGCACTTTCTCCCCGTTGAGCGTCACCATCGCCTTGAGCCCCATGCGGGCCATGTAGTCGATGGTCTTGCCGCTCGCGATCGGCATCCAGATCTCGACCGGGCGGTGGATCGGGCGCGGCACGCAGGTCACCTCGCGCAGCCGGTAGCCGCGGTAGTCCACGTCGGGCGGGATGACGTAGTGCTTGCCCCGGTGGCTGAAGGACTCCTCGTTGAAGCACTTGAGCAGCACCTCCATCTGCTCCTCGAAGAGCTCCCGGTTCGCCGCCGCGTCCAGCAGCGGCGCCCCGAAGGATTCGACCTCGCGGGTGTGATAGCCGCGGCCCACGCCCATGACGACGCGCCCGTCGGTGACGACGTCGGCCATCGCGAAGTCCTCGGCCAGCCGCACCGGATGCCACATGGGCAGGATGTTGAAGGCGCAGCCGAGCTTGAGGCGCCGGGTCTGGGTGGCGAGCCACATGGAGAGCATCACGAGGTTCGGGAACACCTCGTAGCCTTCCCTCTGGAAGTGGTGCTCGGCCGTCCAGAGGCAGTAGTAGCCGAGCTCGTCCATGAGCTGGGCCACCTCCTTGGAGGTCTGGAACGCCTCGATGAGCCGCTCGTTCGGGTACGCGCGCTGATCCGAAGGCGTGCCGTCCATGCCGATGTTCTCGAGCTCGATCTGCCCCACGTAGAGGACCGAGAATTTCGTGATCACTTGGCTCTCCAGCCTCCGTCGACCACCATCGAGTGTCCCGTGATGTAGCCCGCTTCGTCCGAGGCCAGATAGCAGACCGCCGAGGCGATCTCCTCCACCGTCCCCCGCCGGCCCGACGGGTTGGTCGCGCGCACCGCCGCGTCGTCCACCGCGATGCCACGGCCGCTCATGTCGGGCACACCGGGGCCCAGGATCTGCTGCGAGTGGGCGCGCAGCCCGGTCAGGATCGGACCGGGGCAGACCGCGTTGATCGTGAGGCCGCGCCCCGAGTAGGTCACCGCCATCTGGCGCGTCAGCCCGACCACCCCGTGCTTGGAGGCCACGTAGGCCGCGCCGCCGCCGGTGCCGTTGAGCCCGGCCACCGAGGCCATGTTGATGATGCGTCCCCGCCCGCGGGGCAGCATCTCCCTGAGCGCGCGCTTGCAGCCGAGGAAGACGCCGGTGAGGTTGATCCCGATCACGCGGGCCCACACCGCGTCGTCCGTCTCATCCACGTTGAAGTAGCCATCGAGGATGCCCGCGTTGTTCACCATGATGTCGAGCGGCCCGAGTTGGCTCACCGCGGTCGTCACCGCCCGATCGACATCGGCGGCCACGCTGGTGTCGGCCGGGATGCCGAGCGCCTTGCCTCCCGCGCCCATCAGCAGCCGGGCCGTCTCCGCCGCGCTGGCCCCGTCGATGTCCACCGCGGCCACCCGCGCGCCGCGAGCCGCCAACGCCTGGGCGATGCCGCGCCCGATGCCCGAGCCCGCGCCCGTGACCACCGCCACCTTGTCTTGCAGACTCACCGTCCCGATTCCCCCCTCACCCTGCCCTCCCCCCGGAGGGGAGAGGGAAATTGGAAGTCACCCTCTACCCCCTCTCCCTCTCCCTCTCTGAGGGAGAGGGTTGGGGTGAGGGTGCCGGTTCTAGATGGCCAGGGCGTAGCCGTCGCGGCGGGGATCGGCGCCCGCCATGAGCGCGCCCGATTCTGGATCGCGCGCGAGCCCCTGCCCGCCGCCCACCACCCACGACCAGTCGTCGATGACGTTGACCTGGTGCCCGCGCCGGCCGAGCTCCGCGCGCGTCCCCTCCGCGAGGCGCGATTCGGCGTCTACCAGGCGGTTGCGATAGGCGCGGATACGTGGCGCCTCGATGGCCTCCTGGAGGTTCAACCCGAACTCCAGGACGTTGAGCAGCATCTGCGGCTGGGTCTGAAGGATGCCGTAGGAGCCGGGCGTGCCGATGCTGAGCGTGAAGGCGCCGTCCTGGAAGACCTGGGTGGGTGACATCATGGTGCCCGCCTTGCGGCCTGGCTTCAGTACGTTGGGTGACGCGGGATCGCGATCCGACCATTTGAGGATGTTGTTCAGCACGAGCCCGGTGCCCGGCACCGCGAAGCCCGAGCCGAACGGCGCGCCCAACGTCTGGGTCACCGAGACTACGGTGCCCTCGGCGTCCGCACACGCGAAGTGGGTGGTCTGCTCGTCCTCGAAGCGCGCCGGGTGACCCTCGCCGATCTGGCCGGCCAGCCGCTCCGGATTGTGTCGTTCGCCCTCGCTCACCGCCGCCCGCGCCGGATCGATGCGCGCGCGCTGCGAGGCGGCGTAGGCCTTCGACGTGAGCCCCTTGATCGGCGGATTCCCCGAGTAGGCGTAGGCCAGCCGGTCCGCGGAGCCGAGCTTGATCGCCTCGATGAGGTGATGCAGATAGTCGGGCGAGTTGTGTCCCCAGCCCGCCACGTCGTAGCCCTCCAGGATGTTGAGCGTCTCGAGCATCTGGAACGCAGAGAAGGGTGGCGGCACCGAGCAGACCTCGCGCCCGCGATAGGTGATGGTGAGGGGCATCCGCCACTCGGGCTTGAACGCGGCCAGATCCGCCTCGGAGAGCCAGCCGCCGGCCTCGGTCACCGCGCGGGCGATGGCCCGGGCGATCGGCCCGCGGTAGAAGACTTCGGCCCCGCCCTCCGCCACCTGGCGGAGGGTCGCGGCCAGCTCTTTGTAGGTGACGATCTTGCCGGGCCGCGGCCCGCCGTTGCCGAGATAGAGCCGGCCCGCCTCCGCCGAGCGGCCGAGGGTGGCTCGCGCCTGCTCGATGAACTTCACGTTGGCGAAGCTGAGTGGCACTCCGTTCTCGGCCAGCTCGATGGCCGGAGCCAGCACCCGCGGACGCGGCATGGAGCCGAAGCGCTCGAGCGCAGCCAGCCAGCCCCCGAGGTTGCCGGGCGTTGCGCACGCCTTGGGTCCACCCGCCAGCTCGTCCTCGGTGCAGCGCGCGTGATCGGCCGCCCGGGGCGCCGGACCGATGAAGTCCAGCACGTGGCGCTCGCGAGTGCGCGCCCGGGAGATGACCATGAGCCCGATGCCGGCCGCGCCCGACATGAACGGCTCCACGACGTTGAGAGTGGATCCAACCGCCACCGCGGCGTCCACCGCATTGCCGCCCTCGAGCAGCACGCGGATGCCGGCCATGGAGGCCAGGGGGTGCGCGGAGGCGACGGCGCCGCGAGTGCCCATGATCGTCGGGCGATAGGCGTGGCGATGCGGGGGCATGTGATCTCCTCTACGTTCGAGGTTTGGATCCGGAGGCCGAACTCCCACATGGTAGGCTCTGCGTACCATGGACGCAAGAAGCCCGTCCTCCGCGATGGCGGCGGCGCTCGGGAGAGCCAAGTACATGTACGTGACGACCTACAGCAAGGGGGGAAAGCCCGGGACGGTGCCCACCTGGCTCTGGCCCCACGCGGGCGACATCTACTTCACCACGAAGCGGGACAGCCTCAAGGCGCGGCGCATTCGGAACAACGGGCGGGTGACGGTGCACGTGGGCAAGAAGAACGGCCCGGCCTTCGAGGGCCACGCCGAGTGGGTGGACGGCCGGTCGGACCTGGAGACGGCGCTGCTGGCCGACTACCGGCGGAAGTACTGGCTGACCGTGCCGCTGTTCATGGGCCGCTATATCCGGAAGGCGCTGACCGCCAAGACCAGCGTGCTGATTCGCATCACGCCCGCCCCGCCCGCGCCGCGCTGACCGCGGCGGTCAGCTTCGTCAAGGCGAAGGGCTTCCTGATCACCGCATCCACGCGACCGGCGGCGGCCGGCGCCTTGACCCCTCCGCGCTTTGGACGTAGCATTCGGGCAGCCGTTCACACGCGGGAGCTCGGGGGTCCGGGCTGAGAGGGCAGCGGAGACGCTGCCGACCGCTAGCGACCTGACCTGGGTAATGCCAGCGAAGGGAGGCCTTCCATGAAAGTCTACGTCTCCGCGTCCAACCCGTCGGTCCGCGTTCCATTCCGCGAGGTCGCGCTCACCACCGGTGAGCGCCTCCGCCTCTACGACACGAGCGGGCCCTATACCGATCCGGACTACGCCGCGGACGTGAAGCAGGGCCTGCCGCCACTGCGGCGCCACTGGATCCTCTCGCGCGGCGACGTGGAGCCGGGAGCGGGCGGCCGTTGGGGGCTCCGGGCCAAGGCGGGGAGTCGCGTGACCCAGATGCACTACGCGCGGCGCGGCGAGATCACACCGGAGATGGAGTTCGTGGCCCTGCGGGAGGGCATGAGCCCCGAGGTCGTGCGCGACGAAGTGGCGCGCGGGCGCGCCATTATCCCGTCGAACATCAATCATCCCGAGAGCGAGCCGATGATCATCGGACGCCGCTTCCTGGTGAAGATCAACGCCAACATCGGCAACTCGGCGGTCTCCTCCTCGATCGAGGAGGAGGTCGAGAAGATGACGTGGGCCACCCGCTGGGGCGGCGACACCATCATGGACCTCTCCACCGGCAAGAACATCCACGAGACGCGCGAGTGGATCCTGCGCAATTCCCCGGTGCCGGTGGGCACCGTGCCGATCTACCAGGCCCTCGAGAAGGTGCACGGCAAAGCCGAGGAGCTCACCTGGGAGGTCTACCGCGACACCCTCATCGAGCAGGCCGAGCAGGGCGTCGACTACTTCACGATCCATGCGGGCGTGCTCCTGCGCTACATCCCCCTCACCGCCAAGCGGGTCACCGGTATCGTCTCGCGCGGGGGCTCGATCATGGCCAAGTGGTGCCTGGCCCATCACCAGGAGAGCTTCCTCTACACCCATTTTCGCGAGATCTGCGAGATCATGGCCGCCTACGACGTCGCCTTCTCGCTGGGCGACGGGCTCCGCCCGGGCTGCCAGGCCGACGCCAACGACGACGCCCAGTTCGCGGAACTCGACACGCTCGGAGAGCTCACGAAGGTCGCGTGGGAGCAGGACTGCCAGGTGATGATCGAGGGCCCGGGTCACGTGCCGATGCACCTGATCAAGGAGAACATGGACCGGCAGCTCGCGGTCTGTCACGAGGCGCCCTTCTACACCCTGGGGCCGCTCACCACCGACATCGCGCCGGGCTACGACCACATCACCTCCGCGATCGGCGCGGCCATGATCGGGTGGTACGGCACCGCCATGCTCTGCTACGTGACGCCGAAGGAGCATCTGGGATTGCCGGACCGGCAGGACGTCAAGGACGGGGTCATCGCCTACAAGATCGCGGCGCACGCCGCCGATCTCGCCAAGAACCACCCGAAGGCCCGGGAGTGGGACGACGCCCTGTCGCGC
>Ga0187893_10004779_pt1 | contig 25315 bp, 27 predicted proteins | sample MA1701074metaG_FD_139574 | JGI IMG/M metagenome (GOLD analysis project Ga0187893, IMG submission 139574) | White microbial mat communities from a basaltic lava cave in the Kipuka Kanohina Cave System on the Island of Hawaii, USA - MA170107-4 metaG ... | reverse complement strand
GGACGGCGGCATGATCGTGCTGCCCTCGTAAACCAGGCCCGGCTCGCGATCGTGCGCCAGCAGCAGCGGCCCGTCGAGATCGACCATCGCTGCGCCATGCGCGAGCAGCAGCGCCGGCGCCATCGCGAGCGAGGTGGCGACCATGCAGCCGATCATCAGATCGAGCCCGACCGAATGCGCCGCCCCGACCAGCGCGAGCGCCTCGGTCAGACCGCCGGTCTTGTCGAGCTTGACGTTGATCGCCTCGTAGCGTTTCGCCAGCAATTCCAGCCCGGCGCGATCGCGGCAGCTTTCGTCGGCGCAAACCGGCACGGGATGCGGCAACGCATCCAGCGCCGCGTCGCCGCCGGCCGGAAAGGGCTGCTCCAGCAGCGCGACGTCGAGCCTTGCCAGCTCGGGGGCGAACATCTTGTAAAGCTCGGGCGTCCAGGCCTCGTTGGCATCGACGATCAACCGGCTGTCGGGGGCGGCCTTGCGCACCGCATCGAGCCGCGCCAGGTCGTCGGCGCCGGCGAGCTTCAGTTTCAGCAGCGGCCGCGCAGACGCCTTCGCCGCCGCCTGCGCCATCTCGATCGGCGTGCCGACGCCGATCGTGTAGGCGGTCGCAACGGGCAGCGGTGCCGGGATGCCGGCCAGCTCCCAGACGCGTTTGCCGCTCTGCTTCGCTTCGAGATCCCAGAGCGCGCAGTCGACCGCGTTGCGCGCGGCGGCCGGGCGCATGCGGTGCTGGATCGTTGCGCGGTCGCAGCCGGCTTCGATGTCGCCGCGCAGGGTTTCGATCTCGAGCGTCACGCTGGCCGGCGTTTCGTCGTAGCGCGGATAGGGCCGGCATTCGCCGCGGCCGCGCCGACCGCCCTCCTCGATCTCGACGACGACGAGCCCGATCTCGGTGACGGCGCCGCGCGCGATCGCGAAGCGGCCCTCGATCGGCCAGGTCTCGGTGCGGACGGTGAGCCGCCGCATGAACGATCAGCCGAGCCGCTCGACGATGGCGGCGACGCCGGTGCGGAACGGATCGACGCAAGGCAGCCCATGCCGCGCCTCGATCTCGCGCAGCAGCTTCTCCGCCGCCGCCTTGTCGAGGTCCGCGGTGTTGATCGAGATGCCGATGCAGCGCGCATCCGGATTGGTCAGCCGCGCCGCGGTTTCGTTGGCCGCGATGCAGGTCGCGAGATCGGGCAGTTTGTAGTCCGGCAGGCCGCGCATGTGCGGCCGCGTCGGCTCGTGGCACATCACCAGCGCATCGGCCTGCGCGCCGTGCAGCAGGCCGAGCGAGACGCCGGCATAGGAGGCATGGAACAGCGAGCCCTGCCCCTCGATCAGATCCCAATGGTCCGGCGAATTTTCGGGCGCGAGCCACTCGACGGCGCCGGAGATGAAATCGGCGACCACCGCGTCGATCGAGACGCCTTCGCCGGCGATGAAGATGCCGGTCTGGCCGGTGGCGCGGAAATCGGCCTTCATGCCGCGTCGGCGCATTTCCTTTTCGAGCGCGAGGGAGGTGTACATCTTGCCGACCGAGCAGTCGGTGCCGACGGTGAGCAGCCGCCTGCCGCTGCGCCTCTTCCCGCTCGCAACCGCGAATTCGCGGGTCGGATGCCGCACGTCGAAAAGCTGCCGCCCGAGCGTCGCCGCCTTGTCGCGCAGCGCGGGAATGTCGGCGAGCTTGCGGTGCAGGCCGCTCGCGAGATCGAGGCCGCGCTCGAGCGCCTCGTCGAGCGTCGCGAGCCAGGCGCCGCCGACCGTGCCGCCGCGATTGGCGACGCCGGCGATCATCGTCTTCGCACCGGCTTTGACCGCCGCCTCGACCGACATGTCGGGAATCCCGAGATCTGCCTTGCAGCCCGGCAGGCGTAGCTGGCCGAGGCACCAGTCGGGCCGCCAATGCACGATGCCCTGCGCGGTCTTGGCCGCGAGTTGGTCGTGCGCGTCGGCGAGAAACAGCAGATAGGGATGTGAGATCGCCATCGATGCCGCCCGGTTTCCGGTTGCGGCGGGCATCCTAGCCAAGCCGGCGCGCGCTTGCCTATAGTCGGTTCCGGCACGCTGACATTCCAAAAAACGACAGTTCCGGGGGCCTGCTTGTCCGACACCAAACAGACGCTGCTCGACGGGATCGAGCGCGACCGCGACCGGCTGGTCGAATTCCTCGCCGGCTTCGTCCGCGCCAAAAGCCCGAACCCGCCCGGCGACACGCTCGAAGCCGCGGCGCATGTGCGCAAGCTGCTCGATGCCGAGGGCATCCGGTACAGGATCGTCGATCCGCAGAAGACGATGCCGAACATCGTCGCGACGTTCGAAGGCTCGAAGCCCGGCCCGCACCTGGTGCTGAACGGGCATATCGACGTGTTTCCGGTCGGCGCCGAGAAATGGCAGCACGGACCGTGGAGCGGCGACGTCGCCGACGGCAAGATCTGGGGTCGCGGCGCCAGCGACATGAAATGCGGCACGAGCTGTTCGATCTGGACCTATGTCTACCTGCATCGCATCCGCGAGCAGTTGAAAGGACGCCTCACCCTCACCGCCGTCTCCGACGAGGAGACGTTCGGACCGTGGGGCGCGCGCTACCTGATCGAGCACATGCCGGACGAGGTGCTCGGCGATTGCTGCCTCAACGCCGAACCGTCGGGGCCCGAGACGATCCGCTTCGGCGAGCGCGGCCTGCTCTGGCTGGCGCTCACGGTCAAAACGCGTGGCGCGCACGGCGCCTATGTGCATCTGACGAAGAGCGCGAGCCGGATCGCGGCGCAGATCGTCGGCGAGCTGGCGGTCATCGAAACCATCCGGGCGCCGGTTGCGCATAATTTCGCGCCGCTGCTGGAGGCGGCGCGCGCCGAGATCGACCGCGCGCTCGGGCCGGGCGCCGCCGACATCGTCGGCCGGGTCACGCTCAATGTCGGGCTGATGCAGGCGGGCCTCAAGGTCAACATGATCCCGAACGAATGCCGGCTCGAGCTCGACATCCGCCTGCCGCTCGGCGTCGATCGCGAGACGGTCATGCGCGAAATCCAGAAGATCGTCGCGCGTTATCCCGAGGCGAGCGTCGAAGAGATCAACCACACGGCCGGCTACTGGTGCGATCCGCACGGGACCATGATCGGCATCATGCAGAAGAACATCGAGACGATGACCGGCATCAAGGCGAAGCCGATCGTCTCGCTCGGCGGCACCGATGCGCGGCTCTGGCGCAAGGCGGGCGTGCCGGCCTATGTCTACGGGCCGCCGCCGACCGGCATGGGCGGCGCCGACGAGCATGTCGAGATTGCGGACTTCCTGCACGTGCTGCGCACGCATCTCGCGTCGGCGTACGATTATCTGACACGGTGAGGCGGCAACGCGCGCTGTCGGTGACTCGAAGAATTCCCCTCCACCCTTGCGGGGGAGGGTTAGGGTGGGGGGTCGTTTGAAAGCTCATCGCGCCTTGGCAATGTGCGACGAAAGGGAACCCCTCCCCCTACCCCCTCCCGCAAGGGGAGGGGAAATTAGAGGAGTGCGATTCGCAGATCTGCCGACAGGTCGGCACTAGCGCATCCACCATGCTCCTCTCCCAGACTTTCGTGCTCCGGCAGCGTCGCGTGCTGGCGATCGCGCTGCCGGTCATTCTCGCGAACATCACCGAGCCGCTGTTGAGCGCGGCCGATACCTATGTCGTCGGCCAGCACCCGTCGCCGGTACAGATCGGTGCGGTCGCGATCGGCTCGCAGATCATCGGTTTCCTGTTCTGGGGTTTCGGCTTCCTGCGGATGGGCACGACCGGCGTCGCCGCGCAGGCCGCCGGCGCCGGCGATCCGCACCAGCTCGCCGCCGCCTTCCTGCGGCCGCTCGCGGTCGCGCTCGCGCTGGCCCTGCCGCTGATCCTGCTGCAGGCGCCGATCGAATGGATCGCGTTCGAATTCTATGCGCCGACCGGCGAAACCGACACGCTGTCGCGGCTCTATTACGACATCAGGATTTGGAGCGCGCCGGCGGCGCTCGCCAACTATGTCTGCCTCGGCTGGCTGCTCGGCATCGGCAGGACGAAATGGGTGCTGGTCCTGCAGATCGTCGTGAACGGCATCAATATCGGGCTCGACCTGCTGCTCGTGCTGGTCTTCGACTGGGGCGTGGCGGGGGTGGCCTGGTCGACGGTGATCGCGAGCTACGTCGCACTCGCGGTCGGCATCCTCGTCGTCCGGCGCGAAACCGGGGGACGCCTATCGGACTGGCGCAAGCTCCAGCTCTTCGACACCGCGCGGCTGCGCCGGCTGCTGAAGATCAACGCCGACATTTTCATCCGCACGCTCGCGCTGATGGTGTGCTTCAACTATTTCGTCATCAGGGGTACCGAGCTCGGCGATGTCGCGCTCGCCGCCAACGCGGTGCTCTACACGATCTTCGGCCTGCTGGCCTACGGGCTCGACGGATTCGCCTGGGCGGCCGAGGCGCTGGTCGGCCGCTCGGTCGGCGCGCGCGACCGGCTGCTCTACCGCGAATCCGTGATCGACACGACGGTCTGGGCGTTGATCCTCGCGCTGTTGGCTTCGCTTGCCATCATCCTGGTCGGGCCCTCGATGATCGACGCGATGACGGTCGACGCGGACGTGCGGGCGGCAGCGCGCGAGTATCTGGTCTGGGCCGCCCTGATTCCGATCTTCGGCGTCTGGCCCTTCATGCTGGACGGCATTTTCATCGGCGCAACGCGGACCAGTGAGATGCGCAACGGCATGCTGATCTCGATGGTTGCCTATCTTGCCGCGGTCTGGATCCTGGTGCCGGTCTGGAGCAATCACGGGCTCTGGGCGTCGATCATGATTCTGTTCGCCACCCGCGCCGCCACGCTCGGCTACTGGCTGCCGCGCATCGAGCGTGCGATGATCGCCCGACAGGAGTGACCCATGCCTTCCTTCGACATCCAGTCCAGGACCGACCTCGCCGAGGTCGAGAACGCGCTCAACGGCATGCGCCGCGAGATCGAAACGCGCTACGACTTCAAGGGCTCGAAATCCTCGGTCGAGCGCAAGGAGAACGTGATCACGCTCCTGGCCGACGACGATCTCAAGATGAAGCAGATGCACGAGCTGCTGAAAGGCTATTTCGCGCGGCGCAAGCTCGATGCCGGCGCGCTCGATTTCAGCGAGCCCGAAAAGGCCTCGGGCAACATGGTGCGGCAGGTCGCGACGGTGAAGCAGGGCATCGCGCAGGATCTCTCGAAGAAGATCGTCAAGGCGATCAAGGATGCGAAGCTCAAGGTGCAGGCCTCGATCCAGGGCGACGAGCTGCGCGTCTCCGGCAAGAAGCGCGACGATCTGCAATCCGCAATCGCACTGGTGCGCGGGCTCAAGATCGAGCAGCCGCTGCAGTACGTGAATTTCAGGGAATAGGAGTTCCCCGCGCCCGCCCTTGTTTCATCCTCATGGTGAGCCCGTCGAACCATGAGGATGCGCGCCTCATCCTTCGACAGGCTCAGGATGAGGCAATTTGCTAGATTGATTCCGCAAAACCAGCCTATCGGAAGCACCATGACCCCCAAGAACAACCCGCTGAATCTCAATCCGCTGCAGTTGAAGACGCTGACGCTGTTGCAGGCGATCGCGAAGCTCGACAATTTTTCGAAGGACGGCGAGACGCCGGGCGAGCGGCTCATCACCGGCCTGCCGCACGCGCATGGCGATCATTTCCATCTCGGCGATGCGGTCGTGTCGGGCAGCGATGCGACCGGCCTCAACAACCAGGCGGTCTGGGCGATCCTCGAACGCAAGGGGCTGGTGAAGACCAACTTCCCGCAATCGGCGACGCTGACGCAAGAGGGCGCGGCCTACGAGACCGGCCTCGCCGACGTCATGCTGCGCAAATCGGGGCACTGACGAAGCACGACACGGCCGCACGCGATCAAATTCGCGCGAATCGATGCCCGCTCACCCTTCCGGCGGTTCGCCCGGATATTGCTCGGCGCCGGGCGGGATCGCGAAGCCGGGCAGCTTGCGGGCCGTCCAGATGTGAACGGCCTTCGCGAAATCGACCGGCGCGTCGAGCGAGCCGCCCTTGATGCTGACCGTTTCGGATACCGGTTCGGAATCGTGCCAGAGCCGCGAGCCGCAATCGGGACAGAACCAGCAACGCACCCGGTTGCCGCTGTCGGCTGACCGTACCCACGACGCCGGAATGCCTTGCGTCAGTCGAAGTTCCGCGCGGCGCGCGATGAACGAAATGCCGAAGGCGGAAGCCGACTGCTTGCGGCATTCGAGACAGTGACAGGCGAACAGCGCGAGCGGTTCGTCTTGGATCTCGTAGCGCACCGCGCCGCACTGGCAGCCCCCGGTTCGCATGGTCAGCCGGCGCTCACCGCGCCGAGACGAGTTTCATCGGCCTGATGTCGGCGGCCGAGCCGCGCCGGCAGTACTCGTCGAGCCAGGGCGTGCGATAGCCGTCCTTGCGCCACAGGATCGGAAAGTACGCCTCGTCCATCGTCAGATCGTTCGGCCGCTTGTAGCGGTTGTAGATGACGCTCTGGATGGTCGGGTGATAGGTCGCCTCCGACGACATGCAATGCGCGACGGCGGAGAGCCGCGCACGATCGGACTTGTTGGTGTCCGAGCCGTGCCAGGTGCCGCCGTGATGGAAGGCGCAGCCGCCCGCCGGCACTTCGACCGGCACCAGATCGATGTCGGCGATGCCGACCTTCCCGGCCGCGGCGCGCAGCGCCGCGCGATAATCCGTCGGCCCGTGGAATTCCTTGATCGGCGGCGAGATCGGCCATTTGTGCGAGCCGCGGATATATTCGACCGTGCCGCCGGCCGCCGTCGTGCGATCGAGCGCGATCCAGCAGCTCGCCATGCGCGGCGGGATGATCCAGCCGTTGTAGCTGTCGTCCTGGTGGAAGCCGAGCGGGCGCGCGCCGGGCGGCTTCCAGATGACATTGTCCTGCGAGATACGCGCGCCCGGCCAGCCTTCGAGCTGCGAAATCATGCGGCCGATCTCGGCGCTCAGCACCAGGCTCGCGACGGTATAGTCCGAGCGCCAGCCGTTGCAGATCTGGCGCGTCAGATCCTCGCGGTCGCGGCCGAACTTCCAGTTCCACTCGTCCGGCAGCACGCCGGCCTCGAACTCGCCGCGGAACAGGCCTTCGTAGCGCGCGGCGACGCGCGCGGCGAAATCCGGCTCGATCAGCCGGTCGAGGACCAGGAATCCGTCCTCGTGATATTGCGCGACCTGTTTCGGCGTCAGCTCGACCATCGGCTTCTCCTTCGGAACGCGACCATCATGCAACGGCGGCGGGGCCGGAGGAAATGGGGCGCGGCGCCGGACCGCTGCGACCGAGTAAAATGTTTTCCCCTTCCCCTTGAGGGAGGGGGTAGGGGGAGGGATTGCGCGCATTTAGCGCACGTCAAATCTTCTGTCGTACCCCCCAATTCTCACCCTTCCCCTCAAGGGGGGAGGGGGTCTTCGTTGTACGGGGCGAGGCGGAGGCAATTGTTTGATTCACCGCCCGCCGCTGACGTCGTAGCTGAAGCCTGTGATGTAGCTGGCGGCGTCCGAGCAGAGAAAGAGCGCGAGGCCGGCGATCTCGTCGGCCGTGCCCATGCGGCCCATCGGGGCGCCGGTCCTGGCGTATTCGCGCGCCTCGGCGCGCTGCGTCGCATCGCCGAACATCTCGGTGTCGGTAAGGCCGGGCCGCACGCAACAGACGCGCACGCCCTGCTGCGCGGTCTCGAGCGCGAGCGCGCGCGTGAACGTGTCGACGGCGGCCTTCGAGGCCGCATAGGCGCCGCCGCGCTTCATGCCGCCGGTGCGGCCGGCGACCGAGCCGATATTGACGATCGCGCCGCCCTTGCCGCCCTTGTCGGTCGACATGCGCTTCACCGCCTCGCGCGCGCAGAGCATCGGGCCGTAAACGTTGACGCGGAAGATCCGGTCGATGTCGGCGAGGCGCACGTCGGCGAGCCAGTTCTCGATGTCGATGCCGGCGTTGTTGACGAGCGCGTTCACGGTGCCGAGCTCGCGGTCGACGGTTTCAAACAGCCGGAGAATGTCCTGCTCCTCGGCCATGTCGGCCTGCACCGCGATCGCCCGGCGGCCCGATTTTTCGATGGCAGTCACGACCGCGTCGGCGCGCACCTTCTCCTTGCGATAATTGACCGCGACGTCCCAGCCCTGGCGCCCGGCGCCTTCCGCGATCGCGGCGCCGATGCTGCGGCTGCCGCCGGTGACGATCATGACGCCCATGGCCCGGCTCCTCTAAGTTGTAGGTTGCCACTGGAGCAGTTACGCTGATTTGCACCTACAGAGACTAACACACACCGCCGTCTTGTTGCCGGCATACTCAAGCACGGAGATTGCGATGTTGAAATACATTATTCCAGCGATATTCATTGCTGCGGGTCTAGTCCTTGCCGCAATGTTCGGGCGATATGAGATTCAACCGTCCGGCGCGCTCCCTCAAATTGTGTACCGAATCGACAGACTCACAGGGACGGTAGAGAGTTGCTTTCCAGTCATTGCATTCGCGACTAAGCGCCTGGACTCAGATTTTGGCGCTGAGATGCAACAGCCTAACTGGTGCAAACCTAGCTTTGTGGGTAGCTAAGCTTTTGGAAGTCAGGGCTCTCAATTGATTATCGATCTGTGAAAAACCCTCGATTGACTGACGCCCTGCCTCCCCTAGAGTCTCCCGCAACCAAATCCGGGGGACGACAATCATGGCCGATCTCGAACTCTGCTACACGCCGGCCGCCGTGCTGGCCGAACGTATCCGCAAGAAGCAAATTTCGCCGGTCGAGATCGTGACGAACGCGCTCGCGCGGATCGACGAGGTCAATCCCAAGCTCAACTGCTTCGCCTTCGTCTATCCCGAGGAAGCGATCGCGCTCGCGAAAAAGGCCGAGCAGTCGGTGATGAAGGGCGAGACGCTCGGGACGCTGCACGGCGTGCCGCTCGCGATCAAGGACCTGACGCCGACCAGGGGCAAGCGCACGACGCTCGGCTCGTTCGCCTTCGAGCACAACGTGCCGACCTACGATGCGACGATCGTGACGCGGCTCACGAAACAGGCCGGCGGCATCATGATCGGCAAGACCACGACGCCGGAATTCGCCTATTCGAGCTATACCGAGAGCCCGCTCTGGGGCATCACGCGCAACCCGTGGAATGCCGGCCGCACGCCCGGCGGATCGTCGGGCGGCTCGGGCGTCGCGGTCGCAACCGGCTGCGTGCCGATCGCGGAGGGCACCGACATGGGCGGCTCGGTGCGCATCCCGGCGGCCTGGTGCGGCATCGTCGGCCTGAAGCCCAGCCTCGGGCGCATCCCGATGGACATTCTGCCCTCGCAGTTCGACACCATCTCGCATTTCGGGCCGCTGGCGCGCACGACCGACGATGCGCGGCTCTTCCTCGACGCGGCGCAGGGCGCCGACGACCGCGACATCATGTCGACGGTGGCGAAGCTGGATTTGTCGAAGCCGCTCGACGGCAACGTCAAAGGCATGAATTTCGCGCTCGATATCGATCTCTCCTGTTATTACGTGCATCCCGAGGTCGAGAAGCTGGTGCGCGCGGCGGCTTCGGCGCTGCAGGATGCCGGTGCGACCATCGAGGAAGTCGAACTCGACTGGCCGCGGCGCTTCAACGACATGTGGCTCGAGCTCTGGGCCGTGTTCATGTCGGCCTATTTCGGCGACAGGCTCGAAAAATACCGCGACAAGATGGATCCGAACGTCGTCTCGCTGATCGAGCGCGGCAACGCCATGCCGGCGACGCACTACAAACGGCTCGAGATCGAGCGCACCGAGCAGTGGAACCGGTTCCGCCCGGTCATCGAGAAGTACGACGCGTTTCTCTGCCCGACGATGGCAATCCCGGCGCCGCCGGTCGGCGGCGACGACAACGATTTCTATGCCGATCGCACCGACGGGCTCTATCACGGCACCGACATGACGGCGCTCTTCAACAACCTCGCGCCCTGCCCCGCGCTCTCGGTGCCGGCGGGCTGGACCGAGGAGGGCCTGCCGGCGGCGCTGCAGGTGGTCGCGCGGCGCGGCCGCGACGACGTGGCGCTGCGGATCGGCCGCGCGCTCGAGATCGCGCGGCCGTGGGCCGATCGGAGGCCGCCCATCTAACGGCCAGCGATCCGTGGCCGTTGCCGCAAAGGACGATCCGACAATCGCAAACCGGAAACCGAGATCATGACCGCACAAGCATTCCAGCTAAAAGTCCGTATCCTCGATATCGAACCGGAGATCTGGCGGCGAATCCTCGTACCGGCCGACATGAATCTCCTCGATCTGCACGTCGTGATACAGGGTGCCATGGGGTGGGAGGATTCCCACCTTCACATGTTCGAGATTCGGAGTTGGCAGTTCGAATTGCCGGAGGACGACCGTCGCCGTCCGGAACCCGGCCATAAGGACGAGCGGAGAGCCAGGCTGAGCCAACTGCTATCGAAGGGCGCCGCATTCAAATATGTCTACGATTTCGGCGACCAGTGGGAGCATGTCGTCGACGTCGAGGACGTTCTCGCATCGGCCCCCGATCGCACCTTGCCGTGCTGCGTTGACGGTGCCCGCGCCTGCCCGCCGGAGGACTGCGGCGGACCTTATGGTTACGCTGAAATGCTGCTCGCGCTGGCGGACGCCACGCACCCGGATCATCAGGATTTGCTGGAATGGGTCGGTGAATTCGACCCGGAAGCCTTCGATGCGGCCGCTTCAAACAAATCGATAGCGGAAGCGAGGAGGCACTACAGGAAACGGCGGTGAATGTCCGCAGACCACCGGATCGCGGCCAGGCGGCGCTCTTGCCGCGATGGCGCGCTCCGGATCGGCCGCGCGCCGGAGATCGTGCGGCCGTGGACGGACAAGAGGCCGGCGGTGTAGGGACCGCAGGTTGCCATAAGGCTCTGAATGTCGAATCAAAAACCTGTCATGCCCGGACTTGATCGGGCATCCGGGGTTGCAAGAGCTGATAACGAGCGTTTCAACCCTGGATCGCCCGCCGCGATCAGTCGCGGCCGACCGCGACGCGCCAAGCCCGGCGATGACGGTTTGATGTGATCTTGCGAATGGTTGCGACCGGGCGTTAGGCTTAAGGCGATCCTGCATGCCAGTGCAGAATAGGGCCGAACCTAAGGGCGTCTCACCCATGTCCTCCCGCGATTCAGACAAGGTCGCCGCGATCCATCGCGAGCTGCACGATCACCTGCCGTCCGAGCCGGCGCTGCGCGTGAAGGCGCTGGAGAGTCTTCTGGTCGAGAAGGGCATGCTCGACAGCAGGGCGGTCGACGCTTGGGTCGAGCTTTATACCGAGGAGATCGGGCCGAAGCGCGGCGCGCAGGTAGTGGCGCGGGCCTGGACCGATCCGGCGTTCAAAACGCGGCTGCTCGCGAATGCGACGGCGGCGATCGACGAGTTCGGTTATGCCGGCCCGGCGACGGCGCATCTGCGCGCGGTCGAGAACACGCCGCGCATCCACAATCTCGTCGTCTGCACGCTCTGCTCCTGCTACCCGTTCTCGATCCTCGGGCTGGCGCCGGCCTGGTACAAGGCGAACGAGTATCGCGCGCGCGCCGTGCGCGAACCGCGACAGGTGCTGAAGGAATTCGGCGTCGCGCTCGACGACGCGGTCGAGGTGCGGATCTGGGACAGCACGGCCGAACTGCGCTACCTCGTGGTGCCCGAGCGGCCCGCCGGCACCGAGGGCTGGGACGAGCACAAGCTCGCCGCGCTCGTCACGCGCAATGCGATGATCGGCACCGACCGCGATCTCGGTCGCAGGACGGCGCGCTGAACGGAGCGACGCGACGGGAGATTCCTGACATGGACGGACCGCACGATCTCGGCGGCAGGCAGGGTTTCGGCCCCGTCGCCGTCGACGAGAAGGAAGAGCCGTTCCACAGCGACTGGGAAGCGCGCATGTGGGCGATGGACCACAGCATCCGCTATCCCGAGGACTGGAACATCGACTGGTGGCGGCACAGCCGCGAGCTGATCCATCCGCTCGACTATCTGACGCGGCCCTATTTCGACCAGTGGATGCAGACCTATGCGGCGCTGCTGGTCGATTCCGGCATCGCGACCGTCGCCGAGATCGTCAGCGGTCGCGCGACGACGCCCGGCCCGAAGGTCGAACCGCCGCTCGCGGCCGCGAATGTGCGCAAGGCCGCGCACCACGCCGCGCGCTTCGACCGCGACGAGGGACCGGCGCCGGGGTTCGGGATCGGCGATCGCGTGCGGACGCGCGCGCACGGAATCCCGACCCATACGCGCCTGCCCGCCTACGTGCGCGGACGGAACGGCACGATCGAGCGCTATTGCGGCAACCATGTGCTGCCGGATGCGAGCGCGGTGGGCAGGGAACGCGCCGAGCCGCTCTATACCGTGATGTTCGATGCCGGCGAGCTCTGGCCCGAGGCGAAAGGACGGCGCGAGCGCGTTCATCTCGATCTCTGGGAGAGCTATCTTGAGCGGACGTGACGCCGCGCGGGATGCGTCGGCGCGGCTGCCGGGTCTCGATGCGCGGCCCGGCTTCGACGAGCCGTGGCAGGCGGCGCTGCTCGCGATCGCGGAGACGCTGATCGCACGCGGTCTCTTCGGCGCCGGCGAATGGTCGGCGGCGCTCGGGGCCGAACGGCAGCGCGATGCGGATGCCGGCGAACCCGACGACCAGGCGCATTATTACGAAGCTGCATTGCGCGCGCTCGAAACGCTGACCCTGCGGGCCGGCGCGCTCACCGAAGCGGCGATCGACCGGCGGCAGGCGCGCTGGCAGCGCGCCTACCGGGCGACGCCGCACGGCGATCCGGTCCGGCTGGAGGCCGGCGGCACGGAGTGATCGGGTGCGGCGCCTTGCACGCCGTTCCCCGCCCGCCTCGCCTCGTTCCATTGTCATCGCCGGATAGACGTCATGCCCGTCACCGACAGCGGGGAAATAGGGCCGACGGCGCGCCCCACAGGGCGGAGGCCCGCGCGCGCTTGACGTGCCTCGGCGCGCGCTTCGACACTGGAGCAAATCGCGTTCTTGCGGAATCGCCGGCGGGGCGATCGGGGGATCACGCCCATGATGACCTTGGCCTTCCTGCTGCTGGCCGTCGGCGGCGTCGCGCTCTGGTGGCAGCGCGCGCGCTGGAGCTGGGCGACGGTGGTGCTGGCGCTCGCGCTCGGCATCGCGATCTTCCTCGGCGACGTCGATTTCGCGCAGACGCTCGGGCTGCAGCTATGAGGCTCACGCAAAATAGTGCGATGGGGCTTCGGCCATGAGGCTTTCGCCGGACGCCGCGCGCGTGCTCAACCTGATCGGCGTGCTGGCGATGGTCGGCGTGCTGGCGGGCGCCTATGTCTACCAGTTCGCGCACCAGGAGCTGCCCTGCACGCTCTGCCTGCTGCAGCGGCTCGCGATGGTGGCGGTCGCACTGGGCGCGGCGATGAACGTGACGCTCGGACCCGACCCGCGGCATTACGGCGTGATCCTGGTCTCGGCCGCGCTCGGCGGCGCGGTGTCGCTCAGGCAGACGCTGCTGCACATCAACCCGTTCTTCGACACGACCAAGGGCGAGCCGACGCTGGCGGCGACGTCGAACCCGCCCTTCGGCGAGCCGGTGTTCGGGCTGCATCTCTATGTCTGGGGCCTGCTTCTGTTCGCGGTCGCGATCCTGGCGGTCGGCATCGTGATGCTGTTCCGCGGCCAGTTCGACCGGCGCGAACCGGAGACCGGCGCGATAAGGCGGCTCGGCCATCTCGGCGTGGGGCTGCTGGTGCTGATGGCGACGGCGGAGGCCGCGACCACGTTCATGGAATGCGGCTTCGGCGACTGCCCGAACGACGGCAAGTGGAACTGGTGGCTGTTCGGCTAGCGGGATCAGGGGCCGCGGCAAGGAAGGTCGTCGAACCACAGAGACACAGAGGAAGACGAGACGTGGGACAGCGAGTGTCCGGATCTCCGTGATCCCTGTAGTGATTAATTAGCCGCACAATAGATCTTTTTGTCATGCCCGGACTTGATCCCGGGCATCCAGGGTTGCGGGAACCGAGCGCGAGAGCGGCAACCCTGGATCGCCGGGTCAAGCTCGGGCATGACGGTATTTTTCTGAGAGACGGGAAAACTGCCCAACGTTCCGGCGAGCCGACTACGTGTCGTACCTCGGAGCTGAGCCCGCGGCGCCGGCGCAACGTGCGGCATTGTCACCCCTGCGGCATCTCGAATTTCGTCGGATCGACGAAGCGGCGGAGCACGTTTTCGGTCATGCGGCTGACATTGTTGTCGTAGCCGTTATGCGCGAGCGAGCCCGCCCAGGCGATCGAGCCGGTCGAGAATACGGCGCCGCCGCCCGGCGTCTCGAAGAAGGTGACGTCGGCGCGGACCTTCGGGTTCTCGCGGCCCGACATGTTGGGCGCGGCCGAGCCGATCTCCTCCGGCACCAGCATGATGTAGTTGGAATGTTCGACCGAGCTCGCGAGGCGCAGCGTGTGCCAGGGCGTGCCGAGATGCGCATCGACCCAGTCGAGCTCGAGCCCGGCGGCCCCACCGCCGACCGTGCCGAAATCGCCGAGCCGGTCGTTCGAATCGATGCCCTGCATGATGAAGGCGGCGCGCGGATCCTGCGCGTCCTGCTGGAAGAGGTAGTAGGAGCTGACGTCGAAACCCTGCGCGACGAAGCCGACGCCGCAGAGCGATTGCGGCGGGCGGCCGTTGCGGCGCCAGAGCCCGCCATTCTCGCCGGTGAAGGACATGAAATATTCGCCCGGCTCCGACTCCCAGTCGCGCACCCCGTCCTCGGTGCGGCGCAGCTCGATCACGCCCGGCAGGTGTTTGTGGAAGGCGACCTTCCAGTAGAAACCGTTGGCGCCGAGATAGGCGAGCCTTCCGCCGGCGTCGAGCCAGGACGAGAGCGCATCGTGCATCGGCATCGACCAGTACTCCGGATGCGAGCCGGTGACCACGGCGCGATAGCGGTCGAGCAGGTCGCGACCCTCGTAATGCAGATCCTCGTCGGTTGCGACGTCGTATTCGATGCCGCGCGCCTCGAGCCAGTCGAGAATGTGCGTGTCGGCGTTGAACTGCCACGGGACGGTGCCGCCGGCGCCGACCCAGGCGGTGGTGTGGCCGGGCCGCATGTTGAGGATCGGCCGCAGGCGCGAGGAATAGCAGACGCCGCTGCCGTCGTAATGCGTGTCGTAGAAGGAGAGACCGTATTCCGGGTGCGTCCAGAGGAAAATGTCCTCCGGCCCGTAGCCGCAGAGATGGCCGAACCCGTGCTCGGCCGCGCCCGACGGCCAGGTGCTGACCTCGTTGGCGTAGGCCATGTAGGAGTTGGTCGGCACCAGGAAGAGCAGGTCGGATGTCGCCGTGCCCTTGGGCGGGCGCACGATCAGCGGCACGCGCTCGATTTCGTCGCCCTGCGTCAGGCGCGCGCAATAGACGCCGCTCGGCATCGCGGCCGGCACCTCGAGCGTGAAGTCGGTCTCCCAGCCGGCGTCGTAGAGATCGTCCTCGTGGAAATGGATCGCGCCGTATTGTTCGGGCGCGGTCTTCCAGTCGAACTGCGTGCCATCCCAGTTATGACCCTTCATGGCGCGCGCCGGCAGGTTGAGCAGAATGCCGTCGAGCCGCGCGTCGGAGAGGTCGCGGATGCGGTCGGTCTCGATGAGTTGCGAGAAATCCCAGCAGCCGCGCAGCACGTCGCGCAGCGCTTCGGGCGGGATCGGGCCCGCGAGCGCCGCGATGCCGGCATCGTCGAGCGCAGCGGATGCGAGCCGCGGCCGCTCGATCTTGCCGTTGTAGCGCGCGACCGGCTTCGGGCGGTCGTCCTCCGCGCAGAGGAAGGCGCCCATCGCCAGCGGCACGCCGTTGTCGCCGTCGACCGGGCCGGTCGCAACCAGGCGCGCAACTTCGACGGTTCCCCCCAACATGGGATCGAGGGGCCGCTGGATCAGCCGCGCGATGTCGGTCTCGCGATCGAAGGTGGCGGCGATCCAGTACCATTGCCGCTCGTGCAGTTTCGTGCCGCTGCGGATGACATCGACGCGGTCGGCGCGGTCGCCGAGGATCAGCACCGCTTCGCCCTCGTCGATCGCGAGCGCGAAACCGTGGCGCTTGATCTCGCACCATTTGCCGAGCAGCCCCTGGCGGCCGCGCGTCGGCGTGGTCGGCCAGACATAGGCGGCGAGCGTGAAGCTCTCGATCGCGGCGAGGCGCGGATCGTCGGGCACGATTGCGCAGGAGCCGGCATGGATCTCCTGCCTTCGGCCCTGGTAGCTCCTGTTGACGGGCGATGCGACGATTGTCTCCTGGAAGCCCGGCCCCTGCGGGTGACGGTCGCCGCAGCGCAGCCGCACCATGTCGCAGCGATACTCGCCGCCCGACATGGCGTTGACCTTGAATTCGACGCGCTCGCCGGGATGCGCGCTGAACCGGTCGGAATAGGCGACGAGGCGGCGGGTCACGGCAGGTCCGCCTCGCGCAGCTCTTCGCCGGTCGCGTGCTGCCAGCGCAGCTTGAAGACATGCCACTCGGCCGCTTCGGCGCTATGGAACACCTTGTCGTGCCAGATGCGCGGCGGCTCGTTGCGCACGCCGGTCAATTGCCCGAGCACCCATTCGCCATGCGGCTTGCGACGGATCAGCACGTAGCGCTGCTCGAGCGGCAGCGTGCGCATGACGGTCAGGACCGCCTGCAGCTCGGGCGAATGGATGCCGACGGGATTGCGGCGGAACTCGGCCGCGAGATCGAGACGCTTCGGATCGATACGGAACATGGCGACTGCCCCCGCTCAGCCGTCAGTGTTTTTTCCATAGTGGCGGGGGGCGTGCGGGGGCGCAAGAAGAAGCTTAATGGGAGGTACCGCCCTAGGGTCCCGGAATTCTTGAAGCACCGCGTTGACCGTGGCGATCAGCGCGCACCATCCACCGTCTTGAAACTCCTACGAGGTTAACATAATGAGCGGATTGGTCGGTCCCGACTTTCGCATTGTATCGGGTTAACACGACCTCATATGCGCCAATAATTGAGTTTCGAATCGATTTGTATAGTAGCTCTTCATCAAGTGATTGCTCCGCAATCTCGGTACAAATCGCCTCATACAGATTGAGAACAATGACGGAGTCAAAAAGAAACTGCGCTGGATTTTTGGAGTATGGATTTTCGGGAATCTGACTTAACCCCACCGCACTTCCTTCTTCATAACGCCGATACAGGAAAAGACGCTCAAGGTGCGAAACAATTTGATCGTCGAGGTTGCGGACAACATCCAAAGTCGCCCGCCGCTTCTCCACGGCTCTGGTAAGCCCCCAAATCAAGAAAGGAATCGCAATTAACGCAAGATTTCGCGCCAGCACGACCGATTCCTGAAGCCAGGATGGAATAAAAAAAGCCGCTTCTGCGGCTTCACCAGTCATGGCGAGCTTGATGCCAAGTCAGTTGACGCTCAATAGGGACCGGTACCACCACCACCTTCGGAACCACCGCCGCCGAGAATGTTCATCGCTGTTCTCCCAATTGTCCTGACATAGATAGCTTGAGGGGGACGAACTTACCACTGCATTCATTGTTAATCCTTTGTAATCCAAATCCTCCCGCGATGCTACTGAAAACATTGAGAGTTTTTTTGTTTACGGTATCGGGCAGTTCCGGTATTTCGGCAGGTCGGGATAGGTGCGCAGGATCGCTTCCATGAGATGGCGCCCGGCCGTCGTCACCGGGAAGCGCGGCGGATCATTGGGCCCCATGCAGGCCTCGAGGCAGCGTATCTCGGTCGCGTAGTCGACATTGCCGAAATAGGCGATCGAGAGCCGCTCCCTGCCCGAGCGGTTGTTGACGCGATGGCGCGTGGCGCTGAAGCGGCCGTTGGTCCAGCGCTGCATGAGATCGCCGATATTTACCACGAACGTGCCGTCGATCGGCGGCACCGGGATCCACTCGCCGGCGGCGTTCTCGACCTCGAGCCCGCCATTCGAATCCTGCCAGAGGATCGCGAAGGCCTCGTAGTCGGAATGCGCGCCGATGCCGCTGCCCGCCGCGCCCGGCGCCGTCGCGGCATAGAAGTTGATGTTCATGACGCTGGCGGGCTTGGTGACCATCGGCAGGAAATAATCCTCGGCAAGCCCGAGGCCGAGCGCGAAGAGCCGGAACATGTCACGCGCGAGGCGCTCGACCGCGGCGTAATAGGCCGAGACGGCGGGCTCGAAGGCGGCCGGCTCGCGCGGCCAGACATTCGGCCCGTAGATCACGTTGCCGGCGCGATAGTCGGGATCGTCCTCGGGCGTCGCATGCGCGACCTTGAACACCTCGCGCACGTCTCCTTTCCCCGGGGCGCCCGTCGTCGTGTCAGGCGACACTTCGAGCGGACCGACATAGCCGCGATGGTTGGGCGTCAGGTTGAGATGGAGGGCCCGCTTCTCCTCGGCCGGCCGATGGAAATAGTCGAACGAGGCTTCGACCGTGCGCGCGATCAATGCCGGATCGACGCCGTGATTCGAGAGGTAGAGGAAGCCGACCTCCTCGCAGGCGCGCGTGAGCTCCTCGCCGACCCGGCGGCGCGCGGCTGCATCGCCCGCGAAATACGGCGCGAGATCGATCAGCGGCACGCGGGCGAAGGCTTTGAGAGTCATGGGCGGTAGTACCTTCTACAAACCGGTGGACCCAATCATGCATCGCCGACAACGCAAACTTCGACTGCGAAACGCCGGACGATTGACCCGATGCCTGGGCCTGTCAACTATGGCGCGCTATGGACTATTTGATCGCCTTCCTTGCATGCCTCGCTATCGCGCTGCTCGGATTACCGGTTGTACTCTCCGGCGCGCCGCGCAATCCCTATTGGCGACGGCCTTGGCTCTACCGGCTTGAGCGCCATCAGGCAAAGCAGCGCGAGTTGAGAGCCCCCAAGCCGGGCACCACTCGAATTCCTGTTGCTGATGACAACTCCAAATCAAAGCACGATTGAAGTTTACTGGAACGCGCCCCGCCGCAGCGCCCTGCCCGGCTTCGCGCCGGTCGTCTTGCCGTCGCGCCAGACGGGCTGCCCCGCAACGAACACCGTGTCGATGCCGGCGGCGGGCTGCATCGGGTGCTCGAAGGTCGCGCGGTCGATCACGGTCGCAGGGTCGAACAGCACCAGGTCGGCATGGTGGCCCGGCAGCAGGCGGCCGCGGCCCTTCAGACCGAACCGGTCGGCCGGCAGGCTGGTCATGCGGCGGATCGCTTCCTGCATCGGAAACAGGCCGACGTCGCGCGCGTAATGGCCGAGCACGCGCGGGAACGAGCCCCAGAGCCGCGGATGCGGATGGGAATCGTGCGGCAGACCGTCGGAGCCGATCATCGCCTCGCGGAACGACAGGATGCGGCGCACGTCCGCCTCGTCCATCGCGAAATAGACCGCGCCGGCGGGCTGCAGCCGCTCGGCCGCCGTCGTGCGGTCGACGCCCCAGTCCTTCGCGATGTCGTCGAGATAGCGGCCGGCCTGCGACGGTTCGGCTTTCGACCAGGTGACGAGCACGCGCGGTGCCTCGGCGGCGAACTCGGGATCGAGCACGGTCGACGAGGCCGCGTAGGGATAGACGTCGACGCCGAGCGGCTGGCGCGCCATCGCATCGGCAAGTTTCGGGATCGTGTGCTTCGTCTTGCCGAAATTCGCCGCGCCCGAGGCCTTGAAATGCGAGATCACGACCGGCACGCCGGCGTGGCGGCCGATCGCGAAGGCCTCGTCCATCGCCTCGTCGATATGCGCGCTCTCGTCGCGCATGTGGGTGGTGTGGATCGCCTTGGCCGGCCCGAGCAGCTCGGCGAGCGAGGCGATCTCGGAGGTGGGCGCCGCCATCGACGGGCGATAGGCGAGCCCGGTCGAGAAGCCGATCGCGCCGGCATCGAGCGCCTCGCCGAGCCGCGCGCGCATGGTCTCGATCTCGCGCAGCTCGGCCGGCCGGTCGACGCGGTCCATCGCGCCGACGCGCAAGGTCATGTGACCGCAGAGGCAGGCGGCGTTGAGCGCGATGCCCTCCCTGTCGAGCGTATCGAGATAGTCGCCGAATTTCGCGAACCGGAAATCCTCCCTGCCGCCGATGAGATCGAGCGGCGGCGGCGGGGCCCTGTCGGCAACCCAGGGCGCGAGGCTGACGCCGCAATTGCCGACGACCACCGTGGTGATGCCCTGGCTCGCCTTCATCGCCATGTCGCCGATCATGAGCGCGCGATCGTCGTGCGTGTGCACATCGACGAAGCCGGGCGCGACGGCGAGGCCCGCGACATCGATCTCGTCGTCGGCATCGCAGCGTCCGAGCGCGCCGAGCGCGGCGATGCGCCCCTTCGAGACGGCGAGATCGCCGGCCACCGGCGCCGCACCGGTGCCGTCATAGAGCGCGGCGTTGCGAAGAACGAGATCGAAATCCTTCATGGCGCATCGTCCCGCGCCGGCGGGCGGAACGCAACAGGCGATAAGCCTCACGAAGGTCGAGCGGGCAACTTGGCGGTGGCGGCAGTCCCTCACCCGGCAGCGCGCGCTGTCGCGCGCGCCGCCGCCCACTCCCGCGCTGCGATCGGTCGCGGCCGACCGCGACGTGCGGGGGAGCATCCGTGTTGTCGGTCAGGCGCTGATTGGCTCCCAAAGCCGGTTTTCCGCGACCAGGGTGCTGGCCGGAACGACGAGTTTCCGCATGACGGCGGTGAGGGCGACTTCGGGTTTTTGCCGGCGGTGCGAAGCCGGCGATCGAAAGCGTCGAGTTGGCGGTCGTGTCGGGCCGCGACGAGCGCCGCGCAACAGAGGGAGCGGCGGGCATGGGCGCGGACGGCATCGAGGCCGACCATCCCGACCAGTTTGGCGATGCGCCGAAGCAGGCGATCTCGTCGAACAAGCAGACGGTGCCCGAGATCATGGCGACGCAGGAGCTCGGCGATCCGTTCCGCCGCGACGCGCTCAGGAAGCCGAAGCGCATGCCGATGAAGTACGAGGCGTACGCGGTGGAGTGAGCGACGACACTGTTGATGCAGTACGGGGCCTCATCCGGGAAGGGCGGAGCCCCGGACTGCGACCAATACGACCGGCCGCAACTAGCGTGGTATCTGGATATCGAGCACGCGGCTCCCGTCTGCTGTCAGAACCACACTGTATGAAGGCGTCTGCTCACTGCTGCCGCGCTCGTTCCTAGGCGCATCCTTGTGCTGTACAAGTGCGGACACGTCATCGGGCCTGTGAAACACCGTAAGGTTGAAATCGCGAAGATCCCTTTCGGGGTACCGCTTCTCGAACGCGGTCACGGCAACCCGCATTATCAGGAATGTCTCTCCATCTACCTCCTCCGATATGTCAATCGTGTATGAATCGGATTCGGCGCGAACTTCGTTGACCTCCTTCAAAGCGATGGTCGCGATCGCCAGAGCAACCGCCAGAGGAAGGCGCAGGCATGATGCCAGTTGCAGCATACTCTCTCGATCCTGTTGGTCTGCGGGTCGTTTGAAAGTATCTCACGGGCAGGTTGCCAACGTAATAGTCATTGCCCTTATGACCGAGGGCTGTTCAACCCGGAGTTTGCCGCGCCCCTATGGCCGTTGCGCAACCTTCCGGGTTGGGGCCATTTGCCATAACCTGAGCCTGTCGAAGGATGAGTCGGCAGGATCGTGCGGCCTTCATGGTTCGACGGGCTCACCATCAGGGCAACAGGCAGCGTTGAATCGCAACGACCATGACCGCCCCCGCCCGCCTTCTTACGCTCAATGCCGGATCGTCGAGCCTGAAATTCGCGCTCTACGAGGCGGGCGGTGCGTCGCTGACGAATCTGCTGCGCGGACAGATCGCCGGCATCGGCCGCGATGCCACGTTCGGTGTCGGCGGTGCGCGCGATGCGACATCGGGCGTTGCAACACCCCTCCCCCTCGCCCCCTCCCGGTCGTCGCGGTCGGCCGCGACCGATCGCGGCGATGGGCGGGGGAAATCAAATGACGTGCCCGATCTTTCCACGGTGCGCGATCACAAGGGGGCGATTGCGGCGCTGATCGGGTGGCTCGAAGCGTCGGGCCATGCGGCGGCGCTCGCCGGTGCCGGCCACCGCGTCGTACATGGCGGCGGCGAATTCACGACACCCGTAACCGTCGACACGACCACGATCGAGCGGCTGGCGCAGTTCGAACCGCTGGCGCCGCATCACCAGCCGCACAATGTCGCCGCGATCCGCGCGCTCGCCGCGCATCGGCCCGACCTGAAACAGATCGCCTGCTTCGATACCGGCTTCCACGCGACGATGCCGGCGGTCGCGACGCGGCTCGGCCTGCCGCGCGGGCTCGAATCCGAAGGCATGCGGCGCTACGGGTTCCACGGGCTCTCCTACGAGTATGTCGTCGGACGGCTGCGCGAAGACGACAGGCTGCCGGCGCGATTGATCGTGGCGCATCTCGGCAACGGCTGTTCGATCTGCGCGATCCGGGACGGCAGGAGCATCGCGACCACGATGGGTTTCTCAACGCTCGACGGCATCGCGATGGCGACGCGCTCGGGCGCGGTCGATCCCGGCGCGCTGATTCACTTGATGCGGCACGGCAAGAGCGCCGACGAGATCGAGGACATTCTCTACAACCGCTCGGGCCTGCTCGGCATCTCAGGCATCAGCGCCGACATGAAGACACTGCTGGAAAGCGATGCGCCCGCGGCGCGCGAGGCAATCGAGTTCTTCTGCTATCGCATCCTGCGCGAGGCGGGCTCGCTGGCGGCTTCGCTCGGCGGGCTCGACGCGATCGCCTTCACCGGTGGCATCGGCGAGAATGCGGCGCCGGTCCGCGCGCGCATCGCCGAGGGTCTCGGCTTTCTCGGGCTCGCGCTCGATCCGCGGGCCAACGCGGCGAACGCCGCGGAGATTTCAACGAAGGCGTCGCGAATGCGCGCCCATGTCGTACGGACCGACGAGGAGCGTGTCATCGCCCGTCACACGGCGCGAATGCTGGGTCTTGCCGTGTCATGAACCGCGCGCCTGGCAGGATTTCACGCGCCGCAGCGGCGACTGGAGTTTCGGCGGCGGCGTGAAATGGGGCTTCCTGCTCTGGCTGCTGCTGGCGCTGCCGATGCATGCGATACCCAATACATGGGCCGGGCGCGATCCGATGCTGACGCTCATCGACGGCGCCGAAGTGCTGGTTGCGCTGTTGGTCGCCGGCGCGATCGTCGGCGCCTGGCGGCCGAAGGGCGCGAAGGCGGCGGGGTGAGCGACGATCGATGGTAGGCGAATCGGATTCGATGCTATCGTTAAGGGCATCAGATCGAAGGGCCTATCTATCAACCAAACCTTATATCGGTGTGCTGTGACCCATTCCGACATGACATACTTTTATCTCGTTGCTGCCTGCATCGGTTTCATCCTGGCGGGCGGTTTCGGGCGTGTACTAATTTTGCGAGTCAGGACAAAGACATTTGTCGGCGAAGGAACCGATCCGGTTCTTCTGATCGAGAATAAGAATCTCAACGACTTGTTGCGATACGCCATCGCAGGATTGTTCTTCCTTGCCGTTTTGTACGGCTACGACAAAGGCGGAACCGCCAAAGGAGTATTACGGACTGTCGCAACGTTCGTTTTTCTGCTTGGCTTCCTCATTGATATGATTGCCAAACGCAAAGGCCAGATAAATGCGTTCAACTCTATTCTCGGCCGCTGCTTGATGGTTCTGGCGATGATGGCTTCGACAGGCGGATTAATAGTTTTCTTGCTCATCAACCTCTAATTAGGTTCGTCCTACCGATCCTGTCGTAGAATTCTTGCATCACCCCCACAGCCCCGCCGTCGCTCTCACGATCGCGACGAGGGCGACGGCGGCGAGCGCAATCAGCGCGATGCGGCGATAGGTCCCGGCGCCCGACTTGTCGAAGCCGCGATCGCCGAGCCAGCTTCCCAAGAAGAAGCAGGGCAGCATCAGGATCGTCCAGGCGATCGCGCGTTCGGTCAGCAGGCCGGCGAACCAGGTGCTGACGGTGGTCGCGATCGACAGGAAGAAGAAATAGGCCAGGATCGAGGCGCGGCCGACCGCCACGTCGCCCGGCATCGCGAGGTAGTAGATGATCACCGGCGGGCCGCCCATCGTGGTCGCGCCGTTGATCAGCCCCGAGAGAAACCCCATGCCCATGCGCGCCGGCGTCGGCGGCGTGCGGCGGAAGCGGAAGCCGCGCCAGAGCAGGAACACCGAGAGCAGCACGATCGCGCCGATGATCGCGCGCATCGTATCGGCCGACAGGCTCGCCAGCGCCCAGACGCCGAGCGGCAGGCCGGGCAGCGCGCCGACCGTCAGATGACCGGTCGAGCGCCAGTCGGCGGCGCGGCCGATTTTGCCGATCAGCAGCAGGCCGGCGGGAACGCCGATCGCAGCGACCGCGGGCACGATCTCGACCGGCGGCAGGATCACGCTGAGCGTCGGCACCACCGCGAGCGCGAAGCCGAAGCCGGTGAAGCCGCGCAGCACGCCGCCGAGGAACACGACGACGGCGGCATAGATCACCGCCCAGAGCGGCAGGCTGCCGAAGGTCGCGACGAAGAGATCGATGGCGTGGGCGAGCGACACGGTGGGCAGGCACTCCGGTCAGGAATTCCGGCGAACGGTGGCGCATTCTAACCGAGCGCCGCGATTCGTCAGATCGCGTGGGATCGTGTTAGCGTGCGACAGCCGGCGGGCGCCGGCACCGCGTTTCCTGGGCCGCGCTGCCGAGACCGGCGCGACCCAAGGGAGATTACGGCCATGCTCAAGGTCATCGAAGTCCTCGCCGAATCCGACAAGAGCTGGGAGGATGCCGCGCAGACGGCGATCAAGAACGCCGCGAGATCGGTACGCGGCATCCGCTCGATCTGGATCCAGGAGCAGAGCGCGACGGTCGAGCGCAACAAGATCACGACCTATCGCGTCAACGCCAAGATCTCGTTCGAGCTCGAGGGCAAGCGCTAGGCGGCGCGCAACGTTCGACGACGCTGACGCTCGCGGGACGCGGCAAGTTTTCGACGCCTCTCTTTTAATGTCGTGCCCCGACTTGATCGGGGCATCCAGGGCCACGGTGCTCGACATCGCGACCTGCAACCCTGGATCGCCGGATCTCCTTCGACGCGCGACCTCATCCCGAGCCTGTCGAAGGAGAGGTCGCGCGCTCAGGATGAGAGTCCGGCGATGACGATTGTTTGTGTGTTTAGGTCATTGGCTTCAAATCCGAGCTTTCTCGCTTCGTTTCATTGTCGCTGCTGCTTCGTCTTCGCGATCGCTGCACGGCAGAACCGTGCCATCCGTTGCCGCGGTGCCATGCGCGAGCGCTGGGGACCGGGGACTTCACAGGGTGCCGGGCTTTCCGGGCCTCGGCTTGTTGCGCATCCAACGCTGCGGCTTGACCCGCGATGTTTTC
>Ga0187893_10004777_pt1 | contig 25324 bp, 19 predicted proteins | sample MA1701074metaG_FD_139574 | JGI IMG/M metagenome (GOLD analysis project Ga0187893, IMG submission 139574) | White microbial mat communities from a basaltic lava cave in the Kipuka Kanohina Cave System on the Island of Hawaii, USA - MA170107-4 metaG ... | reverse complement strand
GACGGCCAGCAGGCGCAGCCCGCGGGTGTCCGGCGGCGCGGGCAACGTGGCCCGCCCCCAGGGCTCGAGGCCGGAGCGGGCCTCGGGCGAGGCGGCTGCTGGCACGGTGTTCACGGGAGGATTGTGCGCTACGTCACCCCAGGAAGTCGCCAGGTTCAGCGCGCGGACCTGCGACTCCTCAACTTGGCGACGTTCTCCGCCACGAACGCCACGTGTTGCCGGGTACGGACTCTCTCGGTGGGCGTCGACTGCGGAGCAGTGTTCACACCTCCAGGGCCCCGGCGGCACGCTCGTAGTCTTCCGGCCGCACGTAGATGAGGTGGCCGTACCTGCCGTGGCCGTCGGCGATGGCGGTGGTCGCGTAGACGTTGACGGCGGCGCGGCAGATCCGCTCGTGGACCGCCACCAGCGCGCCCAGCTCGTCGTCGCCCTGGACCAGCAGGGCGCGCTGCGGCCCATCCAGGACCATGCTGGCTTTGCGGGCCTCGCTCGTCAGCTTGTCCGCATCCTCGGGGAACAACGTGAGCTGCGTACGATCGGGGCCGACGGGGACAGCCGTGAACGCCAGCAGGTTCACGCCCAGGCTCGCGAGCGTCGAGAGCACCTTGTAGGCCTCTCCGGGCTCGTCGACCACGGTCGTGTGGTAGTAGGCGACGCGGCGGATACGGCAGGCCATGGAGTGTCTCCTCGAGCCCTCCGATCCACGGGGCTGCGACCGCAAGCATACTCCCCGCGGGGCGGCGGCCAACCAGGCCTCAGGCCATGCCGCCGTGTGACGGATCGCGCCCGAAACCGCCGGAGCATGCCGCAGGGACGTGGGAGAATCCGCTCCATGACGACCAGAGCCTGGGTTGGGGGAACGCTGCCGATTGTGATGGCCCTGGCGACGACCTGCGCCACGCCCGTGGCCGCGAGCGAGACCGTCGTGATCCGGGCCGGGCGCCTGATCGACGGGCGTGGAGGCGAGCCGCTGGCGCCGGCGGCCGTGCGGGTGCAGGGCGCGCGGATCGCCGCGGTCGGCGAACGCCTGGAAACACCCGCCGGCGCGCGGGTCATCGACCTCGGCGCCGCCACGCTGCTGCCCGGACTGATCGACCTGCACACCCACCTCAGCGACAGGGAAGACGTCCACTGGGAGGACGCCCTCACCCGAACCACACCGTCCCAGGCGGCGCTGTGGGGGGCGCGGAACGCCCGCGTCACGCTGCTGGCCGGCTTCACGACCTGCCGCGACATGGGGCCGACCTGGCCCTACGTCGACGTGGACCTGCGCGACGCGATCGCCCAGGGAGCGCTGCCAGGCCCGCGCCTGGTGGTTGCCGGGAACTACGTCTCCTCCACCGGTGGGGCCGGTGACGCACGGCAGTTCTCGCTTTTCGTCGAGGTTCCGTTGGTGCGCAACCTGGCCGACGGCCCCGACGAGGTCCTGAAGGCGGTGCGCACCAACCTGAAACACGGCGCAGACTTCATCAAGATCCTCGCCACGGGAGCGGTGTTGTCGAAGGGCATCGAGCCCGGCCGCCAGCAGTACTCGGACGCCGAGATCCAGGCGGCGGTGGAGGAGGCGCGGCGCTGGGGCCGCGACGTGGCCGCCCACGCCCACGGGTCCGCCGGGATCAAGGCCGCGATCCGCGCCGGCGTCCGAACCGTCGACCACGGGTCCTATCTCGACCAGGAGTCGGTGGCGCTGCTGCGACGCAGCCGCGAGGCCTTCTACGTGCCCACGCTCTATACGGGCGTCGTGATCGAGGCCTCGGCCCACGTGCCCGAATCGGAGAAGGAGCGCTCACGGGCCGTGCAGGCCACCAAGGGCGCGGCCTTCAAGAGCGCCCTGGCCGCCGGCCTGCCGATCGGTTTCGCGACCGATGCCTCGGTCATTCCCCACGGGCAAAACGCTCGCGAGTTCGCGGTGCGCTCCGGCTTGGGCGAGACGCCGATGGCGGCCATCGTCTCGGCGACCTCCCTCAACGCCGAGATCCTGCGTATGGGCGATCGCATCGGCAGCGTTGAGGTGGGGAAGCTGGCCGACCTCGTGGCGGTGCGGGACGATCCGCTGGCCGACATCACGGCCCTGGAGCGGGTCGGCTTCGTGATGAGGGAGGGCGTGGTGTACCGCGACGAGTTGTCGCGTTAGGCCGCGCTACGGGCGCAGCCGCGTCTCCACCGAGCGACGGCCGTCCGTGGAGCGACGGAACTGCTCCGGCCATTGCTGGCGGATCCGCTCCAGCTTCGCCACCGCCACGGCGTCGAGGGCCCCGCCCACGTTGACGTAGACGAACGCCTGTCGGAACGGGGGCAGGCGCGTCGAAGCCGGCGGGTTGCGCGAGCCCATGGCGGCGATCACCTCGCCGATCGTGATGTCGCGGCGCGTGCCCCGGAACGACACGCCGCTCTCCGGGCCGCGCGAGGGCGAGGTGGCGGTGCCCGAAGGGTTGCGCACCAGCAGGAAGGGCGGCACGTCTTCGGGGGCCCGGATCCCCATCAGGTATTGGTCCAGGGGCGAGTAACGCAGCCCGGCCCCCACCGTGCGGAAGGAACCGTCCCCGTTGTCGGTGATGTCGTTGCCTTCGTCGTGGGAGCCGTCGGTGTCGAGGAAAAAACTCCAGTGGGAGCCCTGGCGGCCCAGCATCTCATCGCTGGAGCGCTCGCCGTCCCTGAAGAAGGCCCGCGCCAGCCAGCGGTGCCCCACTTCGTGGGCCAGGATGCCCAGCGAGTTGTCCTCGCCGTTGATCCTGATGTTCGGATCGTCGAAGTACTTCGTGTGGACGTCCATGTGGACGATGCTCTCCAGGCGCCCCCGGCTGCCGTAGGCCGCCGACAGGTCCTCCACCGTCGCGCCCGTGCCCTGGTCGGTGTTCTTGACGTTGATCTCGAAGGCGAAGGTACGGGGGGCGATCAGGGTCTGGCTGGTGTAGATGACCAGCTGCTGGAAGTCGTCGCCATGGCTCGCGTAGAAGCGCCGCGCCACCGAAACCAGGTCCAGCTCGTTCTGGAGCCGGAAGCCCTCGGCCAGCGCCCCGCCGCTGATTGCCCCGGCGGCGTTGGCGATGTCGAGGGGTGTGTAGCCGCCCTCGTAGCGGCCAGGCGCGATGCCCGCGACGCCGTCGATGCCGGTGCCCAGCGTGCCGTAGGAGAACTGGATGCGCCCGTCGCGGAACAGCGTCACCTGGAAGCTGTTCTGGTCCGTCCTCCCGAACTGGGGCACGTTGGTCCAGGACACCCGAAACGCGTCAGCCTCCGTCTGTGTCGTCACAGAGCCGCCGACGCTGGGATCGAAGTCGGCGAAGAGGGGTGCGATCCGGGGCGGGCCCGAGAGCATGCGCCCCAGGCTTCGATCCGTCGAGGCGCTCTCGCCCTCGCCGAAGGTCAGGTTGCCGTCGGAGTTCACGAAGGCAGTGGTCCAGGTCCGTCCGTAGTACGGGAACGGGAAGGGCAGCGTGATCCCCAGGTGGGCGTCGTCGCCGAGAGCCAGGGTCTCCGAGGCGCCGGGGACGATGGGCCGGTCCACCCGCGAGGCCTGGTAGTTCGGGCCCGAGCGCGAGAACTCGATGCCGAGGTTCGCCAGGTCCACGGCGTTGCGGAACAGCGCCAGGTCTCCCTGGTCCTCGAGGACCGCGATCTCCCCGATGTCGACCGAGGCCGAGGCGGCGGCCGCGGAGTCGCGTAGGCCCCGGCGCTCCCGCTCCTGCAGGTGCTGGGCGATGGCGTTGCGGCCCCCCTCGAGGGTGGTGCCGCACCAGGGATGATGACCGGCCGCGGAAGCCGGGAGCGGCAGCATGCCCAGGACGAGAAACAGAACACTGCGGCGCATTTGCAGCGAACCTCCGGACGCCCAGTGTAACATCCCGCGACCGGGGTCCTTCATGAACTTGAGCACGCGGGTGACGGCCGTGACACTGTTGTCGCTGGTTTGTGACGGCCCCGCCTTGGGCCAGCGCGAGCCTGTGTTGAAGCAGGTCAAGGTGCCACACCCCTACTACTGGCGTGAGATGTACGTGCCGCAGGTGGCGAGCGGGCCCACCTCCGTCGCGTGGTCTGGAGACGGGCGTGAGCTGGTCTACTCGATGCAGGGAAGTCTGTGGGCCCAGGCCGTCGACGCGGACCGTGCCCGCCAGCTCACGAACGGCCCCGGCTACGATCACCAGCCGGACTGGTCTCCGGACGGCCGCTTCGTGTGTTACGCCAGCTACCGTGACGACGCCATCGAGTTGCGGGCGCTCGAGACGGCCACGGGGCGCGGTTGGGCGTTGACCGCGAACGGCGCCGTGAACCTCGAGCCCAGGTTCTCGCCGGACGGCTCGCGTCTCGCCTTCGTGTCCACGGCCTACGAGGGCCGCTGGCACGTCTACGTCATGGATCTGAAGGACGGGCAGGCGGGTGCCGTGACCCGCCTCACGCCGGACGTCGAGAGCCCGCTGCCTCGCTACTACTACAGCCGGTTCGACCACTACCTGTCGCCGTCTTGGTCGCCTGACGGAACGGAGCTGATCCTGGTCTCGAACCGCGGCCGCATCTACGGCACCGGCGGCTTCTGGCGCATGAAGGCGGAGCCGGGGGCGGAGCTGCGCGAGCTGCGCTACGAGGAGACCACCTGGAAGGCGCGACCCGACTGGTCGCGGGACGGCAAGCGAGTCGTCTACAGCTCCTACGCCGGCGGCCAGTGGCACCAGCTCTGGCTGATGACCGCCGACGGCGGCGACGTGTTCCCGCTCACCTACGGCGACTTCGACGCCACCGCACCGCGCTGGTCGCCCGACGGGCGCCGCATCGCCTACATCTCCAATGAAGACGGCGACACCGGGCTGCGAGTGGTCGAGGTGCCGGGAGGGCGGATCCGCAGGGTCGTCGCGGCCGACCGCGAGCCCCTCGGCGCCAGCGGACGCCTGGTGATCTCCGTCAAGGGAACCGACGGCGCCCCGTTGCCCGCCCGCATCTCCGTGCGTGTGGACGACGGCCGCCATTACGCGCCGGACCATGCCCGCCGCCAGGCCGACGACGGCTTTACGCGCAGCGAGCGCAAGTTCGAGTACGGCTATTGGCACGCGTCGGCGGCGCCCCAGCAGCTGAGCGTGCCGGTGGGGATGGTGGAGATCGAGGTCCTGCGGGGCCTCGAATACAGGCCCTTTCGCGCGGCGGCGGCCGTCGCCGCCGGCGCGACGAAACGGGTCGAGGTGGTCCTGGAGCGACTCGACGACTGGCCCGCCCGGGGCTACTGGAGCGGCGACGTCCACGTCCATATGAACTACGCGGGCACCTACCGCAACACGCCGGCGCGGCTCAAGGAGCAGATGCTGGCGGAGGACCTGCACGTCGTCGAGAGCCTGATCGTGAACAAGGAGCAGCGTATCCCGGACATCGCCTACTTCGACAGGGGCAACATCGATCCGGCCTCCGACGGCCGGGCGCTGATCGTCCAAGGCGAGGAGTACCACACGAGCTTCTGGGGTCACACGGCCCTGCTCGGCCTGACCGACCACTTCGTGATGCCCAACTACGCCGGCTACGTGAACACCGCCGCTGCCAGCCTGTACCCGCACAACGTGGTGATCGCGGACGACGCCCGCGCCCAGGGCGCGCTGGTCGGCTACGTCCACCTCTACGACACGCCCCCCGATCCGAAGGCGCCGGGGCGCCTCAGCCACGAGTTTCCGATCGACGTGGCGCTAGGCAAGGTCGACTACTTCGAGGCCGTGGGCTTCGACGAGAGCCACCTGACCACCCAGGGCGTCTGGTATCGGCTGCTCAACCTCGGCTTCCGGATTCCCGCCGCCGGCGGCACCGACGCCATGGCGAACTACGCCTCGCTCCATGGGCCGGTGGGCATGAGCCGGACCTATGTGCAGTCCGGCAGCCTGGACCACGGCAAGTGGCTCGCGGCTCTCAAGGCCGGCCGCAGCATGGCGACGAACGGGCCGCTGCTGGAGTTCACGCTCGACGGCAAGGAGCTGGGCGACGAGATCTCACTCGAGAGGCCGGCGACGCTGAAGGGTCGCGTGCGGATGCGCTCCATCGTGGCGGTGGATCGGCTGCAGCTGGTTGGCAACGGGGAGATCGTGGCCGAGATCCCGCTGTCGGCCGACCGCATGTCCGCCGAGACGACGCTGGACGTGCCGGTGGCCAGGAGCGGGTGGTACGTCGTGCGCGCCTACACCGAGCAGGGCCGGCACCCGGTTCTCGACTTCCATGTGAGCGGCACCACGAGCCCGATCTTCGTCAGCCTGAAGGGCCAGCCGCTGCGCTCGAAGGCGGACGCCGAGTTTTTTCTCGCCTGGACCGACAAGCTCGAGCAGGCCGCGCTGGGCCACGCCGACTACAACTCGCCTGCGGAGCGCGAGGCGATCCTGGCCTCCCTCGAGGCTGCGCGAAGCGTGTTCCGCGAACGGGCCGTCGAACCGAACCTGCGTTAGCGACTCGCCGGCGCGGAGCTGGATCAACGAGCCGGCGCAGCGGCGCCGGCAGCGGTCGGCATGAAGGTTTTGGACAACCCGTCGAGCGTCGCCTTCACGGACAACCCACCCTCGACCGCCTTCATGAGGTCGCCGGCGTCGAAGGCCGCCGCGGCGTCGCTCCACGCCTGGGTGACGTTCGGCAGCTCGGCCTGGGCCGCGGCCACACCGGCCTTGTCGATGCCGGCCGGCAGCCTGCGCATGGTGGCGTAGGCCGTGAGCTGTTTGCCGAGTGCGTCCAGCACACTCGGCAGGCTGCCCTTCAACGACTCGAAGGTCGACGCCAGCTCCGCCTTCTTCGCCCCGGCCGCGGCCACGGCGGCCTGCACCTTCGGCATCAGGCCCTGGACGGCGGCCAGGGCCTCCTTGTAACTGCCCTGCTCGAACTGCGCCTTGGCGGCCGCGGCGTCGTCGGAGAGCGTCTTCCACTGCGCGGGGAGGTACTTCTCGACGTCGGGCCGCGCCGCCTCCATGGCGGCATCGGCGGCCTTGAGGGCCTGCTCGGCGGGCGCCTTGCCACAGGCGGCGGCCAGGGCGGCGAGGACCAGGAGGGGCAGGAGGCGGCTCACGGATCGCATGGGATGGGCTCCTTTGGCGGCCGGTTGCGCGGCCGTGGAATGTTACCTCGCCGGGGTAAGCTACGGCGATGAGAACCTCCTTCCTTGCCCTGCTGGCCCTCGCGCCCCTGGCCACGGCCCAGGCCGCCAGGCCCAGCCCGGAGCCCCTTACCCTGATCCGCGCCGGGGCCCTGGTGGACGTCGTGTCGGGCGTCCTCAAGCCCAACCTGGACATCCTGATCGAGGGGGCTCGGATCAAGGCGGTTGGCCCGGGCCTGGCGCAGCCGTCGGGGGCCAGCGTGATCGACCTGCGCGGCCGGTACGTGTTGCCCGGCCTGATCGACTGCCATACCCACATCACGCACCAGCCCGGGAACAACTACTACGAGGACATCTTCCGCCGCTCGCCCATCGACACCGCGGTCAGCGCCCACATCTACGCGCGCCGCACGCTGGAGGCCGGTTTCACGGCGGTCCGGGACGTGGGCGCCAACGAGTACGTGGACATCGCGCTGCGCAACGCCATCAACCGCGGCGACGTGATGGGTCCGCGCATCGCCGCAGCGGGCCTGGGCATCTCGGCCACGGGCGGGCACGGCGACCTGTCGGGCTTCTCGCCCTATCTGCGTTTCGAAGGCTTCTCCAACATCGCCGACGGGGTTGACGAGATCCGGAAGCTGGTTCGGGCCAACGTCAAGCAGGGCGCCGACCAGATCAAGTTCGCCGCGACCGCTGGCGTGCTCTCCGAGGAGGACTCGGTCGGCGCACCGCAGTTCTCCCTCGACGAGATGAGGACGCTGGTGGAGGAGACCCACATGTGGGAGCGCAGGGTCGCGGCCCATGCCCACGGCGCCGAGGGCATCAAGCGTGCGGTGCTGGCCGGAGTCGATTCGATCGAGCACGGCAGCCTCATCGACGCCGAGGGCATCCAGATGATGAAGGACAAGGGGACCTGGCTGGTGGCCGACGTCTACAACGACGACTACATCCTGGCGGAGTTCGGCAAGAAGGGTTTCCCCGAGAAGATCATCGAAAAAGAGCGGAAGATCGGGCGCCTGCAGCGGGAGAACTTCCAGAAGGCGGTGGCGGCCGGGGTGAAGATCGCCTACGGGACGGACGCGGGTGTGTATCCCCACGGTTGGAATGCGCGCCAGTTCACCCACATGGTGCGCTGGGGCATGAGCCCGATGCAGGCGATCCAGGCCGCGACGACACATGCGGCCGAGCTGATCGGCTGGTCGGATCGCCTGGGATCCATCGCCCCTGGCAAACTCGCGGACCTGATCGCGGTCGAGGGTGATCCCACGCAGGACGTGACGATCCTGGAGCGGGTCGTCTTCGTGATGAAGGACGGGAAGGTCGTCGTCTCGCGTTAGCGGCCGACGCCGCGCTCGCGACACCGGCTCCCGACCGGATGGCCAGCTGGGGTAGCATCCACGCGTGGTTCTCGGCTCCCTTCTTCTCGGCCTCTTCGCCGCCGCCCCCGCCGAGCCCGCCGAACCCGCGATCCGCAGCGTCGGGTTCCTCGTCCTGCAAGGCGTCTACAACAGCGAGCTGGTGGCGCCCTACGACGTCTTGCACCACGTCCGCTTCCGCATGAGCGACCCGAAGCTGGCGCCCCGGGTGTTCACCGTCGCGAAGGATCGGGGCCCGATCCGGACCTTCGAGGGGCTGACGCTGAGCCCGGATTACAGCTTCGAGGACGCGCCAGCCATCGACATGCTGGTCGTGCCCAGCGCCGAGCACAACATGGACAGCGACCTCCAGGACAAACGGCTGATCGAGTGGGTGAGGACGACCGGAACACGCGCGCGGCTGTTGCTGTCGCTTTGTGACGGCGCCTTCGTCTTGGCCAAGGCGGGCCTGCTCGACGGGCTGGAGGCGACGACCTTCCCTGGCGACCAGGACCGCTTCGGCCGCATGTTCCCGGGGGTCAAGCTGCAGCGTGGGGTTCTCTTCGTCCACGACGGCAAGGCCGTGACGAGCGCCGGTGGCGCCCGCAGCTACGAGCCGGCGCTCTACGTGGCCGAAGCACTGTACGGCCGCGAGGCGGCGCTGAAGATCGGTCAAGGCCTGGTGATCGACTGGGATCTCGCTGCCCTGCCGCACCGGATCGGGCCACGCCCGCTCTGGCCGCGCCGCCCCTGAACCCGCATCCGAGCCGCGAGGACGCGTGCGCCTCTGGCGACCCACCGCGTTTGGCTCGGAGATGATTCAGCCGTCGCGTGGCTCCTGGACCGGTGCGGGCCGGCCACCCACGATCTTGCGTGCCTTCCCCAGGGCGCGGAGCAGGCCCGGATCCAGATCCAACTCCTGAAGTTCGTCCCAGCCGAACCAGCGGATGGCATGGCTCTCGTCGGCGTTGAGACGCGCCTGCGCTCCGGCGGGCGCGACCACCAGGAACCGAAGGTCGAGGTGCTCGTGGGGCGGCTCGTCGCCGCGCGGAGGGATCGGATGGATGTCGACGTCGAGGGGCCGCGGGGCCGTGGCGTGCAGCCCGAGCCCGTGGATGCCCGTCTCCTCGAGTGCCTCGCGCAGGGCCACCTCGGCGCCCGATGTCTCGCCGGCCTCGCCGTGGCCGCCGGGCTGCAGCCAGCGGCCCAGCTTCCGGTGGTGCAGCAACAACACGCGATCCCCCGCGGCCGACACGATCAGCGCCGCGCCCGTCAGGTGGCCTTCGGGGATCTTCCGGTCGTAGGGAGCGGCGTGGCGCCCGATGAAGTCGAGGATGCGCGCCAGGTCGGCGGCCTCCTGTAGGTCGGCCGGCAGGTGGCGCCGGAGGCCGGGCTCGACCGCGTCCAGCCGCGACCGGGCCGGAGCCCGGGCCATCGCGGCGGCTGCGAAGTAACACATGGCAGCGGCGACGAGCGGCGACGAGAGCCCAAGCGCCGGCGCCAACAAGGCCGCCGCCGCGCCACCGAGCACGGCCGCCATGGCGTTCGCCCCGTAGAACACCCCGGCGGCTTCCGCGCGGGCGAAGAGCTGGAGACCGGCCGGGAAGGCCACGCCGGCCGGAGCGCCGACGAGCGCGGCCAACAGCAGGGCGACCCACACGAGCCCGGCGGAGTCGAGGCCACGCACCGCATCCCGGAGCAGCGGCCAGGCCAGGGCCAGCGCCACCAGCGCCGCCCCCGCGCTGCCTCCACCCATCCGGAGCCGGGCCGCCGCCGGGATGCGCTGGCCGAGAGCCGCCGAAGCGAGGCCTGCGGTGCTCAACATGCCGCCGATCACGGCGGCGGTGGCCAGCGTCGGGTAGCCGATCAGGAATTGCGCCCGCGCCAGGAGCGCAGCTTGCGCCATCAGGAAACCCGCCCCGGTGAAAACCGCTGTCAGCAGCCCGCGAAGGCCTATAGGAGTCGGCGCCGAGGCGCGGTCGCGAGCGAAGATCAGGGCCAGGAGCAAGGCGGCAGAGAAGCCGGCCAGCAGGGGCAGCAGCGGCCGTCCGCGGTGGACGTCGAAGAAGAAGGGCCGCTCGTCGGTGGCCGGGGCGAGGCGAAAACGCGAGTCCTCGACCCAGGCGTCAAGGGACGACGTGCCGGCGAGCAACGCGCCGATCCGCGGATCGGCGCCCCGCGTTCCGGAGGCGTAGACGACGACGGCCGCCGCGTCGTGTGCTTCCCGGCGGAGGGCCCCCAGCGCGCCAGCCGCCAGTGGCTCGCGGCCGGCCACGAGCAGCCATGCGAAGGGGTTCCTGCCCTCGTCAGGCAAAGCAACGACCGCGAGCCTGCGGCCCGCCTCGGTGGCGCCCAGACCGCGCCGCTCGTAGCCGGCCACCAGGGTGGCCAGGGTCTTCTCGGCCACTTCCCGCGTGTTCTGGACGATGGCGAGCACGCCCTGCGGGGCCAGCCGCTGCAGGTATTCGTCGACCGCCTCGGCCGTGAAGATCCAGCTCTGGATTCCCGTGTTGCCGCGATCCAGGCCGGGATCGGTTTCCAGCAGGGCCAGGTTCACGAGGTCCCAGGCGCCCGTCGCTTCGCGCACGAGGCGCCGCGCCTCGGCGTGGTGGACGGTCACCTCGGGCCGGTCGTACACGTGGCCGGCGAAGGCGCCCTGCTCGCGGGTCATGCGGATCATCGCGGCGTTGATCTCGACCGCGTCCACCTGGCGTGCGCCGGACTGCAGCGCCAACGCCACGTCGAAGCCGCCTCCCGCGCCCAGCACCAGCACGCGCTCGGGCCGCAGGGCCCGGAAGGCCAGGCCCTTGAGCCGCGAAAGCTCGGCGAGCTGCGGATCGTCGAACCCGGCGGAGCGACCGTCCCAGCGGGCGATGCGGGCGGTGTACATGCGGTCGGTGAACAGGTAGCGGATGCCGGGATCGTCGGTCACCACGAGATCGGTCCGCGCGAAGCCCTGCCAGGCCGTCTCCACGACACGCCCGCCGCGTTCGCGAGTCTGGAGCACCAGGTGCGGAACGAAGCCGCGCACGGCGTAGGGATCCACGGCCAAGACGGGCCCGAGGGCGTTGAGGCCGAGGACCAGCACCGGCAGGATCCCGACGAGCCGGCCGGCTCCCGGCCCGACCAGGGCGCGAGCGGCGCCGGCAGCGGCGAGGGCGAGGAGGGCCGCGTCCACGTCTCCCAGCGACCGCAGCAGCGGCGCCGCGAACAGCGCGCCCAGGGCCCCGCCGGACACGTCCGCGGTGTAGGTGAGCGCGGTCGCGCCGGCCCGCGTGTACGCCTGACCCGCGAAGGCGCCGATGCCGAGGAACGGCAGCGCGAACAGGCCCAGGGCGAACCCGACGGGCGTGGCGACGCAGGCCAGCAGGCCGACGAGCCCGCCCGCCACGGCGGCCGTGGCCGCGCCCTCAGGCGAGATCCGGCCCCGGGCGGCGAGGGCAGCGCCCAGACCGAGTGCTGCCAGGCAGGCGGCGACCACCAACGGCGTCAGCGATGAGTGGAGCAGCACCGAGGCGAGCCGCACCACGGCAATCTCGAACAAGACGCCGCCGAAGGACAACAGGAACAAGCCGGCGCGGAGCACCGCGGGATTCTAGTTCGAGCCTGGCCTGCGCCTCGGTTTCCGAGGAGTGCGGCATACTATGGGCGTGATCGAGCCGAGCCGGGAGCGGCGCCGGCACCTGAGGGTGCAACAGAAGCTGCCGGTCCGCGTTTTCGGACACACCGCGGCCGGCGAGCGCTGGGACGAGGCCTCCGAGACGCGGGAGATCGGCAAGGGGGGCGTGTCTCTCTTGCTTGCCCATGCCGCCTTCAAGGGTCAGGTGTTGCGCCTGGAGTTGCCGCTGCCGGAGGCCCTGCGCGATTTCGACCGCGACGAACCCGAGATCTCCGTTTACGGGATCGTGCGGGACAGCGTGGAAGGCCACGGCGTCTGCAAGGTGGGCGTGATGTTCTTCGGCAAGCAGCCGCCGCGGGGCTTCGAGCGGACACCTGGCGCGGCGTTCCTGCTGCCCGGGGACCTGCCCGGGGCCGCACTCGCGGCGCTGGAGCCCGCGCCCGACGGTCCAGCCGGGGCCCTCGAGAGAGGAGCCGGCTCCCGGGATGCCGACCCGAGAGGCCGGCGCCGTCACGAGCGGGTGCAGATGTACGTCACCTTCAACCTGCAGCAAGTCGACGAGTGGGGCTCGGTGCTGAGCGAGGAGCGGGCCCTGACCGAGAACCTGAGCCTGGGTGGTGCGCGCCTAAAGACCACGGGCCGCTTCGTGCCGGGCGAGGTGGTGGTGCTGCGCCAGGCGAGCGGCTCCTTCGAGACCCGGGCCGAGGTCAAGGTCTTCTTCGTGGGCCCCGACGGCGCGCGCCATCTGGGCGTGATGTTCCTCGACAAGAACCCGGAGCACCTCGTCCAAAGGAACTGACGCCGACAGGGCTGCCGCTTGCAGCCCTGTCAGGCGGATGGCAGACTCGCGCCGAAAACGTGGCCCAGAGCGACACCGGCGCGCCGCCCGCCCCCGGCCCGGCCGGGGTCTTCCACGGCGTCAGCTTCAACCCGCAGGACCGGACCAGCCGGAGCTTCGGTCGCGACGACGTCGACCGCGAGTTACGGGACCCCAACGTCTTCTCCTGGATCGACGTCCAGGCCCCCGAGATCGGCGCTCTGAACGCGGTCCTGAAGCGCCTCGAGATCGACCTCGTGCTGGTCAGCCACTTCGACGCCCCCGAGGTGCTGCCGCGTATCGTCGAGCGCCCGGACTGCCTGGCCTTCTACCTCTACGAGGTCGAGGATCCCGAACGCCACCTCGACACATCTCGGGGCCTGGCCGAGATCGAGTTCGTACGCATGATCCTGGTGCTCGGCGCCGACTACGTGATCACCTACCACCGGAGGCACCTGGATGCGGTCGACGAGGTGAAGGCCAACTGTGGCGAAAGCTTCCGCCTGGCCGGCAAGACGCCGGGCTTCATCGCCTTCCTGTTCCTGCAGCGCTGCCTCTACGACTACGCCCACCTGAGCCTGGCCAACGACAACTACCTGGACGGCCTCGAGTCGCGGGTGATGCGGGGCGGCCAGGATGGCCTCGCCGACGACGTGTCCACGGCCGGGCACAACATCCTGATCCTGAAGAAACTCGCGGCCAGCCTCCACATCGTGCTGATGTTGCTCGCCACCAAGCGCAGCCCCTTCATCAGCAACGAGGCCCGGGCGTCCTTCAACGAGATGCTGCAGAATGCCCTGGCCGTGCGGGCCGCCATCGACTCCTCCCGGGACCTGCTCGACGGCATCCTGGCTACGGTGCAGGCCGCGGCCGCCAACCGCACCAGTGAGATCGCCCGCGTGTTGACCGTGATGTCGGGCGTGTTGTTGCCCCTGACCCTGATCACGGGCGTCTACGGTATGAACTTCCAGCACATGCCCGAGCTCCGGTGGGAGCTGGGCTACTTCGGAGTGCTGGGGGTGATGGCGGGGGTGGCGCTCAGCCTGCTGATCGTCTTCCGCCGCCTGGGTTGGCTGGGGACAGGCCGCTCGCGCCGCTAGGGATGGAGATCTTCGCGATCAACCCGTCGGCCACGCTGCTGGTGTCCGGCGTGCCCGCACGCCGGATCCGGCTCGAGGCGCTCCGCGAGTGATCTGATGCAAGCCACCACCCGGCCGCGCATCAAGGTGTGTTGCATCCAGGACGAGGGCGAGGCCTGGACCGCGATCCGGCGCGGGGCGTCGGCCCTCGGCCTCGTGTCCGCGATGCCCAGCGGCCCGGGGGTCATCTCCGAGGACACCATCGCCCGCACTGCGGCGCGGGTGCCGCCGGGGGTCGCGACGTTCCTGCTCACCAGCCTGCGGGACGCGGGCTCGATCGCGGCGCAGCACAGACGGCTGCGCACCAGCGCCGTGCAGATCGTGGACAGCCTGCAGGCCGGGGGCTACGAGCTCCTGCGCGAGACCCTGCCGGGAATCGGGCTCGTCCAGGTGATCCACGTGTTGAGTCCGGAGTCCGTCGAAGAGGCGCTGGCGGTCGCGCCACTCGTCGATGCGCTGCTGCTCGACTCGGGCAACCCCGCCCTTGCGGTCAAGGAGCTGGGGGGGACTGGCCGCCGCCACGACTGGTCGCTGAGCCGGCGCATCCGCGAGGCTGCGTCCGTGCCGATCTACCTCGCCGGCGGCCTGCGGCCGGAGAACGTAGCCGAGGCCATCGAGACGGTGGGCCCCTTCGGCCTCGACGTGTGCACGGGGGTCCGCAGCAACGGGCGGCTCGACCCCGGAAAGTTGGAGCGTTTTGCCCTGGCGGCCTGGGCGTGAGCTCTTACGAGGGCGCGGCCCGGCTCAGGCTACGGGCGACGCGTGCGCCGGCGCCGCTACCGCGGCGGCGCCCCGGCGGTCGAGACGGAACTGGTCCGCGCTTTTCGGCAGCAGCTGGACGTCCTTGGCGAGACCCAGCGCCATCAACCCGCGGATCACCACCCAGTTGGCGTCGAACTCCCACCACTCCCAGCCGTGCCGGGCCGAGCGCTGGAAGGCGTGGTGGTTGTTGTGCCAGCCTTCGCCCCAGGCCACGAGGCCGACCCACCAGAGGTTGGTCGAACCCTCCGGCGTGTCGTAGGTGCGGTAGCCCCAGGTATGAGCTGCCGAGTTGACGAACCAGGTGGCATGGAGCGTGACGACCATCCGCAGGAAGACGCCCCAGGAGACCAGGGCCCAGCCGCCCCAGGCGTAGAGCGCAAGACCCACCAGGATGTTCGGGAGGACGTGGAGACGGTTCAGCGCTCGATGCACCGGATCGGCGACCAGCTCCGGCGCGTACCTGCGCTCGATCTCCCGGCGGTCCAGCTCGATGTCGCAGATGATCCAGCCGAAGTGGCTCCAGAGGAACCCGTCCTTCGGAGTGTGGAGGTCGCGGCCCGGACGATCCGAGAGCTGATGGTGCGCGCGGTGCATCGCGACCCAGGTGATCGCTCCGCCCTCCGAGGCCAGCATCCCGAAGAGCGTGCCGAGATACTCCAGGGGCTTCGGGACCTTGAAGCCGCGGTGGGTCAGCAGGCGGTGGTAGGTCACCCCGATGCCGAGCGAGCCCGCAACCCAGTTCAGGACCAGGACCAGCAACACGCCCGTCCACGAGAAATGCCAGAACGCCGTCAGCGCGAGGGCGTGGACCGCCCCGAAGTAGACGACGTTCACCCAGTCGAACCGCTTGCCGTTCCAAGTCATCACGACCTGAGGCTAGCAGACCGCGACCGATGGGAACGTCAGAGTTTCGTAATAGCGGACGGGTCAGGCGCGGGCGAGAGCGGACCGACGCGGCAGGCGGGTCAGGCCCACCAGCACCAGCCCCAGCAGGACGAGCGGCAGGAGCGGGAGCAGCACGACCAGGAACAGGACCAGGAGCAGGCCCAGGACCACGCCGACGCCGGAGAACAGCAGCGTCGCCACCAGCCCCACCACGCCGAAGGCGATGCGGAAGATCGCTCCGAGCAGCTTGAAGGGAAGCCAGACCAGCCCCACGGCCAGACTGAAGAGCAGCTTCAAGGCCAGCAGCGGGAGCAGCACGAGCAGGCACCCGAGGATCACGAGCGTCAAAAGCGTCCCGAGCATCAGGCTTGTCTCCTACCGCATTTACGCGCGAACCCCTGGCCGGGTTCCTCGGCACGGGTCAACCCCACAAGCAGGCTCGAACCTCGGTTCGGGTTCGAGCCTTGCACTTCCAACCCCCCGATGACAACGCTATCTGGACCTCCAGCCGATGGAAAGCCGCACCGCCACCGGAAGTCACTCATCCCGAATAGCTTTGACGGCAGGAATGCCCGGCCAGCTGTTTGTTTGTCCGCCAGTGCCGTGCAGGACATGCGGTTTGGTCGCGAAGAATTTGCGGCCTGCCCCATCGAAGGAGAGAGAAGCATGCGATACAGCAGGGTCGCGGCGATCGTCCTGACCGCCGTGGCGTTCCTGGGGTCGCTCGCCCTGGTCACCGCCGTCGCGCGTGCCCAGGAGATGACACCGCCCGTGGACGCCTCGACCTGTCAGGCCTGTCACCAGGACGACGCCTTCAGCTCGGCGTTCAGCCGTTCTCACCACGCCGGGCAGTCCTGCTCGGCCTGCCATGCTGGCGCCGCCGAGCACTCCGTCGCCCAGATGGAGGGCAAGGGCGACGCCCCCGCCCCGTCGTTCAAGAAACTCAGCGCCCGCGAGGAGAACAACACCTGCCTGAGCTGCCACGAGGACAGCCACCCGACCTGGAAGGGCAGCGCCCACGACCGGCGCGACGTCGCCTGCAGCTCGTGCCACTCCGTCCACGCCTTCAAGTCCCCCAAGGCGCAGCTCAAGACCGTCAGCGAGCCGGAGACCTGCTACACCTGCCACAGCTCGATCCGCGCCCAGAGCCTGCGGACTTCGCATCACCCGGTGCGTGAAGGCCTGATGAGCTGCAGCAGCTGCCACAACCCCCACGATGGCAGCCGGCCGAAGATGATCAACGCCGACGTCGGCAACGAGCTCTGCCTGAAGTGCCACACCGAGAAACGCGGCCCGTTCTTCTGGGAGCACGCGCCCGTGAGGGAGAACTGCATGAGCTGCCACAACCCGCACGGATCGAACCACGACAAGCTGCTGGTCTCGCAGCAGCCCTGGCTCTGCCAGCGTTGCCACCTGAACACCCGTCATCCCGGGACGCTCTACACCGGGATCAACGCCACCGGCACCGCCGCGACCGCCAGCAACCGCGCGGTCGAACACGCGTGCAAGAACTGCCACCAGAACGTGCACGGCGGCAACGCGCCGACCGCGCCGTACCTCGGGCGATAGGAGGGGCCAATGAAGCGCATTCTCTCCGCGTTCGCCGTTCTCGCATTCGTGATGCCCGCCCTCGCCCAGGAGGACTACAACTTCGGCGAGTTGAGCCTCGGGATCCTGCAGAAGGACTTCGACACCAACTCCTCGAAGTTCCTCGAATACCGCGACATCCCGCAAGGCCCCGTCGCGCCCCTGGTCAGCCTCTCCGGCAAGAAGGGCGACCTGCGCTGGGGCATCCGCTCGCGTGACGTCACCCAGAAGGACCAGCGCCACGCCGCCTTCGTCGACAACGGCAGCGTCCCCTTCGACGCCAGCTACGTGGGGATTCCCCACAACTTCGGCAACGGCGGCAAGAGCATCCTGAGCCCCACCACCGACACCAGCTGGCGGATCGCCGACAGCACCCAGGCCTACTACCAGGGCATCATCGACGCCACGCCCGGTCCTGCGGTCAACTACACGTTCCTCAGCAACCTCGTGGCTCCTGGCCTGGACGCCGCTCCGGCCAACGTCGACCTCAAGCTGCTGCGCGGCCGGACCAACCTGGCCTTCAGCCTCACTCCCAAGGACTCGGACTTCGATCTCGGCATCAGCTACGGACACGAGCGGCGCTCCGGGACCCGTGCCGCCGCCGGCACCGCCTTCGGCTTCGGCAACGTGGTCGAGACCCCCGAGCCGGTCCGCTACATCACCCAGGACCTCGCGATCAACGCCTCCTACCGCGGCAGCTGGGGCGTGGCACGGGCCGCCGTGCTGTTCAACGACTTCCACAACGCCTTCGACACGTTCTCCTTCGACAACCCGTTCCGCGCGACCGACGGCACCGATGGCAGGGCGTACGTGGCTCCCGGCGCCGCCTCGAAAAACGGCGCCGCGTTCGGCGTGATGGCGCTGCCGCCCGACAACAAAGCCACCATGGAGACGGTCGGCGCGACGGTGAAGCTAGGCAAGAAGACGCGCCTGACCGCCGATCTGACCCTCGGCCAGCTGCGCCAGAACCAGGACCCACTGCTCGCCTGGACGACCAACACCGCCATCCTCACACCCGACGGCCGGCCCGCCACGACGGCCCCGCTGCCGGCGACGACACTCGACGGCAAGATCGACACCACGGCGTTCAACGTCTTCCTCAACACGCGGCCGACAGACCTGCTGACCCTGAACGCCCGCTACCGCCGCTACGACCACGACAACAAGACCCCGCGTTACGAGCTGCGCGACGGCTACGTGCGCTTCGACGCGGTCTGGGAGGAGATCCCGCGCATCACGGTGCCCTACGGCTACACCAGCGACCTCTTCGACGCCTACGCCACCCTGGGCAAGGGCGCCTTCGCGGTGGAGGCGGGGTACAAGTACAACCGGGTGGCGCGGACCTTCCGCGAGGCCGAGCACACCAGCGAGAACGTGTTCCGCGTCGCGGCCGACTACCGCGGCGACTGGGTCGTCCTGCGGGGCCTCGGTGAGTTCGGCAACCGCGACCACAGCGACTACCACGCCGTGGAGGCCGAGGAGCACTCCTTCCTCGGAGGCGGCCTGCCCGCCAACCAGACCGTGCTTCGCCGCTTCGACCAGGCGAACCGGGACCTGACCCGTGTCGGCGGGACGATCGAGGTCGCGCCGGGCTCCGGCAAGCTCATGTTGATGGCTTCGTACCTGCACACCAAGTTCAAGTACGACCAGGCCCCGGTGGCGTGCGAGGACGTGGCGCTGTTCCCGGGCGAGTCGGCGTTCTGCCCAGGCGGCCAGCAGCGCCCCCTGGGCCTGATCGACGACAGCTACGACACCTTCACGGTCGAGGCGAACCTCACGCCCAGCGCCCGCGCGAGCCTGTATGCCTTCTACACCTGGGAGGACGGCGATATGCTGCAGAACGGCCGCCAGAGCGGCGGCACGCTCAACTTCAACCCCAACGACGTGTGGACGGCGAACATCACCCACAAGGGCAACAGCTTCGGAGCGGGCGCCGACTTCACGCTGAAGCCGGAGAAGTGTTTCCTCAACCTGTTCGGGCGCTACCAGAAGCTCAACGGCAACAACGACGTGTCCTTGCTGCCGAGCTACAGCGCATCGACCTACGGGGGTGACCCCCTGCTGCGCCAGTGCACGTCGCCGGGCACGACGCCCTGTTCGATCGGCGAGTTCGACGACACCGAGTTGACGTCGGTCTGGGGATCGCTGAAGTACCAGATCGCCAAGCAGTGGACCGCGTCGGCCGGAGTCGGCTACGAGGACTACAGCATCAGGGACTCCCAGACGGGCAGCGGCGTGTATTACCTGCCGGCGTCGTTTTTCCTGCAGGCCGACAACCGGGACTACCAGGCCTGGGTCGGCTACGTGCGGCTCAGCTACAGCTGGCAGTAACCCTCTCGCCGTGACCGCAGAGGCCGGGGGTGAGGACCCCCGGCCTTTTTTCGTGCGCGGGCCGGCTCGGCTGGATCGGCTGCGGTCGCCCCCGCGAGGCCCCCGTGAGACAATCCGGGGCTTCGCGAAGGGAGGCTGATTGCCGCAGTTCATCTTCACCATGAAGGACCTCAGGAAGGTTACGCCGCAGGGGAAGGAGATCCTCAAGGGCATCTGGCTCTCGTTCTACGGGGACGCCAAGATCGGCGTCATCGGCGGCAACGGCGCCGGCAAGAGCACCCTGCTGCGGATCATGGCGGGCGCCGACAAGGACTTCGCCGGCGAGGCGTTTCCAGCGCAGGGCACGCGGATCGGGCACCTGCCCCAGGAGCCGCAGCTCGACCCGAAGAAAAGCGTGCTCGAGCACGTCCACGAGGCCGTGGCCGACAAACGCGCCATCCTCCAGCGTTACGAGGAGATCTCCGCGAACTACACCGACGAGACGGCCGACGAGTTCGGCCGCCTCCAGGACCAGATCGACGCCCAGGACCTGTGGGAGCTGGACCGTCACGTCGAGATCGCCATGGACGCGCTGCGCCTGCCGGCCGGCGACGCCGACGTCACGAAGTTGTCCGGGGGCGAGAGGCGGCGCGTGGCCCTGTGCCGGCTACTGCTCCAGCCCAGCGACATGTTGTTGCTCGACGAGCCGACCAACCACCTCGACGCCGAGTCGGTGGCTTGGCTCGAGCGCTTCCTGCACGAGTACCGGGGCTGTGTCGTGGCCGTGACCCACGACCGCTACTTCCTCGACAACGTGGCCGGCTGGATCCTCGAGCTGGACCGCGGCGCGGGCGTGCCCTGGGAGGGCAACTACTCCTCATGGCTCGCCCAGAAGAAGACCCGGCTGGCCCAGGAGGAGAAAGAGGAAAGCGCCCGCCAGCGCACCCTGCAGCGTGAGCTCGACTGGGTGCGCCTGGCGCCCCGGGCGCGCCAGGCCAAGGGCAAGGCCCGCCTGAACCACTACGAGGAGCTGCTGGCCGAGGAGCAGGCCGCCGAGAAACGCGACGACACGCGCGAGATCTTCATCCCGCCCGGCCCGCGCCTGGGCGACCTCGTCATCGAGGCGAAGGGCCTGCGCAAGGGCTACGGCGACAACCTGCTGATGGACGACGTGAACTTCATGTTGCCCCGGGGTGGCATCGTCGGCGTGATCGGCCCCAACGGCGCGGGCAAGACCACCCTGTTCCGCATGATCCTGGGCCGGGAGAAGCCCGACGCCGGCGAGTTGAGGGTGGGAGAGACCGTCGTGCTCTCCCACGTGGACCAGAGCCGCGACGGCCTGGTGGGCGAGCGAACGGTGTGGGAGGAGATCTCCGACGGGGGCAGGGACCTGGTGATGGTCGGCCGTCGCGAGGTCAACTCCCGCGCCTACGCGGCCGGGTTCGGCTTCCGCGGCCCCGACCAGCAGAAGAGGGTGAAGGACCTCTCGGGCGGCGAGCGCAACCGCCTGCACCTCGCCACGCTGCTCAAGAGCGGCGGCAACCTGCTGCTGCTGGACGAGCCCACCAACGACCTCGACGTGGACACGCTGCGCGCCCTGGAGGAGGCCCTGCTGAGCTTCGCGGGCTGCGCGGTCGTGATCAGCCACGACCGCTGGTTCCTCGACCGCATCGCCACCCACATGCTGGCCTTCGAGGGCGACAGCACGGTCGCGTGGTTCGAAGGCAACTACCAGGACTACGAGACGGACCGCAAGCGCCGGCTGGGCGCAGAGGCGGACCAGCCGCACCGCATCAAGTACCGCAAGCTCGTGCACTGACGGAGGCCCCGATCATGCGTGTTTTCGCCCTCGCCGCGTTGCTGGCGTTGCCCGCCGCCGGCCAGGACTTCGACGTGTTGATCCGCGGCGGCGACCTCTACGATGGCACGGGCGCGCCGTCGCGCAAGGCCGATCTCGGAATTCGCGGGGACCGGCTGGCGGCCATCGGCGACCTCTCCGGCAAGAGCGCCCGCCAGGTCCTGGACGCGCAGGGTCTCGCCGTGGCGCCGGGCTTCATCAACATGTTGTCCTGGGCGACCGACTCGCTGATCGCCGACGGCCGCTCCCAGGGCAACATTCGACAAGGCGTGACCACCGAGATCTTCGGGGAGGGCTGGTCCTACGGCCCGCTGAATCCCGAGATGAAGCGGCTGATGAAGGAGCAGCAGGGTGACATCCGCTTCGAGATCGAGTGGACCACGCTGCGCGAGTACCTCGAACACCTGGAGGGGAAGGGGGTCTCGCCCAACGTCGCCTCCTTCATCGGGGCCGCGACGATCCGGCAACACGTGCTGGGGGAGAAAAACGTCCAGGCGACCCCCGACGAGCTGGAGGAGATGCGGCAGCTGGTGCGCCGGGAGATGGAGGCGGGGGCGCTCGGCATCGGGTCGTCGCTGATCTACGCGCCCGGCAACTACGCCTCGACCGAGGAGCTGATCGAGCTGAACAAGGCCGCCGCCCCCTACCAGGGCCGCTACATCTCCCACATCCGGAGCGAGGGCGACCGGCTGCTGGAGGCCGTGGACGAGCTGATCCGAATCGCTCGCGAGGCCGGCGTGCCGGCCGAGATCTACCACCTGAAGGCGGCGGGGGAGTCCAACTGGCCGAAGCTGGGCGCGGTGATCGCGAAGGTGGAGCAGGCGCGGCGCGAGGGGCTGAAGATCACGGCCGACATGTACACGTACACGGCTGGCGCCACCGGCTTCGACGCCTGCCTGCCGCGTTGGGCCCTGGACGGCGGTTACGAGGCGTTGTGGCCGCGCCTCAAGGATCTCGACACGCGCGCCAAGATCAAGCAGGAGATGGCGAGCCCGGGCCTCGGATTCGAGAACCTGTGCCTCTCGGCCGGCACCACGGACGGCATCCTGCTGATCGAGTTCAAGAACGAGGCCCTGAAGCCGCTGACCGGGAAGACCTTGACCCAGGTCGCGAAGCAACGTGGTCTGGACCCGTGGGAGACGATCCTGCAGCTCATCGAGGAGGATCGCACCCGCGTGGGGGTCGTGTTTTTCCTCATGTCCGAGGCCAACGTGCGCCAGCAGATCCCGCTGCCGTGGTTGTCCTTCGGCTCCGACGCGGGCTCGATGGCGCCGGAGGGCGTTTTCCTCAAGTCCTCGACACACCCGCGGGCCTACGGCAACTTCGCGCGCCTGCTCGGGAAGTACGTGCGCGAGGAGAAGCTGCTGCCCCTGGCGGAGGCGATCCGCAAGCTCACCAGCCTGCCGGCGACCAACCTGGGGCTCGAGGGTCGCGGCGTACTGAAGCAGGGCGCCTTCGCCGACCTGGCGGTGTTCGATCCGAAGACGATCCAGGACCATGCGACCTTCGAGAAGCCGCACCAGTACGCCACCGGGATGCGCCACGTCTTCGTGAACGGGGTGGCGGTCCTGAAGGACGGCGAGCACACCGGCGCCCTGCCGGGCCGCGCCCTCAGGGGACCCGGGGCGAAGCCGTAGTGCGCCTGGCCGTCACGGGCGCCGGCGGCTTCGTCGGGCGCAACCTGGTGTCGCTGGCCGCCGCATCGCGGCACCAGGTGCGTGGCCTGACGCGCTCGGAGGCCGCGGCGCGGGTCGTGACCCACGCCGGCGGCGTGCCGGAGCGGATCGGCGGCCTCGAAGCCGAAGAGCTGGCGAGGGCCTTCGAGGGCGCGGCGGTGGTCGTGCACCTGGCGCAGATCGGCGCCCAGCGGGGCGAAGCGACCTACACGCGCGTGAACGTGGAGGGCACCCGTCGGGTGATCGCGGCGGCGCGGGATGCCGGGGTGCCCCGCATCGTCTTCTTCAGCGGCCTGGGGCTGGCCCGCTACGGCATGGCGGCCCGCTGCACGAACCCGTACTTCCTTTCGAAGCTGCTGGCCGAGGCGGCGCTCCTCGAAAGCGGGCTGGAGCTCGCGGTGTTCCGTCCCTCGTACATCGTCGGCCCCGGTGACGCCTACGTTCCCAGCCTGGTGAAGGACATGGCCCGGGGGGAGCTGGAGCAGGTGGGCGACGGCGCCTACCGCATGCAGCCGATCGCGGTGCAGGACGCCGCGGCCTGCGTGTTGGCGGCGGCCGAGCGCCCCGCGTTGCGCCACGCGGTCTTCGACCTGGTGGGCCCCCAGCCCGTCAGCTGGCGCGACCTCGTCGAGCGCGTGGGCCGCGCCGCCATCACGCTGGGCAAGGCCGGACCGTACCGCGTCCGCGAGATCGCCGTGGCGTCGGCGGAGCAGGCCGCTCGCGGGGACGGCTACCGCGGCATGCGTTCGGACGAGCTCGACTGCCTGCTGTGCGACGAGGTCGGAGATCCGCGTCCACTCGAGGCGCTGCTCGGCCGCTTCCTCACCCCTCTCGACGACGCCGTCGCTGCCGCGGTGCGCTCGGCCTGACTCACAGCTGCTCCACCTCTCGCGCCTCCAGCTCCGCGAAGGAGTGGCGCAGGCGCAGCGTGACGTCTCCGGGGCGGCCCGTGCCGATGGGCCGGCTGTCGATCCGGACGACGGGAAGGATGCCGCGCGACACGCTGGTGATGAAGGCATCGGTGGCGCGCGGCAGCGCGGCCCGGGTCGCGGCCCGCAACTCCACCGGCAGCAGCGCGGCCGCGACCTCGAGCACGATCGACCTCGTGACGCCGAACAGCACCCGCTCGTCCTCCGTGTGCAGGCGTCCATCCACCACGGCGAAGAAGTTGCTCGACAACCCCTCCAGGATGGCGCCGTCCTCGGCCACCAGCAGTCCCTCGTGGACTCCTGCGGGGAGCGCGCGGTAGGCGGCCTGGGCGGTGGCGACGAAACGCGTGTCCTTGGCGTGCGGGTTTTCGCGGCGCACCGGCAGGCTCACGCAGGCCGCGCCGTCACGGTACAGTGCTTCGGGCAGGGGCGTGAAGGGCTCCGGAGTTGCAAACAGAGCGGGGGGGGCCCAGGTCAACCGCACGCGCGACTCGGCGTACGCCGTCGCTTCGAGAGCGTGACGCAGCAGCGCGCGCGCCTCCGCCGCCGCCGCCGCTGCGCGCACACCACCCAAGAGCGCCAGCGTCTCGTTGAGACGCGCCACGTGTTGACCGAGGCGCACCACGCCGCGCCCGCCGTATGTCCGGAGGGTCGTGTAGGCGCCCTGAGGGAGCCGAGCCTGTGCGCCCGCGAGGCTTTCGTCCTCGGCGAAGTGTTCGATTGCCCCCTGGTGGAATCGAAATGTGTGGACCATAAACCTAGTTTATTCAACCATATGAGGTACCAAACGCAACAGGTTTGACAAACTCTCGCTCAACCCTGTACGTTAGTGAGGTGGGAGGGTGCGGCATTGGGCAAGATCATCGGGATTGATCTCGGAACCACGAACTCGGTCGTGGCTGTCATGGAGGGCGACGGGCCCAGCGTGATCGCGAACCCCGAGGGCTCGCGCACCACGCCGTCGGTGGTGGCCTTTACCAAGGCGGGCGAGCGGCTGGTGGGCCAGGTGGCCAAGCGACAGGCCGTCACCAACCCCGAGAACACCGTGTTCTCCATCAAACGCTTCATGGGCCGACGTTACGCCGAGGTCAGCGAAGAGCAGAAGATGGTGCCCTACACGGTCAGCGAGGCGACGAACGGCGACGCTCGCGTCGAGATCGAGGGCAAACTCTACCCGCCGCCCGAGATCTCCGCGATGATCCTGCAGAAGATGAGGGACGCCGCGGAGCAGTACCTCGGCCACAAGGTCGAGAAGGCGGTGATCACGGTCCCGGCGTATTTCAACGACGCACAGCGCCAAGCCACCAAGGACGCGGGCAAGATCGCGGGGCTGGAGGTGCTGCGG
>Ga0187893_10004776_pt1 | contig 25325 bp, 19 predicted proteins | sample MA1701074metaG_FD_139574 | JGI IMG/M metagenome (GOLD analysis project Ga0187893, IMG submission 139574) | White microbial mat communities from a basaltic lava cave in the Kipuka Kanohina Cave System on the Island of Hawaii, USA - MA170107-4 metaG ... | reverse complement strand
TGCTCCGCCGTCTGACGGTGCGCGGGGGCAAGAACAAGCTCTTCGAGTTCACCGGTCCGGGCATCAAGACGCTGAACGCGCAGCAGCGCGTCACCATCACGAACATGACGCCGGAGCTCGGGGCTACCTCAGGTGTCTTTCCCTCCGATGAGGTTACCCGCGATTTCTTCCGCCGCATCGGCCGGCCCAAGGACTGGCACGAGGTGCTTCCCGACGCCGACGCCGCCTATGACGAAGCGATCGAGATGGACCTCTCAACCATCGAACCGCTCATTGCCCTGCCCAGCCTGCCGGACAAGGTGCTGCCGGTGCACGAGGTCGAGGGAGTCAAGATCAATCAGGTCATGGTCGGCTCGTGCACCAATGGCTCGTACACAGATCTGCAGGCCGTCGCCCGAATCGTCAAGGGCCAGCGGGTGCACCCCGACGTCTTCTTCTTCGTGCATCCCAGCAGCCGCCAGGCGTTGGAGATCATGGCGAAGGACGGAATGGTCGCGGATTTGATCACGGCCGGCGTCAACCTTGCCGAGCCGACGTGCGGGGCGTGTATCGGGTTTGGCCACGTACCCGCGCCGGGAACTACCAGCCTGCGCGCGATCAACAGGAACTTCAAAGGGCGGTCCGGCCTCGCAGAAGACCAGGTGTACCTGGCCAGCGCCGAGACGGCGACCGCCACCGCGCTGCGGGGGGTTATCACCGATCCGCGGCGGCTCGAGCGCGAGATGGGGATCAAGGCGCCGTCATCGGAGATCCCCAAGGCGATGCCGCAGGAGAATCCCCTGCTCATCGCACCCGACCCGGCTAACCAGGCGGCCAAACTAGAGGTCGACCGTGGCCAGAACATCGTGCCCGCGCCGGTCAAGGGCCCGCTGGAGGAGTCGCTCGCCGGTGAGGTGCTGATCAAGCTCGGCGATGATATCACCACCGACCACATCATGCCGGCCGGCGCAGAGATCGTCGCGTTTCGCTCCAACGTCCCCCGCATCAGCGACTATGTGTTTCATCGCGTCGACCCCACCTTCGCCGAGCGGGCGAAGGCATCACCGGGTGGCCTTATCGTCGGCGGTGAGAACTACGGGCAGGGCTCCAGCCGCGAGCACGCCGCGATTGCGCCGATGTTTCTGGGCATCACCGGCGTGTTTGCCAAGAGCTTCGCGCGCATCCATCACGCCAACCTCGTCAACTGGGGCCTGATCCCCATGGTGTTCACCGATCCGGCCGACGCCGAGCGAATCGCGAAGGGTGACCGGCTGGAGATCCCCAACATCCGGCGGCATATCGAAAGCGGCGCGGCGAGGTTTTCGGTGCGCAACGCCACGAAGGGGTTCGAGTTCGTCGTCAAAGTGGAGCTCAACGCCCGCGATCGGCGCTACCTCTTGTCGGGCGGCACACTCGCGCACACGAAGCTGTATCCCGTGGCGTAGGCGCAGCGTAGGCTCAGACGAGGCTACGCAATGATGCTGAGTGAGTCGCTGGTCGCCGAGACGCTTTCACGCGCCTCGGGAGCGGACTTTGCCGAGCTCTACGTGGAGCGCTGGAAGCGCCGTTCCCTTCGACTGCTCAACGGCGAGGTTAAAGAGGCCTCGAGTGGCCTCGAGTATGGCGCCGGGTTGCGCCTGTTCCACGGCACCGAGGTCACCTACGGCTATACCAACGATCTGACGCCTTCCGGCCTGCACGACCTGGCCGCCCATCTCGTGACCGCGCGCGGTCGGGAAGGGCGCGTGGACGCGCGGGGTCGAGGCGGCCTCGATTTCCGTAAGACCGTCTCCGGCGGGCTGCACGCGCCCGCCGTGCCGTTCGATGCACATCCCAAGCGCTACCGCGTTGAGCGCCTGCTCGAAGCCGACGGCGCTGCGCGTGTCGCGCCCGAGATTCGCCAGGTCGAACCCTCTCTACTCGAGTGGGAGCAAGAGACCTTGGTGGCCAACACCCAGGGGGTCTGGGCTGAGGACCGCCGCGTGCGGACACGCTTATCAGTGATCGCCGTTGCTGCGGACGGGCCGCAAATGCAGACCGGTGTGGCATCGAGGGGGATGAGCGTGGGATTGGAGCTCCTCGACCGCTATTCTCCGGCGTCCCTGGGCCGGCGGGCCGGAGAACAGGCCATGACCAACCTCCGCGCGCGGGCGGCCCCGGCGGGTACAATGCCGGTCGTATTGGGCAACGGGTTCGGTGGCGTGATCTTCCACGAAGCGCTCGGGCACCTGTTGGAGACCACATCGGTGGCCAAGAAGGTGTCGGTGCTCTCCGACATGCTGGGTGAGGATGTCGCCAGTCCGGTCGTCACCTACATCGACGACGGGACCACGCCGCACGGGTGGGGCAGCAGTGAGTTCGACGACGAAGGCGCGCCGACCGAGCGGACCGTGCTCATCGAGAAGGGTATCCTGAAAAGCTACATGGTCGATCGCTTGGGGGCCCTGCTCACGGGATACGGCCCGACCGGGTCGGGCCGTAGACAAGACTACACGCTGGCGCCGACCTCACGGATGCGCAATACGTACATCGCGGCGAGTGCGACGCCGGTGGACCGGTTGTTCGAGGGAATCGAGTTCGGACTGTACGCCAAGGAGTTCCGCGGGGGCCAGGTCAAGCCGGGCTCAGGCGAATACAACTTTGGCGTGCAGGAAGCCTACATCATCCGACGCGGCCGACGTGAGGAGGCGGTGCGCGGCGCGATGCTCGTGGGCAAGGGGCCTGAGACGATCAAACGCGTCGCCGCGGTGGCCGATGATCTCGACATGGGCGTCGGGATGTGCGGCAGCCTCTCGGGCTCGATTCCGGTTGAGGTGGGGCAGCCGCACGTGCTCGTCTCGGAGATCGTGGTCGGCGGAGAAACGGGATGAATCTCGACGACGCGAAGCGCTATGTGCTCGATCGGGCGAAAGCCCGCGGGGTCGCGGCCGAAATCGTCGGGCAGCACGTACGCGAGTTCACGGCGCGAGCCCAGCAGGGATCGCTGGAGCAGCTGACGCAGGCCGTCAGCGGAGGCCTCGGCGTGCGCGTAGTCACCGGCGGCCGCGTGGGCTACGCCTATACGGAAGAACTTTCTCGGTCCGCGTTGGACTGGATGTTCGACGAAGCCGTCGAGAACGCGTCACTGCAGCGCGGGAGTGCCGGATTCCTTCCCGCCGGATCGGCGCTCGGTCATCAGGATCTTTTGGGCGGTCGGCTGGAAGGCTCGCCCGAGGCCAAGATCGCGGCGGCCCTGGGGTTCGAGGCGACATTACGAGAAGACAAGCGGGTGACGCACGTCGAGCTTGCCGACTACACCGAGCGGGTGAGGAATGTCACGGTGGCATCAACCGAAGGCGCCGATGCCTCCTACCGCCGGGGGGCGGCCGGGCTCATGGCGTACTTCGTAATGCAGGACGGCACGAGCCGCAAACAAGGCGGGGAGGCCCACTGGGTGTCGGATCTGCAGCAGCTCGATCCCGGCCGGACCGCGCTCGAGTTCACCGAGCGAACCGCGAGGCTGCTCGGGGCGCGTCCTCTGCGGACCGGGCGGTACCCAGCATACTTTGAACCAAAGGCCTTCGGCCGCCTCCTGCTCGCGTTTTCCACGATGTGGAGCGGCAAGGCCGTGATGGAAGGCAAGAGCCGGCTGGCCGGACGCCTTGGGGAGACCATCGCTTCGCCGTCCGTCACGCTGGTCGATGATCCGACCTTACCCGACGGTCTCGCGGCCCGACCATTTGATGCCGAAGGTACGCCGGCTCGGCCCCTCACACTTGTGGAGAATGGAGTCCTCACCGCATACCTGACAAATTCGGAGGTCGCGCGGGCGTTGGGCATTGGCAACACGGGTCATGCCGCGCGCAGTTATCGCGGGACCCTCAACGTCGCGCCGTCCAACCTCTATCTGCGGCCCGGACAAGGGCTGCGGCCCCACCGGGGCGTTATCGTGACCGATGTCATGGGGGTGCATGCCGGAACCAATTCGATCACCGGCGAGTTCTCACTCCAGGGCTTCGGCATGTGGGTCAAGGACGGCGAGATCGCCTATCCGGTGGAAAACTTCGCCGTGGCCGGCGATTTTCTCACGCTGCTGCGGGATATCACGGGACTGGGGGCCTCGCTCGAATGGGAGTTCTGGGGGGCCGCGGTCGGTGCCCCGCTGGTCGCCGTGGCCGGGCTATCGTTCGCAGGAGCGTGACCGGATAGGCGCCAAAGATCCGCGTATGCACGCACCCGGGACCCCGAAGGTATTCAGCCTGACTTTTACGAAGACAGGGCAGTACGAGTACGTCTGCATGATTCACGATGCCGTGGGGATGAAAGGGACGGTCATCGTGCGGTAAGACAGGTTCGATCGAAGTTGAAGCGAAAATCGCCACGTGGAATAGGAGAGTTCGAACGGGAGCCACGGTGACTGCAATTCTCCGTGGCTCTCCCTCTGTCTCCGTCTGTCATGGAAAGGATATGAGAGGTGAGGTGGCCGACGATGCGCGCATTGGTGGTTGGAATGATTTTAGGTCTCACACTGGGAAGCGTCTTTGGGCTCGGCCGGGGATGGATTACCGCACGCGGAGCTCCGTCAGAGTTCCAGCCGCCTCCGCGGACGATGTTGCCGGGAGGCGAGGTGCGAGAGTTCCGCCTGGTGGCCCGTCCGGGCAAGTGGGAGATCGCGCCGGGGACCGTCATCGATGCCTGGACCTATAACGGCCAGGTGCCAGGGCCCGAACTGCGGGTGCGTGAGGGCGATCTCATGCGCGTCATCGTGAAGAACGCCCTTCCCGTCCCGACCACCATCCACTGGCACGGCGTGGACCTCGACTGGAGGATGGACGGCCCTCCGGGAGTGAACCAGGATCCGATCGAACCAGGCAAAACGTTTGTCTACGAATTTGTGGCCACCCCCGCGGGGACGCGCATCTATCATTCGCATGTCGACCCGGGAGTGCAGATGGAGCTGGGCCTCTACGGTGCCCTGATCATCGAGCCCCGGGAACCGGAGCCGGTCAGGTACGACCGCGAGTACACGTACATACTGGATGAGCTGGCTTTGGAGTTCACGCCCAAGGTGGCGCTGGGCAAGGATCGGCTGCCGATGAGCGAGTTCGGCAACGGTCGGGGCGGCGCGCTGCAATATGACCTCTTCCTGATGAACGGCAAAGCCGGCAGCGCCATCCCGCCGCTGGTGCTCAAGGCCGGCGAGCGGGTGCGTGTGCGGCTGATCAATATCGGCGCCCTCCCGCACGCGATGCACACACACGGGCATATCTTCAAGATTGTCGCCACCGACGGCAATCCCGTCCCGCCCGCGGGGCAGTGGCGCAAGGATACCATCCTCATCGGACCGGGAGAGCGCTATGACCTGGAGCTCGCGGGCTACAATCCCGGCGTCTGGATGTTCCACTGTCACATGCCGAACCATGGCGAGAATGGGATGATGACGACGATCAACTATGATGGCTTCAAGCCCTTCCGAGAGCAAGGACACCTGCCCGCGATCAGGGCGCCGGCCCCGACCGCGGCGGCTCCGGTGCAGGTGGCGGCCCGGCAAAGCGTAACCGGAGTCGTTGTCAGGATGCTCGACAACCGTTTCGAGCCCGGCACCGTGAGAATCCCGGCGGGCACGACGGTCACATGGGTGAACGGGGGGATCAATGCCCATACGTCGACCGGTATCGACACCTACTGGGATAGCCCGACGCTTGCCACCCGCCGCCGGTTCTCGGCTACGTTCACCAAACCCGGCGCCTACCGGTACGTGTGCCGCCAGCACTTGCTGAACGGCATGGTGGGGACAATCGAAGTGAATCAGAGGAGATAGGAACGCAGTCGTAGTGGGCCGGTAGGTCTGAGACGTCCCGCGGCGTATATAGCGACCGGGCAGGACGGGGATGCTCAATCCACAGCAAAGGAGAGTGCGCATGGGAAGAATTGTGGCAATCTTTGCCGTACTGTTAGTGGTAGTTCCCCCGTCTGCCATGTCCGTCACGCCAGTCGGGGCAGCAGACCAGACCTGGACGGTGATCGCTGGTGGTGGCGTCAGGGGCGCCTCAATCGTGTCCAACTTCTTCAGCCCCCGCACCATCGAGATCCATGTCGGGGATACGGTCAGATGGCAATTTCAGAAGCCCTGGCAGATCCATACCGTGACATTCACCAGCGGGGAAAAGCCACCTGAGCTGACGATCCACGAAGGCGACAAGATCTATTTCAATCCTCAGGTCTTCTTCCCGCAGGGGCCCAAGACATACGATGGCACCGGTTACCGGAACTCCGGCGCCCCGCCGCTCGACCCCAACGCCAGCTACGCGTACTCGCTGACCTTTACGAAAGCCGGCACGTATGAGTACACGAACGTACTCCACGGTCCCGCGTCGACGGGGAAGGTGATCGTCAAAGATCGTGTCTCAGGCGCGCCCGCGCAGACTCTGGCCCGTGGACGGGCCGATCTCGCAAGAACGCTCAGAGCGGGGCAGGCCGCCTTCGCAAGATGGAAACCCGAGCGAAAGGGAAATGAGGTGGTTCTTTCCCTCGTCGGCAACACCCGTGAGGGCTGGTCGAACTTCCGATTCTCCCGTGAGCCGGTCGTTATCAACCGGGGTACGACGGTGACCTGGACAGTGCGGGATCCGTTTGAGATTCACACCGCGACCTTCGGGGGTGGCGGTAAGATGCCGGATTTCGTCATTGTCGAGCCGCAAGCATCGGGGCCGCCGAAATTGCTGCTCAATCCCAAGATTGCGGCGCCCACCAAAGCCAAGACATACGATGGAATGGGCTATGCCAATTCGGGCCTCCTCTTCCCACCCGGCGCACCCGGCAATCCGCCGACGAGCTTCAGCCTCACGTTTACCAAACCGGGAAGGTACCAATACGAGTGCGTGATCCATGCACCGTGGGGAATGAAGGGAACGATCGTCGTGAGATAAGGATACGGTACGGCACGCAATGCTTTCGGGCGGGCAGGATGTACCCGCCCGTTCTTTATAGGCAATTTCCGCTGGTCCCTTTGAAACCGGAGCAGGAGGAGCAAGAAGTGCGGCCCCTGAAGGATTTGGGGGGCTACGGAGGTGATCCCGAATGAACCGCACGATCCTGGCTGTCGCCTTGTTGGTCGCCTTGATCGGTGGGCTTGCGGGAGCACAGAGCGCGAGGCGCGGTGGGACGCTGCGGGCCGGCCTGAATGCCGACCCACCGAACCTGGACCCCCATCAGTCCACCGCCGCGGTCGATCGTCAGGTATTCCAGAGCCTGTTCGACAAACTCGTCGACATCGACGAGCAATTCAATTTCGTCCCCATGCTCGCCACATCGTGGACCGTCGCCAACAACGGCAAGACGTACACATTCAAACTTCGGCCCAATGTCGTGTTCCACGATGGCACGCCGTTCAATGCCGAGGCGGTCAAGTACAACTTCGAGCGCATGCTCGACCGGGCGTTTGCCTCACCCCGGCGGTTTGAGATCATCCTGGTCGAGAAGGTGACGGTCGTCGATCCCCTCACGGTGCAGGTTGACCTCGAGAGTGCGTTCAGTCCATTCCTTGCGGTTCTCAGCGACCGCGCGGGCATGATGGTCTCGCCCACGGCGGCGCGGCGGTTGGGGCGCGATTTCGCGCGCGAGCCGGTCGGGACGGGTCCTTACAAGTTCGTGGAGAAGCGCCCGCAGGAACGTGTCGTGCTGGAGCGCTTCGACCGGCACTGGGATCGCAACGGCGGATATGTCGAGCGCATCATCTATCGCACGTTCATCGACGGGCAGGCACGGTTGGCGAACCTTCGCGCGGGAGAGCTCGATATCATCGATATGGTGGAACCTACCGACGTCCCAGACTTGCGGCGCGATGGCCGGCTCAAGTTAGTGGAGCGCGAAGGCCTGGGCTGGCAAGGCATCTGGCTGATGGTTCAGGGTCCTCCTTTCAACAACAAGGCGCTGCGTCAGGCACTGAACGCGACGATCGATCGCCGGACGCTCGTGCGAGTTGTCTTTGGCGACACCGCGACGCCGGCCAACGGGCCATTCCCCACCGGGATGCTGGGCGCGGACGCCGGGCCCAACGGCCGGATTCCCGAGCGCAACCTCGATCTCGCGAGGGCCAAACTGCGTGAGGGCGGCCAACCGTCAGGCTTCGCATTCACGCTGAGGATCACGCCGGGCCGCGTGGCGCAGCAGATCGGCCAGATTGTGCAGTCGATGGCCGGCGAGGTCGGCATCCGGGTGAGCATCGAGATCGTCGAGTTCGGGGCCATGCTGAGTCAGCTCGCCGCGCTCCGGTACGAAGCCGCGCTGTTGGGATGGAGCGGCCGTCCAGACCCTGATGGGAATATTTACAACAACTTCGTGACCGGTGCCGGCCAGAACCGCGCTGGGTACGCCAACTCAAAGTTCGATGACCTGCTCGAAGCCGCGCGCATCCTGACAAGGCCGGATCTGCGCCGCCGGGCATACGCGGATGCGCTGACGATCATGAACGACGAGCTCCCCTACCTGTTCCTGTATTGGCCCAAGGAGTACAAGGTGATGAACCCTAAGCTCGGGGGGTACGTCCATAACTCTGACGGGATGATGCGCCTGCGCCATGTCTGGATGAACCCTTGATGGGGTGATTCGGTTGAAGCGCACGATGCTCGCCGCTTCGGTAATCCTGGTTCTCATCTGGGGACTGATGGGGGGTCTGGCGTCGGCCCAGACGCCGCGTCGCGGTGGGGTGCTGCGCGTCGGCCTCAACGCCGACCCGCCGAACATGGACCCCCACCAGTCGCACGCGGCGGTCGATCGTCAGGTCTTCCAGAACCTCTTCGACAAACTCGTGGATATCAATCAAGACCTTGAGATCATCCCGATGCTGGCGCTATCGTGGACGATCACCAACAACGGTCGCACATACACGTTCAAGCTGCGGCCCAACGTTGTCTTCCACGACGGGACTCCGTTCAACGCAGAAGCCGTCCGGTACAACTTCGAGCGCATGCTCGACCCGGCCTTTGCGTCCGCGCGCCGGAGCGAGGTGGACCTTGTGCAGCGGGTCACGGTGATCGATCCGCTGACGGTGCAGATCGACCTGGAAAAGCCCTTCAGCCCGTTCCTGGCGGTCCTCAGCGACCGCGCCGGCATGATGGTCTCACCCACCGCGGCGCGGCGACAGGGCCGCGACTTCGCCCGCGAGCCGGTCGGAAGCGGCCCCTACAGGTTTGTCGAGAAGCGGCCCCAGGAGCGCACCGTGCTGGAGCGGTTCGACCGCCACTGGGACCGCACCGCGGGGAACGTAGATCGCATCATCTTCCGCCCCTTCCCGGACGAACAGGCGCGGCTGGCAAATCTGAGGGCGGGAGAACTTGATATCATCGACCAGGTCGCGCCGACCGATGTGCCGGCGCTCCGGACAGATGCCCGGGTGAGATTGCTGGAGCGCGAAAGCGTGGGATGGCAGGGTATCTGGCTGATGGTGCAGGTGCCGCCGTTCAACAACCGGGCACTGCGGCAGGCGTTCAACGCTTCCATTGATCGCCGAACCCTCGCGCGAGTGGTCTTCGGCGAAACGGTAACGCCCGGCAACGGGCCCTTCCCGCCAGGCATGCTGGGGTCAGATTCCGGGCCAAACGCCCGGATTCCCGAGCGCAACCTCGACGTGGCCCGGACGAAGTTGCGCGAGGGCGGACAGCCCGGCGGCTTCGCATTCACCTTAAGGATGCAGCCCAGGCGTGCGGACCAACAGGTCGCACAGGTCATCCAGTCGATGGCTGGGGAGGTAGGCATCCGCGTCAACATCGAGATTGTCGAGTTTGGCGCGCTGCTCAGCCAGCTCAGGACGCAAAAGTTCGAAGCGATTCTGAATGGATGGAGCGGCCGCCCTGACCCGGATGGCAATATCCACGAATTCTTTGTCACCGGCGGAGGAGGGAACAACAGTGGCTACAGCAATCCGCGACTGGACTCGATGCTCGACGCTGCGCGGATCCTCACCACGGCCGATCATCGCCGCCGTGTGTACGCCGAGGTCCTGACGGTGCTGAACGAGGATCTTCCGTATGTCTTTCTGTACTGGCCCAGGGAGTACAAAGCGATGAGCCCGAAGCTGCAGGGGTTTGTCCAAATCCCTGACGGGATGATGCGCCTGCGCCATGTCTGGTTGAACCCTTGATGGGGGTGGTGTGGATGAAGCGCACAATACTTGCGGTTGCGGTAATCCTGGGCCTGATCTGGGCGATGGCCGACGGGCCGGCAACGGCTCAATCGCCCCGCCGTGGCGGCACACTCCGCGTGGGCTTGAACGCCGATCCGCCAAACATGGACCCGCACCAGTCGATCGCCGCTGTTGACCGCCAGGTCTTCCAGAACCTCTACGACAAACTCGTGGACGTGAATCAGGACCTGGAGATCATCCCGATGCTGGCGACGTCGTGGACGATCACCAATGCAGGCAAGACCTACACCTTCAAGCTCCGGCCCAACATTGTCTTCCACGACGGCACGCCGTTCAACGCGGAGGCCGTGAAGTACAACTTCGAGCGCATGCTGGACCGCGCGTTGGCCTCGCCGCGGCGGAGTGAGATCGCCCTGGTGGATCGCGTCACGGTCGTCGATCCGCTCACGGTGCAGATCGACCTTGAGGGCGCGTTCAGTCCCTTCCTCTCCGTGCTGAGCGACCGTGCCGGGATGATGGTCTCGCCGGCCGCGGCACGGCGCCTGGGCCGCGACTTCGCTCGAGAGCCCGTCGGGACCGGGCCCTATAAGTTCGTCGAGAAGCGACCCCAGGAGCGCATCGTGCTGGAGCGCTTCGACCGCCACTGGGACCGTAACGCCGGCTTCCTGGAGCGCATCATCTATCGACCGTTCACAGACGGCCAGGCGCGCCTGGCCAACTTGAGGGCGGGCGAACTCGACATCATCGACCAGGTCGAGCCGACCGACGTCCCCGAACTCAAGAAGGATGCTCGAGTGAAATTGCTCGAACGTGAGGGGCTGGGCTGGCAGGGGATGTGGATCAACGTCACGGCGCCGCCCTTCAACAATAGAGCGCTGCGACAGGCCCTCAACGCTTCCATCGACCGCCGAACCCTCGTCCGGGTGGTCTTCGGGGAAACGGCGACGCCCGGCAACGGCCCGTTCCCGCCGGGGTTGCTGGGGTCCGATGCCGGGCCGAACGGACGCATCCCTGAGCGCAACCTGGAACTGGCCCGCGCCAAGCTGCGTGAGGGCGGCCAGCCCAGCGGGTTCGCATTCACTCTGAAGATCGTCCCCGGACGAGTGGCACAGCAGCAGGCTCAGGTCATCCAGTCGATGGCCGGGGAGGCCGGGATCCGCGTCAACATCGAGATCCTCGAGTTCGGCGCGCTGCTGAGCCAGTTGACCACGCAGCGTTTTGAAGCCAGCCTCTTGGGCTGGAGCGGCAGGCCCGATCCCGACGGCAACATCTACGGTTTCTTCGTCACAGGCGGAGGCTTGAACAACAGCGCCTACAGCAACCCGCGCGTGGACGCGATGCTCGGCGCCGGGCGGATCCTCACCACGGCGGAGCTCCGCCGCAGGGCCTACGCCGATATCCTCAACGTGCTAAACGAGGATCTCCCGTACATCTTTCTGTACTGGCCCAAGGAGTACAAGACGATGAGCCCCAAGCTGGCGGGGTTCGTCCACATCTCAGACGGCATGATGCGGTTCCGTAACGTCTGGCTGAACCCTTAAGCGCGGCCTATCAGGGGGCGGTTTTCCCGCCCCCACCGGCCGCAAACCGCAGACTGATTAATGACCCGCTACATCGCCCGCCGTCTGCTCCTGACAATCCCCGTCCTGTTCCTCGTCAGCCTGATCGTCTTTGCACTGATCAACCTCATCCCCGGCGATCCGGCGCTGCTCTTCGTCGGTGGCGAGGCCGGCAAAGAAGCGGTCGAGGCCCTGCGGAAACAGATGGGGCTCGATCGCCCCATGGCCGTCCGGTATCTTTTCTGGCTCGGCCGGGTCGTTCGCGGTGATCTTGGGAAGTCGGTCCGTGACGGACGCCCCGTCCTCGACGTCCTGCTGCTGAAGCTGCCCGTGACGGTTGAGCTGGCGGTCGTGGCGCTCACCGTTGCCTGGACCATCGCCATCCCGGCCGGGGTGCTGGCGGCATGGAAACGTCAGACCGCGGTCGACTACACCGCCACGACCGTGGCGCTGGCCGGCATCTCGATTCCCAACTTCTGGCTGGGGATCATGCTGATCTACCTGTTTGCCGTGAACCTGCGCTGGCTGCCGCCCTCGGGTTATATCGAGCCCTGGATCGATCCGGCGCGGAACCTCAAATTGATGATCATGCCGGCGACGGTGCTGGGCACGGCCCTGGCGGCCCTGGTGATGCGGCTGCTGCGGTCGAGCATGCTCGAAGTCTTGGGCACCGAGTTCATCCGCACCGCCCAAGCGAAAGGGCTCTCCGACCGGATCGTCATCGTCAAACATGCGCTCAAGAACGCGATGATCCCGGTGGCGACCGTGATGGGCCTGCAGCTGGGCGGCCTGCTGGGCGGCGCGGTCATCACCGAGACGATCTTCGCCGTACCCGGTGTTGGCCGCCTGGCGATAGAGTCGATCCTTACCCGCGACTATCCAATGGTGCAGGGGGTTGTGCTCTTCAGCGCCACGGCGATCGTCTTTGTCAATTTCACGGTGGACGTGCTCTACTCCGCGCTCGACCCGCGGATCCGGCTCGTTGAGGAGAAGGCGTAATGGCCCGCGACGGCGCGCTTCCCCGCATCGGCCGTCCCCGCGCCGCGCCGCTCCCAACCGTCGGCTTTCGCTACTTTCTCCACCGCTATGCGCGAAATCGGCTGGCGCTGGTCGGCCTGTGGGTCGTGGGCCTGGTGATCCTCGCGGCGGCGTTCGCGCCCGCCGTGGCACCAGGCGATCCCACCAAACCCGACTTCGTGAACCTGCTGGCGTCGCCTTCCCGCGGGCACCTCTTCGGCACGGACGACCTTGGCCGCGACATCCTCAGCCGCATCATCTTTGGGGCCAGGACCTCGCTCGCCGCAGGGATCATCTCTGTTGGGATTGCGATGGCGGTGGGGCTTCCGCTGGGATTGATGTCGGGGTACTTCCGCGGGCCGCTCGACAATTTTCTCATGCGCCTCACCGACGCCCTGTTGTCGTTCCCGTTCCTCGTCCTGGCCCTGGCGATTGCGGCCGTGCTGGGCACAGGCTTGACGAAGGCGATGATCGCCATAGGCATTGTCTTTACCCCCGGGTTCATCCGGCTGTCACGGGCGCAGGTGCTCAGCGAGCGCGAGCGGACGTATGTCGAGGCCGCGCGGGCCCTTGGCGCCTCGGACCGGCGCATTATCTGGCGGCACATTCTGCCCAACAGCCTCTCGCCGGTGCTGGTCCAATCGTCGCTGGCGATGGCGGCGGCGATCACGGCCGAGGCGACGCTCTCTTTCCTCGGCCTGGGCACGCAGCCGCCGACGCCGTCGTGGGGATCGATGCTCAACATCGCGCAGGCCTACCTGGGAAAGGCTCCCTGGATGGCACTCTGGCCTGGCCTGGCGATCTTCATGACGGTGCTGTCACTAAACCTGGTCGGGGATGGGCTTCGGGAGGTGCTCGACCCGCGCCTTCGGTAGATCTCCCTCGGTTACGTCAACGCTCGGCCGATGGATCCACGACTTTGAGGCTCGTGAAGTATCGCCGGTAGAACCCCCTATCGCGCGTCAGCAGGACATCCGCTTGCTGGCTGGCGTGCGCACCAATAAGGAAGTCTGCGACGACGCGCCTGCCGGATTCCCGCGAGTCCTTGCGGCTCCCTCTCCACAGTCTGCCAGCGGCTGATGCCGCCTCGGCCGAAATAGGATCAAACTGGACACCTAAGAGGTCCATGGCTTCGGCGAAGGGTTTGGCCAACGCGAAATGGGCCCGTGCCTCGGCCCACACGACATCGCACGCGAGCAGAGCTCCGGCATCGTACGCGGAGCGCAATGCTTCCAGGGATTGTCGTCCGAATGTTGGATCGGCTCCCAGGACGTCGAGGAGCACCGAAGTATCCAGCGCGGTCCTCACCGTCGCTTCGGCCTGGAACCGCGCATCTCATCGAGCAGGGCGTCTACAGATTGACCCAGTTTGAGCTTGCCAAACACACGATCGACCGGGTGCTGCCCGCGGCCGCCCTTACGCATCAATGCACCATTCTCGCTCATTTCGAACTGCACAACCGTCCCGGGCCGGAGCCCCAGCCGACGGCGAATCTCGATGGGTACGGTAATCTGTCCCTTAGACGAGATGGTACTCTTCATAAGTAAAGAATAGTGTGCTTTACATTAGCAGTCAAGATCAATGAGGGTGTACGGGGAGCGGCGATGCTGTCAAAGAGACTACGGTCTGGTTGCTTTCGTTCCCTTGCGCTCGGGCTTCGCGCCGTCGGGACCCGCGCCCGCCCGATGTCCACCGCCAGCAGGCACAGCCGCTGACGCTGCGGCGTCAGTCGTTTCCTCGCGGATCGCCGTACGCCGGCTAAGGAAGACCGCAATGGCGATGAGCAGCAGAGATCCGACGACGACGACAGTACGCACCTGCGGGCTCAGGGGAACGATGACGATCGGCGCGATGAGGATCGCCACCAGGTTCATCACCTTGATCAGCGGATTGAGCGCAGGGCCGGCCGTGTCCTTGAGCGGATCGCCGACCGTATCGCCGATGACGCCTGCCTTGTGGAACTCGGTGCCTTTACCGCCCAGATAGCCGTCCTCGATTTTCTTCTTGGCATTGTCCCAGGCGCCGCCGGTATTGGCCATAAAGACGGCCAGGAGCTGCGCGGTGAGGATCGCCCCGGCCAGATAACCGCCCAGGGCGGACGCGCCCAACCCGAATCCCACAAAGACTGGTGCGCCGATGCTGATGAGTGCCGGACTGAGCAACTCGTGCTGCGCGGCCTTGGTGACAATGTCGACGCACCTGGAGTAGTCGGGCCGCGTGCGGCCTTCCATGATACCCGGGATCTCCCGGAACTGGCGCCGCACCTCGTTCACGACGGCAAACGCCGACCGGCCCACCGCCCGGATCAGATAGGCCGACACCAGAAAGGGCACCGCGCCGCCGATGAGCATGCCTATGAACACCTGCGGCAGGTTCACCTGGATGCCGACCCGATCGAGCAGCTGCGCGCCGGCTTCCGCCCCGCCCCGGACCAGCTCTTCCACGGGCACAAAGAGCCGCGCCTCACCGATGAACGAGCGGAAGAGGGCGATGGCCGCCACCACCGCGGTGGCGATGGCGAAGCCTTTGGTCAGGGCCTTGGTGGTGTTGCCGACCTGGTCGAGGCGGGCGACGATCCGGCCCGCGAGCGTGTCCTCGCCGCGCGCCTCCCCAGACATCTCAAAGATCCCGTTCGCGTTGTCCACGATCGGACCGTAGGTGTCCATCGCCAGGATGTAGCCCGTCGTCGTGAGCAGGCCAAGCCCGGCAAGCGCGATGCCGTACGCCGCAAGCGCGACGCTGCCGGAGAAGATCGTCATCGAGGCGAGAATCGTGAGCGCAATCGCGACGATTGCCCAGACAGACGACTCCAGCCCGTGACCCAGCCCGGCAAGAATCAGCGTGGCAGGGCCGGTCTTGCTCGCGTACGCGATCTCGGTAACGGGCCCGCGGTCAACGTGCGTGTAGATTTCCGTCAGGCGCCCGATGACCAGCGCGAGCGCGATCCCGGTCAGCGTCGCGAGGAAGAAGCGATAGTCAGGATTTCCGGTCGCCGGGTCGATCAGGTAGAAGTGGTTGATGAGCCCGAAGCCGAGGACCGACACGCCGGCTGACACATAAAACCCAAGGTTGATCGGCCGCATCGGATCGCCGATCGCCTCGTCCTTCCCGCGCACGGTCCAGGCGCCCACTATCGAGGCGACGACGCCGACCGCGCGGACAAGTAGAGGATAGATGATGAGCTTGAGCGCAAAGGCGCTGGCCGCGGCCCCGTAGACGCGTACGAAGCCGGGATCGAGCAGCGTCGCCGCCCCCAGAATGATGGCCGCTACGAGTGTGACTTCATAACTCTCGAAGACGTCCGCGGCCATGCCCGCGCAGTCGCCCACGTTGTCGCCGACGTTATCGGCGATCACGGCCGCGTTGCGCGGATCGTCTTCCGGAATCCCGACCTCGACCTTCCCGACCAGGTCGGCACCGACATCTGCCGCTTTCGTGTAAATCCCGCCGCCGACACGCATGAACGCGGCGACGAGTGAGCCGCCGAAGCCGAAGCCCACCAGCACGCGCGTGGCGTGCTCGCGGAAGAGCATGAAGATGACGGTAGCGCCGAGCAGACCCAAGCCCACGGTAAACATGCCGGAGATCGTCCCGGCCTGGAAAGCGACCTCGAGCGCTTCCCGATAGCTCCGCCGCGCGGCGTTGGCGACGCGCACGTTGGCCTGGACCGCGGAGGTCATGCCCACGAAGCCGGCCCCATAGGATGCCACGCAGCCCAAAAGGAAGGCTACGGCGACACCAAAAGCAAGTACCGGATCTGAAACGTAGATCGGCCGGTAGAGCAGATACAGCCCGAGGGTCACGACGACCACGAACGGCAACATAACCCGGATCTGCCGGCCCAGATAGGCCATGGCGCCTTCCTGAATCGCGGTCGAGACGGCCACCATGCTCTGCGGACCCGGATCCTTCCGGAGGACGCGCTGCCGCAGGTACCACCCGTAAGCCAGGGCCACGACCGAGGAGAACAGTACAATCCAGAGCAAAAGCGTCTCTCGGGCGGTGAACGCCGGCAGAGTGATAGACGATTCGGTCACAGGCAGGGATCCTTTCCCAGGTCCAGCCGTATGAAATAATTACGATGGCGCGATGAGACTCTAGCATGCGCCCAGGAGGGGCGTCAACGGAGATTGTCGGGTACAATACGTATTAGATCAGTGCATTTCCGAGGAGGAGATCGATGTGAAAAGACCCATTGCCCTGGCCCTCGCGGTCGCGGCACTGATCATTGCAGTGAGCACGAGCTTTTGGAGCCCGGTCACCGCCGGCCCGGCGGTGCGGATCTCGATCGCTACGGGCACGACCGGTGGCGTGTACTTCCCGTTGGGCGGAGGGCTGGCCGCGCTCATCTCCCGGCACATCCCCGGCGTCACGGCGACCGCCGAGGTCACTCCCGCATCGGTCGACAACATGCGGCTGATCCAGGCCAAGCGGACGGACGTGGCGATGACCCTGGCCGACACAGCCAGCGACGCGTTCAAGGGCGAAGACGCCTTCAAGGGCAACCCCGTCCCGATCCGCACGCTCGTACCACTCTACAACAACTTCAACCACCTGATTACTATGGAAGGCACCGGGATCGCGACCATGGCCGACCTGCGCGGCAAGCGGGTCTCGGTCGGCCCGCCTGGGAGCGGCACCGAGGTCACCGCGCTGCGCCTCCTGGAGGCCGCCGGCATCCCCGAGCGCGACATCCGGCGCGAGCGCCTGGCGCCCGCCCCCTCGGCTGATGCCCTGAGGGATCGCAGGCTCGACGCCTTCTTCTGGAGCGGCGGCCTGCCCACTGCGGCCGTCCTCGACCTGGCGGTTTCGCCTGGCGTGCGCATCCGGCTGGTTCCCATGGACACGCTACTCGGCGCTCTGCAGCGGAAGTACGGCAACCTCTACTTCCGGAGCGTGATACTGAAGGAGTTCTATCCCGGGATGCCGGCCGATGCGCCGACGGTCGGCGTTGCGAACCTGCTCGTCGTCCACCAGGACTTCGATGCCGGGCTCGCCTATCAGATCACCAAGCTCATCTTTGAGCGGCGGCCCGATCTCGCGCAGGTGCACAAGGAAGCGGCCAACATCACCCTGACGGGCGCGGCCACGAAGTCGCCCGTCCCCTACCACCCGGGCGCGATACGCTACTATCGGGAGCGCAACGTCGAGGGGTTCTAAGCGACCGTTCGTCTTCCTGGCGGCGGTCGCTGCGGTCGCGGCCGCCGCCTTACTGCTCGCGCCGGCGACCGTGCTCGATGTCACGCACGACGCGACTGGTGAGCTCCTCTGGCGGGTTGTCGTCCGCGATCGGTTTCGGGTTGACCTCGACTACACCAATTCCCTCTTCAACGTCCCAGCCACCGATCGGTTCCTCGTCGACGGCCTGCGCTTGAGGCTCGTGGAGGTCAGCAGCACCAGGGAGGCCGTGCTGCTGCAGGCGGGCTTGGAGGGCCCCTTCACGGAGCGCGGCGGCTACTTCGTGGCCAAGAGGCCCGGCCCCGCGCTTGCCGAACTCACCATTCGCATCGGACAGACAGGGCAGCAGCGGCTGGTCGTCGGTGGACGTCGGGTGCCGATCTACATGGTGGGCGTGGGCGAGGCGGTACGCGTCCGCCTGATGCGGGTCCCGCGCGCCCTTGCCCTGGCCGCGCGCCTCACGCCCCCATAGGAGGGGTCGGGATGGAGTCACGCGACGAGCCCGTCCTGCCCAAGAGCGAGGAAGAACTCAAGGAGATCGTCGAGGAATACGAAGGCAAGACCCGCAAGCTCGCGGGCCGCTGGGGCCTGATCGTGACGGCGCTCGCCGTCTTCATGTCGCTCTACCACCTCTACGCCGCCAACATCACGGTTATCCAGCAGATCCATCTGACGCGGCACCTGATGTTCGTCCTGGTGCTGAGCTTCCTGCTCTACCCCGCGACGCGGGCGTCGCTCAAGCGCGGCTCGCCTACCATCTACGATCTGCTCCTGGTAGCGCTCAGCATCGTGGCACTCGGGTACATCCTCGTAGACTTTGAGGCGTTTATCTACAGGTCGTACATCCCTACATGGCCCGACAGAATCTTCGGGATCATCACGATTTTGCTGGTGCTCGAGGCCACCCGGCGGACGGTCGGCAATGCGCTGCTACTGCTGGTACTCGCCTTCCTCGCGTATGCGTTTGTGGGGCCGTGGCTGCCGGAGCCCTGGACACACAGGGGATACGACTACGTCCGAGTTGTCGGCCAGCTGTACATCACGCTGGAGGGCATCTTCGGCGTGCCGCTACAGGTGTCGGCGACATTCATCATTCTGTTCACGATCTACGGCGCAATGCTCGATGCCTCGGGCGCGGGCCGGTTCTTCGTGGATCTGGCCCTTGCGCTGACCGGCCGGCGGCGCACCGCGCCGGGACAGGCGACGACCATCGCGTCTTTTCTCCTCGGCGGACCATCCGGCAGCGGCGTCGCGACCACCGTCACGGTGGGTGCCATCACGTATCCAATGCTCAAGCGCGCGGGTTACGACAAAGAGTCCGCGGGCGGGTTGCTCTCGGCCGGTGGGATCGGAGCGGTCATCTCCCCGCCAATACTGGGCGCGGCGGCCTTCATCATCGCGGAGATGCTGAAGATCTCCTATCTCCAAGTTGTGGCGATGGCGATGATCCCGACCGTGCTGTACTATTTCTCGATCATGCTCATGATCGAGTTCGACGCCCGCCGGATGGCCCTCCGTCAGGTCGAAGTCAGAGCCGGCAACACCAGGGAGTTGGTGGTGCGGTACTGGTATCTCCTCTCCTCCCTCGTCCTCATTCCGATTTTCATGATCATAGGGTTCACGGCCATCAAGGCGGTCTTTTGGGCGACGGTGGTTGCCGCGGCCACCAGCCTTCTGCGGCGCGATACGGCCCTGGTGAAGGTGGACCGCGCGCCAGTACGCGTCAACGCCTCTGGCCTGATCGGCGCACTCGATAATGGCAGCCGTCAAGTTCTCAACGTAGCGGTGACGACGGCGGCGGCTGGGATCGTCGTCGGCGTCGTCAACCTGACCGGGTTGGGCCTGAAGGTCGCGGACGTCATCATCACCTACGCAGGCGGACAGCTGCTCGCCACACTCGTCCTGGCGGCCGTCGCGCTGTGGGTCTTGGGCCTCGCCCTGCCGATCACGGCTACCTACATCGTCGCGGCGGTCATCGTCGCCCCGGCCATTACCAAGCTGGGCGTCTCGGAACTGGCGGCCCACATGTTCATTTTCTATTACTCAATCCTCTCGGAGGTCTCGCCGCCGGTGGGGCTCTCGCCGCTCGCGGCCGCGGCGCTGACGGGCGGAAAGCCGTTTCGCACGATGCTGATGGCCTGGAAGTACACCCTGCCGGCGTTCGTCGTGCCGTTCATGTTCACGATCCACAAAGATGGCCTGGGACTGCTCCTCCAGGCGCCATGGCAGACGACGGTTTACGTGACGATCACCGCGGTGTTCGGGTTGAGCGCGCTGGCCGCGGCCGTGACGGGATGGTTCTTGCGCAAGGCGACGGCGCTCGAGCGCGCGGTCCTCGCCGCCGCCGGACTGGTGTTGATCTATCCCACCGGCCTCCAGGATCTGATCGCGATCGCCGCGGTGCTTGGCGTGGCGGCCATTCAGTGGTTCACGCGCAGTGAAGTCAGGGTCGCGAGGGGATAACGATGGAAGAAGATCAGGAGCGCGGGCCACACGACTTGGAAGCAGACGCGTCCCAGGCGTCACCGGAGGCCGCCCCGTATCACACGCAGGGCGGACCCGAATCGCTCCCGGATGCAAAGGGCCTGCTCGCCACATGCATCAGCCTATTTGCGGCGAAGGCCTGGGAAGCCATGGGTTTGACGGTCAATCCGGCCACGAAACAGATCTCCCGCCAACTCGATGATGCGCAAATCGCCATCGACGCCGCATCCGCGCTGGGCGACCTGTTGCGGCCGCATGCCTCCGACACCGAGCGCCGGGAGATCGAGGTGCTGCTCACCAACCTGCGCCTGAACTTCGTCGAACAGAAGAGTAGGCAGCCGTAGAATGTACGTCCGGCTCAAGCATACCCTCAGCGCGCTCGCGCTGGAGGCACTGCGCGGTTCCCGACGCAGCGGCGCGGCGGCCGCGGCCGCATGGCTTGCGGCATACTGCGACCTCGCCGACAAAGCGGGCGGTGGCGACGGCGCAGAAGCGAAGAACGTGGCGGACCGGCAGTTTGACCTGCCGCTTGCCGCGGTGGCGGCCCGAGCCGATCGGAGCGCCGCGGGGCCTGCCGGCCTTTCACGGCTGCTCGATGCCGGGCTGCTTGTCCGCCGGACCGGCATGCTCTCGCTCCCGAATGCTTTTCGCCCCCACTTTGCGTACATGCGCCGGCACGTGACCCGGCTCCAGGCTGCGCTTGGCGATGTACACCGCGGCGCAGATCTTCCGGGCGAAGATGTCGTTCGGAAGGGGGCGGCACTGTTCAATGCCGGCCTGTTTTTCGAGAGTCACGAGTTCTTCGAGGACGTGTGGAGAAAGGCCCCCGCCGAGGATCGCGACTTCTACCAGGGACTGATCCTGATCGCCGCAGCTTTCTACCACTATGAAAAGAAGAACCTGCACGGCGCGGGAATCAAGCTCACGCAGGGGTTGAAGAACCTCAAGCTATACCCGCCGACCTTTCACGGCATCCACCTTGCTCGGTGGGCGGATGCCCTGGCGCCATGGCGGGCCCGTATCGAAGCCGGACACGTGACCGGCGTCCTAAAACCATCTGAGATTCCCAGCATCCCCCTGTCCCGCGCCTCCGCGTCCGCGGGTCGATGTTGAGTCTGGAACGATTCGCGAACTAGCGTGCGCCCGTCGTGACCGCGTTGATATCCTGCCCTCCGGAGGATCCGAAATGCTGATTGTGGACGCGCACCTCGATCTGGCCATGAACGCCTTGCAATGGAATAGGGATCTGCTGGCGTCCGCGTACACGATCCGGGCGCAGGAAAACTACACGCCGGGGAAAGGCCGCGGGGTGGGGACCGTCGCCTTCCCGGAGATGCGCCGGGGCCGAATCGCGTTGAGCTTCGCGACGGTCATCGCTCGGTCGACGGGCCGGCCGGTTCCGCATGTGGACTTCGCGTCGTCCGCGCAGGCTCACGGCCTCGGGCGCGGACAGCTCGCCTACTACGAAGGCCTGGAACGCCAGGGCCATGTGCGCCTGATCCACGATGCGTCGCAGCTCGATCGCCACATGCGCGAGTGGGCGTCGTGGGACGGACAACACCAGTCAGACGGCCAGGCGCCACCAACGGCGCTCCCGTTGGGACTCGTCCTCAGTATGGAAGGGGCCGACCCCATCCTCGATCCCGCCGAGTTGGAGGATTGGTGGCGTCAGGGCTTACGCATCATCGGCCTGAGCCACTACGGGCCTGGACGCTACGCGGGCGGTACCGGAACAGAGCACGGCGTATCAGACATCGGGGTCCGGCTGCTGGTCGAGATGGCTCGCCTGAACATCATCCTGGATCTGACGCACTGCTCGGATGAGGCGTTCTGGCAGGCCCTCGAGCAATTCCCCGGCCACGTCCTGGCGAGTCATAACAACGCCCGGGCGCTCGTGCCGCATCAGCGCCAGTTCTCAGACGATCAGATCCGCGCGATCGCGGCCCGCGGCGGAGTGATTGGCGCCGCCATGGACTGCTGGATGATCGCGCCGGGGTGGCGTCACGGCGACGACAATCGGGCCGTGACGCTGGACCTCGCCGTCAGGCACATCGACCACATCTGCCAGCTGCTGGGAAGTGCGCGCCACATCGGCATCGGCAGCGACCTGGATGGCGGGTATGGTCGGGAAGGCTCCCCCTATGACCTGGACACGATTGCAGATTTGCAGAAAATCGCCGCATTACTGACGCAGCGCGGCTACTCCGCCGTCGACATCGCGGCGATCATGCACGGCAACTGGTGGTCGCTGCTGCGCTCGGCCTGGTCGCAATGAGGGGGGTAAAATCGAACACAACGCGAAGCCTTCAGGAGTGAGGAGGAAGGAGGGTGATGAGCGATGGAAGGGGATGAAAGCACGCGGCGACGAGAACGTCTGACTGGGCTCACGCGACGACGCTTTCTCCAGGCGGGCGCGGCCGGACTTGCAGGGGCGGCGCTGTCGAACCTGGGACTGAGTGGATGGCTGAAAGAAGCTGCCGCCCAGTTGCCACCGGGTTCGTTCAATCCAGAGCTCTCCATGTCATTTCCCGTCGAGCGCGGCGCAGCACTGCGCGTGCTTCGCTGGTCGCAGTTTGTCGGCACGGACCAGCCTACGTTCCTGCAGAATGCCGCTGAGTTCACGAGGCGCACCGGGGTAGCGGTTCAGGTAGACCACGAGACCTGGACCGACGTTCAGCCGAAAGCGGCCGCGGAAGCGAACGCCGGATCCGGGCATGACATTGTCATCGGCTTCTTCGACGAGCCGCACCTGTGGCCGAACAAGCTGGTCCCGGTCACCGACATTGCCGAATACATCGGCCGCAAATATGGCGGCTGGTACGACACCCCGCGGGCATATGGGTTCAGCACCGACCTGAACCGGTGGATCGGCCTCCCTATCGGCGCGCCCGGGACGCAGATCAACTATCGGGAATCCTGGGTTAAGGAAGCCGGCTTCGATCCCGACCCGGCTAAGTTCCCCAAGACCACGGACGAGTTTCTGCGCCTGGCCCGCGCGTTGAGGACGCGGGGCCATCCTACGGGGTTCGCATTGGGCAAAGCGGTCGGCGACGGGAACGTGTGGGTGCACTGGTTGCTCTGGGCGTTCGGCGGGAGGACTGTGGCTCCGGACAACAGGACGATCACGATCAACTCGCGCGAGACCGCCAACGCCCTGGAGTACGGACGCCAGCTCTACGAGACGATGATCCCCGGCGTGGCCGGCTGGCTCGACCCTCACAACAATCGGGCCTTCCTGGCCGGCGAAGTCTCGATGACCAACAACGGGATCAGCATCTACTTCGCGGCGAGGGGCGATTTCCCCGAGATCGCCCGCGACATGAACCACGCCTCCATGCCGGTGGGTCCGGTGGGACGGCCGACCGAGCTCCACCTGATGAGCCAGGCGTACATCTTTTCATTCACGAGGTACCCGAACGCCGCCAAGGAGTTTCTGCGGTTCATGATGGAGGACGTGCAATACGGCCGGTGGATTAATGCGATGCTTGGCTACGTCGCCTCACCGCTGCGTGCGTACTCCAACCTGGCCGTGTGGCGGGCGGACCCCAAAGCCCTGCCGTTCAGAGATTCGATCGCCCGCATGCTGCCGCACTCGTATGCCGGGGCGCCGGGGCCGAGGTCCGCTCGGGCAATGGCCGAATTTGTCATCGTTGACATGTTCGCCGAGGCCCTCACCGGCCGGCGGAGCGTGTCTGACGCGATCCGCGGAACCGAGGACCGGCTGCGGCGCATCTACCAGGCGTAAGCACGGCGGGATGTCAACTGGCGGAGTCGACCTCTCGAGGGTGACTCCGCCAGACCATCTATCGAACTGACGCGCGAAGACCATGGCCGGGATTGAGGCTGCCGCCGCGTCTCCCGCTCCCAGGCGCGAATCGTTGCTGGTTCGCCTGAGCGAGAACCGGCACGCCCTCGGCATGCTGCTGGTCGCTCCCGCGGTGCTCTTGCTCGCCGTCTTTCTTGCCTATCCATTCGGGCTGGGCGTGTGGCTGAGCCTCACCAGCGCCACGATTGCAAACGCGGGGGAGTTCGTTGGGCTAAGAAACTACGTCTACCTCCTTGGCGATCCCCTGTTCCGACTGGTCACCTTCAACACCTCGCTCTATGCCGGAGTCGCCGTGGCTTTTAAGCTCCTGCTGGGATTCCTCCTGGCGCTGCTGGTAAACCGTGAGTTTGTCGGCAAACGTTTCGTCCGCGCGGCAATGCTCCTCCCATGGATCGTGCCCACATCGCTCTCGGCACTGGTCTTCTACTGGCTGTACGACGGCACGTTCAGCATCTTCACGTGGATGCTGCGCGAAGCCGGGCTCGTCTCCGGGTTCATCAATTACCTCGGCGATCCGAACCTCGCGCGGGCTTCAATGATTGCCGCCAATGTCTGGCGAGGCATCCCCTTCTTCGCGATCGGTCTGCTCGCCGGGCTGCAGACGGTCTCGCCAACCCTCTACGAGGCGGCGGGCATCGACGGGGCCGGGCCCTGGCAGAAGTTCTGGTCGATTACATGGCCACTCTTGCTGCCTCTCACCGTCGTGGTCACCGTATTTTCGGCGATCATGACCGTCGGTGACTTCCAGTTGATCTGGATCGTGACGAGGGGCGGACCGGCCAACGCCACTCATCTGTTCGGGACGTTGGCTTATCAACGCGCGATCCAGGGCGGCTTTATCGGGGAAGGCGCGGCCATCTCGGGCTTCGTGCTCCCGGTGCTGCTCGTCTGCGTCGTGGTGAGTTTCTACTACCTCAGGAGAGAGTGACGTGCGGCAGTCGCTGGCCGCTCGAACGGTGACATTCTACGTCCCGCTGTGGCTCTTTCTAGCCGTACTCCTGTTTCCGTTCTTCTGGATGCTCATTACGGCGATCAAGCCAAATCGGGATCTGTACAATCTGGCCCTCAATCAATTGTGGACCGCGCACCCCACGCTGGTCCACTTCAAGACCCTGCTCCTCAACTCGAGCTTCCTGCCGTGGCTGCGCAACACGCTGGT